>Ga0224558_1003511_pt1 | contig 12986 bp, 10 predicted proteins | sample 714S32024metaG_FD_180682 | JGI IMG/M metagenome (GOLD analysis project Ga0224558, IMG submission 180682) | Peat soil microbial communities from Stordalen Mire, Sweden - 717 S3 20-24 | ecosystem: Environmental > Terrestrial > Soil > Wetlands > Peat | place: Sweden: Norrbotten County, Stordalen... | reverse complement strand
AACCCCAAACGGGACTGCTTCTCGCCTCTTCCGGAACCTATCGCGAAACCAGAATCCGATGCCGGATGGCCTGGAATTCAGCTACTTGCACCACGGGCTGCTAAGCTCTATGGCCGAGGCCGAAGCATAAAGGTAATGGCCCGCTGCCCAACGGTCGAAGAAAGCGAGCGCGCCAAGCTGCACAACCATCCCCATGGCTCCCACCAGGTTGAACTTACCCCAGCGGATAAAGGTGTTCACGGCAACGGCTCCTGCCGGTAGAGCTGCGCCGTATGCCGCACGGTGACGGCCATCGCCATCGCGAACATGCTCGCCACTGCTATTGTCCCTCCCAGATCAAACAGCAGCATCTTGTGCCCGAACAGCGTCGAGTAAGGGCTGTGCAGTAGCGCCAGGTTGCCGATAATCAGCAGAATTCGAATCTCCGTGGGGCCGAAAATCCCTTGCGAAAGTTGAAAGCAGGTCAAAGTATATGTGGCCAGGTAGCTCTCGCTCGACAGCAGCAGAAACGCCACCAGCATGGCGACCGCCGTCTGCCAGTGCAGAAATCCGGAGCAGCCCAGCCCGCACATCAGCGCGACGGCTCCAAAGATATCCGCCACGTGATCCACATAGAATCCATAACGCGGGCGCTGTTGCCGGCGCACTCGGGCCAGTGTCCCGTCCATGCTGTCTCCCAGCCAGTTCAGCACGAGGCACAGAATCACCAGCAACAGAGCGTAGCGGTTGTAGCGCGACAATCCATAGAAGATTCCAGCTCCCACCTGCGCGCAAAAACCCATCAGAGTCAGTTGGTCCGAACTCACCCACTTCGGCGCTCTCTCGGCCATCCACTGCAACGCGCGCTTCTCCATTCGAGCCGTCAGCGCCTGATTCACTCGCCGCGCAGATGCAAAAACCACTTCATCCCTCGCTGTGGCTGCTTGAGCATTCATCTTCGTATCCTTTCCAATTGCCGCTTCCAGGGCTTCTGAATAAATCGAAGTTTTGAAAGGTACGTGCTAAACAATCTGTGAAAAACTCGATCCGGAGGGAGGCGGGGGTTTCAACCCCCGCATAAAGCCATCAGAACCAATGCGGGCTTTAGCCCCGGAGGGAATGTTGACTCGCCGCAGAGGCCTGCTCGGCGATTCCTTCAGCCCTATCTCCGCAGTGCGTCACATGTCGATCGCAATGTGAATTCCAGAGATTCGCGCGGAACGCTCTCCACAAACGGTCCAACCGCCCAGCCAAGGCCGGTTGGAATCGACCGCGTCAGCGAGACTGACTCAATCTGCATATAAAGCCCGCCGTCTCGCTCCTCGTAACTCCAATAAGTATTCAGTCGCCAAAGAAAGCCATGTTCCTCCTTGGAATTCAGCACGCGTTCTCGGCTCGTACCGGGCGAGTCGATCTCGGCAATCCGCGTGCTTCGCGAGATGCTGTATCCATGCCGTGCATCCAGCCGTCCAAAAGTAATGTCGTAGTTCGTATCCATCACCACCGTGATCACGTGCCGCTGGCGTACCCGCATCGATGCCTGAAAACGATCACCCTGTTGCGTCAGGGTTTTTGCCTGGACAACCTGCGGAGAAAAGTGTTGCGGATAAGCGTTGAAATCCTTCATCAGCCGCTCAAAATCTGCACCTTTCGCTCCGGCGGCAAACGCGGTGCCGCGCCAGTGGTGCAGCATCGCTCCGGGCAATTCCGCGCCCGCTGAAGGCGTGAGCTTCTCCACAATCAGCTCACCTCGTCTCAGCCGCATCTCGTTTTCCTGCCGCGAAGCCACCGGAGCAAGGACTCCATTTTGTGACCGATGCTGCTCGGCGAGGCGCGACTCGACCGCGCCAATATAAGAGTTGAAAGCTGCAATAGCCGCTGGCGCCGGCTCTCCCGCAACCTGGCCGGGAGCGGCCGCAAAAACCAATACGGCAACTAGCCCCCAGAGAACGGAGCCAGCCAGGAATCTTCGCGCTTCTGATTGTTTGTGTTGCGTCATGAACAGCACCTTACGCCGCCCAGGCTTCCAGGGCAATGCATTGAATCTCATTTGTTGAAGATTGTTTCTCACCGTGCAAATGATTGCAGCGATTAGGCTTCGGAGAAGTTATACTTTGCGCCGGATGGCGCTCGCCATCGGATACACTGGACATCAGACATGACAGACCTAGTGCCAGCCTTGCGTTATCGCTTCGGAACATATGAAGCAGACGCTGCTACGGGCGAGCTTCGCAAGCAGGGTGTGCGCATCAAGCTAAACGCGCAGCCCTTCCAGGTGCTTCTGCTCCTGCTGGGCCATCCCGGCCAGCTTCTTACTCGCGAAGAAATATCACGCGACCTGTGGCCCGACGGAACCTTCGTCGATTCCGAACACGGCGTAAACTCCGCGGTAAATCGCATCCGCGAAGCCCTCGGAGACACTGCGAGCAATCCGCGATTCGTTGAAACTCTCGCCCGTCGCGGCTATCGCTTCGTGGCTCCCGTAGAACGCATCCCTCTCAAAGAGGATCGGTCCCCGATTACAACCGAACTGGTAGCAACGGACCAGGCCGCAATTCCTGCCGAGCCTGGAACCAATCCTCGTTTCCGGATTCTGGCCACTCCGCAGGAACTGCCCAAAGCCTCCTACCCGGTTGTGCAAACGCTCTTTATCCTATTGCAGTGTATGTATCTGGGCTTCTATATCGGCGCGTTGGCAAATCTCACGGAGATTGCGGATCTCTTCTCGCCGCTCCCCCGCGCAACTCAGGCGCTGACCATCCTGATCGTGACTGCCGCGATCCTGATTCCTGTTCGTGCCTTTGTGCTCTCCGCCGCGCTCTTCCATGCGCCCGGAGCGCGCGGAAAATTCCTCCGGATTTGGCCGTTTCTGCTCATCCTCGATGAGCTATGGTCGCTCTCGCCTTTCCTGCTCTTGCACCACATCAATTTTGGACTGGCGCTGGCCTGCATGACGCTCCTCGTCTATTCGCCCTTTGCTCAACGTTCGCTGGTTCTAATGGGCGCGGGCGGCGTTGATGCCGCAATTGTACACACGCGATGAAAAGCCGCTGCGCAACGGTCGTATTACCGGCACGCGGTGTGCGCGGTGATTTAACCTATATATAGCCCTCCTGGCCCATTTGCCCTCACGGGAGAACAGACCAGGAGGGCGCCCACGCTATCTCTGGTGAATTGATGCACTTCGATTTTTGTCTTCTTCCTGCAACGCTCGCGGCCGGTCTTTGCCTGCTGGCGCTGCCCTCCGCTGCTTGTGCTCAGGAACCGGCCTCCGGGCCGACCGCCGTTCACGAACTGCCCGATACGCCGCAGCCGCAGTTTGCGTTGGCCGAAGCCGAGCCGCCGGAGCAGCAAACTCCGGCCGGGCAAAGCCAGAGCGCCCCGCAGCCAGCTTCGAGCGCCACGCCGGCCCAGGGCAGCTCCAGTTCGCTACCCGCTGCGCAACAGCCCGACGCCCAGAAAACCCAGCGCGAAAAGGCCGACGAGCAGATCAAGGAGCAAGAGAAGCAGAGAACCGTGGGCATTCTGCCCGCCTTCAATGTCTCCTATCGCAGTGACGCCGTCTCCATGACCGCGGGCCAGAAGATGAAGCTCGCTTTTCGCTCTTCCACTGATCCCGTCGCCTTCGCCGCGGCATTCGTCGTTGCCGGCTACCGCGAGGCCCTTGACGACGATCCCGGCTTCGGTTGGGGCGCTGAAGGCTACGGCAAGCGGTCCGGCGCGGCCTACCTCGACGCCTTTGACGGTGGCATAATCGGCAACGGCATCCTGCCTTCCATCCTCCATCAGGACCCGCGCTACTTCCGCCTGGGCCACGGAACCACCACCCACCGGCTTCTCTATGCCCTGGCCACCAACGTGATCTGCAAGCACGACAACACTCACAAGTGGGAGCCCAACTACTCCAACGTTGGCGGCAACATCATCGCGGGCGCGATCTCCAATCTCTACTATCCGTCCAGCGAATCCGGCATCGGTGAGACCTTCAGCAACGGGTTCATTGTCACCGCCGAGGGTGGCTTTGGCTCCGTCTTCCAGGAGTTCTGGCCCGACATCTCGCGGAAGTTTCTCCACCGGGACCCCACTCACGGTCTCGATGCGCAGGGGCACGCCGCCGATAAGGCTAATCAACAAGCCCCGCCGAACGCTAAATAAGAACGCGGCGCGCTCAGCCGAATCCGCTCAAGAATCCTGCCGAGAACGCCGGCCTTGTGTCAGGGCACGACTTCAGTCGTGCCGAAAGAAGTCTTATACACAAGGGGTTTCAACCCCTGAGGGATTGCAACGGAGACGCAGCGGCCATTTATGAGAACCTCTCTAGGAATCCTTGCTGACGTCTACTTCTGGCAGAATATCGTTCTCGCGAGCCATCCAGACGTAAAGTGTGGGCATCAGGAAGATGCCAATCACCAGGTTTGCAATCAGGCCGCCGACGATGACAATCGCAAACGGGCGCTGCGAGTCTGAACCGATGGCATGAGAAAGCGCCGCGGGCAGCAGGCCCAGCGTGGCCACAAGCATCGTCATCATGATGGGACGCAGGCGTTGCACCGAGCCCTCGACAGCGGCCTCTATGACGTGTTCCTCGCTGAACCCTTCCGTTCCCTTTCGTCGCGCGCGCAGTTGGTTGATGAACTCGATCATGATGACGCCCGTTTCCACTGAGACGCCAAAGAGCGCCAGGAAGCCCACCTCGGAAGAAACCGAAAAGTTGGTGTGGGTGAGGAACAGCGCAAGCGGACCGCCAATTGATGCCATGATGACAGAGACGAGCACCAGCGCTGACCACTTGTAAGAGCGAAACATGGTGTAGAGAATGAGGAAGATGGCCAGCACGGTAATGGGAATCACCAACGCCATTCGCTTGTCCGCGCGCTTCTGGCTGGCGTACTCACCTGCCCACTCCAGGTGATAGCCGGAGGGCAGTTTCACATTGTGCTCCACCTTGCCAATGGCCTCTTCCACCGTTGAGCCCAGGTCGCGGCCGCGCACGGAGTACTTGATGGCAATATAACGCTGGCCTCCTTCGCGATTGATTTGTTCCGCGCCGTCGTCGGTCGAGGCTTTTGTGAGTTGAGCCAGAGAAACCCGCTCGCCGCTGGGAGCCAGCAGGCGCACGCCTTCGATTGCCTCCCGTGTGTCGCGGTACTGTTGCTGATAGCGCAGCGTCACATCATAGCGCGCCTCGCCCTGTTGCACCTGGGTCACAGCATTGGCGCCCACGGCTGTCTGCACCGCGTCCTGAATGTCGGCCACGTTGATGCCCCATCGCGCCGCGGCTTCCCGGTCCACTGTAAAGTTCAGGTTGGGCTGGCCCACGATGCGGAAGATGCCAAGATCCTCGATGCCGTGCACTGTGGCCATTTGAGTCTGGATCAATTCAGCCGTCTCCTCCAGCTTGCGCAGATTGTCGCCGTAAAGTTTGACGGCCAACTCGCCTTTGACGCCGGAGACTGCCTCTTCCATGTTGTCGGAGATCGGCTGCGAGTAATTCCAGATGACGCCGGGAAACTGGGAGAGCTGTTTGTCCATTGCCGTGATCAACGCTTCCTTGCTCTGGTGAAAACCGGGCCGCCACTGCTCTTTTCTTTTCAAATCGACGAAGTATTCGGTGTTGAAAAAGCCGGTAGTGTCGTTGCCGTCATCGGGGCGGCCGGTCTGACTGACCACCTGTATGACCTCAGGGAAGGAGGCCATCACAAGCCGCGCCTTGTTGGTGAAATCGATGCTTGCGGTGGGGCCTTCGCTGGGTGGCAATGTCCCGCGCACCCAGATGGATCCCTCGTCGAGATGGGGCAAAAACTCCGAGCCGATAGGTCCGCCGAAGGCAAGAAAAACGGCAAAGGCAAACAGAGCGCCGCAGATGCCCAGCGTGATCTTGCGGTGCAGAATCCCCCCGCGTACCGCGGTGCGATAGTGGCCGGTGAGCCAATCCATCAGCGGGTTCCTCCACTCTTTTGCGCCGTTTCTGAAAACGATGCCGCCCAGCACGGGAGCAACAAGGATGGCAAAAAGGAGCGCGCCCAGCAGCGCAAAGGTCACTGTCCAGGCCATGGGTTTGAAGAGTCGCCCCTCCACCGCCTGCAACGTGAAAATGGGCAGATAGGAGGCGATAATGATCCCGCGCGCATAGAAGACCGGCCGTTGCACTTCGTGCGCGGCGTCGCGGATCTTCTGCGCCGGGGTGCGCAGGTCGTCCTTCAATGACAGATGCCGGACCATGTTCTCGATCATCACCACGCTGCCGTCCACAACCATTCCAAAGTCCAGCGCGCCCAGCGAAAGCAGGTTGGCGGGAATGTGGCTGAGGTCGAGGCAGATCGACGCGAATAGAAGCGCAAAGGGGATGGTGAGCGCAACCACAATGGCGCCGCGCGCATTCCCCAGAAAGAGAAAGAGAATGATCGAAACGAGGAGAATGCCGGCGGTCAGATTCCGCTCGACGGTTTCCACTGTGAACTTGACCAGATCGGAGCGGTCAAGAAACGGAACGATCTTCACGCCTTTGGGCAGAATGCCGGGGTGGTCTTTGTCTCCGTTCAGCTTGTCCACTTCGTTGTGAATGCCGTCAAGAACAGGATCGGAGTCGTCGCCCTTCTGCAGCAGCACGATACCTTCGACAGTGTCAGGATTGTCGATAATCCTGTCGCCCGCGCTGTCTGTCAGGTGTGTTGACCTGCCGATCTGCCCCAGGCGAATCTTTGGGCCTTGCGTAACGGTTGCGATGTCCTTGACCTTGATTGCCGCGCCATTCTGGGTCTTGACGACGGTGTTCTCGATGTCCTGCACGCTGGTGAAGAGGCCCACGGATTGGACGTTGATCTGCTGCGCGCCTTGCTCGATGAAGCTGCCGCCGCCGTTGGTGTTGTTGTTGGCGATCTGCTGCTCTACCTGGCTGATGCTCAGCCCGTAGGAGACCAGCTTCTCCGGGTCGAGCTTAATCTGATATTCCTTCGTCGGTCCGCCGAAGCTCGATACATCCACCACGCCGTTGACGCCCTTGAAAGATTTTTCCAGAGTCCAATCTTCCAGCGACTTCTTCTCCATCACGTCGAAGGCGGGATTCGTGCTCTCCAGCGTGTACCAGTAAATCTGGCCGACAGGGCTCCAGTCCGTGCCCATCTGCGGCACCAGGCCAGCGGGCAGGCTGACCATGCTGAGCCGCTCCAGCACGTGCTCGCGGTTCATGTCGCTGGTGGAGTTGTCGTCGAAGACCAACATCAGGCTCGACAAGCCGGCCAGCGTTGTCGAGCGCAGATGTTCCAGGTGGGGAATGCCCGCCATCTGAATCTCAATTGGCACGGTGACCTGGCGCTCGATCTCCTCCGCGCTGCGGCCCGGCCACTGGGTGATGATCTGGACATAGTTATTGGCGACGTCCGGATAGGCCTCGATAGGCAGGTTGCGAAACGAAACAATACCCCAGGCAATGAGCACCACCGTGCCGCCAAGAATAAGCCAGCGATTTTTAAGTGCAAAATCGACGAGTGCGCGAAGCATCTATTGGTTCCCCGCGTTTTCAAGCAGAAGTGTGTTGGTGACCACCTGTTGGCCCGGCTGGAGGCCGGAAAGAATCTCCTGCCGGTTTCCGCTCAGCATCCGCCCAGCATGGACCTCGGTGCGTTTGAACTGGTTCCCGCCGGCCGGCAAAAAGACCCAGTCGCGGTCGTGCAGGTGCAGGACGGCGTCGGCAGGAACTGCTGCATACGTCTCCTTGACGCGGCTGGTGAACGTGGCCGTGGCAAACATCCCAAGTTTTAGGAAGCCCGGATTGGCAACCTCGATGCGCACCTTCGCGGTGCGAAGCGATGGATCGAGAATGGGGCCAATGTCGCTGATGCGTCCAGTAAGTGGGCGATCAGGCCAGGCATTCACCTTGATCTTCGCTTCCTGGCCAAGTTGCAGCTTGGGAATGTCATTCTCATAGACATCGCAGACGATCCAGACTCTCGATAGATCGGCAATCGTAAAGGCCGTTGCAGAGCCGGACAAACTGACGCCGGCCGCAGCCGCCTGCGTAACATTTTGCGCGACGATCACGCCCGAGATCGGCGCATAGACATTCATCACGCTGCTGGGGTGCTTCTTGTCCACGCCCAGCGTCTTCAATTGCTCTTCGGCAGCCGTGAGATCCGCTTGCGCGTTCTTCTCCGTATCTTCGGCCTGCTCCAGCATCGATTGCGAGATGGCGCCGTGCTTGAAGAGATCTTCAGCGCGGATATACGCCCTGTTGGCAAGCTGCTCGTCGTTGGCCGCCTTCAGGTACGTGTCGAAAGCATTTGTAATGTCCGGGCTCTGCACCTTCAGCAGCAGTTGCCCCTTCTTCACGTTGTCGTCTAGGCGCGCCTTGATGTCTACCACGCGCCCATTGGCCAGCGAGATGACGGGAACCTCGCGCGCAATATCCGGCAAAACCGCTCCCGTCGCGTTCAACTCCGACGGCGCCTCAATCTTTTCGGCCGTGGCCAGCGGAAACTTTCCCGCGTCTTTGCTGTCTATCGTGATCAGGTTCATGTCAGGCACTTCGATCACGCGCGCCGGCGGCGGCGCGCCCTCGCCCTCGTCCTTGCCTTTGCAGCCGGTGAGCGCCAGGCTCCCTGCAAGCACGAGAAAAAATAACGCAGCCAGAGCGCGAACCATAAGAGTCTTAGGCCATTGCTTCAAAGAAGAATTCGAGATCATTGAATTACCTCGCGTCCCACGGCAAGATTCAGTTGTCCGGCGGCTGTCAGATAAGAGCCGACAAGTTGCAGGTATGCTAGTTCCACGGCCCGGTAATCGCTCTGCGCGTTCAGAAAATCCATCAGCGAAGCTCCGCCGTGCTGGTAAGAATAAGTCACCGTGTCGCGCACCCTCAGCGCCTGCTCTTTGTATTGCGCCTTGTAGGGCCGCAGCAGCGCGATGTTGCTCTCCACTTGCACATAGGCCGAATCCACATCGCTGAAAACCTCGGCGCGCACCGATTCACTTAATTCCGTCGTGCGGCCAATATCAATCTGCGTGCGCTTTTTCTCGCCCTGGTTGCGGTCGAAGATGCGCAGTGGAATGCTGACGTTGAAGCCGACGTACTGATCGAGCGGAGGATTTGCGCCCGAATCCACGCTGAAGGTGGGGTCCGCGGAGCCGTTAGCCTGGGCAAGCTTGCGGTTGGTCTTGGCCTGTTGGATGGTTTCTAGCGCGGCGCGCAGATCGGGCCGCTCGTCCAGCGCGATTTGCCTGAAGTCTTCCAGAGGCTTCAGATCGTCTGTGAAGTCGAAGACGCCGGTCACATCGAACTGTTCCACCGGCGTCCTCTCGTTCAGCAGTTGCAGAAGCTGGATCTTCGAGGTGCGCAGATTGACGATGGCTGCCTGTATCTCCACTTCATATTGGACGCGCAGCAGCTCGATGCGGTCCAGATCGATCTTGGCAATGTCTCCGGCGCGAAAACGGTCGCGGCTGATCTTGATGATGTTGTCGTAGTAAGCCAGGTCGGCCTTGGCTAGCTCCAGCACCGCCTTGGCTTCCAGCGTTTCAACGAAGGACGAACGCAGGTTGAAGATCAGGTTTCGCTCCAGGTCGATATGCTCCGACTGCGCAATCTCGGTGCCTTCCTTGGCGCTCTCCAGTCGCAAATTTCGCTTGTGCTCGCGCTCGTAGAGATAACTGATTGACCCTGTAGTGAGCGCATTGCTCAGCGGGCGATAGCGCGTGCCGGGAAGGTTGGGATCGTAGTGCGCTCCGAACGGATAGAGCTGGTCCATGGTGAATGAGGCCGTTGGATTGGGCCGCAGAAAAGCTGTAATCTCCGCGGCCTTCATCTCGTCCACGCTCAGGGCGTCTGCTTTGAGCGCGGGATTAGCCGCTTCAAACTTTGCCTTCACCTGGTCCCAGGTGAGGCTCTCTTCCGCCGGGCACAGCGCCGCCGTGAGAATAACCAGCGCGGGCACTGCCAACGCAATGTAGAAGGGAAATCTCTGCTTCATATACAGCCTTTGCGCCGCGTTCTGCGCGGCGATCACGGGAAGAGAAAAGGCACATCATGAAATGAACGAAGAGAGAGATCAGGCTGCGGGCGGGGGCCGATTCTGGATAGTGTCGAAGGCGGGATTCTCAACGGCTCTCGAAGAAAAATTCAGCCGTGCGTAGCGCTGAAAACTCCAGACCGCTTCAGCAAAAACCGGCTCGGGGAGAGCGGCAATTGCCGGATGAACCGCGTGCGAACTGCCGGCCAGGCAGTCCCGGCGCTGGCACTGAAAAGTGTCGCTTTCCGCCGGGTTCTGCAGCACCTGCAGGTCATCGCTGACCGAAATTACCGGGAACAGGATCACGATGAGCAACGCTAGAGCGACCAGTGGCAAACGGCGTTCTGCGCCGATTCTGCGCTCCATTCGCATCCACAGGCACACACTCGCAATTGTCAGCAGCACCCAGGAGAAATTGAGGAATAATTCCATGCTCAATCCAATTATATACCGCCTGAGGCAGGAGGCCGAGAAGCCAAAGGCCGCGGACACCCTGAGTGTCTGCGGCCACACGCGAGAGGTACAATAGAAATCTGCTTTACTCCAATGTAAGCTCCAGCCCGTCTCCGCTGTCGGGTATGGTCATCCGCCAGCTATAGGTTGCTTTGTCCCAGATAGCCTTCACAGTTTTCCCCCGCGAGCTTCGCATGGCCCTCGGACGCAGGCCGGTCGTATACTTCAATCGCTATCTCGCGCCACCACGCCTTGTAACTCCCCTGGTGTGGACCTAAATGGATATGAAGCATCTTGTCATCCAATGAGCAAGTGCTATCCATCCGCAGAAACTTCCCCCGCTTGAAATCGTAAGACCTTCCGTCATCCTGATAAAGCGTTCCCTTGCAGTCTTCGCCCACATATACGCGCAGAGTGAGAGGGCCGGCCGGCGTTTCCATCGTGCTTTGAGTTAGTGCAGTAGTACCTCATATTTGTCTACTTCATCGGGGTACGGCGCAGGCGCCACCAGAATCTTCGGGCCGAATTGCGCGATTCTCAACCTTACCAGGCCACGGCCGCTGTACCCACCCCCGTTTGGGGAACGTTGTAGGTGTGCTGTGTGCTCTCCGCGGTGATCGATCCGTCGCTGTGCAGCACAAAGAACTGGAACTGCACTGTGGCTTCCGCCGGTACCGAGACGGTTTGCAGCGCGCTCCCAGTAGCCGGAATCGTAACCGGCCCTCACTCAACCGCCGGTCCAGCGCACTCATCTTGATTTGAAAAATCTCTTCGGAAACTTCGCCACCAATGCTGAAAGCTCCGGCGGTTCAATGCACGTCGAAAATCGTCATCGACGCTGCCGGCTCTTCGATATGCAGCTTTCCGCCGCTTACCACCGGAGTAACTCCCGTGGTCGGTTCCGCGGCCTGAAACTTCGTACACCCGGCAAGCGCCGTCTCTTCCACCGGCAGATCGACAACTTTGCTTCGCCCAGCCTTATTCACCACAATCAGCAACCGGTCAGTGTGTTGATCCGTCGCGCAGCCTGTTTCGTCCGTCGAGCGGACATAAGCAATAACATCCTCATCGGCAAATAGATTCTGCTCGATCCCTGTTTGCAATGCTGGATAACTCGCCCGCATCTTCAGCAAACCGGAAGTCCACGCAAAAACATCTTCCTCCGTAGCGGTGCGGCCGGCCTTGGTGAAGGCGTTGTGCGCATCGCCTGCGAAGCCGCCCGGAAAGTCATGGCGATTGCCCGGATCTTCGCCGCCATCCATCCCGATCTCATCCCCGGAATAAATCTGTGGCATGCCGCGCAGTGTGCTCACCAGCCCCAATGCCAGCTTGAGTTTCGCAGCCGAACCGCCGGCTTCTGTCATAAAGCGCGCGGTATCGTGGTTGCCGATAAATGAAACCAGCCGCTCGGGGTGCGGATAAAGCGAGTCCTGGCGAAGCACTCTGGCCAGGTCCGTCATCGGTTTGCCATGAATCAGAACATCGCGCAGAGAAAAATACACGGGAAAGTCGAACGGTGTATCGAGTCCGGTGTCGATGCCGCGTTGCGCCACTCCTCCCGCAAAGAACGAAGTCACCTCAGGATCGCCGTGGAACACCTCGCCCACCGTTGTCAAATGCGGATAGACGCTGTGCAGAGTCGCGTGAAAGTCATGCCAGAATGCGCGGTCCACGTAGGGAAATGTATCCAGGCGAATGCCGTCCAGGTTAGCCGTCTCCACCCACCACAGCGCGTTCTCAGTCAGGTAACGCGCCACCAGCGGATTTTCCTGGTTCAGGTCCGGCATCGCGTCCGTAAACCAGCCATCGGTGATCGCGCTCCATGCCTGGCGCGGCGCGTGCGGATCCACCAGCGCATAAAAGTTGGATTGCGTTAAACGATGATTTTCAAGCGTGCCGTGAAACCACTCGGGAGCGGGCGGATCGAGCACCCACGGATGCCCCACGCCAATATGATTCGGCACCAGGTCGATCACCAGCTTCATTCGCCTGTCGTGCAGTGCGTCGGAGAGGTGCTGGTAATCCTCGAGCGTGCCAAAGTGCGCGTCCACGGCATACAAATCCGTAGCCGCATAGCCGTGATATGAATCCGGTGTGTCGCCGTTCGAAGCCACCGGCGTAGTCCACAGCGCGGTCACGCCCAGCTCGCTCAGATAATCCAGATGCTGTTCGATGCCTGCGAAATCTCCTCCGTGCCTGCCTTTCGCGGCGGCGCGATCGTAGCCCTGCTTTTCTTTGGCCGGATTTCCATCGGCAAAACGGTCGGTCATTACCAGATAAAGCGCGTCAGCGGAAGAGAAGCCAACATGCGCATTTGCATCGCCTGAGCGCTCGGCCAGCGTAAAGCTGCGGCGCGCGTGGCCCTGGTCATTCGTAGCCGTCACCCAGAGAATCTGTGGTGCGGCATTCGCGGTCTTCAGCCACAAGAAAGCCCAGTGGCCGTTGTCAGAAATTTGTGTATGGTCCAGCGTTACATCCGCACCGTCGACAGTAAATCGCGCGCGGTTCAATCCATCGCCGTGCACCAGAAGCATGGGATCAGGAAAGCTC
>Ga0224558_1003505_pt1 | contig 13000 bp, 17 predicted proteins | sample 714S32024metaG_FD_180682 | JGI IMG/M metagenome (GOLD analysis project Ga0224558, IMG submission 180682) | Peat soil microbial communities from Stordalen Mire, Sweden - 717 S3 20-24 | ecosystem: Environmental > Terrestrial > Soil > Wetlands > Peat | place: Sweden: Norrbotten County, Stordalen... | reverse complement strand
CTCATCAAGACCGGATAGAAGGCCGCTGTCGACCCGCGCCTCCGGGAATGGTTTTGTCGGCAGGACCGCGGCGCTTCCCGCCGGCGCCAGGCCACCGACGGTAATCAGAGTTGCAATCACAAATACCAAATACCGCATACACTTATCGGAGCCCTTGCAATGCCAGCACTGTAGCGGATTGATCCCTCAGCCAGGAGAGCGAACGATGAATAGTGGAGGCAAGCCGCACCATTATCACTTCCGGCTGTACGCTCTCAAAGTGCCGAAGCTCGACGTGCCGGCGGATGCGCCCGCGGCGCTCATCGGTTTTAACGTCAACGCCAACTCGCTCGGCATGGCGCAGATCGTGGCGCTTTACGGGCGCTGACGGATTTAAGCGTTCGACTTCAACCCTGCTGCCGTCACTTTTGCTGCACCGTTAATGCGATGTTCGTGCTTTCGCTGATTGAGCCGGCGGTTCCGGTCACGGTTACGATGGCAGTTCCAGCCGGTGCCTCGGAGGAAGCGATGAGCCAAATTATACTCTTTCAATGGATTGCAATGATTGTCGGACCATGCGGGTATTATTGTCGGATGTTATGAAAGCCACGTGCAGCACGCCATCAATATGAAGAGCCAAGCCGATTCAGACGCGACCCTGCGCCGCGTTTCGAGCGCCATTGTGCTCGGCGTGGCGATACTGTTGATTCTGGCAAAGCTTTGGGGTTGGATGGCTACTGGTTCCGTGGCGTTGCTGACGTCGGTTGCAGATGCCGTGGTTGACGCGTTGGCGGCAACCGCAACTTTTTTCGGCGTCCGCTTTGCGCAGCGCCCGGCCGACTCCATGCATCGGTTCGGTCACGGTAAAGGCGAAGCGTTAGCGGCATTTACCCAAGGGGTCCTGCTGGGGAGCACCGCGGTTGTGCTCGGGGCCGAATCGTTGTGGCGCCTGATCTATCCTCAGCCGCTCACTGCAATCACTTTCGGTCTATGGATTGCGGCCGGCGGCTTTGCGATTTCGAGTCTAATTGCCGCCATGCAGTCTTGGGTCGTGCGCCGCACGGGATCAACCGCCATCGCCGCAGATCGGACGCACTATCTCATGGATGCGGTTATGAATGGGGCCGTCCTCGCTGCACTGGCGCTGACACGCGCGACCGGCTGGGAACGGGCCGATCCGGCATTTGCGCTGCTTATCGCGGGCTTCATGATCGCGGGCGCTAGCCGCGTCGCAGAGACCGCATCTCGTCAACTTCTGGATCACGAGTTACCACAGGAGCAGCGCGAGCGCATCAAGCAAGTCGCGCTCGCATGTTCCGGCGTGTGTGGCATACATGATCTTCGCACGCGGGACGCGGGCGACCGCGTCTTTGTCGAATTCCACCTGGAGGTCGATGGCGATTTTTCCGTAAATGAGGGACACGACATCGTTGATGCGGTCGAGCGTGCGATCGTTGCGTTATTTCCCAAAGAGACAGAAGTTATCGGACATCTCGAACCCGCGGGGATGGCGGACGAGCGCCTTGACGACCGGGTCTTGCGTACTGACCATGAGTTCTGGACGCCGATCAACAACACCCCGCTGCGTGATAGATGCGAGCATGGCGAAAAAGAGTGAACCCGTCGACGAACTCCTGGACGCGCTCGTCTGGATGCGGCGCAAGGCGAAGAAACATCAACCGGTCGACGACCTTATCGATGCGCTCATTGATATGCGGCGCAAAACGAAAAAGAAAGTGGCGAAACGGAGGCGGACCAAAGCGGCTAAACGATAATTTCGGCTAGGGGTCGCACTAAGGAGTTGCGAAAAAGGACTTGACTGCAGCGAAGCAGAACGGTGGCAGCAGCGTCGCATGATAGCCGCAGGCAGCCAGCAACAGCGTTGCGAGATGAAGCGAGCGCAAGCCCACTATTGCACTCGGTCGAAAGCTGTGCCCAGTGCTTGCTCAACGGCTTCCCGAAACGCTTTTTCGCCCCATGCGTGCATATCCTCACAAGCGGCCGCGATCATCTCCGCCTGGTCTATGGTGACGTCCGCTACCGTAAAGCACGTTGCGGTGTTTCCGTCGCTCACGACAAAACGCGCAGTCTGAGTCTCATCTTCGTATGCCCGCGTGGACAAGGGTTTCCCGATTCCAAGAACCTTGGCAAGTTGCTCACCATTTGGGATTGGCGACAGGAATTTTGCCATTGCGGCATTGTCATCAAGCGCCGCCGTCGCCGTAAATATTGCTTTGTCCATGTGTTGCACTCCTACGCCCGATTACCGCCGCATCGAAAAGATTTAACCGGATCAAGTAGTCTACAACGGATAAAACAGCATATCTCGTGCGGGTGGGGAGAGGGCAGTCACAGAGACGCAACTTACGTACCCCAGGGTTCGGAGTTCCCGTTCCGAATCCCGGGGGTATGATCACTTCTTGGCAGCTGATGCCCAGGGCAACCAGGAAGCCCCAGCCGCAGTCGCCGCCGGCCCTGATCTGGGCGATCGCCGCGTGCGGCTCGAGTGCCGCATGCGCAACATACCCTTTTTTGTAAGTTGCCTCGAAGACGTGCCCCGTCCGTCCAGATGACACGATTTTAATAAGCGCCATCTGATTCGCGATCGCTAGCCAATCGTCGCATAACCACGACACTTTCCCATCCTGATTCCTCGGAGTGCCCCGTTGGCATGTTTCCATGGCTTGCTGAATGTGAGGTACATCGCAATAGTTCCTCATAAGCGATGAAAAGATTTGAACAAGACGACAACATTTATCACCTGACATGCGTCGTTGATTGCTTGATCATGGTGCCCACGCTTTTCGCAAGACGCAGTAAGGAGATCGGAACTCATGACCGAAACATCGCTCGAACATTAGGCCTCAGAACTCGACCAAACTCTGAGTCTCCAAGACTCGGGACTCGTACTGAGCGAACTGCTCGGCATATCCGGAACTGGTGACAGATTTTGTTCCGTAGCTTGAGTCCTCAACATCCACTGCACCACCGAATCAAACCAACGTTTCAGGAGAATGATATGACTACATTTACCAAACACCACAGCGACTTCTTTTATGGCGCGCTCGCAGCCGTAGCGATCATCGCGTCGATTCTTTTGGTCTTTGCAACCGGCACATTGCCTGAAGGCCTGGAGCGGGGCGAACTTATCGTGTACGGCTATGGAGTCGTACTGGCCGTCGTTGCGACCGCTCTGGTTGTGCGCGCCGCGTATGCCGTGGGTTTCCGCAAGGCATTGAAAATTGCGGCCGCGGTGCCGAATTACTCTGTGACCGCCTGAGTTGGGCGGACGTCAATGGACGGTTATTTTGTACGAAACGCGCCGGGCAGAATCTGCCCGGCGCCCCTCGCCGAGCAAATCGAGTGCCTGACGCTGGATGTCAGTGAGCTGTGGAGGAAGGACTGGACTTCCTTGGCATCGCGTAGGAGCGTGTGCCGCTCGGCGATGCAAACACGAATGAGCTGATCAAGCGGGATACAACAACGCGCTTACCCATAACGGTTCCTTGGTAAAGGTTACCGACCGACCGTATCGCAGGATCTGTTGGCACTCAATATGGATTTGCCGTCGGTGATGCAAGCCGGCAGATAAGGAGGCGAGTGGGTGTGCACAGCCCTCAGAGCGCTGACTGAATGTCAGCGCGTGCTGTGCGAACGCCCGAGCGGATGCGAGGACCGGACCGCCGTTGCAGGTAGGGTGCGTGTTTGGCGGCGCGCCTCTGACTTGGCGCGCCGGTACGCTTAAAATGTCGCCTTTCTGTCGGAGAACCCAATTCGTGAAATGCTATACGCTGGTGAAAGCGTCCTTCATGGCGTTATTGTTGTCGGCGCTCATGCCGCAACTGGGAGCGGCGACCTCTGTTGGCGTTGCACTACCGTCGCTCGCACCGATCATCAAGGCGACGTCACCCGCCGTGGTCAACATCGCGACCCGCGGTACGTTGACCGAGCGGGTGGCGGGCAATCCGCTGCGCGATGATCCGTATTTTCGTCGATTCTTCAACGTCCCCGAGGGTGGAGCGGTGCGGCGCCGCCAGTTCCAAAGCGCCGGCTCGGGCGTGATCGTGGACGCCAAGCACGGCTACATCGTCACCAACCGCCACGTCATCGAAAATGCGAGTGAAATCACGGTGACCCTGCTTGATAACCGGCACTTTCAAGCGCAGGTGGTCGGTAGCGATGCGGGCACCGACATCGCAGTGCTCAAGGCCGCTGAACCACATTTGACGGAGATGCCGCTCGGCGACTCGTCTCACTTGGAGGTCGGTGACTGGGTCGTAGCGATCGGCAATCCCTTCGGTCTGAAGCACACCGTGACGGCGGGAATCGTCAGCGCGCTCGGCCGTACCGGAATTCATCCGCACGGCTATGAGGACTTCATCCAAACAGATGCCTCAATCAACCCAGGCAATTCCGGCGGAGCACTGGTGAACTTGAATGGCGAATTGATCGGGATCAACTCCGCGATCTTGTCCAAGGATGGCGGCAATATCGGTATCGGCTTCGCTATCCCGGTCAACATGGTCAAGGCTGTCGTGGACCAGATCATCACGTACGGCGAAGTGAAACGCGGAGTTGTCGGCATCAAGCTGCGCGACCTGACGCCGGAGGCAGCCGAGTCCCTGCAGCTCGTGAATGCGCGCGGCGTAGAGATCTCTGAAGTCGCTCCAGGCTCTGCGGCCGATCGCGCGGACATCAAAGTCGGCGACGTGGCGGTCTCCATGAACGGCGTGTCGATCGAGAGCGCCGCGCAATTGCGCAACGCACTCGGGCTGCTGCGCGTCGGTCAAAGCGTGGAGATGCGCCTTTTGCACAACGGCACTGAGCGCAGCGTGACGCTCATAATCAACTCACCGAGTTCTCGATGAGCGCATGCGGCGGTTCCGCCGGACGGTAGAGCCGGAGGGGAACGTCGCCGGCGGGACCCGATGCCGTCAGATTTCGCACATGAGCCACTGGTGGCCCTGGGGGTGATGCACGGGCAAGTCCCGCGCTGACTTCCCGGGCGGCAGCCGGCGACCAAGAACTCAGGTCCTCGAGCTTGGCGGCGGCCAGTCGATCCAAGATCGCTTGAACCTCAACGTCGATGGGCATGCATTCCTCCGGCGCCCGTGCGTCTGCTCAGAATTTGATGATGGGCTTGATGACCCTACCGGTCTCTTGATCTTCCAACGCCTCGTTGATGTGGTCCAGGTCCAGATCGGTATGGCACACGCCCGTCGCGACCAATCGAACGAGCACTTCGTCGTCTTGAAGTGCGCCAAGCTCGAGATCCTGCACATGCGCATGCAATGAGGATGGCTCGAAACTGCAAATACACAGGATCTCAGTCGTGTCTTTGACGTGAAGCAGGTCCGTGAAGAAGTGACGAACGCCGGCACGGGCACCACTTTCCTGCTCACGGAAAACGGCCTGTACCTCATCAGGCGGCCGGCCGTGGAGTGGGACAAGTGGTGGCGGGAGCGGGAATGGTTTTTCGCGCACAACGGTGGTTGAAACTTCGGTTCAGACGGGCTTGTCGGCAATCTAGCCAGCGGCGAGATTCCAGGGAGACGGCAAACCGACGCGGTGATCAAAGGGCGTTCGCGAGGAGCTACGCGAATCTGGTAGCTCCCTCGCTCAGCTGATCAGGCCGCCCACCGATCGGCTATGATTGAACATGCTGGTTCGCGCCGTCCGGATCCTGCTGGCCGCCGTTGCGAGCCGTTCAAGGACCTCGAGGCCGTTACCGATTTCGGGAATAAATCGGACGCGTCGCGAGTCTTACTCTAGTGAAGGCTGGTTGGGTGCCGTGAACCTAGTGTGCGATCCGCTCCATGGATGACCGGCGACGCCGTTTCGAGGTGCTGGTATTGCCGCATCTGGACGCCGCGTACCGGTTTGCGCGCTGGTTGTCGCATTCGCCCGGTGACGCGGATGACGTCGTGCAGGAGGCGATCTTGCGCGCGTTCCGTGGGTTCGATGCCCTGCGAGGATCGGATGTGAAAGCGTGGCTATTGACGATCGTGAGAAATTGCCATTTGACGGCAGTGAAGCAGCAACAGCGACGGGGCTTTGTGCCGCTGCCGGAAGAACATGATGCGCAGGACGGCCCGGCCATGATCGCGACAACGCCCGACCCGGAGAGCACCTCGATTCGCCGAGACGAGGAGCGAACGCTTGACCGGCTGATGTCGGCGTTGCCCGAAGAGCATCGCGAGATCTTGGTGCTTCGGGAGATCGAGGAGATGGATTATCGCGAGATTGCCGCGGTCACCAACGTCCCCATCGGCACCGTGATGTCGCGTCTGGCGCGTGCGCGGGCTGCGCTCAAGGGGCGATGGCTGCAAGAGGCCGAAGGAGAACCGCATGCGGTGCGCTGAATCGCCGCGCGTGCAGGCTTATTTCGACGGCGAACTCGACGCGCTCTCCGCCGCGGATATCGAGCGGCACAGTGAGGCGTGCGCCGAGTGCCGTGAGCTGCTTGAAGACTTGGAGCAAATGCGCACCGCGCTGCGGCAGGACTTGACCTACGCGACTACTCCGCCGGCGCTGCGCGCCCGGATCATGCGCGCCCTCGATCAGGAGAGCACGGTACAGAGCCCGCGCCTAAATGCGCAGCGGCTCACGAGCTGGCGACCGCGGCCATTCTGGAAGGGCGCCTTCAGTGGCATCGCTGGCACCGCGATCGCCGCGAGTATCGCATACTTTCTCCTGGCGCCAACACTGACCAATCCACTGCTTGACGATCTGGTGAGTGCTCATGTGCGCTCGTTGATGCCGGACCACCTGATCGATGTGGGGTCCACCGACAAGCATACGGTTAAGCCGTGGTTTGCGGGTCATGCCGATGTATCTCCAGTGGTCGCCGACTTCGCGCAGCAAGGCTATCGACTCATTGGCGGACGTGCAGATTATCTTGATCATCAACGGGCCGCGGTGGTGGTCTACCAACATGGCTCGCATGTCATTAACGTGTTCAGTTGGGCCGCGACTAAGGCCGGTGTGCCGAAGAACACCACCCGCAATGGCTATCACTTGGCCTTCTGGAGGACGGGAAATCTAGAGTATTGCGCCGTCTCGGATACGGGCTGGGACGAGCTCAATGGGTTGGTGCAGTTGTTGCAGGATCTCGGCGCCCACGATAATCGCGAATAGCAATGGAATAAATCGCTCCGACCGGAAGTCTTCTCTCCTGAACTGCAACCAAGGAGACGGACATGTCGGAAGAACAATTGTTAATATCGCGTCGAATTCGTGTTCCACCAGCGATCGACTTAGACGAACGGCAAATGGCCCGATTAGAGCCCCGGGCATACACCAAGGTGGCCATTCTCATGCATTGGGTGATGGCACTTTTTATTCTGCTGAATTTATCAGTGGGCTTTTTTATGGAAACCTTTGCCAACCCTAGCCCCCAGCGAAGTAACGTACTCTTTTATCATGCTTCCATAGGAATTGTGATTTTCACATTGGCTGTGTTTCGACTCGGCTGGCGGCTCACCCACCAACCCCCACCTTTGCCTCAGAGTATCTCGAAGCCGCAACAAACCGCCGCCCACAGCTTGCATTGGGTCTTGTACTTGTTGATTCTGGTCCAACCGATCTCCGGCTATGTGCATCGCATGGCAGGCGCTCATCTTGTTAGCTTTTTTGGACTCTTTAATTTGCCTGTATTGATCGGCAAGAACGAACCGCTGCGACTTCTTACGGACGCCATACATGACAGCGGCGGAATTATCATTGCCATACTAGTCGCGGGCCACATTGGTGTAGCACTGAAGCACCGCTTTATAGATCGTGACGCCGTGATGCAGCGCATGATTCCGTAACGCAGCTCTGCTCACCAGCTATGAAGTTAAGGGGTCGGCAAGTCCGGCCCCTTCTTTTGAGAATATGATCTGCTTTAAATGAACCGATCCAGAGTTAGTTTTCGGGCATTTCGGGCAAACTGAACCCAAACGGGGGTGTCATTAAGGGGAAGCGATTCTCCGCCGAGCAGTCGCGGAGCAGACCTTTCACCGCTGGAAGAGGCAATATGCCGGCTCTACAATCGTAAGATCGGCTTGCGCAGTGCGCTTCGCCGAGTGTCTGCGGACAAGCAATCACCACGTACGCGGCCGCGGATCCGCAGGAGGGTGGCTTGACACGTCGAGGGTTGGGCGGCGATTTTTTTCTTTCTGCGCAGGCGGTCCTAAAGCTTTTCGAGGTGCGAAAAGTCTGAGTCGGCATGTTCAAGCTCGACTTGGTGGTGTCGCGCGCATGCGGCGATCAAAATGTCAGTAGCCGGGACTGAGATGCCGGCGGAACGCGCGCGTCGTGCGAGATCAAAGGCGTCACTCCAAACCGAATTGTCGATGGCGAGTTCCGGCAGCAGCCGTTCGAAATCCCTAAGTACCTTCTTATCACGATTGCCACCTGCGCCATTCCATAACTCCAACCGGATGATGGGGCACCAACAGGCCTCACCGGCATCGAGCGCGCGCGTAACCCGGTCTCTGACAGCCGCGTCTCCATTCGGTCGAAGCATGTGAATCCAGGAGGAGGAGTCGACCAGGATCACGGTAACTTAGCCTTTGCGACGTTGCTGCAAGAGTTTCTCAACGCTCACCAGATCCTTGCAAGTTCCCGCGTGCTTGGTGAGCTCGGCCATGCGCTTACGGCGGTTGAATTCCTGGATGGCAGTGACGATTGCTTCGCGCTTCGTCTTTGCCTTTGTGAATCGAATAGCGTCTGCAAGGTCGCTATCGGGAATATCAACGGTGGTCTTCATGATTCCATTTTATCGGCAGTAATATTCCATGTCAATGACGGCAAGAATACTCTGGGCCGCGTGCGGAATTACAGGTCACCCCATAGCCGACACTCTCGACCGTCAGGACTGGGTCAGGAATGTAGGCTGGGCGGTCGGCTCTGGTAATGTGGTCCCAATGGCGGGTCTGCAGCGGGACGTGGGGCAGCAGGCGGCGGGCAGCGAGGACAAGCCGAGGGCCAATTCCAGCCGTTCGGGAGGGCTAATCAATTGTCTCAGCAGCGGTCATTCGCATTAGGCCGAGCATCGCCTTCCATGAAGTGCCGCCCTCCTGACATGCATGCACGGACGGGTCATTGCTTAGTACACCTTGATTGACTTGTCGAACGCCGCGCTGGTGCAGACGCCGAACGGCTTGGGTTGCCCCGCTCGTCCGATTACTGCAATACTGCCCCATGAGCAGGTCGCCCAACGCCCGCTTACAAGTCAAAGTAAAGTGGCTCGCCGCTGCGGTCATACTATTGTGCATCGCGGCCTGCGGCAGATCCAAGCTCGCCTCGAACGCCCCGTGCGACAATTCGCTGACGCGCGAGATTCCCGCACGTCCCAACGGGGCGCCGGACGGAAAGCAATTCGGCAGGCAGCTAGAAGGCTTGAGCGATGACGACGAGCGCGAGCTGCTCATTCGAGGTGAGCTCCTGACCGGGAATATTCCAGACTTCTTGCGCCGCTTCGTGCCAGTCCGATTCAGCGCGGCGCAGCCTGATGGGCACGTGGCTCAGATCGTTGTGTGCGCCGCGCCTGATTACCTGGCGATCGGTTCCAATCGCGACTTTCTGCTGATGCCAATGCGTCTGGAAACCGCGCTGGCGATGGCCATTCGATTCGACTTGACGCTTCCGACGCCTAAAATGGTCGATGGCATCTACGCGCAAGCTGCCGTGCACTTGGCGCCACGACCGCTGCCGGCGGCCGACGCGATGCGCTCGACTGAATATTACCGACATCACAGCGACCTCATCCGAGCCCAGCGCTTGGCTCTCGGTGCGGTACCGGGCGACTTGACCGCCGGTGACAAAAAGGACCTGGTACTCACCAACCGTCTGTGGGGCAATCTCGATCGCGTCGCTATTTACGGCTGGCACCTCTCGGATAACTCGCCGATCCAGCCGCTCAGTACCGTGCACGGCTGGCGTTACGCGGATTACAGCCATGGCGTGCGACTCATCAGCACGCGCGTATGGGTGGATGGAGTGCCTCGGTTGATATTCGACGTGCTGCAGGATCGGCAGCTGTCCGCAGCCCTGAGCCATGAAGGCGACATCCCCAATGTGGTGCAGCTGATACGCGTACTCAGCGCCGACCCACACACCGCTGTTGCGACTCTAACGCCCGATAGCCAGAACTAACTCTCGCCATAGTCGGCAGAGCGAAGGCCGCGCCACGGCGCTGGCAGGCGTGCATGCGAACGTCCTTTGGCACACTACGGCCGCTCGCCGTGTGCTCACTGTCGGCCCCAAGCGGTCAGTGCTGGCGTAAACCTAGCCGCCATTGAGCGGTCATTCGCAATTGGGTCGTCGGACTCGTTATGCTTTGCAGTTGCTGTATCCGCGTGAGGTACTCTGGACTGGAGGCGCCATATGTACAGAATAAAAGTCTTCGCGGCTGTCCTGTTGCTGTTCGCTGCGGCGCGTGGAATGACGCAAGAATATGAGCATGCGAACGGTGAGAAATTGGGAGATGTTCACTTCGCCACATCGTGCAACGAAGTGGCGCAGGGGGAATTTAATCGTGCGGTAGCCCTGCTGCATTCTTTCCAGTTCGGCCGTGCCATCGAAGGGTTTAACGCGGTCCTGGGGGAAGACCCGACGTGTGCAATCGCGTACTGGGGAATCGCGTTAAGCGATTGGAGCAATCCCTTTGCGCCAGGAAGTAAGAGTACGGGCCAGTTACAGCTGGGACGCGAGAACGCCGAACGCGGCAAGAGCCAGGGCGCTAAGACGGATCGAGAACGCGCTTATCTCGCGGCGGTCGGCAAACTGTACAGCGACTTCGAAAACACGCCGCAGCAAGCGCGTTTCCTCGCCTATCGCAATGCCATGGGGGATGTCGCGGCAAAATATCCTGAAGACCACGAAGCGCAGATCTTCTACGCATTGGCGCTTGCCGCCGCGGAAGACCCCGCCGACAAGACCTACGCAGACCGGCTCAAGGCGGGAACCATTCTCGAGAAATTGTTCGAGGAGGAGCCGACCCATCCCGGTCTCGCGCATTATATTATCCATGCATACGATGTGCCGGCGCTGGCGGGGCGGGCGCTCATCGCGGCGCGACGTTATGCCGAAATTGCCCCCGATGCGCCGCATGCGCTGCACATGCCATCGCACACATTTACCAGATTGGGATACTGGCAAGAGTCGATTGACAGCAACGTGGCAGCCGCGGCGGCGGCGCGCCACCAGGGTCAGACCGCTGAAGAGTTGCATGCCAGCGACTACGAGACTTACGCCTACCTGCAAACTGGGCAGGATGAGGCGGCAGCAGGGATTGTGAGTTCGCTGCCGGAAATCGCATCACGCTTCGATCCGAAGACGGTGCTGATCGGGGCCGGCCCGCCCGCGGCTGGATATTTTGCGCTCGCGGCGATCCCTGCACGATACGCCTTGGAGCGCCAGGACTGGCAGCAGGCGGAGGGGCTTGCGCTGCGGGAGACCGCGTTTCCCTACACAGACGCAATGACCTGGTTCGCCCGAGGTTTGGGAGCGGCGCGATTGGGACACGCCGCAGCGGCGAACGAAGCAGCGACTGCGCTGACGCGGATTCAGGAGCGACTCTTGAAGGCCAACGAGCTTTACTGGGCGCGGCAAGTAGAAATCCAGGCGCTGGCGGTCACGGCATGGTCTGCGCTGGCGGCGGGCAAGAAAGAGGAAGCTCTGCGGCAGATGGAATCGGCGGCGGCATTGGAAGATGGGACGGAGAAAAGTGCGGTGACACCGGGGCCACTATTCCCGGCGCGGGAATTGCTCGGGGAGATGCTATTGGAGATCAATGAACCTACCAAGGCATTGGAGCAATTTGAAGCGACGCTAAAGAAGGAGCCGCGGCGTTTCCGATCGCTATACGGTGCGGCACACGCTGCGCAGCGCATTGGAAGCCCGAACACGAGTCAAAGATATTTTCGCGAACTATTGCGCGTTTGTGCTAATGCCGACAAGCCTGGAAGACCCGAGCTCAAGGAAGCGCGCGAGGCGTTGGCGAAGCAGAAGAGCTGACTAGACTGCTCCGAAGCGGACGGTCGTCGCAGGCAGCTCAGGGTCGAAAGTTCGCAATGGCAACCGACGCCGGGCGACGGTCTCTGGCCGGCCAACTGCGGTCGCTGGACCGTCGGGAATCGTTGGCTCAAAGCGGTCGTTTGCGCCTCGCCAAAGCGCTTAATACAAAGACCCGATGCACGTATTCGGGGCATTAGCGGTCGGCCAGCGCTCCGTGTTAGTGTTCTGCCGATTGCTTTCCTACTGTCTGAAGGCAAAGGCTTTTCGGATCCCGGATGCTGGACATTAAAATGCCATGGAGACACGTGTCATGTTAAGAAAAATTGCTCTGCTCGCCGCCGCATTGACGATCATGGCTCCGGCGTTCGCGGATACTCCATCGACTGGCAAGATCAAGAATCCGGTGGTGAACCCCCCGCGTCTCCGAAGCAGGTAATCAAGAAACCCCCGCCGCCCTGCAAGCCAACACCCGGCCATACTGCGTGCCCCCGCCAATAAGCAAAACCAACGCCATGCGGGTTTGGTGTCCGAAACCCTAGGGCGGGAGGAGGCGCCAATAGGTACCGGCGGCGTACCGATGATCGAGTAGCCCAGCGGTGTCAACCTGCTTCCAATATCTGGGCTTGCCTTCACGTGGTCAGTCCGGAATGCTGGCGGAAAGTGGTCAACGAGACTTCGAATATGTTCGCCCCGCCTGGTAGCCAATGGCCACGTTACCCTTTCCGCTCGTCATCCAATACAGCGTCCCGGGCAACTCCGCACTCTCGTGCAGCGCGAGGGGGCCCCCCCGATCGGAATGCCTCATGTCGAGGCAGGCTTTCTGTCCCGCTCCAATTGCCTCACTTCCTGGTCGGAGAAGCGCGCGTCGTAGATCGAACGTGGGTCCAGCGTGCGCGCAACGATGGTTGCGGTGACGACCACTAACAGGAGGGGCAACATGAAAGACCGATCGCGGGCGGTGAGTTCCATCACCAAAACGACTGACGATATCGGACCGTGGGTCGTGGCTGCTAACACC
>Ga0224558_1003504_pt1 | contig 13002 bp, 8 predicted proteins | sample 714S32024metaG_FD_180682 | JGI IMG/M metagenome (GOLD analysis project Ga0224558, IMG submission 180682) | Peat soil microbial communities from Stordalen Mire, Sweden - 717 S3 20-24 | ecosystem: Environmental > Terrestrial > Soil > Wetlands > Peat | place: Sweden: Norrbotten County, Stordalen... | reverse complement strand
AAGGAGAGGCGGAAATCGAGGTTGTACGGGAAGCCGATGTCGATCAGGAAGTCGCCGTTGGTATAGACCTGGATGCCGATCTGCGGTAGAACAATCGAGACCGCGCCCATATTGATGTTGCGGATCGAATCAGGGAAGGTGAAGTTGATCTGGAAGAGGCCGATATCGTCGGTGATCTTCTTGTAGAGAATGTCGATGGCCAGGCCGGCCAGGCCCCCGGCTTTGCTTCCGGCCAGCGCCAGCCGCAGACCATAGAGATTGGGGTCGTTGAAGACTACCATCGCATCCACGGTCCACACGCCCGCCACTTGGAGCAGGCCAAGATGCCCGGCAATCAGCCAGTTGTTGCTCTGGTTGTAATAGGGCTGCCCGTTCGGCTGCCCGGAGGGATCGGGATTGACCGGATTGGTTTTTCCCTCGGTGCTGGGCACGCCCTCCAACGCTTTGATGACCGCAGCGGTGTTGGCAAAGCTGGGCGAGCCGGTGATGCCCACGCGCTGCCCCAGAACCAGCAGGAAGACCTTGAAATACTCGTTGCCGCGGCCCGGGACAGGCGGCATCTTCTGTACATCCTGGCCGCCGGGCTGCATCAGATTACCGAGCTGGCTGCTGATCGGCGAGGAGCCGACGATTTGCAGCGTTACCTTGTTTCCGCCGTTGGGGTTGTCCTTGGCCGTGCGCACAAACTTCAGCGAGTCGATGCGAATGAAGCCCAGCTCCAGTGGGCTGGAAAGCGTGTAACTGGCTGAGAGGCGCTCGCTGAAGGTCAACCCGTTTTGCAGCGATACATTCACGCTCAATCCATCCAGCGAAACCTGGTTCAGCAAATCCCATGGCGAGGGCAGTGTAAAGTACGGGTCACCGAGCGTGCGCACCAGCGCCTGAATCATCGAACCCAGGCTCCAGCCCCTCAGTGAAAAGGCGATCTGCTCGTCTTTGCTGTTGTAAGTGGCCGTGAATCCCTGCCAGGTAATGGCCAGAGTCTGGTTGCCTGTTCCCTCGAAGGTGTATTTGAAGATCAGCTCGAGATTGATCGCGTCGTAGGTCCAGGTCGCCAGTACGGAACCGGAAAAATTGGTTCCGTCGTAGTTGAGTCCAATCAACGATCGCAGGCTGGTGATCTGCTGATCGCCAAAGCTAAAGCTCCACAGAAATCCGACGGCAATTGAGTAGGTCGTTTTCGCCGTGGTTGGCAAACCGGAGGGAATGGTCGCTTCGATCGTGAAGGTGCTGACGGTCAGCGTGCCGGGCAAAAAGGTTGGGAATTTGTAGATGCCGCCTGCACTGAAGAATTGCTGAATCAGCTCCTGCACGGTAATCGGCTGGGCCAGCGACGCGCTCAAATTCCATATCGAAGGAGTTACCGTTCCGTTGTAAGCCACGGAGACCTGCGTCTGCAGAGGTCCTACGCCCAGCAGGCCGCTGATCGATCCTTTCCACACGTATCCGGTGCCTGCCGGGATTCCGCTTTGCGGCGGAGTCATTGCGCCAACGCTGACATTGCCATCCGATATAGAGAGAATCGGCTCATTGCCAACCGTGAGGAACGACAACGCGACGTCGAATCCGCTGGAGAAGCTGAAGCTCTTGGCTTTGTAATTCAGATTCAGCTTGATATCGGAGAGCGTGGCCTGGATGGTCGAAGGCAGTGAGACCGCGCCTGCGGTCATTGTGGAAAGAAAATCGCTCAGGCTAACCGTGCCGTTGAATCCGGCGGAGAAACTCAGCCCCGAAGTGAACTCCACTGTAAAGATGCCATCGCCCACTCCGTCCGGGCCTTTGAAGATCGAGGGCAGCAGCGTGAAGGTAGTGCTGAAGAGAAAACTCTGTTTTCGTGAACTATCGAGCGGGTTGCTCATCGACCAGTTCAGGCTGAAGCCGGTGATCGTGAAATCCAGCCCCTGAGGCGGATTTGGAATCGGCGACCAGGTGGTGCCGGGGGCGCTGCCGATCGATACGCTCACACGCGATATGGAAGCAGGATTTATTGTTCCCGAAACAGAGAGTCCCTGTAACGCAACGAATGCCATGAACTGCTGCAACACCGCCGGGGTTCCGCTGAAATAACTGCCTCCGCCGCCAATCAGCGAGACAATCGAATCGGGCGTCAGCGGCGTTCCCTCGCCGGTTGCATTGATGCCGATACTGTATTGCGCCGCACCGAATGTGTCCGGCGACGGGGCCACCATGATCTGCAAGATATAGGGGGACTGATCGGGAGGCGTAGAACCGACACTGAGCAATGCGCTGAGAGTGAGCGTAGGCGCCTGGCCGCTGTCGTCCGTCTCCGGATCTTCCGGAGGAGGCGGAATTTGCAACGTGACGCTGGGATTGGCGACATTCAGATAGAAGACAGAAAATTGGCCGTTCTGAAGAACTGCGTTCAGGGTTCCACTGGGCAGCAGAACCGTGTCGTTGTTATACGCAGACATGTCCAGAACGCCGGTTAGGCTCAGCACCGCCGGGGGCGCCTGTAGGCCCGTGAAGAGGATCAGGTAAGGTTGCACTACGGAGGGCAGCGGGATGCTGGCCTTGAAATTTTGATTTGCCCCACCTGTAACCGACAGGCCGGAATTTGCATTGCCCCAGGGATAGAAACCATCCGCGGTCGAGAAGACAAACAGAGTATTGGAGGGGATGAGCTGATCGAACGGCCAGCCGCCCATAAACTCGAAGGAGTCTGTCCATGTCCAGGTGGCAGGCGCAGTGGCAATCTGGACGACCAGAGTTGGATTGGTGTCTGTCGTTACGGTAAAAAAGAGCGTTGCCGGGGTTTGCACCGGCGCTCCGGTGGTGCTGAGAAAGGGAATCTTGGCGTTGGTTACGGTGAAGCTGCCGTTGGTGACCGGGCCCACGTTGCCCGGCGACGCGGTCACCAGGAAAGCCGCCGCCGAAGCCAGTTGGTAGGAAGCGGTGAGGTCCGTGTCATAACTGGCGGGAACTGTCACTCCCGTATCGTTCAAACCGCTGGTCAGGAAGGCGGCATCGAGCGCGAACGCACCTGTCCCAGCCGCTGTTTTCACCGCCTTCTGTAGGTTATTGATTGCCTGATCGCTCATCGATGCTGCTCCTCAAGGTTTCGAACATATGCTTGGCTGGGTTCTTCGCGCTCTATACTTCAGCAAAAACCGCAAAATGGTCGCTCGTGCTCCGGATACGGCCGTAGTTTGTCCAGCCGACCAAATGCGCTCTCCCTCCCTGCGTTGTCGGATAAGGCGCATAAGGGTGGGGCGGCCACACCAGCGGCGCAAGCAGCGGAGCATTCATCTGCGGCGCCAACACAACGGTTCCGATCGGCGCTCCGGCAATCAGATAGGGGGCCACAAACGGAGTACCCACGACCGGATTCATGATCGTCGTCCGGTAGTTATACGGAGGCCCCTGCAACGGCCAGACGAGAATGTTATCGATCGAAGAGACAAACGGAAACCGGTCGCTGCCGTGATAGCCATATCCCGGATACGGCGACGCGTTCGCGGCGTCCGACCAGAGAATGCGAGAATTCAGCGTCTTCTTGGAACGCTTGATGTGGGTTGAAAAAAATCCCCGGTAGACGGTCAGCGGGGCAGGCGCGGGCGGCGGCGGGACAGGTGGCAGCGGCGGTGGAAGCACTCCCGGCGGCGCGCCCAGCGACTGGATCAGCGGCTGATACGGCGCCAGCGGAGCATAGACACCCGACGGTCCGCCGCCGGCAGCCAGCAACTCAAGATTGAAATCGCCGCCGATCACGCGGGTCTCATTGGCTCCCAGCGCGGCCGTTACTTCCACTGAAATCGAGAGATTGTTGATGATCTGCGTTGCCCCGACCACATTCGGCGGTGCATGGATGCCGAAAACCGTCAGATTCCGCAAAGCGCCGGCAAGATTCTGCTCGGTGAATGTCACCATGTACGGCTGGCGGAAGTTCCCATACGCCACCGCTCCGCCTCCCAGCGGTAGAGTGCGTTGAAACGCGATACGCGCGGCCACGGTATCTTCGGGGATGGCTCCTCCGCCATTGTGCAATGCGCCTGCGGGGATGTTGCGCGCCGCAGTGGCGGGCAGCACCAGCATTGCGTTCAAGTCTGGATCTCCAGGGGCCACTACGCCGGGGTACGCATTGCCCACCACGCCGACGGCCGGAACCACCGATGTTCCATTCTGCGCGCCCTGCCAGAGATTCGGCCCGGTAAAGTAGCGAGTCACCTGTCCCGGCGTGCCCGGACCGGTGACCCCCCTATAGAGCACCGCCATCGTCTCTTGGGGACCGCCAGTGCCGATTCGCAGCGGTGGGACCATGCGCCATTCCATCGCCGGATTCGCAGCCCGCAGAGCGTTGAGCAGCCAGACGGCGCCTTGGATGCCTCCGGTATTGGTCGCGCGAACCTGCCCGTCATCGCCGGAACTGACTTCGTTGATCACGATCACGTCTGGCGCACAGGCCACAAAGACGGCGGCGATCAGGTTCACTCGCTGTGTGGAGGCCTCATTGGGACTGAGCCCTCCCGCAACGCTCCTCCTGCGCTTGCCAGTGACCGTAAGGTCCGGGTCATTCACTTTGGCGATGGCGTAGTTCTCAATATTCCAGAACAGAATTCTGCTCATTGCTCACCTCGGCTGGAACCGAACTCGCGGCTAGCCCCGGATCCTGCTTGAAAAGGAGGCGGCAGGCCGGGAGGTTCGATGCGGGCATCGATAACCTTATAACTGCCCGCAACGCTCTCATTCAGCGGAGCCAGAAGCGTTTGGCCGCCGGTTGTGCTTTGGTTCGCCACATAGGCCGCGTACCAGCCTAGGCTTCCCGTGCTGTTTGGATCGCCGAAGATGAAGAACTGGATTGTCGCGTCCGGCGGCAGTTTGGCGATGCCGAAAATTTTGATTCCAATGTCGTCCAGGCGCAGGCAATAGGACATTACTCTTCCGCCCGCGGTCACCTGCCGGATCAGCGCAATCGACCCCACAGAAACCTTGAAAATCCCTTGCAAGCTAAAGAGCTTTGCTCCCGGGCTTGCGCCGGGAAGGCTCAGGCCGATAAACACTGCTTGGCGCGCATCGGTGGCAGCCGCGGATGGCGACCAAGCCAGCAGCAGATCGGAGTTGAATCCGGCCGCTGAAGCCAGCGCGCCGGGTCCGCCAAGCGTAACCTGATAAACTACCCCATACCAGGGCGGAGCCAGCGTGATCAGATTAAGATTGGAAGTGATAGGCAAAAAACCAAAGTTGGCAGGCGTCTCGTTTTCACTTGCGCTGATGAAGTTTTTCAGTTGCAGGCCAAAGCCTCTGAAGAGGCTCTGGGGGCGCGCCGCACTCGCATTCAGGTCGTAGCTCAGGTTTGCCGTCGTTACCGTAAAATTCTGCGCATTCGGCGTGGAATTCAGCGACGAGAGTCCGATCGCGAAGTTAGAGAAGGAGAGTCCTGAGCCCAACTGCAGGTTGGGTGTGCCAGCGGGGCTGCCGAACGATAAGACATCGAAGAGTACTGGTACATTGTCGTCGGTACCATACAGTTCGGCGAAGTCAAAGGCTCCCCATACGAGGAAGCGCGAGGTGGTTACTGTTCCGTTGTTGCTTAAGGTGTTGAACTGTATGCGATCAAACGCGATTGCCGGCAGAGCATTGCTATTCAGCAGGAATACGGTTGTCTTCGACTGCTCGAAGATGTAGGAGTTGGAGGTTGAACCCGCGCCGCTCTGCGCCACATAGCTTCCGTCGAGCACAATGGCATTGACCGGCATCGGATTGCCATTGCTGACGCCGGGAACGGCATTACCTATTGTCTGCGTGACGCTGGAGCCGAGCAACAACTGCACCGTCAGTTGCACATTGCTTTTGAAATTCGCAATCCGGGAATTCTCAAACAGAACCTGCAGCAGCAACACGGTGAACTGGAAGTCGCCGGAAGCCGGCACCGGAATCGGAATATCGGGACTGACGCCTGCGGCAAGGCTTTGCGCATACGCCGGCTCTTCATAATCGATCAGGCCGAAGAAACTCGATACACCTTGCATTGCGAGGGGCGGCGTCTGGCCCGGAAACGCCGCAACCCGGCTGACCGTGAATCCAAAGTGATGAGCCGTGAACTGCGTAAAATCGATGCCCGCGGCCAGGCCGGCAATCTGTGGAGGCAGATCAGAAGGCGAAAGATCCGCCTCAAGTATGATCACCCCGTTCCAAGTCGGGTCCTGCGCGATCTGAGCAAAGTTCTTGTAGAAAGCAGTGGCTTGCGAGGTTCCGCTCGCCTTCGCAATCCCAGCTAGGATATAGGCCTGTAGCCACTGCGAAAGGCCGGCATAAGCAATAGAAGCCGCCGCGGGGCTGGTGCCGGGAGCAAGCGAGAAATCTTCCGCGCTCGTCCAGCGATTCGGATTCGTGACCCGGTCCAGCAAACTGCCGCTGCAGAATTTCATGATCATCACGTTGCGGTAGCTGGTCGCGCTCACGCCCTGGCCCACCTGGGCTTTGAGCTTCCATCCTGCTACGTTAACGAGGTCCTGAAAGGGCATCAGGTGGGTTGGGTCTACAGCCACCAGAAAAAGCTGGTTTGACTGCAAAGCATTTTCCAGTTGCGGGCTGACCGGCGCCGTAATGGGCGTAACGTATGGAGTTGGCGGCCCGAAGGAAAACGGCAGAGTCGCTCCGGTTGCGTTGTCGGTAGATTGCGCCAGCAGTACCTTGAGGTACGCGCCTGAGGCCGGATCGCTGGTCACCAGGAATCCCTGCGGCGTGGTCGAGTACTGCTGCTCGGCAGCGCTGCTTGCGTTAAGGCGTGCCTGGTTCCGCGCCGCTATGGTGACTGTCGCTGAACTGGAAATCACCTTCTTGCGCGTCGGCGCAATGATCTGGCTCTCGAACTGCGTGATGGTGTTTGTTGTGCTCAGCGTCGATGCCGGCGCCTGGGTATACGGGGCCAGCGGAAAGGTATTCTGCATGTTCGCTGTCATCACCATCTTCGGCGGCGTCGAGGCGAGAACGGGCGGGGACTGTTGCGGGTTGCCGTAGAGAGCGCTGCCCTCCGGTTCTGCCTGATAAATTGCCTCTGCGCCGCTGCCGGGAAGAACCGTTGCCCAAGATGTTTGATAGGCCTCGGTCAGGCGCGGCTGAAGGCTCCCACTACCGGAATTCTGCAAGTTTGCATCCTGGAAGGGAAAAACCGGGGCATAGGCAGGCTGCGAGGGAAGGAAACTCAGCACATTTCCCGCCACGCCGGCGCTATAGCTGGTGAGGTTCAGCGATTCCGACCCGAAGAGTCCGCCGAGAACAGCAATCGGCTGGCCGACTGCTGTTCCTGTGCCGGAGACGCCGAAGGAACCGGCCGGCGAACAATAGACCTGAGCAGCGCCAATCGCCGTGGATGCCGGAGAGGAAGATTGCAGCGCAAGCGCGCCGGAGGAGAGCGCAGGAGCAGTTGCTCCTGCTTGTGTGCCGACAGGTACAAGCGAAATCGCATTGCCCTGCGGAGTTTGAAAGCAACTGGGCAATGCAGGAGTGCCGGTGAACACCACACCACTGCGCAGAGAGCCAGCCTGTAGATTCGCCGTTGAAATGACGTTGTTGAAAGGATCGCTGGGGTCGATTACGGCCAACACCGGAACTAACGCAGGCCAGCTTTGGGTATTGAAGGCCGGGAAGAACAGCGGCTGCGTCACAGCTGATTTATCGGTATAAGTAAACCGCACTCCCTGCGTTAGCCCCAGCTTGCCGCCGGCGAAAAACTTAGAGACATTCATGGTAGCGGCAAACAGCAGGCAGCTCGCATTCGGCCCGCTCAACGGCACCTGTGCTGACACCGGAGACGCATCCAGAATATGCTCGCCGCTCACCTGCAGATTCACCAGAGGATTCGATGAACCGAGGAAGCTGAAAATTAGTTGTGCTTTGTTATTATCGGCCGTGATGATCAGCGAGGATTGCACATTCAGCGACAGGTTCTGAGCCAGAATCGCATTCAGGTTCGTATTGATCACACAGCGATTTCTGATATCGGTGCCAAACTGGAATCCGTGCCGTGCAAACCACTGAGTGTCGCCGTCCTTGCCAAATGGCTGAGTCCCCGTCTGCAGCCAGACCGCCGCGCGAAAACTACTTCCGACCCACCCGTTGATCTTTTGAATCGCCTGTTGCGCAAAGCCGGCAGGGTCGGTACTCACCGCAGCCGGGCGCTCGACGCAAAACATGTAAGCCCCGTTGTAATTGCCATTCAATGAATCCAGCACTTCGATGGTCGGATACAACGTCACCTTGGCGCGCACAACAAAACCGGCCCATCCCACTGATCCAGGCTCTTGTGTCTCATAAAGCGGCGTTCCGTTGTTGGTCGAGTCGAGAACCTGGTGGAAGACAATTGCTGCGCTCATGGAAAGCTTCCCTTCTCCGGGCGAGGTGAAAGATAAGACCAGTTCGCAATGGCCCCCGCATATTTCACATCTGGATGACTGGACGATGAAAACGTTCCGCTCAGAACTACGTTTCCATCCTGCAACGGCGTTGCCGGCTGCATATGAAAAGTCATTCCGGCGTCTATATGCACCGTGCCTACGGTGGATCCTTGATTCAGAACAGCATCATTGACTCCGTTAGCCAAACTGACATTTGCAATCACTTGACCAACGGTTACAAGCTGGATTTGTGTGGTCTGGCTTCGGTTCAATAACAGCGTTGTTTCAGCAGATAACTCAGGCGTAAGCCACACCTGCCAGCGTTTCACCACCGCAGGAACCTCCCACTCCCAAAGCACAAGGTCACCACGGTAAGGCGTCCGCTGCTGTGTTTTCACTCCCTGTCTTACCTGAGACTGAACAACATAAAAATCCCCGCTCAAGAGTGACTGTTGTTGCGGATAGCCAAAAGAGGTATGCAGGCTACCCTGGATGCCAGCATCACCGTTCCGCTGGTCCAGCGTAAGCACACTGGCATCCGGTGTCAGTTGCCGTTCGCTGACTATCTGGCCCGATAATTGAACCTGGACATCGACCTCGGCCATTTTCTGATCAACATGAATCAGAAATGTGGCCGCGCCGACGGATCGCTGCGTAGTTACGCCCGGCTCAATGCGTATTGAACCGGGCGTTTGAGCAAGGACTGCCGCACAACAAATCAGCGGCAGAACAAATGCGGACACACAACTATGTGGGAGCCGTTCTGAGAGGCTCCTCGCCGCTGTAAAACTATCTCCGACAATTGGGATCGGGCGGATCCGAACTGCTCGATGCGGAACAAGAGAAACAAGGTCCAACCGGAATGTCAACCATCTCACACAGAGAAAGCATAGCATCTGATTTGCAGTTAAAGCTCGTTTCGTTTTGAGAAAAGATAACTCGATTTTCCGCCTTTTCCAAACGATCTGAACCGCTTGTGCAAACCAGGATCTGCAAGGTCCAATCTCGGCAACTGCGTTTATGAACCGGTGGACTGGTAAATGAGCGTACCTGTGACGGGATACACAGTTCCGTTGTCAACAATTTCGCCATCCAGCAGGACGTTATAGCCGGTGCTGCCAATCTGGTTCATCGTAACCTTCAATCCTTTCTTAAAAGTGACTGTGCTATTACCCGTATCTGCCGACAAGGTCACACTCTTAAAGCCGGTTGAAACTGAGGGCGCCCAATAAGTGATCCCATTGACCGGAGCATTAATATTGATCAGCGTACTCAGGTTAGGGTCGCCAGAACCTACGGCAACACTGTTCGAGTTGGGGGTTAACTGAGTGGTCTGTGAATTTGCAAGCGCGGTGAAAGGGATATTTGTCATGGAAGGAGAATGCCCCATGTCATTTTTTTTGTCAACAGGTTTTATAGAACTATTTTCACTACTGTCCGGTTAATATCTAGCTCACTGGCCACAACCCTCTGATCTGCTGGGAGTTACAGTAGCTTTTGTGTGATGTCGATTTACCGATCCGGCCCATAACATATGCAGCATTTGTAGGTTGTGACCTGATCGGCGTGCTTGGTTTGGCTGTTATCACCGCGCTCGGTGGAGGCATCACCCGCGACATTTTGATTCAGAAAGGCCCGCCGCTCGCTTTTCTCGACGTCCGCTACCTCCTGGTTGCCCTCGGTGCGGGCATCGCCGCATTGCTGTTCGGCTTCAGTGCCGGTCCGCACATGTCGCGCTTCATCTGGGTTGCGGATGCTGCTTCTCTGTGGAGTGCCCGGCTGCTTTTGTACCAGTAGCAAAGCGAGAAACTGGCATGAGAGGAGCCATAAATGGCGCAGAGGAAGAAGTACACGCCGGAGCAGATTGTGAGCCTTCTACGGCAGGTTGAGGTGGCCGTGGCGAGCGGCAAGACGACGGCGCAAGCCAGCAAAGAGGCGTTGATCAGCGAGCAGACGTATTACCGCTGGCGCAAGGAGTACGGCGGCCTGCAAGTGGATCAGGCACGGCGGCTGAAGGAACTGGAGCAGGAAAACGCCAAGCTGAAGCGGCTGGTGGAGGATCTGAGTCTGGACAAGCTGGTGCTGAAAGACATTGCCTCGGGAAACTTCTAAGCCCTGAGCAACGACGCTGTGCGGTCGATCATGCCACGGAACACGGCATGAGTGAACGGCGCGCGTGCCAACTGGCGAATCAGCCACGCGGCACGCAGCGCTACCAACCGACACAACGCGAAGATGAAGATAGACTGACTCAAGCCATCATCACGCTTGCCAGCCAATATGGACGCTACGGTTATCGGCGCATCACTGCGCCGTTGAAGCGGGCAGGCTGGCAAGTTGGCAAGGATCGGGTCGAAAGAATCTGGCGTCGCGAAGGGCTGAAAGTTCCGCAGAAGCAGAAGCCACGGGGCCGTTTGTGGCTCAACGATGGGTCGTGCGTGCGGCTGCGTGCGGAGCGCCCAAACCACGTGTGCAGTTATGACTTCGTCAGCGCGAAGACGCATGACGGGCGCACGGTGCGGATATTGAACTTGATCGACGAGTACACGCGCGAGTGCCTGCTGATTCGCTGCGAACGAAGTTGGTCGGGCGCCAAGGCGATCAGCGCGCTGGCCGATGTGATGGTGCTCAGGGGCGTGCCTGAGCATCTTCGTTCGGACAATGGTCCAGAGTTCGTGGCCAAGCATCTGCGCAAGTGGCTGGCTGCCACCGGCGCTAAAACGCTGTATATCGAGCCGGGATCGCCGTAGGAAAACGGCTACTGCGAGAGCTTCAACAGTAAGTTGAGAGATGAGTTTTTGAACGGAGAGATTTTTTATTCGTTGAAGGAATTGCGTGTGCTGGCCGAGCGCTGGCGCGTCCACTACAACACCGTCAGGCCACACTCGTCGCTGGGGTACAGACCGCCCGCGCCGATTGCATGGCTACCCCAAGCTTCTCAGGGGCATGGAAAAGTGGAAAGCAAAGAACGCTTCCCACTTTTCCACACCCCCGGCTACTGCGACGAGTCTTATCATTTACCCGCCACGCTACACTAACAATCGCACTGGTACAAAACTTCGGGCAGGCCACCATTATCTAGCCGCAAACGCCTCGGCAACCGCGAGCGCACAGAGGGCAAATCCTGGATTGGCACATCTTTCGCATGAGCAACTGAAAGTACTGATGGCCGCCGCCCCCGATTACCTCGAGAGCACGCTTCGCACCATCGATGCGAAGTATGGCTCATTCGACGAATATCGCCGCAAGGAACTGCACGTCTCCGATGAGGACGTAAGGGGCTTTCGGACACGGCTGCTGACTCAGTAAATCCCCGCGGGTGGAAATCGTCTGCCAGCAATTCGCCCGTGGTCGCGAGGGCACCACTCGGAACTGCTCAGCTGTGACACTGCACAATATTGAGGTGAATATCATTCCAAAATCAGCTATGGAATGCTTCCATGCCATGTTGTGGGTGAAAGACCATATCGTTGATCTAATGAGACTTATGAGACGGAAAAACCGGCAAAACCGGCCCAATCGGCGGTATTTGCTACCAAAATGCTACCAACTTTTCAACCAGTGGGAAGCGGGTCAACCAGTGGGGAACTGACCCGCAATACGCTTCCATTTGAATGGACGTGTCGCATCTACCTTGACGCTTGGCGTTCCTTCATCATTCCAGTCGGCGTGTTCAGCCGTGTCTTCCGCGTCTAATTTGTCGTCGGACTCCGCAGCGCTTTTCATCAAGATGAGATTCAGTTCCACGGCAACGTGGTTACCCCTTGCCCAACCGCGCGCCTTTGCTGCTTGGCTGCGCGTGCGGTTCTGCCACGGGGCGTCTACTCCACGTCCCCCGTTCGGCAACCATGGCGACCGGCTGCTTCAGATACTCGATCTCGTTGTCGTTGGAGAGCAGTTGCAGTTGTGACGTAATGCCATACGCCTTGTTGCATATACGCAATTCTTGCTTAATCTTTGGCGGAATTTCTGGTGTTTACTTAAGAACCAATGTATAGATCACCTGCATGTGATGAGTGTCACACTGCAAGAACTTTATTTGACTTCTAGATTCGGTTTGTATACAAAGGATAACCAGCTTACCAGTTTCATGGATTTTGTCTCAGAATTAGTTTGTGGTGCTCGTGCGTCGCGTCGAGGTCTCTTTTTGTGAAGTGCTCTTTTGAAGCTCTGCGGTGTTACTGCAGAGCCTAGCACTTTACTCGCTTGATTCATACCAATTAGCACCATTTGATGTGTGTGCAAAGTTCGGTTTTGCATCCTTACAGTTTTGGACCGCAAGTATGCAGAACGCTTTTGACCATCTGACGCTCCTTCTCTGTGTCGAAGGAGACCGTCTTTTCATGACTCAAGTTACGAGGATCGAATGAAAGTCTTCCGTTCCGCCCGAATTGCGTTTCTGTTTCTAGCCGCATTCCTTTTCCAAACAGACAAGTCTATGTCCTTTGCAGCCACAGTGCCGCTTGGCGCGTGTCTCTACGCTCTGGACTCAACGGCCAGCCGCGCATTTCAGATTGCGGGCGCACAGTCGGTGTATCGTAAGCGTCTACGGCGGGCCGTATTGACGTATATTGGTGCTGGCTGCGATTGTGAGAGGTCGTGTCCATAGATTTGCAAGTGGACACGACCTGTGCGAAGAGTTGGCTCT
>Ga0224558_1003503_pt1 | contig 13003 bp, 11 predicted proteins | sample 714S32024metaG_FD_180682 | JGI IMG/M metagenome (GOLD analysis project Ga0224558, IMG submission 180682) | Peat soil microbial communities from Stordalen Mire, Sweden - 717 S3 20-24 | ecosystem: Environmental > Terrestrial > Soil > Wetlands > Peat | place: Sweden: Norrbotten County, Stordalen... | reverse complement strand
TTGGAACTAATGCATTTTAGGAATTGGTGTAGACCGAATCCATGCTGCTAAGTGGCTTTTTCCTCAAGAAAAAGCCACCTTCAACGCCATTGAAAAGTCTATATGTATTCCTAAAATGCTCTAAAGCTTCTCTGACCGAAAAAGTCGTACCCGTGTTGAATCGTGACGGGCAAAGCAGTCGCAGGCGGCTTCAGCAGGCGTGGAAGCGATTTGGGCTGAAGTGTATCGTAAATGATTATGGCAACAAAACCCTTGTCTCCTACTGAAGCGCTCAGCGTTCCAGCAATGCTGAATGCTCTGGAGATCAATGGCAGTGCGGATGAGAAAACGGAATCTTATCTCGTGATTCCAGGAAGCAGCGGTCCGCGTTGGCTGCTTCCAGCGCGATCGAGCGCCGCCGCCCCCGTGTTACGCATATGGCATCCCTATAATTTGTTGAGCCGCATGAAGTGGCTCGCCGTTCGCATGGCTGCGCGTGCCGGCTTGTTGCGGTTTGCCCACTCCGTTTCGAGTGTGGAAACCTCTCGCCGCGGTGCGCGGCTCTGGTTTGATCGGTGCGGGATTCAAACGCAGAACGCAGAGATCGTGGTTTTGATCGGCACCCCCTCTGCCGATAGAAAATTGATCGCATTCTTGCTCGATGACAAGCATCGCATTGCCGCAGTGCTCAAGGTGGGGCTTACGGCTGGAGGTGGATTGCGGGTCCTCCACGAAGCCGAAGTGCTCGGCAAGCTCGACCGGTATTCCTGGGCGCCGAAGGTTCTGTCGGTTCATCCTGATCTGCGGGCGGCCGCGCAGGAATACATGCATGGCGCCATGCCTGATCGCAGTTTTCGGCCTGAATACATGGAGATGCTGTGTCACCTGCCTCGAAACGGCAGTTGCAAAAGCTTGGCTGCTGTTGCCGACGAAATGGCAAACCGTCTCCGCCCGTTCAGGGCTCGATTCGATCAGATGGCGCCCGATCTTCTGAGCCGTTCCCTGTCCTGTTTGGATCTCGATGTCGCCATCCCAACGATATTGGTGCATGGTGATTTTGTGCCCTGGAATATCCTGAGCGATCCCGAGGCTGGCTACGTGCTCGTTGACTGGGAAGGAGCTGACTTTGCTGGTTTGCCCGCCTACGACCTGCTCCATTTCCAATTCAGCATCAACCATCTTTTCGGCGAAAAGGCAGGAGGTTATCCGGCCATTCGAACCAGCTCAGTTTGCGCCGAATATTTCCGCCGCATGGATCTTGACGTGGAGCAATTGCCACGGCTCGCCATCGCCTATCTGCTCGATCAACTCCGAATCTATAACAAGCATCTTAGCCCGGAGCACGCAGCCTTTCTATTACGTCAACTGGCGGCGATTACCGGCTATTCGGTCCGGAACTGTTGATTGGGCGCTCAGAGTGAAACCAGAACATTGATGCCCGGGAGAGTTCGTGGTCGATCGCCGCGCCTTGAGGATTGCATCGCCTTAAAGGTGGTGATTTTTGCGTACACTCACTCTGGTTTCGCTCCAGAATCTCTCGGCTCGCTTTCAAGTACAGCGGTAATGCCCTTGGCAAATCGTTCCGTGCCGAAACGTTCCAGCGCAACGCGCCGTGCTTGCTCGCCAAGGCGCTGCCGCATCTCTGCGTTCTTTGCAAGAGTCGCAATCTTACGGGCAAGATCCGCTGCATCCAGAACATGGCACATCAGGCCCGTCACGCCATCGTCGATAATCTCCGGCAGAGCGCCCGCGTCGGTTACAACAATGGCGCGCCGTGCCAGCATTGCCTCCACCACTGCAAGGCCGAACCCTTCACCATTGCTAGGATGAGCATAGACATCCATGAGTCCCAAGAGCTGTTTCGCGTCCGGTCGAGATCCCAAAAAATGAATCCGTTCACCCCCTGAAATCTCCTGCGCCTGGGCCCGCGTGCATTTCCAAAGTTCACCGGTGCCGATAAGCACAAGGTGCATATCTGGAAAGTCCTCGGATAATTTGGAAAAGGCGGCCAGCAGCGTTCTATGCTGCTTCCATGCAATAAACTCTGCCGTGTAGCCGATCACGAAAGCCGCGCGTGGTATGCCAAGGAAATCGCGTTGAATGAGATCGTACAGGGGGGCGGAGTCGAGTGGATCATCGACGCCGTTTAGGACAACCGCCTCGCGCCCATTGTGGCCAGCGTAACCGTGCGCTTTCTTCACCTGCTCGGAAATAAATATCAATGTGTCACGCCGTGCGGCCCATCGATACACTGCAACTTTCAAGCGGTTCTCAATCAACGTTGCAATCCCGTGTATCCAATACAACACGCGGCATTTTGGCGTTGCAGCAATCTTCGCAACCAGATACGCCTTCAGCGAGGTTGCGACCACCATGTCAATCTTTTTCGCTTTGATGATTTTCCGCAAGGCAAGCGCAGGTTTCAGGTACCTTGTATCTCCAAGTTCATGCACTATCGTCCCGGTTTGCGCGAGTGCTTCCGCCATGGCAGGATCGAATGGCCTCAAGCTGGCAATATGAAGATTCAAACGCTGGTGATCGCAGCGGCGCGCGAAGGTCATCAGCACCCATGCAATACCGCTGGTCTGCGGAAAGTCCCGGTGCAACATTAGTACCTTTAGTGGTTTCATAAGGTAACTCCGAGTTTCGCGTTCATTTCCTGCCCGGTGTAAGAATAGTCAGGTTGCTACGGTCCACGGCTTTCAGAAATTCTCCAGGCGCATCTTCCGTGATGTGATTGCGTCGGCGTAAATCTTTATCAATAGTGCGTAATTGATCTCCGCTGTAAATTTTCTGAGAAACAAATTACGGCAGTTAGAACGCATTCGCTCATAACCTTCCCCGAAAAAGAAGCGGCAAGCGCCCTCGACGAGAGCATCACGATTTCCTGCCTGAAAGCAATAGCCTGTTACGCCGTCTTCCACTAACTTCCGCACTCCACCGAGATCTGCCGCGAGAACCGGCGTGCCTTGTGAAAATGCTTCAACCACTGTTCGCCCAAAGGTTTCATAACACTCTGATGGAAAGACCAGAAACCGTGCCTTCGCCATTTCACGATACACTGCTTCCTGCGGCTGTAACCCGAGATATTCCACCCTGGGATTCGAGGTTGCACAGGCACGTACTTCATTAGCCATGGGACCATCGCCAATAATTTTCAAACGAAGGGGAATCTTCCCCGTGTTCCATGCGCTGAGCAGCGTGCAAATTCCCTTTTCCTTCGATAGCCGTCCGACAAAGAGCGAGGCCTGCTCCGTATTCCACTCGGGCGCCCACGTGTCCGAACCAGCAAAGTTAGGCTTTACAACCACCTTGTCCGCAGGCAAACCGCCTTGAACCAGAATCTCGCGCTGAAATTCAGAAACCGCAATAAAACAGTCTACGCGATCCCAGGTGTGCGCCAAACGATGAACGGCATACGCTGCCATTACAATGGCGCTCCCCGCACGGCTTCCACGGTAGCAGCCGTGGACGATGCCATTAACCGGAAGCGATTTTCCAACGCAATCCGCGCAGACAACGCTATCGCGATAGAGTAACGCGTTCGCGCAAAGCATCCTGAAGTTATGTAAAGTCTGCACGACGGGTACCCCGCATGCGTCTGCTACCACAATGATTGACGGCGACAGCATTGGAAACCAGTTGTGGATATGTACGATATCCGGCTGAAAGTCATGAATCGTTCGTTTCATTCGCTCTCGCGAACTCGTCGAATAGAAAATAGATGCAGAAGCAGACAGCTTGCCGCGAATGCCTTGAATCGCATCATTGTCTTGTTCTAGCAGTTCTACGCTGTGGCCATGCTCTCGAAGTAGCTTTGTCTCGTCCCTTACGACAGCGTCTTCCCCACCGCCGACCTGATATCTATTATGAGCTACCAGTATTTTCATGGAGTTACCATAAGGTTGTTGCCTTGTCTGATGGACATCCGTCGTTTAGAACAGTATGTTGGCCACGGGAAGCAACAAGCATGTTCGAGGATGCACCCAAAATAATTGCAATGATGATGTTCTGAAAATAAAACGTTTGCCGCAGAGGAATACAGAAATCCGCAATGCTCATCCCCATTCCGAAACAAAAAACTAACAGTAGGAGGCCGCATCGAATGGCGTGGCGGCTTGTACTGTCCGTCTCCAATATCCCCATACAACGTTTTTTTACGAAACCAAATCCAACCGCGACAACCTTGGTCATCATGATCAAATAAGCTACAAAAGCCAGCCATCCAGCATCCGCAAGAACCTCTAGAAAGGAGTTGTGTGGGTTGCCAATATGCGAAACCTCGACCTGTATTCCGAGGCTGGAATACTCCCTGAAAAGCACACGAAAACCAGTAATGTAGCCCATGCCTTGCGGGTGAGTTATACAGTATTGAATGACATACTTCCAGATATCAGTTCTACCACTGGCGCTTTCGATGCCCTCAGCATTTTCACCTCGATTGAAAGTATTCCAAATGCGGCCGCCTCCGCCACTTTCCAAAACTACACTAGAAAGCAGCATAAAAACCATAACGCCTAAAATCACCAAATGCGCAGAGCGTTTGCTTGTCTTTGCCCATCCAAATACAAGAATAGCGAAAGCTAATAACAGAGCTAGTTCACTTGCCCTTGACTGTGTAAGCAACGTGCCCCCCAGTCCGGCTAGAAAGAACCCAATGGATCGACCTTTTGGTTCAAGAGAATACAAAAATGCGTATGCCGAAACAATCGCAATGACCGGACAAATCACAGGAATAAAGCCGACAGTGCCTCCTCCCAAGCGTATTCCTGCCCCGAGAATAATTACCATAACAAGCTGTGGGTTGAAAAAAACTGTTACGATAGCCAATACAAACAATAAAAAAGCAATAATTCTGACTGCGAATAAACATTGCATCCAGTTTGGTGGATGCATATAGATATCTACAACAAACTCTGCGATACATATCCAGGTAAGAAAATCCAAGACGGAATAGCATGCAGACGTGATGGGGCTGGGCGAGTAGGCCGCAGATACCAGGAACAACAGACTGAGAAAAAACGCATACTTGAGAATGGACCGAATCTGCTTTGGAATAAAAATTGATTCTGCAGTAGTTAAGCGCCGAATCGCTCGGAAGGCGACCATTCCGAGTAGTCCAACCTGAAAAATAGCCCACATGTCAACCGCTCCCTGGGTTGCATCTATTCCTGCGGCCGATCTGAATATTGGTGGACCAAACAAAAGAATAAAAACTGGATACCGCTTTAAAAACTCGATCAACCAAAAACGTCCATGGGGCTGCACCCCAGAAAGTCTGTAGTCATTCTCTTTTATATTTCGCGCAAAGTGAGTCATGCTGACCACGAATCCTATTCTTGTAACCGCAATCTACAGGAACTTAATCGAGTCTTGCCTTGCAGTAGGGTTAGAAAAAAGCTCAATGATCACAGTTTTGAAAGAGCATAAGCTAACCGTGTTGATAAAGTCGGCAAAGCAGATAATGCTTTAGACCTTAAAGGGAGGAGAATTGGATATTGAGATTCGTTTAAAGCCTCCTACGCAATATCGTCCGTCAGGCTATCCCAGGACAATTCGTTCGCCCTGGCAATCGCACCTATTGATAAACGCTTCCACTCTACGGCAGGCATAAACCCCAAAGCAGTCATGGCGTTCGCAATTCCTGCGACCGTTTGCGCCTCATCAGCGTGCGCTGTTGGCACAACGATTCCGCAGGTCTTGTTGACCATAATGCTGGGACCGCCAAGATCAAGACATACCACAGGAAGGCCCTTCGAAAGTGCCTCAAGAACGACCATCCCGCCTGAGTCATGAAGGCTTGGAAAGACAAGCGCAGTATAGCCATGAAGTGAATTCAGGAGTTGTTGCCGAGTTAGATGACCAGTAAATTCTACCGCATCTGCGACGCCCGATCTCCTCGCCACATCACGTAACCACCTTTCTGCCGGACCGCTTCCGACAAGAGTGAGTGTCGCATCTGGAATGGCCACCCTCACCTGAGCTAGCGCACGAATGGCGAAGTGCACCCCTTTCAGTAAGAGTAGATTTCCTGCAAATAAAAACCGTAGCGAGTCAGGTCGCTGATGATCATCGTTTTGCAAGGCATCGCTGCATATTGCAACGGCGAGATGCAGCGATGTCTTAGAGCGCCATTTGGGCGGAATGAGACGAAGACTTGCCGGGGTTGTAACATAGATTCGTTCTGCGGTTGCGAACGCCGGGCGTGTAAGTGGACTATAGCGTTGGAATAAGATTCCAAGATCGCGCAGTAGCTCCGATACCTTGCCACTGATTGGCATACTGCGTCGCAAACGAAAAGGGGCGCGTTCACCGCCAGCAATAGGGCCAATTACAAACGGAATCCTAAGTTTGCCCATAAACGACCCAGATTGCATGCTGGCAAAAGTCACATGGTAGACGCGGTCAAACCGTTTCTCACCGTGACACCTTGCAGCAAAGCGATATGCTCCACATTGCCAAAGGGTATAGTAGACACGTAAGAACCAACGCTGTTTTTTAAGCTTCAGAATCCACTGGGGAAGGTCGTAGTAGATAAAATGCAATCCAGGCGTTTGGCTGTGAGGATCTGCTTCGATGACTGCCTGATTATTCGAGCGAGTTAGTACCCATACCTCATCGGCGTGCGCCAGCATATGTAAAGCCCTCTGCCAGCCGACCTCCGGTTCTGATCCTCTGTTTGGCTCACAGGCATAAGCGGAAAGCAGTACTCTCATCGATCCTCCGTGGGTACGATGGTGCTATACAATTCCGTGACGGCATACTGCACATCCGTAATCACTCTATCCAGAGATTGCGAAGCATCTACCATAACATAGGACCTTTGGCGTTGGACGAATTCTTTGTATGCATTGCGTTGCCGCGCAGTTTCTTCCATAGGAACTTCTTGCTTACGTGCCTGCAAGACTTCGGCGGGAGCATCCAACAGAACCCATAGATCCGGCTGCGGCATCAGCTTGCTAACCAGTCTTGCGACACTAGTCGGTCCTCCATAGCGATACCGGATTGGGTCAATTAGCAAATCATGATAGTAGCGATCACAGATAAGCAAATTCTCTTCCTGATCATAAATAAGATTCGCATACCATTCTTCGATAAGCCAGACGAATATTTTGGCCAGAGAAGTCAACGCCGACCGTGGCGGCTTACCGTGAGGATCAACCACTATGGCTACCGGCTCACTTCGTTGCGGGATAAGAATCTGCGGCTTGAGGTGACGCATCTTCACGCTACAGCCGCATCTAGCCAAGTTATCCATCAACCCATTGATAACCGAACTTTTACCAGCCCCATCGGGGCCAAGAATGACAATTTTCAGTTTGATGTCTTCCTTTGATTGCAAGGTTTCAGATGCTGTTCAACCATTCGCAGAAGAATAGGTCTCTTAACTATTAAGCAGTCATTCTTTTGGAGTTAATAGCAATGCAAGCTGTCTATCTGTGCGCTGAGCTAATGTATTAATGATAGCAGCATACACTTCGTCTATGACAATTGCGTCCTGCTGGCTTGTATCTATGATAATGTGCTTTCTCCTTGTCTTTAAAAAGGCGCCGTAATCTTCAAGTTGTGTGAGTTTCCTTACCGATGGAACCTCACGGCCTTTTGATTGCATTCCTTCCAGTGCCGGGCATAGCCATATCCACAAATCAGCAGGTGGAAGCATTCTACTGATTGTTTGTGCAAGCCAGTCTGGAAGTCTGGATAAACGCCTCTTTTTGTCATCAATTAGAATGTCATAGTAACAACTCTCACAAATTCTAAGTGTAAGATTCTTCTTTTCAGTAAACTGACTTAGCCACTCGTGCACAAGCCAAAGAACCATTCTTGCAATAAAAGCAAACATGTTTCCTGACTTTTCAGTGCAAAGCTCTTTACTTACATCTATTCTCTTGGGCTTGCTGGGAGAAGGTGACTGTTGCGTCGAATGTGTTCTTTGCACCATCTTCGCGGTGGACTGCAGCATTGGTATCAGGGCTTCGATGATTGTCGCTTGGCTATAGCCGTTGGGGCCGACTATGCGCACAGTTTCGAGAGTTTTCGGCGAGAAGCGAAACTCGAATTCGCTAGTATAGTGATGGATGATCGCCAAAGCGCTGTGAATCGGCCTATACAACAGACTTTGCAGTCCGAGTGAAGCTCGGAGCAATGGCACGCAGCCTAGTATCTTATTGCGGTCGCCCCGGATTACCGAATCAACCAATTGCGTTGCAGCTTTTAGTCCAAACTTAAATGACAAAGTCTCAATCACCTCAGACCTGTCATTGGCAAACGTGAGCTGCACTTGCGGAAAATACTTTTCTTTCAGCCATCCGCCAACCAGCAAGCTCGACAACAAAGAGATAATTGCCTCATGAACAGGTGACGGGACAAAAAACTGCAAGCTGCCGGCCTCTCGCGGTATTGCCGCTTCGAGCACCATCTCGACAGGCAAAAAGGGCAGTCCCTTCCAATTCAAGCTCATGTTAAAGTCAACCTGTAGCGCACGGAGTTCAGGGGTGGAAGAAATGCCTTCCGAGAACGTGATTGCCACAGATGGACGGACGGAATAACCAACAATTCGAATTCCTTGAACGGATCGAAGTGCGTGTATCGCAGCCGCTGATTCTGACGGGAGAATCAAAAAATCAATATCGTGACCTATATTGTTGTTTGGAAATCCTTCATAGTTACGCAAGACACAAGGGCACACGCCTTCCGCTCGGAGTGCTTGCACCAACGATGCAAGGAATTCACGGAACGATAGAGTCATGCGCCCACCTTTAGAGAGAGCACGCGCGGATTTGTGTATAAATTTAGCAGCATACAGTTTCCAAGAGAACTAAAGTAACTTCCGATTCAGCGAAGGCTGCGAGCTACGAGTGACGAAACGACAGCTTTGATGCAACCTGTCGAATTGTATAGCCTGGTTGCAAGATTGCTGCGACGATAACTGTTGGTACGAGCAAATAGTATTTGTGTTCGGCAAATTGGAAGGTTGCAGCTTTATAGAACACCTTGGCCGTGTCCTTGCGCCAAGTGTTGGCTCGCACGTACCAAGGCAACGTCCGACAATAACAACAATACTCTTGCCAAGACAGTTCTGGTCGACCGCTGCGTCTGAGCAACATGCAGTCCTTAACCCAGTGTACTTGCCGACGGATAAATCGAGCCCGAACAATTGAAGCCGAACCGCCATGCAGACGATATTTCAATAAAAACTCTGGTTGTATAAGGATCTGGCAGCCATGTTCCAAAAGTCTATTCCACAGATCAACATCCTCATTCACGCGAAACTGTGGTCGATAGCCTCCAATATCAAGCACTGCTTTCTTGCGCAAAATAGTTGCAGGATGGCTAAAACCGACCAGTTCGTTAGCCAGATAAAGAGTCTGAACGGCATTTGGCGTAAGGAGGCGTGAGTTATCCTTGGCGATTATTCTTCCGTTGCTGTTAATGTGCTTGACCCAACTGCTGGCCACATCCAACTCGGGATGTAAGGCTAAAAAGGCTAACTGGCGCTCAATGCGGTTGGGCATCATCACATCGTCGGCGTGCATGATCGCCACCCACTCGTTAATGGACAGCGCCAACCCTTTATTCAGTGTCGGCGCAACTCCCATGTTCGAATGGGATTCAACGCGAATGCGTGAGTCGAGCAGAGCATAATGCTTGGCTATCTTTAGCGTGGAATCCAGAGAGCCATCGTCGAGAATAATAAGTTCGAAATCCTTCCATGTTTGCGCAAGTACGCTTTCAATCGCCTCAGCTATGAAGCGTTCTTCGTTGTATGCCGGCATGATGATCGAAATCTGCATTAGCTCACTGTTCGTGATAGGGTAAATGATGTTTTGCTTTAGCTACTCACACAACCAATGCCGAACGAGTTTACCTCTCCGTATGTGCTCAGTTCGTTTCAGTTGGCACTTTGCATTCGTGGCTTAAGAACGTAGATACTCCACAATATGTCCGATTCGCGTGCTTCACCAAGTTTTTCGTAATTCTGGTTCAAGGCGCGCTGATAGCTCTTATCGTAATCAGGAGCAATGCTGCTTTGATAAGTGGTATTTCGGAAACTGGGCAGGATCACGGTCGGAATTTCGCCCCTTTGCATCATGCCCTCGATACACCCATTATGGCAGTCAGCCTGAGTAGCAGCATGATAGATACGATCGATGACCAAGGCAGGGGCGCGATTGTCGTTCGAGAACCATGGGAGCGAAAAGACAGCGCTCGATGTGAAGATCGGTTTTTTCATGGATGCCATGCGATCGCGCATTGCTACGGCATCAGCGTATTGGGCTGCATTAGCAATTTCTACCGTTCCGAATGTATGCGCGTAAGTTTTGCTTTGTAGCGCAGCGATCTGAACTCCCGGCAGGGTACATCCGAGCAAAACGAGAGCGCTAACCAGTTGCCCTGGCATCATGAAGACGGCTATCTGCAGAAGCGTTGAACCGGCGGCAAATGCCTCAAGAAGGTAGTGATCCCAAGCGCCCAATCTGGTCATTCCAGACAACCCGACAAAAAATGCGACTACAAAAACGGTGGTGAGCAGGCTAACGACGTTGTCAACGCGTCGTGCGCTCATTGCGAATAGCAATATAATCGGAGCTAGAATCCAATATGCATTCGCAGCCAAAGACTTTGGCACGATAAAGAAAGCCCATCTAAAGCTGAAAACTGACATGATTCGGGGCGCAACAAGGATGCTGTATCGGTACTCGGGGCTCCCGAGGAGAAGTGTCATTGCAGCCAGCGCTGCAAATACCGTAACCAGCATAGATAGATTACGCCACCGCCTGTGAAGCAGAAGAAACAGGCAAATGCCAGCAAAAGTCAAGATCGACGACTGCTTGAACGACCACGCGAGATAAAATGACACGCCTGCATACGCGAAGCCAAACCGGGATTGCCGCACGATCATCGAAAGAGCGACCATCACGAAGGCGACAGCCGCCATATCTGGCCGTATGGCAAATGCGTATCCGCGCACAATCGAGGAACAAAACCAGAGACCCAGTGCGAAGCAAAGTGACAGAGCGCTGTGTGCGCCTCTAAGGTTTAGATATCCTTGCACAAGTCTCCACTGTGCTATTGCTCCCATGATGGCGAACACCGGTGTGAAGAGGCTTCCCCACGTAAGAATGCTGGCACCCGATGCCCCGATTAGTTTCAGAAAAGATCCATAAGTGGAATAAAAAAGATAGTTATACATTGTAAGAGAAAATGGATACACCAGTGGCCACTCGTAGACTGGAAGGTGGTGAACTTCCTTCCAGATGGGATAGATGACTGATGCGGCGCTGCCAGCGGTAGAGAGTGCGCCGTAACGCCAAACGCTGATGGCACGGATAATAAAAAGAGAAAGATTTAGAATCACGAATACCAGTAAAGCGGCAACCCGAAAATCCGAGATGGCGAGATTTCCACCCGCTGATATGTCATCCGTTTTCTTTATCAAAAGTTTCATGATGATTACCTTACTACGTACAAGTAGATTGCGGCTCGATGTATGCTTCGTTTTCGAAGTGACAGGATCTTGCCAACAGAGAAACACCGACGACGCATTGAAAGAGGACCTGCGCTCCAATCAGCCCAAGGAGAGAACCGCTCAACCCTAGCCACTTCGCCAGTGGAACAGCAAAGGCAAAGGCAAAGGCTGTCATTAACAGATAGGACCAGAAAATCGGCACCGTAAACTCTAGCGCTTGCAATCCGGCGCGAAGCGGATTACCAGCAAATACGATGACGTAAAGCAGCGCATAAAGCCGGAGGACATAGCCATATTGAGCCATCTGTGGACCATAGACCAATCCTAACCAGAAGCTAGGCGTCACGCCTACGACAATGGCGAACAACAAGGTCAACCCGCCCCACTTAAGCAGAATCGATCGTGTATAGGCCAGCATGGAATGCACCCCGCCTTGGCGAAGGTGGCGAGCAGTTTCTACCGGAACCACGTTATCCAAGCCTTGAAACCAGATATGTGTTACACCCATAAGGTTCTGCGAAGCCCGCAGAACGCCTGCAGCGGCGGCTCCGTAATAGACTGGCGCGGCAAGTATGAAAAGGTTGCTGGAAGTCCATACCAGAAGGGACGAGCCGCATAGCCAGCGGGAAGTTTTCCAGTGCCGCCGCGAGACAGCCCTGATCCATTCCCGGTTGTACTTGATCGGCTCCATCCAGAACCATCCAGGCGCCAAGGCTAGGATGGAAGTCCCGGCCATAACCCATAGCGCCGTAGCGCTGGTCAGATTTCCTGTGCGATGAAGCAAAAACAGGATAGGCAGTTGAGCAAGATAGCTTAGAGCGTCATCGGCAAGTGCGCGGCCGCTCTGGCGCGTTGCGAAAAAATAGCGCCGGAGAAAATCTTGCATTTGGTAGGCAAAAGCGGACACAGCAAGGGGCAGCGCAAGCCGCTGCAAATCCGTATGAGGAAAGAGATGGCTCGATACCCTTAGAGCGGCAAAGACAAAAATAAAACAAAAGGAAACAAGAACAATCTCCTGGAAAACAACAGCTCCAAAGTAGGATGGCCTGTCCCGGTCTTCCTGTTTGGGGCCGATGCTCATCATTGGCGCAACAATCAGCGCGGCCTGAAGGCTGTTCACAAACTGCACAGACATCCAGGCGAGAGCAAAGATTCCAAACTCGTGTAACCCCATGAAGCGGACGAGCATCAAATTGGTAAGGAAGTTTGTTGCGCTGACAACAGACTGATCCGTCAGCGCCCAAATTTCCCGTCCCAGGAATGGCCGAAGAAAGCTATTCTTAATTTGCGCCCAAAGTATAGTTACCGCGTTCATGCCGCCCCCGAAGCGCCCGATTCAAGATCCGTGCTACAATCCAGCCAATTGCAAAGCACGCGCTCCTCAGTGGTCTTTCTTGCCCCTGCAAGATAACCTTTCTGGATTAGCGGAGGTCGTAGATAGCCGCCGATGCAGCCGTTGAAAGAAGCCCAGATGTTGAAGAGAACACAGCCTTGGTTCTGCTCATGGGAACATAGACGATGTCTTGTGCCTGAAGTACGAGCGGTTGCTGGGTT
>Ga0224558_1003502_pt1 | contig 13006 bp, 16 predicted proteins | sample 714S32024metaG_FD_180682 | JGI IMG/M metagenome (GOLD analysis project Ga0224558, IMG submission 180682) | Peat soil microbial communities from Stordalen Mire, Sweden - 717 S3 20-24 | ecosystem: Environmental > Terrestrial > Soil > Wetlands > Peat | place: Sweden: Norrbotten County, Stordalen... | reverse complement strand
AGTTTGACATGACGCTGGAGGCGCGTGTGGGTGAGCGCACACGGATTGCAAGGGACCTTCACGACACTCTGCTTCAAAGCGCACACGGGGTGCTGCTCCGATTCCAAACTGTTTCCCAGTTGCTGCCGGATCGCCCGATGGAAGCGAAAGAGAAGTTGGACAGCGCGATCGAGCAGACCGCGGACTTCATCACTGAAGCCCGGGATGAGGTGCAGGGATTGCGGGATTCCACAGTCCAGGACAATGATCTCGCTCTGGCCATAAGCACCCTCGGACAAGAACTTTCAACTAACTCAGCCAACCACCGACCTGCATTCTGTGTCGCCGTTGAGGGCGAGGCGCGAAATCTGCATCCCATCCTCCGAGACGAGATCTACAAGATTGCTGCGGAAGCGCTGCGGAACGCGTTCCGTCACTCTCAGGCACGGCAGATCGAGGCTGAAATCCGTTATGACACTGAGCAATTCCGACTACGGGTGCGGGACGATGGAAAAGGCGTTGATCCAGGAATTCTCTCCAGCCAAGTTAGTGAGGGACACTTCGGCTTGCCCGGGATGCGGGAACGCGCAACTCTTATCGGAGGTAAGCTAGTGGTGTGGAGTGAAGTCGATGCCGGAACGGAAGTGGAACTACGCGTTCCTGCCAGCACCGCCTATGCGACGGCACAAAGACGTTCGTGGTTGGCACGCAAGTTTGCGGCGAAGGCATGAAGCTCGAGACCTGTGATGAGAGATGGCCTGCCATTTCGGATAGTTCTGATCTTGCTGATTGCGGCCTTCAGCTGGCAGTGGGGAATGGCGGAAACGGCAGTGCCCCAAGCTCAGCGGATCATCCCTGAATCCTGGACCTTTAAAGATGGCGCCCCGGAAGGGGTTAACGCCCTGGCACAGACGGCCGACGGTTTCCTGTGGTTGGGAGCTCCAGCCGGACTTTTTCGTTTCGACGGCGTCCGATTCGAGCCCTTCCGCTCCCCATTTGGCGATCAGCTCCTCTCGACATATGTTTTCGCGTTATTCGCGCCTCCGACTGGCGGACTTTGGGTGGGCTATGCTTTCGGCGGTTTCAGCTTTATCAAGAATGGCAGGGTGACAAATTTCGCCCACGATACAGGAAGCGTGTACAGTTTCGCTCAGGACAAAGACGGGGTCGGATGGGCCGGTACGGGCGGGGGCCTATGGAGATTCGATGGTTCTGCATGGCAGCACATCACGGCTGCGTGGAACGCTCCAGTTACCAATGTTTGCCAGGTACGTTTCGACCACGACGGCACACTTTGGGTTTTAACCGACTCTCTCCGGTCAGACGTTGGGAAACGATTGTTTTATCTTCCGCCGGGCGGCACACAGTTTCGAAATGCCGGCAACAACCTCTTTGTTGAAGGCTTTACGTTGGATGCCGACAACCTTGTTTTGACGACCCATGAGCGGGGAGGGCCGGCCGGTTCCAGCATCAATTTGGAAGAATCACTTCCTGCCTACCCACTTCTGAAAAAAGATTCCGATCAAATGCTTGACCGTAACAACGGCATTTGGTTAGTGCTGAGATTTGGTCTGGTCCTGCGTCACCCCGTGGGCGCCTCAGTGTCCGAGACCCTCAGCAACGCCTCGCCCGGCAATTCAGATGCTTACAATATGGATCCGTACCGCTACGCGCATATCGTGGATCGCGAGGGCAGTATCTGGCTCGGAGATCAAAACGGTGTTCATCGATTTTCTTATAGTCCTCTGATAAGGCAGGAGTTCCCCAAAGCGGAGGCGGCTCCGTTCTTTGCACTGGCACCTGACGAAGGCGGGATGGTATGGATTAGCGCTGGACAGGGAAACGGTTTATCCCATCTTTACCGTGCGGCCTATGGGAAAGCGGAGTTGCAGAGGTCGCAAGAGGGCGTGAACAACATCGCCTACCGGGCAATGGATAAGACACTCTGGTTCGCGGGCGAAGGCGGACTGTGGCATATGGTCAATGGCAGTCTCACCAGAATTAGCCTCCCACCGGAAGTGGCTGCCAACGCTAAGTTCTTTCAAACGATTACGCAAGATCGATTGGGGGGAATGTGGGTCTCAACCGGGGGCAGTAGTCTGTATCGCTACGCCGACGGCGTTTGGACGCCATATGGTGGACGCCGTGATCTTCGAAAAGGTGTCGTGATCGAGTTTACGGACAAACTTGGGCGTGTCTGGTTCGGCTACACGAAGAGCAGATTGGCTGTGCTTGACGGGGATTTAGTAAAGGCCTTTGGTCCGAGCGATGGCATTCGAATCGGCAATATCACCGCAATTTATGGGAGAGGGCCGGAAATCTGGATCGGCGGCGAATTTGGGTTACAGCAGTTCGATCATGGAAAGTTCCACAACATTGAGGCTGTGGACAAGGAATCGCTCCGCGGAATTTCAGGCATCGTCGAGACCGCAAATGGCGACCTCTGGCTGAATGGCCTGGGAGGGATTTTTCACATCAGTCGGGCAGAACTTCAAGAGGCACTGCAGGATCCTGCTCATCAAGTCAGTGGCGAGCGCTTCGGCAGACGTGAAGGACTTCCCGGGCTCGCACAACAAGTGCCTCCGCTTCTTAGTGCTATTGAGGGAACTGACGGGCGGCTATGGTTTACTGTGACGAATGGTATCGTGTGGCTCGATCCCGCACGCGCTTCAAACAGAATGCCGCCACCCCCGGTCACGATTCAGTCAGTGGCCGCAGATGATAGAGGCTACAGGCTCGACGGACCGCTCAAATTTCGCGCACACACTTCCAGCGTGCAGATTAGCTATGCCGCGATAAGCCTTTCGGACCCGGAAGCGATTCGCTTTCGCTATAAGCTGCGAGAAACGGACAAGGACTGGCATGATGTCGGGACGTCTGTCTCTGTCAGCTATCGAAATCTTCTTCCCGGTTCGTACCACTTCGTCGTGAGTGCTAGCGACACCAACGGGTTATGGTCAGACAATACTGCAACCGTGGAGTTCACCGTCTTACCGGCCTTCTACCAGACGAACTGGTTCCGCGCTCTCTGTGCGATCTTCCTTGTAGCACTGCTGTGGGCGGCGTACCAGTGGCGTGTCCGGCAATTGCAACATCAGTTCGAAATGACGCTCGAGGCGCGTGTGGGCGAGCGCACACGGATTGCAAGAGACCTTCACGACACTCTGCTTCAAGGCGCACACGGGGTGCTGCTCCGATTCCAAACTGTTTCCCAGTTGCTGCCGGACCGCCCGATGGAGGCGAAAGAGAAGCTGGACAATGCGATCGACCAGACCGCGAACTTCATCACCGAAGCCCGGGATGAGGTGCAGGGATTGCGGGACTCCACAGTCCAAAGCAACGATCTCGCACTGGCCATAAGCACTCTGGGGCAAGAACTCAGAACCGACTCAGCTAACCACCGACCCGCATTCCGTGTGGTCGTTGAGGGAGAGGTGCGAAATCTGCATCCCATTCTGCGCGACGAGATCTACAAAATTGCTGCTGAAGCGCTGCGGAACGGCCTTCGGCACTCTCAGGCACGGGAGATCGAGGTTGAAATCCGTTATGACAATGAGCAATTCCGATTGCGCGTGCGGGACGATGGAAAAGGCATTGATCCAGCAATTCTCTCCCGCCAAGGCAGTGAGGGACACTACGGTTTGCCCGGGATGCGGGAACGTGCCACTCTTATCGGAGGTAAGCTAGTGGTGTGGAGCGAAGCCAATGCTGGCACGGAAGTGGAACTGAGCGTTCCTGCCAGCACCGCCTACGCGACAGCACAGAGAAGTTCGTGGTTTTCACGCAAGGCGAAGGCGTGAGGTAGGAGTTCATGAGCGCCGGCATCTCGCAAATTCGAATTCTTGCGGTTGACGACCATCCAGTCGTGCGCCAGGGGATCGCCGGTCTGATTGGAATTCAGACCGATATGGTTTTGGTGGGCGAGGCATCCAACGGACGCGATGCCATTCAGCAATTCCGAACGCACCACCCGGATGTCACGTTGATGGACTTGCAGATGCCGGAAATGAACGGCATCGATGCGCTCATTGCGATTCGCAATGAATTTCCCGACGCAAAGATCATTGTGCTGACGACATACGCAGGCGATACACAAATTCTGCGTGCGCTCAAGGCAGGTGCTCAGGCCTACCTGCTCAAGAATACGTTGCATAAAGAATTACTGGAGACGATTCGCGCCGTCCATACTGGAAAGAAGACCCTTTCCCCGGAAGCCTCGTACCAGATCGCCGAGCATGCGACGGATGACGCCCTGACGCCAGCGGAAGTCCTTGTGTTGCGTCTCATCGCAGCCGGGAATGCGAACAAGCAAATTGCGGATCAGCTTTCAATCACGGAGGAAACCGTTAAGAGTCGAGTCAAGAACATTCTTTCTAAACTAGGCGCCAACGATCGAACGCACGCCGCAATGATCGGGTTGAAGAGAGGAATCATCGAGCTGTAGTGTCCACCCAGCTTGCTTCCGCGCCGTCAACGCAAAACCCTAAAGAGTGACGATTCCAACCCTATTTGGGGTTTCGATTCGCCTCGGCGACAACGGAAACTAGTAAACGTCTAGAAGGGTGCGTTTTGCGACGGTTATATTCCACATTCGCTGGCGGTTGGCCCGGCGCAGGGTTGCTCCTCATGCGCGTGGTCGTTGGCTCCGCGCTGGTTGTGCGCGCGAGCCTGAAGCTGGGGAGCGATCTACCCCCGATGAATGTGACAATACCCGCTGTGCTCTTAATGGGAGCGGGAATACTGCTAATCGCAGGTTTATGGACGCCCATCGCGGGAACCTCCATAGCATTGATTGAAATCTGGAAGATGCTTACGTTAGCCGGGGACAAATGGTTGTGGCTGCTCTTAGGAACAGCCGCTGCTGCTCTTGCAATGTTGGGACCGGGTCTTTGGTCCATCGATGCTCGCCTTTTCGGGTGGAGGCGCATCGAAGCTCCGCCCCGCAAGACAATCTCTAACTGACTCTCCTTAAGAGACTCCCCACATACCAAATTTCTTGCCTCAGAAGAGGGCGACATTCGTCCACCAAGAGTTTGCGATTTGCCCCGATGTGGGGTCGTCCGCAAACCGAACTGATTGCACAATGGCTACGTCATTACGACAACAGGTGCAAAGGTCGGGAGGCGCTTCATGTGGTGGAAGATCACAACTCACGGTTTCACGCTACAGGAAGTTCTAATCATGGCTGCCATGAATGTTGTCACCCGCACTGATAGCGACCGACAAAGGCGAGCGAACGATCTGGCGCAGCCGAGCGCACCGGGACTCACTGGGATCTAGGAGATTGTCATGGCAAGAGTAATTGAGTTTTACATACCGAAAAACTTTCGCAAACCGTTAAGGGCGGAGGCTCAGCCGCAGTTCGGAAAAATCATCGAGTTTTGCCCACAGACGAAGAGATCAGCTTAGTTGCTATCAACCTTACAGATTGAGAGGAAATATGACGTACATTCCCACACAAGCCGGCTTTATGCGTCTGGAAGACTCCGAAACACTGTTGCGAGTCATCTTTCCAAATTATCCCAGCCTGGAGCCGTGCCATTCCGCGCCACGTCTGGAACCGATTCCCCAAGGCAGCAAAGACTACAGGAACGAAGAGAGGATGTCTCTCTGCTAGTCACTTTGTTCGTATAAGAATTCGCAAAGCACTGCAAGCGTAAAGGTTCAGGAGGAAATTATGGGGTGCGCGACTATTGATTTCACAGACCTCGGAGACCTCGCAGCAACAAGCCTTGTCAAAGTGAGCGGGCTCGGAGACCAGCAGCTCCATCTCGAACCAGAAATCAGCTCTGAGTACGGCTTCGAAGGCATTGTCGGCAAGAGCCCAGCCCTGCAGAAAGTCCTGGAACAGGTCGCGATCGTAGCGCCCACGGATTCCACCGTACTGCTCCACGGGGAGACTGGAACCGGCAAGGAGTTGGTTGCACGCGCCATTCATAATCTCAGTGCCCGGCGCGAGCATGACTTTGTGCGCATGAACTGTGCGGCTATTCCCTCTGGGCTGCTGGAAAGCGAACTGTTCGGGCACGAAAAGGGAGCGTTCACCGGAGCCCTGATGCAAAGAAAGGGTAGATTCGAGCTCGCCGATCATGGTTCGCTGTTTCTCGATGAAATCGGTGACATCAGCCTGGAGTTGCAGCCAAAGTTGTTGCGGGCGGTGCAGGAGCAGGAGTTCGAACGTCTGGGAAGCTCCAGGACGATCCAAGTCAATGTGCGACTCATAGCCGCCACCCATCGCGACTTGGGTGCCATGATTCGGGAGGAGAAGTTCCGCGAGGATCTTTTCTATCGATTCAACGTCTTCCCGATTGAGATCCCACCGCTGCGCGAAAGGCGCGAAGATATTCCGCTCCTGGTGAACTACTTTGTGTCAAAGGTAGCGGGGCGGATGCGGAGACAGATAAAGTACATCCCCAAACGCGCAATGGAGATGCTGACGAACTGTCCGTGGAAGGGGAATATTAGGGAATTGGCAAACTTCATCGAACGAGCTGTCATCCTCACACGTGGTGAGGAGTTGGAAGTGCCGCTGGCTGAGCTTGCCACCTCATCCGAGACCAGTGTTACTGTCGGAACGGCCTCTACGTTTCGACAAGCAGAGTCCTCTGTAATCATCGGCGCATTGAGAGCCGCATCGGGACGCATCGCAGGCAAGGGGGGAGCCGCCGAGCGGCTGGGGTTGAAGCGTACGACGCTGCAAAACAAGATTCGCCGCTTGGGCATCGCAAAGGCGAACTACGGCTATTAGGGGCATTCCATGTCTCCGCAGTGCACTCGCTTCTAGCAATTTAAGGGAGGGAGTTCCCCCAGAGTTGTGTTAGACATCCCTTGCAGCGATAAACGAGTGGGGGCAAAGGCAATGAGCAAGAAGAAAGACAGAGAACGAGTGATCGCCGAAATCACACTCTCGCATCTGATGCGATTGGAAAACAAAGAGGGCTGCCCTGTGAGCCGAGAACAGGCTCTCGCATTTCTCAATCAGGAGGGGCAGGCGTTTGAAATGTGGAAGCACATGATGCAGGCCGCTGAGAACTTCATCGCATGTAGCTTATTGCGGCATTCCCTTAGCCCCAGAGGACATCACGGATTTGCGCCTCAGTCTAGCCTGTTACGATCAATCAGCACTGCCGCGCGCTAGCGTGTTTCCTGTCCACTCCGCTCATAGTCCGGGAAATGTGCAGGCAAGGCAAGCACGCAGCCAACTCAGCGTTGCGCGTCTGCAATCAAGGGAATTCCAGAACAGATGGTCTCAACGGTGCGGTTGATAGTCCCCCTTACTGATTCCGAGGCGCCTCATCTTATTCTGCAGGGTCGTACGTTTAAGACCGAGGCGTTCGGCCGCTCCGCCGTGACCCGAGATTTGCCCGGACGCCGCCTTCAATGCATCGAGAATGACTTTCCGCTCGGCTTCATGGAAGGTAGAGGCCGGACTAGAAACGTTGTGAAAATGAGAGACTTGAAGCTCGGCGATTGGCACTTCCAGTTCCTCGCCGTGCGAAAGTATGACTGCGCGCTCGATGAAGTTGGCCAATTCCCTGACGTTTCCTTTCCACGGAGAGTTCGTCAGGACCTCCATCGCTTGCCTGGGGATGGACTTGATGTTTTTCCGCATTCTGTTTGATAGCTTCGAAACGAAATAATTGACCAGCAGTGGAATATCCTCAGGCCGCTCCCGCAGTGGTGGGATCTCAATTGGGAAGACGCTGAGGCGATAAAAGAGATCTTCGCGAAAACTGCCCTGTCGAATCATCTCGGGGAGATCCCGATGGGAAGCGGCGATCAGACGCACGTCCACCTGCATGGTTCGAGTGCTGCCCAGCCTTTCGAATTCCCGCTCCTGGAGAGCGCGCAGCAATTTTGGCTGCAATTCGAGATTGATGTCGCCGATCTCGTCCAGGAACAGCGAGCCTCTGTCGGCCAGCTCGAATCTACCTTTCTTTTGCATGAGGGCACCGGTAAAGGCTCCCTTTTCATGCCCGAAGAGTTCGCTCTCCAGCAAGCCCGAGGGAATGGCCGCGCAGTTTAGTCTGACAAACGTACGCTGGCGCCTGGAGCTGAGATTGTGAATGGCGCGTGCAACTAACTCCTTGCCGGTACCGGTTTCCCCGTGAAGCAAAACTGTTGCATCCGTGGGCGCAACGATGGTCACTTGCTCGAGTACTTTTTGGAAGGCCGAACTTCTGCCTACGATATCCTCGAAGTTGTATTCGGATCTGATTTCCGATTCCAGATATACTCGTTGGTCTTCCAGATGATCTCGCGATGCGCTGAGCCGCCCGTAGGCCAGTGCATTGTCGATCGCCAGAGATATCTGACTGCTAACCTGAGAGAGCAGATCCAGATCTGCCTGGGTGAAGCCGTTCCCTTTCCGACTCCCGAGCACCATGGCCCCGATCGGGCCACTTGCGCCAACCAGTGGCAGTGCCGTAACTGAGGCGATGGACTCCGCTCGGAGCATCTGCGCGATCACGGGTGGCATCTTGTCGGAAGGTGTCAGCACCCTCGGCTGGCGGGCTCGCAACCGGTCCAGGTCTTCCTGCGCGATGGGCACCGGGATATCGCTCATGAAGCCGCGGCTGGCAGGAAAATCCAGGACTACAACGTTCAAACGGTCAGAACGCCCGTCGAATAGCATGAAGCTGGTGAAATCATTTGCGAAGTGCTTGCGGATTGATGCCGATGCGGCCCGGAAGAGATCGTTGATATCGAGAATTGTTACAACATGGTTGTTGATCTCTAATAGAAGGCTGAGACGATCGCGCTCGCGTGTCAAATCCCGCTGATAGGCTTCCACTGAACTGATGGCTGTGGCGTTCTCCAGCGCTACGGCAACATGTCCGGCAATCGAACGCATGAGTTCGACATCAGCGGAACTGAATTCGAGTCTCTCTTTCCTGGCAAAAACCAGAGCCCCAAGTTCTGTTCGCGGGGTGGAAATCGGAAATATGTATGCGCTCTCCGCTTGATTAACTCGGGAGGCGAGTTCGGGATAGACTGCGAGCTCCTGCTTTACGTCGGGAACGAAGACCGGGGCTTGCTCTTTAAGCGCGCGTCCGAGCCCCGTACCCGCGTACATGATTTCTGTACCGACCTCGATCGCCGAATCGTCGTGACTGCGCTCGAAGGCACGCAGTACCAGGCGTTGCCCGGAAGGATCAAACAAGAGCAACGCGATATTCTCGAATGAAACTACGTTGGACAACAGATTAGCGAGGCTGTGAAGAACTGCATCGACCGTGGGTTGCGCCCCGACGGTGCCAGAAATCTTTAGGAGCGCGCGGTATCTTGTTAGGTCACCATTGATGGCAACATCATCTTGGTCGGTCGTGAATTTCGCAATCATGCAATCGTATTTCACTACGGTGCTCGCGTTTCTACACCGCGTGCGAAGCGTCGTGATTCTCCTCCACTGACTTCACGGGGCCGGCGTGAAGCCATGTCATGGCATGACAATTGGCGCCGAGCACTGCCGCGCGGGATACGTTCAGGCGTAAAGCGCAATCTTGAATCGACGATCGGATAGCAACTCTGAGCACCAGGACCGCCCGGCAGAGGGGATCCAATTCCGCGATCAGTGTTTGGGCGTCGGTTTCAAGAATGAGGTCGAGACTAGCCGCGCGTTCTTCAGCATCGCCTTGCGATAAGTGCTCGGCATGTTGGCATCGTCGATCCGTGTACGTGGCTTCACAGATGCGAATCGCCTCCATTCCGTGCGATATCGCACTGGCAATGGTTGCAGCCTTGGTCCACTCGAGAAGCCAATCGCGGAAAGGGCTGTTTCCTTGGAGCGTGATCTTACAAGCGTGGACAACTGCCTGGTCCGCCGTTGCCTGATCGCCAGTGATCAGCAACGCAAGCCTACTCAGAACATTTCTTTGATCCTGGAAGCAGCCCACGATTTCGGCTGGCGATGCATAATTACGGGCAACGACTGCTGCTGCTGTGCTCGAGTGAAACCAGGACATGATTCTCCTCTTTCTATGCCGGCCTCAAATGGCCTCAACTGGATGGGAATGCGTGATTGAGAACCTCTCCTCGTTATTCCCATGCCGCCGCTTGCGTCGCTCGGATATCCTCTGCATAGGCGATAAATGCAGTCGGTCGCATACGGCAATTGCATAGACACTGCCGGCGACAAACAGTGCGCCGACACTAGCCAACCACTTCAGCAACTGTTCGCCCACTGAATCGATATAGCTGACCTCGGTGAGGTCGACGATCAAACCCTCAGGCAGTACGTCCTTTGTGACTAGGCACCTGGCCTGCTCTGCCCAATCAGCGACGAGTTTGCCTTCCAACTTCAGGGTCGGACCACTCGCTAACCACTGGATTTCTGCACGAAACATTGGCTTGATCCTCGAAACGCTTTGTCGTGCTCTCCCATACCTGTTGAAGCGCACGTTTCGTGCCAATGCTGCTGCTGTTATGTGATTGATGTAATTGCCTCGTGGCGGAGACTGGTTCGTCCGAATTGCCGCAATGCGGTCATTGTCCGCATGCGGGCAGGGGGCCTCGGGTTAGAGACTGCCGGCGCCGCCAGTGGCTTCGTGGGGGCCTCTCAAATGCAACTGCTAGCGCTGGTGAATGCCCCACCTATTTAGGAAGGTTTTGACTTCCTTCAACAAATCCGTCTCAAACGACTGGCCGTTGGCCCGGTTCAAGAAAACGTAAATACTTACCCACACCGCCGAGCGATTGCCTAAGGCAGGCAACCACACAATCGAGTTTGAGTGAGAGTCGATATTGTACGTGAGGTAATTTCGGCTGAAGGTGAGCTCGCCAGGCATGAGGTCCGCGATCGCGAGCAATACCGACCTCACGTGGCGGCAGATAGGGCATGCGGGATCGACGTGGTTGAGATCGGACCTGTGAGAACCAATCAACTCCACTTCGAAGCCGACAAGACGGCGCTCGCCATCTGTCTGTTCAAATTGCGGCCAAAATTGCCAAAATACACCGTATTCGGTTACGAGAGATTGCACCCTTGAGTTCAACGCCGGTGTTGCCATTGTGCACCCGTCCACACAATTGCAAATAACTTGCCACTCGTTCTTCAACTCGGAATGGGCCGCTACTCACCAGGATTCGATACCTGTCGCAGTTCGCTTCGGCCTTGGCGTGCTTCGGTGCAGAAGAGATTCTGCAAGGCGGCGAATGTCGCCGTCATGATCGTCGAGCGCCGCAAGGAGCTCCTGGTACGCGGCCAGGTTCCGTTTGGTGATCCACTCCAAATGGCAAGCAAATAAGTACGAGGCGTCGCGATGTCCGATTTTCTCCGACATGTCTGTCAAGGCGATCCCTGAATTTGGCTTTGAATCCATTACTGATCGCCCTCAGATGCGTCTATCAAGCTGTGTACGTCCCTTGGATCATGCTCATTTCAGGCAATTCGAAACCGGGTCAAGACAGGAGTGAGTGGCAGGCGGTGCTCAATCGACATGGTCTCGAGTGAGTATGCAAACTTCGCACCGCAGTCACAGCACACCCGGTAGGTCTCGCCTTGCAGTGTGAACACACGGCTGAGGTGAACGTGGTGACACCCAAAGAGGAAATCAAGGATAGCCAGGAGGATCGCCATAGACCCTCCTTTGTGAGTTTCCTGCTTATTTTGATCGCGTGATCCCTTGCCAACATCGAACAGTTCGCGCTCCGGTAGATGAATTGGCTCAAGAGACACGTCCGACTCCCTTAGAATGGATTGGGAAGATGGCTCGCAACAGCTTTTCGGAGTCTTCCAGACGCATAAAGCCGGTTTGTGTGGGAATGAACGTCATATTTCCTCTTAATCCGCAAAAGGTTGATAACAACTAAGCTGATCTCTTCGTCTGTGGGCAAAACTCGATGATTTTTCCGAGTTGCGGCTGAGCCTCCGCCCTTAACGGTTTGCGAAAGTTTTTCGGTATGCAAAACTCAATTACCTTTGCCATGACAATCTCCTAGATCCCAGTGAGTCTCGGTACGCTCGGCTGCGCCAGATCGTTCGCTCGCCTTTGTCGGTCGCTATCAGTGCGGGTGACAACATTCATGGCAGCCATGATTAGGACTTCCTGTAGCGTGAAACCGCGAGTTGTGATCTTCCACCACATAAAGCGTCTCCAAAGAGGAAATCGAATCTGCACTGAATTCCACCGTGTGTACTGCAGGCCGCCAACCACTTCGGTCATCCCGCTAACCCCTTGTTTCTTGGTCTAGTCCCTGCATTCCGCCCGCCGGCTGTCATGACCGTTCGCGGGCACTGCCGCAATGTGGGCACCAATCTCCGGTCCGCTGCTTGTCTATACTCCCGCAATTCAGTGATTTGCCGTGCTGCGTCTTTGGCGAGCCAAATGCGTTAATACGGCTGCGATGCATCGATGGCTGAACTGCTTCGAGCGGCAATTCCGGCAGAGCTACCGCGGCATGAGAGGGTCAAGAAGGAGCGAAGGAGTCAATATGTACGTCACAAAAGCAGTCAATGGCGTCCCCGCGATCCAGCGCGATGGACAAAGTGTGTTGCGTGTCTGCGACCAAGATTGGGAGTTTGCAAACTGGCTATGCGCGCTACTCAACGAACTGGGCCAGCAGTCCGAATTCTTGCTGAACGAGCAGGACTGGGAATGGATCAGGGCGATCGATAGCCCCTTCAGAAGGGCGGCACAGCATGCCTGATATCAAGACAGCCCCCACGATTTCTATCGTTGTTCCTTTTCATAACGAGGAACCTAATGTCATTGAACTGTATGGTCAGCTGCAAGGCGTCATGGAGGAGCTTGGTCGCACTTACCAGTTCGTCTTTGTCGATGATGGCAGCAGGGATCTTACATACAAGCTGCTGAAGGAACTCGCCGAAATCGACCCTCATGTGGTCGCCGTTCGGCTGCGTCGAAACTTCGGCCAAACCGCAGCGCTCGCTGCCGGGTTCGCGCACAGCACTGGCGAATATGTGATCGCTATGGATGGCGATCTTCAGCATGATCCAGCAGAGATCCCAGTCTTTCTGGCAAAGATCGAAGAGGGCTACGACATCGTGAGCGGGTGGCGCAGCCAC
>Ga0224558_1003496_pt1 | contig 13018 bp, 14 predicted proteins | sample 714S32024metaG_FD_180682 | JGI IMG/M metagenome (GOLD analysis project Ga0224558, IMG submission 180682) | Peat soil microbial communities from Stordalen Mire, Sweden - 717 S3 20-24 | ecosystem: Environmental > Terrestrial > Soil > Wetlands > Peat | place: Sweden: Norrbotten County, Stordalen... | reverse complement strand
TCGGATCAGTTGGCGGCGAAAATGGCGGAAGAACTCAATGCCACAGAAACCGTCTTTCCAGGCACCAAACTGCGAATGGTATTCAGATTGGTATCAGTCTGAAATCCGGCGGATGCGGTGTTCTGAAGGTAGGTCGTGGACGGCGGATTTCTCCCAGGGCGCTCGCTGGGTTTCCGTCGGAGTGCCCGACCATGTGTTGTTGGGCAATGTGGATAAGATTCGGCTGCGGGTGCGCGGCAATGCCAAGGGGCACCCGGTTCGTTTGGTGCTGCATACGCACTTCATGACTTTCCAGAAGACTATTGGGGAATTTGCCGGGGACGATGAGCAGGAGTTGGTGACGGATGGGCCGCCGGGCCCAGGCTGGGAATGGCAGGGGGGCGAGAACGACGGCAAGATTCACGGTCCTTTGCGGCTGGGGGAAATTGGGCTGCGAGGCGGGAGCAACACTGCGCCTTGCACGCTGGAATTGCGCGAAGTAATGGTGGATGCATCCTGTCCGGAGGAGAGCCGATGCGTGCTGCTGGCGGAGAGCCGCGGAACCGGGAGCGACTCCTGTTTTGTGGCGCATGCGCGGGCGTTGAGCGATACCCGACTCGATGGGGAGCTCCATTGGGTGTTGCGCGACTGGGACGGCAACCAAGTTGGACGGGGGAAGCAGGCGGCCTCTGTGCCGGCGAAGTCCGAGCCAGTGGAGTTCAAGCTGCCAATCAAGGAAGCAGAAAGGGCGCGGCGAAGGTTCCTGGAAGCCGAGATCAACCTGGACATTCCCGGCCAGGAGGTGGCGCCGGTGCGGGCGGCGTGGGTGGCTGGGTTGAACGAGAAGAGCGATGTTGCTCTGGAGCCGGAATCTCCTTTTGGGATGGGCGTATATCTCAACCGATACGGCGGTGATGCCGGAGGATTGGCGCTGATGGAGCGCGCGGCGCAAATGGCGCGCGATGCCGGTGTGAAATGGTCACGCGAGGACTTCTCCTGGGGCCGCATCGAGCGGCGGCACGGGCAATTCGACTGGACTTACTACGACCACCTGGTGGCCTGTGCCCGGCGCAATGGCATCACCGTCTATGCCATCGTCGGTTATTGGACCGACTGGACCAAGCCCTATATACCGGAGGGGATCGAGGATTATGTCCGCTTCCTGAAAGTGTTGGTGAAGCACTACCAGAAGGAGATCAAGCAATGGGAGATCTGGAACGAGCCGAACATCTTCTTTTGGCAAGGACCGAAGGACATGTACGCCCAACTGCTGACCAGGAGTTATGCGGCCATCAAAGAGACCGATCCGGAGGCCCAGGTACTAGGGCTCTCGACCGCTGGCATCGACGAGAAGTTCATCAGCCGCATGCTTGAGTTGAAGGCGCCATTCGACATCCTGACGATCTATCCCTACCGCAGCCACCTCAATGACCAGGCGTTCATAGACGACCTGAAGAACGTGTCCGACCAGGTGAAACTGCCCGACGGCAAGCGGCGGCCGGTCTGGCTGACCGAGATGGGCTGGGCCACCCACACACCGCACAACACCCTGCGGCAGGACTTCACCCCCACCACGCTGCGCGCCCAGGCCGAGCTCATCGCCCGCAGCTACTTGTGCGCGATCGTCTCCGGGGTCGAGCCCCGGACCTTCTGGTATGACTTCAGAAACGATGGCGACGACCCGATCTACTTCGAGCACCAGATGGGCATCGTCTATAACGACTTTAGCCCCAAACCGGCATACCTCGCCTACGCAACGCTGACGCGAGTGCTCCGAGGCAAGCGATTAGTCGGGCCGGTGTCGGCGCCTCAAGGCGTCCTGGCCTTCAGTTTCAAGCCCCCGACGGGAGGGTCAGGCGAAACGATCGCCTTATGGAGTCCGCAGGCCGATGCCCTGGTGGAGCTTCCCACCACAGCGCAGCGGGTCACCCGGATCAACGGCATTGGCGAAGAGAGCGAACTCCAGGTCCAGGCCGGCAGAGTGAGCGTTGGCTTGAAGAAGGGCGCGTCCGTATATTTGGGCCTTAGCTCGACTGACAAGTAGGGCGCGTCTGATAAACCCCCTGGCTTCAAATGATGCAGACGCCTCTTACTACGGCCTGGGCGGCCCAGGCGGCAGGGCCCTGCCCGTTTATTCTGTTCCCGGCAGGAAGTACTGGTGATACAGTTCTGGCACGGTTGGCCGTGTTAGTGGGATCAAATCGGACCCGGCGCGGCTGACGCTGAACCTGACTCGACGTATGAATTCTGAATTCACTATCACCGTCAACGGGCAATCCCGCACTGTCTCCACTGATCCGCAACGGCCGCTGTTGGATGTGCTGCGCGAAGACCTGCAACTGACTGGCACGAAGTACGGCTGCGGCGAAGGCCAGTGCCGCGCCTGCACCGTGCTGATTAACGGCAAGGCCGCGGCCTCCTGTGTCACGCCGATCTCGGAGGCGGATAAGCAAACGATCGTTACCATCGAAGGATTGGCGGGCGGCGACAAGCTGCACCCGGTGCAGGAGGCCTTCCTGGCGGAGGGCGCCTTCCAGTGCGGCTACTGCACCCCGGGCATGATCCTGGGCACGGTCGCGTTGCTCAATGAACTACCAAGCCCTTCTGACGATGACATCTTGCCGCGGGTGCAACGGCATCTGTGCCGCTGCTGCCATTACCCGAAGCTCCTCAAGGCAATCCGCCGCGCGGCCGGGCAGACCGCGAAGCCGGCTGCACCCAAGTAGAGGAAGACAGGCTGAACGCCATGCGAGGCAGGGGATTCGATTTCAAATACGACCACGACAACTGAGACGAGACGCTATGAAACGAGATTTGGCAGTGGACGAGGCGCTATCACCGGATTACACGGAAGCTGTCGAGCGCGTGGATTACAACTTTGGGCTTAAGCGGCGGGCGTTTGTCCAGATACTCGGGGCGGGACTATTGATCGCTGTCAGCGCCCCGGCGTTGGCCCAGCGGCGGGGCGGTGGCGGCGGCGGTGGCGGCGCCCGAAACGTTGCCGCGCGCATTCTTCTGGGGAAGGACGGGACCATTACCGTAATGGCCGGCAAAGTCGAAGCCGGCCAGGGCGCGCGGACCGAGCTAAGCCAGGCGGCCGCGGAAGAGTTGCGCGTGCCATTAGGCCGCATCCAACTGGTGATGGCCGACACCAGTCTGGTGCCGGACGATGGCATCACAGCCGGCAGCGGCAGCACCCCGCGGACGGTTCCGGCCGTGCGCCAGGGAGCCGCGGCGGCGCGCGAGCTGCTGATCAACTTCGCCTGCAAGCGCTGGAACGTGGACCGCAATGCCGTCCAACTGAGCGACGGCAAGGTCACTGACTCTGCCAGCCAACGCGCGCTCACCTACGCCGACCTCGCAGCCAGCGATGACGGCGCGAAAGCCTTGCAGCAACCTGTCCCATCCGATGTCACCCTGACCTCGGTGAAGGAGTGGAAGGTGCTCGGCAACGCCGCAGGTCGGCCGAACGGGCGCGACATCGTCACCGGCGCGCACAAATATCCCTCGGACATCGTGCGGCCAGGCATGCTTTACGGCAAAGTCCTCCGCGCGCCATCCTACGGCGCGAAACTCACCTCGGTCGACCTTGGCCCAGCGAAAGCGATGAAGGATGTCGTTGCGGTGCAGGACGGCCAATTTGTTGGAGTCGCCGCGCCGACAGTCTTCTTGGCCGAGCAGGCGCGCGAGGCCATCGCCAAGACGGCAAAGTGGGAGACGTCTTCCCATCCGGCGAGCAAGGACCTTTTCGACTACCTCAAGCAGCACGCCCAGGATTACCCGCCAGCAAATCCCTTCGCCGATGAACTGGCGAAAGCAACCCACGCGCTGCGCCAGTCCTATCATGTCGCCTTCGTTCAACACGCCCCCCTGGAACCCCGCGCCGCGGTGGCCGAATGGACCGACGGCAAGCTGACTGTCTGGGCCGGCACACAGAACCCGTTTGGCTACCGCTCCGAGCTGATGCGCGCGTTTCATCTGCCCGAGGGCTCTGTGCGCGTGGTGGTCCCGGATTTTGGGGGCGGCTTTGGCGGCAAGCATACCGGGGAAGCCGCCGAGGAAGCCGCCCGCCTTGCGCAAGCGGCCGGTAAGCCCGTTTCGCTGCGCTGGACCCGAGCGGAGGAGTTCACCTGGGCCTACTTCCGTCCCGCCGCTCTGATCGAGGCCGAAGCCAGCCTCGACGCCAACGGCGCGCTGACCTCCTGGCATTTCACCAACATCAACTCCGGTGGGTCGGCGGTTGACACGCCTTACCGCGCCGGCAAGACCCGCTGCCAGTTTGTGAGATCGGAGACGCCCTTGCGGCAAGGTTCCTACCGCGTGCTCGCTGCCACCGCCAACAACTTCGCCCGCGAGAGCTTCATGGACGAGCTGGCCGCCGCCGCGGGCGCCGACCCGCTCGACTTCCGCCTGGCGCACCTGGAGAACCCCCGCCTGCGGGCCGTTCTTGAAGCCGCCGCCAGCCGATTCAACTGGAAGGAACGCGCCGCAAAGAAGACGCCCAAAACCGGCGTCGGCCTGGCCTGTGGAACCGAAAAGGGATCCTACGTGGCCGCGTGCGTGGAGATAAGAATCGAGGAGAGCAAAATCATGGTCCGGCGCGTCTGCCAGGTCTATGAATGCGGGGCCATTCTGAATCCCGAAAACCTGCTCTCCCAGGTGCAAGGCGCTATAATCATGGGGCTCGGACCTGCCTTGCGCGAGGAGATGCGGTTCGAGAACGGCGAGATGCTCAACGCCTCCTTCCGGCGGTACCAGGTTCCGCGCTTCGAGGACATGCCTGAGTTGGACATCCATTTACTCAACCGACCCGACCTTGCTTCCGCGGGCGCCGGGGAAACCCCGATCATGGTGGTGGCCCCCGCCATTGCGAATGCCGTGTTCCACGCCACGGGTACCCGCGTCCGGACGATGCCGATCAGCTTGCCGAAGACTTAGTGGTCCCGATCACAAATCCTGTGACGTATCCTGAACCGCCGCAGCGCGGGTTCCCAAGCCCCCTATGGGATGGTTTTAAGGGAGCCTTGCGTAAGCTCCCTGGGCGGCTTTGGGGCCCAATCTCTTGGCTATCAACAGGCTCGAGGCCTCAGGGTAGCCTCAGGGTAGCCTCAGGGTAGCCTCAGGGTAGCCTCAGGGTAGCCTCAGGGTGGCCCCAGGGTGGCCTTGGGGTGCCTACCGGTTGGCTACCAGAGAGCCTGAGGGTAGCCTCGGGGTGGCTTCAGGATGGCCGCAAACCTCTTACCAAAAGCCGATACCGCGCGTAAGACCGCACGTTATAAGCAGGCTGGCTCATGATACGTCACCGGATTTGTGACCGGGACCACTTAGACATCCTGCGCCATGTGTTTGGACTGGAGTGCGCCGTGGAATCGACCTGATTTCCCGCGCCAACCGTCTTCCTGCCCCGTAAAGGCATTTGTAACCGGGAAAAACCGGCCTCAGCGGTAAAGGGGCACCCTCATCCGCTAAAGACGCCTCCTGGCGGCGCGGGATGCGAATTTGGGGCGGTTTCCCGCTCATAGGGCCGTCGCCCCGCCGGAGCCTCATGGGAGCCTCACCGTAGTACCTCCGTATGGCCAACGGAGGTACTACGGCGAGGCTACGGTGAGCCGACGGGGTGCCTACGGTGCAGTTCCCCGGGAAGGCGGGCACCGGGAGGGCGAGCGTCCTCGCGAGCCCTGATTTCTCGGCATTCCAAGGCGGTCTGGGCTCGCAGGGACGCTCGACCTCCCGGTAAAGGGGCTGGGGCAACAGGCCCAGGAGGAGGCAGCAATCGCCGCTACGCGGCTGGGGCGGGGACGCGGGCGCGGAACACCTTTGGGACATCGATCCAGCCGTCAATGTGCTGGTACGTGCGTATCCAGACGGCTGTGCCGACCTTTGGCTCGCGATATCGGGTCTCGTAAAGCTCGGTGATATCGCTCCAGCCGTCGGTTGGTGGTGGCAGCAGCCCCAGGAAAGGGAAATGCTGCACGCAGCGGACCCCCGTCCTTACCGGCGCGGCGCCTTGCACCAGGGTGTACTGCGCCGGCGGGCTTGGGACGCGGAGCTTGAGGGTAATCTTGCCTCCGGTGTTGGTGATAACCAACTCCGCCACCGGGTTGGGGCTGAAGACGGGCTCGGCGGGCGGGAGGTCAAACTGGGGCAGGCCGAGTTCGGCACGCCTCGCGTTCAAGCGCACAAAGAAGTTGTAGCCACGCTGGCGCACCTGGCGGCCAGATTCGGTTACAAAGTACTTGTTGGCCGTGGCAACGCGCCAGGCGGCGTGCTGCTCCGGGGTCAAAGTGCGCCACCGGCGGGAGACGGCGCCGAACTGGTTGCGGTTGAGCTGTTGGTCCGAGGTGCGGGGATTGCTCGGGCGCACGTATGCGCGCGCGACCTTGCCGTGAGGGCTGTTGACATAGACAACGGAGCCCTGCCGGCCCGGCTTCGGAATTGAGCTGATTTTCACGTTGTTTCAGGCACCCGCTTTCTGAGGTGCTGCTTCCCCGGCCCGCAACTGGGCCGGTGTTCGAATCTTACACAAACCGCGCCCAGCGAGGCCAGCAAGAACTTCGCAGGGGTCAAACCGTAGATTGGAATTCTAGCTGTGCGCAGGGCTCGTCGGCCCGCGCGGGTTGGTGTTGGTGTTGTCCACGGCCCGAGCGGTGGAGCAGGGACTTAGCCCCTTTGGCGCTGCCAATTTGCACCCGCGCCGCAACCCACTTGACCGGCAAAGTGGTTTCAGGCCATACGCAGGTACCGGCCAAGCCGTCTTCTGGCCTGCCTCGGCCAGAGTCTTAAGCAAGTCCTGGGGGGTCAACCTCATTGACGAAAAGGTCCTCCCGGCGGTCTCCACGGTCCATCACATGATAGCTCGCGCCAGGATACTCCAGTCGCAGGGCGCGCGGCAGGTTGCCAGCGTCTCGGAAGAGCCGCCCGAGGGCAAGCAAAGCAAACCCTCGAACAACTACCCCAGTCCGCCTTGCTCAGGCGTACCGGCTGGGAGCAATCTACGGTTCGAGGATTTCCGTGTGATGCTGGAGAAGGAGAAGGCCATTGACGCCATCCTCTGCGCCACGCCCGATCACCAGCACGCCTACGTTTGCGTCACCGCGATGCGCCACGGCAAACACGTGTATTGCGAGAAGCCGCTCACGCACAACGTTTGGGAAGCGCGGTTGGTAGCGCGGGTGGCCAAAGAAACCGGCGTCGCTACCCAGTTGGGCAACCAGGGCCACTCGGGCGATTTCATAAGGCAGACCTGTGAGATGATTTGGGATGGAGCCATTGGCGACATCCGGGAAGTGCACGCCTGGACGAGTGCCAGCCGATGGAATACGCAGATCCTTGGTGGCCGGCCCCCGGCGCAGGCGGTCCCCAAGGGAGTGAACTGGGATTTATGGCTGGGACCGCGGGAAACGCGTCCTTACAGCTCTGCCTACACGCCGGTCACCTGGCGGGACTTCTGGGATTTCGGCACCGCGCCCATCGGGGACTTCTTCTGCCACAACTTTGATCCCGCTTGCTGGGCGCTCGACCTCCGCGAGCCGCTTAGCATCGAAGCCTCCGCTGCGGGTGGAGTGGACTCCTATATCGCGCCGCCGGGCGGGCTTTACACCTACCAGTTCGGCCCGCGCGGCAAGATGCCCGCGGTCAAGTTCATGTGGTATGAAGGCGGGCTGATGCCCCCGCGTCCCGAGGGCCTGGAAGAGGACGACCAGCTCGGCGCCAACGGCAACGGCATCCTGTTCATCGGCGACAAAGGCATGATCACCTGCGGCGGCTGGGCCGGCAGGCCCTCCCTGTTGCCCGGTTCCAAAGACGAGGCCTACAAGCGTCCGGCGAAAACCCTGCCTCGGTCTAAAGGCCACCACCGCGATTGGCTCGCGGCCTGCAAAGGCGGCACGCCGGCCAGCGCCAACTTCCAATACGGCGCCGCGTTGACGGAGGTCGGCTTGCTCGGCTTGGTCGCGCTGCGGGTTGGCAAGAAGCTTCAGTGGGATGCCAAGGCCATGAAAGCCACCAACGCTCCCGCCGCCGACGCGCTCCTCAAAGAGAGCTACCGCCCCGGCTGGGAACCGGCCTGAAGCCTTTGCTCCTCCTGTCTCGGTAAGCGGCCGAGCGCATCGCTGTCGGCCTGCCGCCTACCCTCAGGGCTGCATCAAGCCTGGTTGATGGCAGAGCTGAACGACATGGGAGGCTCAGCATTTCCGCACTGGCAACTGACCTGGCTCGCCCGTGTTCGTTCGAGTGATTTTGGCTTTGTCATTCCTTCACTATCCGTTCCACGCTCCCGCATCCTTCATGTATTGAACCCATGCCTCGTAATCGGCTCGCAACATCGCATCGAGCTCCTCCTGTGTCTCTATGCGCTTGAAGTAATAACAGGTCTTACCTCGAATCCGCTTCTTCCGCTGCAGGTCCAAAACCCACAAAAGGTCGCTCGGGTCCTCCTCCTCAAGCAAATATTTGTGCATTCGCCAACACTTTGCGATGGGGAACAACTTGAATGACCGGAGTGGATGAGTCGGCTGAAGTTCGCGGTTGAAGAACTCTATGACGTCGTCCACACACTCCAAAGGGATGGATTCCCACGCGTCGTTGTAAGTAATCTTTGGCTGCATATCTGGAAGTGAGTGGTTTATGCCGAACGCTCGCACTCAGGCACGGCGCGACTGAGACGTCGAATTGAAAACCCGAGCGCCATCGCGCCGTTGCCTGAAGTGCGCTGGTTGGGCGAAGAACTCATATCACCAGAAGCGATGCAACTGAACCCATGTCCATGATTTTGGTAGCCAGCCAAAGCTACGCCTGAACAGAAACCTGTTCTGTATTGACGGGTCGTGCAACCTAATGCCCAGCATCGTCGCCGTGAAGCCAAACTGCTCCTCGCGGCCCCGGACATCCCGGAAAACCCATTGTCCTCCCTGCTTCGAGTAGGTGCTGATCAGTTCATTGGATTCCGGCGTTCGCAAGGAGAACTGGCCCTTCTCAAAAACCCAGTAGGCATCCCCGATGCACCCAACATATGGATCGTAGTAGGCGCCATCGGGTGACGACAAAGGGCAAACAGAAGCAAACGTTAACACCACTGCAAAAAGCACCGCCAGCACCACCGTGATCCGAGGGCTGGTCCACCGGACTTGCGCTGCGCTAGGGCTCTCTTTGACTGGGTTGATCACATGCCGCTCTCTGATGCCCAACGACCAAGATCACCGATGAGCGGCATCTGCAAGCACCCGAACCGAAACCTGACGCGCGTGCCGCTCATTCGGTGCATCGCTTTGTTAAGCCGGGTCATATGCCGGGCTCCTCCGAGTAGCAGCCGATTAGTGCCGCCGGGAAAGCTCGGTCTTCCAGCCAGGCTTTCGTCTGCGCCATCGCAGCCAAGCGCTTGGGCCCCGCCTCAGCTCTCTCCTTTCGGCTCAGGACGGGACGAGGAAACTCTGCCATGTAATAGATCAGGTAAACCAGCCGTGCGATGATCCCCTCACTCTGCCACTTAGCGTAAGCTGAATTAATTGCCACCACCCAAGGCGGACCAAAGTGCTCTGACCGGGTATCGTCGTAGAAGACCCAGACCCGATGCACTCCCGTGAGTCGGCGGTACATCATCGGGTCAAGAGAAGCCAGCCGCTCAAGTGACGCCCCACAAAGATCGAGAAACCCCTGAGGCCCGCAAATCGTTACCTTGCCCACTCGAACTGGACGAGCTCTTGCGAGCTTGGCGGCGATGCTTAGTCCGGCAAGCATCACGGGGGACATCACGCAGGTGAATATGACATGCAAGAATTTACCCCAGAGGCGGTCCATAGGCAGCTTAACCCTCGGCCTGAGTGGCGCGGGGCCAAGGGCATTGAAATGCAAACAGGACGCGCGATCCCGCGTCCACTCCAGGCCGTTCGTTAGACCGGTTTCTTTCCATGTTTCTCTACTTTCTGGGTGGCCAGGTGTGCTTCAGGCACACGTCTGACTTGCCATCAAACTCACGCGCCGAATATGTCGCCGCAAATTCCCTAAGGGACCCTGGCGGATCCGCATCCGCCCCGGCCATGTGATTGCAGAAATGATATGTGCTGTAGAGCCATCGACCATCGGAGCAGTGGCCAAGAAACAGATGATCAACGAAACCACTATTGGCGCCGTGCCAAAAGGCGTAAATAATGTACTCGCCATTTGTCATGAGGACCACTTGGTCACCTGTCCACCTCTGATAATCGACTTCTCTTGGTGACGCCTTCAGCTCTCCCAGTTCCCGGCGAATGTCCTCATTTGTGGCGGTCAGCCCCGCTAGCCGTTGAAGAGCGGATGTCTTCCAGACGGCGCGTGCGTGCTCATACCGCCACCAGTATGCCCGGAACCCTCCGACCAGCAGCGCAGCGACCAAGATGAGTGCCCCCAAACAAAGAAGTGCCTGCCGGGTTATGCCCTTAAGTTTACTCTGTTCATCGGCGCACGCCACAGGCTTCATGCTGGTCTAACGCATCAGCTCACCGATGGCGGCCCGCCACTGACTCCCGAATTACCAGGCTGCTCCGCCGGGCCGCCATTCGGTGGAGCGCCGGGTTCGGCGGTGCCACGCTCCCAACCCTTTTGCCTGCACAAGAGCCAGAGAACTGTGATACCCGCAAGCCAGAGAACTGTGCTGCCGGCCACCGCGCCTGGGGACAAAATCACGTCGGCGTGGCCCCAGGTCATCCGCCCAGGGACGCGAAACTCCTCCTCCAGTATCATGGGGCCAAGAATGCCGAACCTGTAGGTGTGGTGCCAAGCGGCAACGGGTCCGAAGAGTAGAAATGAAAGGATTACGGTTCCAATGCCGAATACCACCCTTCCCTCAAGCTTTGATGGAACACTGGTCATGAGGAAGTTTTCGCCGAACGGCGCACCTCAGCCACCCCGCGCCACTGACATTCGATATGTAACAGCGAGGTCATCGCGGGGTTGGCTGAAGGTGCTTGTTGGCCAGCGCGCACCTTTTCACATATCTACAACCCTTGAAGACCACCGCCACTGCCAAGCAGCAGAACACTACACCAATCGTAATCGTCGCCCACATTCGGCAGGGGAGAGTAACGTGGCAGGGTCCGCAGAGCACCAGAGTGTCCCAACCAACATGCTCACCTGTGAGCGCAATGTACTCCTCTTCAATCAAACCGTAGTGGCCACCCGGCCCAGCAACTGACCAGTTGTGCGTCCCAACCATCATGGACGCGGTCGCCGGGAGGCTGATAACCATTGCACCGAGCACAACCAAAAGCGATAGTCTGAAATGACGCATGGCGTGATGTGGCCAACGACAGAACTGAGCGATGCGGGCGCCCGAGCGCGTCCGAATCAACAACTCACGCCGCCCGCCCGCATTCGCTCTAGTGAACTCGTTGGGCTTTGTCATTGTGTTTTGAGTTTGACCGCCAACGCAATCATCCGGTCACCGACTGAAATAGAGCAATGCTGGCCGGGCCGTGCGCTAATTCGTGAAGTGCCCAATTCCGAAATTGTCCCATCAGCGTTGGTTACGCCAACCTTTATCTCCATCATGTTATTGCCGTCAGACAAGGCTGTTGGCGTAACTACACAATTCGTTCCCCCGCCAAGGTCAAAATGGACCGCAATACCGCCCTGAAGCTCAAGCGAACCCAAATCCGTCGTGTCCAGACGTGGGCTGGCGGCAGTTTCCTTCACTTCAGACACAGCCGTTATCTGCCCCTGTTCAGAGGAAACAACTGATGCTTGCGGTTGCTGCATCTGCTGGTCTAATTGCTGACGCTGAGCCTTCAATTGAGTGTTTTCCTGCTCAAGCTGGCGCAGTCTCACACCCTGACCGCGTAGCCGCAGCAATTCGTTCTGGTTTACCTGTGAATTCTCAGCAGTGGCCTTCAACTGTTCGGCGAGACGCCCATTGGTATCCTGTAACGATACAATCTCGGTAAGTTGGGTGCGAAGGTCAGCGTTTTCGGCAACCAGTCGCCTAATCTGTCGTTGCTGCAGCAGCAACAGAGTAGCGACGCCAAGCAAAACGAAAACCAACGCCCCGAGTTTCAGCTTACTGTTCATCTTTAAGAATAGCGCTGCTGCATTCGCAACTCAGCAACCAACGACAAGGTCAGGGACGGGAGCCAGCCGCCCCCGATGTTTGATTCGTTTCTCCCGCGGAACGGCTGGCTCCCGTTCCCTGCACCGTCTGTTATGCCGCAATGGATCACTCATAATCGAAGGTGAGTAGCGTCTGATTAGCCCTCGGCAGAGTGAGGCGATACTTGCCACGGTTTGTAAGCAGCGAGGGCAGCTTCCAGATCATCAGGTGCTCCGAGTGATTGGTTTGACTCGTGTCAACCACTGGAGTCAATGCCAGGCGCGAACCCTGATCGGACACCACGACGGCGTCTTCGGAGGTTATGGCGTTCGTCGCCCTGTAGCCAAACCAGAGCACCGAAGTATCAGTGCTGGTGGGCAGGGTGATATTTGGTCTGACGAGTGCTCTGTGCCGAACTCCCAGCAAGCGCAAGGCTGCCTCCACCTTTGGGCCAACCCAGAAATCCACCCAGTAGCGTAGTGCTGGCACCGGTTGAACCGACCCCTGGGAGGCACAATAGAATGTATGGATATACATTCGTGCCAACGTGACTCCAGGGGCAGGGCTAAGGTTCGTTTCCAATCGTCCACGAGTAATCAAGACGAACAGGGGGCTGACTGAGCCGTCACCTGCCTCGAACCGGAGCCTGCGCGAGGCCGGTTGCACTCGGTGGCCGCAGACCCAACTCACCCCCACGAGAAGGAGAAACACAGCGATAAAGGCAGCAACCGCGGACTGTCTCTTACGATGCATAACAAGTGATTAGACAGACCTGTCTATCTTCCCATTTTGGGATGATAGGCCAACGCTTCCCTACCGCCGATGAGCCCGTTCGCTGCATCACGGCCATTTTTACTCCTCCTGGCTTCGGTTGTAAAGGCCTGTTTTCACGAGTTTTCCGCTTGCTAGGACGCACCTTTTCATTTTGGTAAACGCCAGGCATCGGGGGATTTGGAAAAGATGAGCGCCTGCAAGCGAGCA
>Ga0224558_1003495_pt1 | contig 13018 bp, 12 predicted proteins | sample 714S32024metaG_FD_180682 | JGI IMG/M metagenome (GOLD analysis project Ga0224558, IMG submission 180682) | Peat soil microbial communities from Stordalen Mire, Sweden - 717 S3 20-24 | ecosystem: Environmental > Terrestrial > Soil > Wetlands > Peat | place: Sweden: Norrbotten County, Stordalen... | reverse complement strand
AGGCGCGTTCGCTGTTGGGCCTGGAGCCGACCAGCGCGTAATAAAGGATGTAGAGGTAGCAGATCACGGGCAGAAAAAACGCGTGGTGAATGCCGATGCGATCGGCGATCAGGCCTTGCAGCACGGGGACAATCGCTCCGCCGACAATGGCCATGTTGAGCAACCCTGAGCCGTCGCCGGTCAGCGGGCCCAGTTCAGCCACGCCCAGCGTGAAAATGCTGGGGAACATGATCGAGTTAAAGAACCCGACCGCGAGAATGCTCCACATGGCGACATGGCCGCCGGTGAGCATGGAGATCGTAACCAGGCTGGCGGAGCCGATCGCACAGACGCCAAGCAAATGGCCGGTCCGGACCCGCCGCAAGAGCGCCGATCCGATGAACCGGCCTACCATCGCGCCGCCCCAGTAGAAGGAGACGTATCCGGCGGCGACCTTCGGTGCCAGGCCGGCGATCTCGCCCTGACTGAAGTAGTTCACGAGAAAGCTGCCGATCGAGACTTCCGCCCCGACATAGGTAAAGATGCCGACGGCGCCCAGAACGAGATTGGGGTGCTTCCAAATCGAGTCGCCGACTTTTTCCCCGAGGTGGTGCTGGGCGGACTCGATTTTCGGAAGTTTCGAGATGCCGATCACAATGGCCAGAAGGACAAGGGCCACGCCGATGATGATGTACGGCACCTTGACCGAAGCCGCCTCCTGAATGCGGTAGGCCTGGAGGGCGGTGGGCGAGAGTTGGCGGATTTCCTCCGTGGCGAGCGGCGCGGCGCTCAGAATAAGCAGGCCGCCGATTTTGGGAGCGATGGTCGTGCCCAGCGAATTGAACGCCTGCGTCAGGTTTAGGCGACTGGAAGCGGTTTCAGGTTTGCCGAACACAATGACGTAGGGATTGGCCGCCACCTGCAGGGCGGTGATTCCGGCGGCCAGGACGATGAGCGCCGTCAGAAATAACGGGTACGAAGGCACAATGGCTGCCGGCACAAACAGGAATGCGCCTGCGCCCATGACGAGCAGGCCCACTACCATGGTCCGCTGGTACCCGATCCAGTCCACGATCTTCGCCGCCGGGATCGAGAAGAAGAAGTAGGCCGAAAAGAAGGCGAACTGAATGAGCATGACTTTCGCGTAGTCCAGTTCGAAGATGGACTTCAGGTGCGGAACCAGAATGTCGTTCAAGCAGGTCAGAAAACCCCACATGAAAAACAGGGTAGTCACGACTGCCAGCGGGCGGCGGTAATCTCCGGGCGCGGAGGATACCGAGACGCCCTGCGATCGCGGGCCTGGCACTGTCATTTTTGTCACCACTTTGGTTCAGCGCCCCTGCGGGCGCCGGAGTCATGGAGCCGACCGTGCCATTGTATCCGTGAGATCAATCTGCGCAGCCGAGTGTCTGACATCGATGTTGAAATCGCCTGTGAGTTCGCACTGCCATGCTCGGAGGTTGCAGGAGCATTCACACCTTTGATGACCATCACTGACCAACTATGCGAACCATCGGCGGCCCGTGATCTGTGTGTCGAACCCCTGGACGGCGGGTATCACAATTACACTCACAATCCCGGTCAATAAGGGCTATCGCGATATTATGTCAACAATCGAGAGCAGGTGGTAGTGGGTCAGCATGATTGACCCACTACTGAGCAGGTCGCAGGAGGAAACCTCCGAGCTCTTCTCTGGCCTACTTTTCCACCGAGAACTTGTAGACGGTTCGCGACCGGTAAACTTGTCCCGGCCTGAGAATCGTGGAAGGGAACTCAGGATGGTTGGGCGAATCGGGAAAGTGTTGGGTCTCCAGGGCGAATCCGAAGCGCTGCTTGTAGACGTGTCCCTGCTTACCCGTGAGGGTGCCATCCAGGAAGTTGCCGGAATAGAACTGCACACCCGGCTCCGTCGTGTAGACCTCCATCACTCGCCCGGTTTCCGGCTCATGCACCCGCGCCGCCAACTCAGGACCGGGACCCGTTCGACGGATCACGAAATTGTGATCGTATCCATGTCCTAAGATCAGCTGCTCATCATGCTGGTTGATTCGCGCACCTATGGTCGCGGACTTGGTGAAGTCCAGCGGAGTGTTCTTCACGGTGCGAAGTTCACCCGTGGGAATGAGAGTCCTGTCCACCGGAGTGAAGCGGTCGGCATTGAGTGTGAGTTCGTGCCCAAGAATGTCGCCCCGGCCTGCTCCCGCCAGATTGAAGTACGTGTGCTGCGTGAGGTTAACGGGCGTGGCTTTGTCGGTAGTGGCTTCGTAGTCGAAAATGAGTTCGTCTTGATCGGTGAGCGTGTATGTCACCTTGGCATTCAAATTTCCCGGGTAGCCTCCTTCTCCATCTTTGCTGGTGTAGGTGAAGACGTCTCCGCAGCGATGCGTCGCCAAAACGGAGTAACGATTGAAACATACCGCAGCATAATGACCACCTCTCGCCTGAAGTCCTCGTTCGCCAGCTTTCGAGCTTTGTGCAACCAGGTTGCACAATCGAAACGCTGCCCGTACTCGGCGAGGATTGCCTGCTTTTCTGAGCCTTCGAAAGATCGTAATTGAGCGGCAATGCGGCCGGATTCTTGCCGCCTGCGATAAGAGCAACCAAGTGGTTGCAGCGAACGTTTGCGTTTGGGATGAAACCGCCTCCTATTATCTACTTTCTACTCGAGGGAGCGATTCTGGAAACGGGGCAAGTAGTTTGCTCATCTGGGAAGCCATAAAGGATTCTGTGCGCAGACGGCTAGTCTTTGATTTTGCTGGCTTGGGTACACAAGGCAGTATTCTGCTTTACTTACCTCGAACATCCCCCAACAAGTAAAAAGCGTACTCAAGTCCGTAAGGCGTATCCGCCGGAGGATTCAAGTAGCGGTCAATCTGAGCTCGTTCAAGAGGCTTCAGAACGACCTTCTCGGCCTCGGCCGCACTGCGTTCAATCTCGGCTTGATTGCGTTCCGATAATCGTGAGCCCGTCATAGCTGCTGGCCCTTGCGCACGATCGCTTTCCAGTATCCCGACGCCAGCAGGGCCGTGTCCAGAATCGATGCGCGCTCGGCGAACATATCAGATCGGATTCGGCTGGTCAAGAATCTATCGGCTGATTAGATAACAGTGTCGGCTCCTAGGCCGCCGCATCGCGAGCGCCCCCGAATCACGGGAAGCCTGAACAGCCGTCCCCAGAACTGCTCACCGCTCGAGGCTACGGCAAATGGTCCCCGAGAGCGGGATTCCACTTTTGGGTGACTGGATGGCACCAACGGGCCACTTGAAAAACACCTGGTGCGCGGTAACGTGGGTCACCTCGCGATTTATATTTGGGGGAGGCAATCGCCCATGGTTCAGACGATTGCGGGTGTTGTACCCATCAGCCTATGCCAGCTAAGTTCATAAGATCGCTCAAGAATCGCAGCAAGCGGCTGCTGAGGTCGGCATTCGAGTTCGGCCAGCATTTCGGTGCAGACATCCTGCCGCGCCACTTTTATTCAGAAATTCCGGATATCCGCGTCTTGAAGAAGACCGTGAAGTGGAAAACGCCCCGGAGTTTTCTGGGGATTCTTGGTGACATCGATGTCCAGGTCGCTTGGGCGGATCAATGCACAAAGGGATTTCGGGGCGACCTGAAGGGCTTTGAAATCCATAAAGCAGCGGTGCGGATGAACGGCAGCGATGAGGGGTACGGCGAAGTAGAGGCGGATTTTCTGTATTGTTTTGTGCGTGCGAACCGACCAGCACAAATCATCCAGATCGGCTGCGGAGTTTCTACTGCGGTTTGTCTCCTGGCTGCCAAAGACGCGGGATACAGTCCCCGAATTATATGTATCGAGCCGTACCCAACCGAGTTCCTCAAACGGGAAAATCAATCAGGCCGACTTCAACTCTTAGCGAAGAAGCTGGAGGATGTTGGCACTGAGTGCACGAGCTGGCTCGGTGCAGGCGATCTTTTCTTTGTCGATTCCAGCCACACCCTTGCCCCCGCCGGTGAAGTCAACCTCATCATTCTTGAAATGCTGCCAGGGCTCGCCGCGGGAACGTGGGTTCATTTTCACGATATTCATTTTCCGTATGATTACAACCCGGATACACTTTCGTCCGCGCTGTTTTTTCCCCACGAGACGGCGCTGCTCTACGCATTCCTGCTAATGAACGAGCAGTTTGAAATTGCCGCCTCGCTCGGAATGTTGCATCACCTGCGGCTCGACGACCTGATGCGATTCTTCCCCGATATGAAGCCCAGGGCGTTCGACGAAGGCCTCACCCTAAAAGAGGGACACTACCCCAGCTCGATTTTTCTTCGCCGCCGCGAGCCTGTGGTTCAGCCCTAACCGCGCGCTGCGCAACCCTTTTGCAACCAATGATCAACCTACGCGCCATATTATTTCTTGACATGCAACCAATAGATTGCCTAATATGAAACGCAATGGGCGCTGACGTCGACACGGTGTTCAAGGCGCTCGCAGCTCCAGAACGTCGGCTGTTGCTCGATCGGCTGCGAGCGGACAACGGACAAACGCTGGGACAGCTTTGCCAACACCTGGACATAACGCGACAGGCGGTGACGAAACACCTCAGGCTGTTGGAAGAGGCAACGTTTCCGAGCAACTCGCTTATGCGAAGCAGGTAGACAGTTTCGCTGCCGCGGTCGAAGGTCGGGAAGCGTTTCCAGCGCCTGGCCAACAAGGCTGGCGGAACCAGGTCATTCTGGTTTACACAGGTTTCGGTGGCGCGGTAAGCCCTCGCTATGTCGCCGTCCGCATGGGCCCGCTCGCCCGAATGGTGATGGGAGGCAAGTCGCTGTTCCGGCGAGAAACCTTCTACTATTAGTCCTGGTCCATGCGTTTTCCGGCAACTTCGGTCGGGCACTCTCAAGGGGGACATGGCGGAATGTGCTCAAATGTTGCCCCTTACTCTAGCGACCAAGCTGATCCACAAGAGCGTCAGTGACTCACATCCAATTTGCGGAATGTAACCAACACAACGCGCCTCATGGAGTAACCGCAGTGTCGACCTTCAAAACCTCTTATTTCAAATTACGAGAAAAGATACGTCGTAATCTTTTCGTGTGTAGAACAATCTACTTCGGCCAAAGCCTTGTTTATTCTAATTTTGGGGCTTTTCGCCGCAAAGTCCTTCGCGCCACTAAGAAACACACTGGCAAACCGCGCGGCGTGGCGCTTTGCTGCCGCATTCGTGACGAGTCTCGCTACCTCGAGGAGTTTATCGAATACTACCGGGCTGCTGGAATTGAGCACTTCTTTTTTTACGAGAAGCTAAGCAAGGACAACTATCGAGCTGTCTTAGAGCCCTATGTTGACCGTGGCATAGTGACGCTCTTGGACGGCTGGCCACATGTTCCTGTTTCTCCGGCGGCGGAGCACGATTGCATTCTCCGTGCGGTGGGACGTTTTGAGTGGGTTGGTTTTATCGATGCTGATGAATTCGTCGTGATTCGAGATCATAGTAGCATCGGGGAATTCCTTTCAAAGTATCGAACACAGGACGGCGTTGCTCTTCACTGGTATATGTTCGGCTCCAATGGGCATACGGACCGACCCGGTGGTTCTGTAATAGCGGAATACACGCGAAGGGCGTCTGATCCCAATCGCCATGTGAAATGCTTTGTGCGTCCTGAGGGAGTTGCGAGATGCCGAAACTCCCATTCCTGGTATTACCGATGGATGCGGCATGCCGTCACCGAAAACTACCGCGAGGTTAGTGGTAGTACCAATGTTCCGCCTTCAGCTGAGTGGGCATGGATCAACCACTACCATCACAAGAGCGACCAAGACTATTTTGAAAAAGCCGCTCGCAAATCCGTTCTCGATACCGTTGGAATCCGTTTTGAAACACGTTCAACAGAGCGTCACTTAGGAAGTCAAGGTAAAGACAATGCGGTGATCGACGACTGCGCTGTTCAGTATTACAGGAGCCGTTGCAACGCTCTTTCCATACCGCCAAAATTGCTTCTTCAACAGGCAGAAGTACGCTGAGCGAACACTATCCCCAGGAATCGCGAATGCGCCGACCGTATTTGAGTCTGCCATGAATCCGTCGCCAATGCTTGTGCTATCAGCGCAACTAAACTTTTAAAATATAAGCGGGGAGGAAACAATTGACTACTCAATCGGAGAAGCTGCCTGCTTTTAACGCACCAATAGACTGGCGGCAGACTATTAAAAAAATACCTGGTGTTCAAGGCCTCATTAAGCTGAACGTCGTGATAGAGGATCGGTGGTTTGATTTCTATCACAACGTAGACACTTCATCCCAACTCCACGAACAAGAGAACCGAGGTTGGCGAGAGGACAAAGTTAATTTTCATTACCTGCCCATACGCCCGAAGTGTGCCCGTCGGGTCTTGCGCCATTTGCCTGTCGAGGGTCGTGGCGAATACACGTTCATTGACTTCGGGTCGGGGAAGGGCAGAGCGCTGTTAGTAGCGGCCGGGCTTGGTTTTCGTCACCTGCGTGGAATCGAATTGCGGAAGGAACTCCACGATCAAGCATGCAAGAACTTCCGTGAATATCGAAATCTCGGTCCCTGCACTATGGAGTCCATCAATATGGATGCTGCCGAATACGAACTTCCCAACGACAAACTGGTCCTCTTCTTCTTTAACCCGTTCGGGAGCGAGGTGATGGCGAAGGTTGTTAGGAAAGTGTGTGATTCTCTTGACCGATCTTTCCGGGATGTTTGGGTCGTGTTGCATGACCCGACCTGTGCGCACCTAGTCGACGAAACACCTCAACTTAGGCTCGAGATCGCTCAGAACGGATACCGGCTTTATCGCAGCATTCCTTATCAATCGTGATAAAGCCCTGAGAATGTGTCGATTGCCGAACCGGAGAGCCAATCTTACTCACTCAGGTGGGGCCAATTGAAAGTATCAAAGTGTGGCCAAATCAAGTTGTCAAACGCGGCGGAAGAACAAATACGGTGTAAGGAGCGAAGAATGCGTATAGCGGTAATCGGGTCAGGCTACGTAGGTCTGGTTTCGGCGGCATGTTTCGCAGAAATTGGACACGATGTGATTTCCGTCGACAGCGATGGCGCAAAGATTGCCGCGTTGGAGCGAGGAGAGGTGCCGATTCACGAACGCTTTGTTCCGGAATTGCTTTCTCGCCATCGTGGAGGGCGGTTGCGGTTTTCCACATCAGTGAAAGAAGCAGTCAGCACCTCCGAGGCGGTCTTCATCACCGTAGGAACGCCCCAATCAGAGACCGGGGAGGCTGACCTATCTTTCGTTGACGCAGTTGCTCGCGAGATTGCATCTGCAGTTCACGGTTCAAAGGTGATCATTGAGAAAAGCACAGTGCCGGTGAGCACCTGCGATTCCCTGCGCCAGACGCTATTGTTGAGCGGCGCTCATCCCGGTTCATTCTCGGTGGCTTCAAATCCGGAGTTTTTGCGGGAGGGTACCGCGGTAACAGATTTTCTCTATCCGGATCGTATTGTGATTGGAGTCGATGACGAACTCAGCACCTCAGTGCTTAGAGCGATTTATAAACCCCTAATCAGTGGCAGCTACTACGGCCAGGAGACAGTGATTCCATTCAGTGGATATGCACACAAACAAGCTCCGCTGATAGTCACCAATGCGAAGAGCGCGGAGCTCATCAAGCATGCTTCCAACGCATTCTTAGCTATGAAAATTTCCTTCATCAACGCCATCGCAAATATTTCAGAGAGCGTCGGCGCCGATATCGAGCAGATATGTGCCGGTATCGGATCCGACTCTCGAATCGGGCCAAAATTCCTCAACGCTGGCATTGGCTACGGCGGGTCGTGCTTTCCGAAGGACGTGCAGGCCTTCTATGCGGTGGCCAATCAGTGCAACTATGACTTTGGACTTTTGACTGAGGTCATGCGAATTAATGCCGAGCAGGGCCCTCGGTTCTTGAAGAAGGTCAAGAGCGCACTTTGGACGCTTCGAGGTAAGCGACTGGCTGTCTTGGGAGTCGCTTTCAAAGGAGATACTGACGATGTCCGGGAATCGCCTGCGATCGCGATTATACAGACTTTGCTCAGGGAAGGGGTGCAGGTTCAGGTATACGATCCGGCAGCGATGCCAAAGGCGAAGGACGTGCTACCGAGCAAAGATGTGGTGTATGCCAACGACCCGTACGAAGCTGCTGCTAACTGCGACGCTTTGCTGATATTAACGGAATGGAAGGAGTTCTCGAATCTTGATCTTCGCAGGATCCGCTTACTTCTGAAGCACCCGATTGTTATTGACGGACGTAATCTCTATCCGACAGACCGGATGACGAGTGCTGGTTTGATTTATTACAGCGTTGGCCGGGCCGTCGGCGTTCCGGAACCCATGTCTTCTATCGCGCGGCACGGCGACGCGGGATTACAGCTTCCCTTGCCGACTGTTATCCGCCCAGCTGTCGCGGGGTGACTTCTCGTTTGCCGCGCCCAGCTCGACCGCTCTGTTTAGCGGGAAGAGCACTGTAAATATAGCCTGACCCACAAGAGAGTGACGGTCAAGGCAGAGGGTATCATGAGCAGACTACGTGCATTGGTGACTGGAGGTGCGCGTTTCCTGGGATCTCACTTGTGTGATGCTTTGCTACCAGACGGGTATTCGGTTGTGGCTGTCGACAATTTACTAACGGGACGTCTGTCGAGCTTAGATTATCTACGCCACGAACCTTGATTTGAATGTCGCCAGATTGACATCAACCAACCGTTCGATTGCGGCAAAGTAGATTATGTTGTTCACTGGACTTGGAAAGAAAACCAAAGCGAATCTTGCCAATGGCCATAGTTTTGGCAGCAGCAACTCTAATCGGGAGAATAGCTGCTTCAGCAACCTTGATACCCCGCATGGCTGTGACAATTTCCAACCCCGCTGACCCCGATGACCCATTTTCATCCTCTCTTACGATCACAAATACTGGATACATTTCGCTCAACTCTGTTATGCCTTGGGTAAGCATCGCCCGTATGCGGACAAAGGGTGCTCCTCCTGAAAGCGAGGATTTTGAGACGTACCCTGCGCAACCACGAAAATCCGCCGATCTCAGTGGCCTGCCCGCGATTTGGGATTGGATGACAAGTTCACCTTCGCCCTTAACGATGTTCTGCATACACATCCCAGCAATCTTGAGTTTGCCGCTATTGCTGTCGAAGCGGAGTACGAAATACCCGCCATCCACTGGAAGAAGGAGAAAATGGCGATCCTAGTATTGGGCGGAGCAGGCTACATCGGCAGTCATGCGGCGCGTGCTCTGCGGTGTTCCGGTTATGAGGTCGTGCTCTACGACAATCTCTCAACCGGGTTCCGCCGCCTGGCGCAAGGCTTCGAGCTGGTGGAGGGCGACATCGCCGACGAAGCCAGGCTCCGGCCAGTGCTGGCGCGCGTGGACGCGGTGATGCACTTTGCCGCCCACGCCTATGTGGGAGAGTCGGTCGAGAACCCGCGCAAGTATTTCCGGAACAACGTCCTCGGGGCGCTCAGCCTGCTGAACTCCGCGCTGGACGCCGGTATCCGCCGCTTCGTGTTTTCCTCCACCTGTGCCGTGTACGGCATCCCCGAGCAAATTCCGATTACCGAGCAGACGCCGCGCGAGCCGGTGAATCCCTATGGCGCATCAAAGTTTTTGTCGAAAACGCACTCGAAGCTTACGGCCGCGCTTACGGACTACGCTCCGTGAGCCTGCGCTATTTCAACGCGGCGGGAGCCGATGAAAGCGGCGAGATTGGCGAGATCCACGACCCGGAAACTCACCTGATTCCACTCGCCCTTGCCGCCTCCGCCGAGAACGGACCCGAGTTGCAAGTCTACGGGTCCGACTACCCGACCCCGGACGGCACCTGCCTTCGAGATTACATTCATGTTAACGATCTCGCCGATGCGCACGTCCGAGCGTTGCAATACCTCGAAGATGGCTGCGACGAAAAAGGCGGCGACTCGCTGGCCATCAATCTGGGAACAGGCCGTGGACATTCCGTTCTCGAAATCATCCGAGCGGCGGAAAACGCCACTGGACGGCCGGTTCGGCGAAAGATCGGACCGCGGCGGCCGGGCGATCCTCCGATTCTGGTGTCTGATCCGGCGAAGGCTCAAAGAGTGCTGGGATGGACTGCCAAGCGCAATCTCGCCGACATCGTTTCGAGTGCGTGGACCTGGATGCAGAAAGACTCTGTCAGGGCTCGCGCCCAACCTATTCGCACCTTTCCGTATTAACGGGCTCAGTGTTTGTGGCTGGCTGTGTCGCAGGATAGGCCCCAACGGTCGCAACCACAAGGGTGATTAGAAAACTTTGCATTGAACTCTTCGACATGAACCGCAGATCATCTCCAGACAATAGTCCGACTTGTCCGTGCCCAACACCAGAGCCGCTGTCTTGATCGTCTGCTCGATGACCGGAATCTGGGTCGTGTACACATTGAAGTAGATAATCTCCCACGGTTCGGTTTCCCGCCCGGTAAGTTCCTTCTCGACTTCCCGCTTGAACTCCTCTTTCGGCAGTGACCGCGCTTTGTGGAACTAGGTTGCACAGTCGAACTGCTGCCCCTCCGAGCGCGCCACCTCCGCTAGAATAGCGCCAGCTCCTTCGTCCCTTCGTCCATCCCACTTCCTTCAATTTCCGTCTGGCCTGTGGCGGCAGGTGCTACTGGAAGCGGAAGTGCGGACTTACATCTCGGAGCCGGAGCGTGGGCGGCGGAATTGGAAGGAAAGACTGGCGCAGCCAGAGGTGTACGGCAATCGGCGGCGGATTGGCGGCGAGCATGGAAAAGAACTGTTGCGGCGGCGCGGGGATTGCCGGAACGCAGCTTTGCAGGCAACGCTCGAAGCCAAGCGGCTGAATTCTTAGTTGCCATCTGCTGTATGCTGTATCCCCGACTGGAATCTACATGTTGCGCAATTGAGTTGGGCAGACCGGGAGACCCGCCCATTCGGGAGTGTTTCCTGCCCATTCGTAGTCAAGGTTACCTCACGCTGTGAGAACCGGAAAATGGTGAAATCTGGAAAGGTCGGACTTAGGTTTGGGCATAGTTTGGGCCAATGACTTAGATGGTCCAACGGTGAGGTTCCATGCGGCTCTGTGAGGGTCTTTTTTGACAGTTTGGGCATAATTTGGGCATAGAGATTTTGGGTTCTTAGCTGAGGTCTGAGGGGCAATTTCGACCGGAAATCGGTGACGCATCGGATTCGGCGGATTCTTTCTGTCCCCGGCTCGAAATGCGAGTCTCCTATGACCAAACTATGCCCAAACCCAATCCTCGTCTATGCCCGAACTCTCTTCCAACATGCTAATGCCTGGGCACTTCCCATCATTTTCCTCGCTGCCGTTTCAACGCGCTAATAATGCCATTGATGTCCACCTTCCTCGCGTCGCGCAGCTGCTTTGCAGAAGGACCATCAATTTTCAGGTCGATCGCTACATCCAGTGATTTGAGGGCGCGGAGGATAAGACCCACCTCTGCTCCGCGCTTCCCGCGTTCAATTTCTCCAAGCCATTTGCGGCTCAACCCAATCTTCTTGGCAACGTCAAGTTGATTGAGACCGAGTTTGGAGCGGCGCTCACGAATGAATGCTCCGATATCCCCGGTAGTACGGACCCGCATAGCCAAACCTCATTTCATTCAGATAGTAACCGAACGGTGACAATCCATGAAGAGAACGAACGGTGACATCTCTTCAGTAGTAGTACATGAGTCGCTGTATTGCTCGCCCTGCGACGCGGTGCAGCCATATTGGTCGGGTTTGGCTTGCTGCAAGGCCGTCGGGTGGGGCAGAACATGGCGCTGGAGCAAGAACGACCGCGACCTTCAGGTGGGCGCTGTCGCTTTGTTCACAACTGCGGGCATCTGCACTGCACTATCTACTTGCAATAGAACGACACCATATACTGGTAATGATCGAAGAGGCTAAATCGGGCGTCGTAAGCTAAGATGGGGCAAGGAGAGGACGCCATGCACCGCTTGATTGAGGAAAAGCGTCAGGAACTGGAGCGCGTGTGCCGCCGTCGCCGTGTACATCGCATCGAGATCTTCGGATCCGCTGCTGGACCGGGCTTCGATCCCGCGCGCAGCGATCTGGATTTCCTCGTGACGTTCCAGGAACTGGACCTCGATCAATACGCAGACGCCTACTTCGGCCTGCTGGAAGATCTGCAAGCATTGTTTCAGCGCCCGGTGGATCTGGTGGTTGCCTCCGCCATTCAAAACCCCTATTTCCGCCAGGCGGTCGAGTCCACCCGGACACTCGTCTATGCGGATTGAGTCGAAGAAATATCTTTACGACATTGCGCGGGCCGCCAAACTGGCCCTGGGGTTTATCGAAGGGAAGAACTTCGCCGATTACAGCGCAAACCCCATGCTGCGCTCGGCGGTGGAGAGGCAATTGGAAATCGTCGGAGAGGCGCTTGCCCAACTCGCCAGGACCGATCCGCCAGCGGCCTCGCAGATCGGCGAATATCAGCGGATCATCGCCTTCCGCAACATTCTCATCCACGGCTATGCCGAGATCGACCATCGTATCGTCTGGAACGTGTTGGAACTCAAACTGCCGGTCGTCCTCCGCCAGGCCAGCAACTTGCTCGGCGCCGAAGAGCAAAGCGGAGACACTCGCTGACGACCTCATACGGCACAATCCAAGACTGGTATCTTTCACGTGAGAGCGCCAGACGCGAGCCGGCATTTCATTCGGCGCTGGAGAATCTCCGCAAAACCAACGGCGCCAAAGAGAGGGTTCTGCCGCGGCTGACAAAGGCGAAGCTGTAGGCGAGGCTAAGCATCGCTGCCTTCGCTTCTTCTCCTTGTAAAGTCGAATCTGAGCGAAGCAAGCAAATCCCCGTTGTCCGCCAAGAACACTTACAACCATACAGCATAATGTACTTGTCATTGCACGTCAGTATATACTTGTAGTAACACGGATCTATAAACTTGTAGTTACTCATAAGGCGCGCAAATGGCGACACCGAACGAAAGACTGGCGGCATCGCTGAGTGTTCTGCAGGAACTGCAGAAAGACGGTCGTCGTGTCTTTCAATCGAGCGAATTGAGCCGGGTTCATCGGGACCGGCTGCTGA
>Ga0224558_1003493_pt1 | contig 13023 bp, 10 predicted proteins | sample 714S32024metaG_FD_180682 | JGI IMG/M metagenome (GOLD analysis project Ga0224558, IMG submission 180682) | Peat soil microbial communities from Stordalen Mire, Sweden - 717 S3 20-24 | ecosystem: Environmental > Terrestrial > Soil > Wetlands > Peat | place: Sweden: Norrbotten County, Stordalen... | reverse complement strand
GACAGCAGCAGCACACCTAGAATGGTAAGGGTCTGGATCAGGGTAAGCCGCGTATTGGTAGCCTGGGCCACGAAGACTGCCGCCATGGTCAGGTAGATAGAGGTGCCGTCAAGGTTGAAGGAGTAGCCGGTCGGGATTACCAGACCTACCACCGACTTGCTGCAGCCCAGATTCTCCAGTTTGGCCATCATGCGGGGCAGGACCGACTCCGAGGAGGAGGTTCCCAGCACGATCAGCAACTCCTCCTTGATGTACTTGATAAACTTTAAGATGCTGAAGCCGCACAGTTTGGCAATAGCACCTAGAACGATGAAGACGAACAGCAGGCAGGTCAGGTAGAAGCTGACCATCAGCATGCCCAGCTTACCCAGGGAACCGAGACCGAATTTCCCGATGGTAAAAGCCATAGCGCCAAAGGCGCCGATGGGCGCAGCTTTCATGATAATTCCCACGACGCCGAACAGCACGTGTGCAACCTCGTCAATCAGGTTGAAGACCACTTTGCCGCGCTGACCGAGCATGGAGAGAGCAAAACCAAACAGGATCGAAAAGAACAGCACCTGCAGAATATCGCTTTTGGCAAAGGCATCCACTACGGTGTTGGGAATGATACTTATCATGAAGTCAAGCGTGCCATGCGACTGTGCTTTGGCAGTGAAGCTCTCCAATGCTTTGGTGTCCAGTTTGGAGACATCGGCATTCATGCCCGCACCCGGCTGAATCACGCTGACCACCAGCAGGCCGATCGCCAGGGCCAGAGTCGAGACGATCTCAAAATAGAGGAGTGCCTTGACGCCAACCCGGCCTACCTTCTTCATGTCCTCCATGCCGGCGATACCGGTTACGACGGTACAGAAGATGATCGGAGCGATGATCATCTTGATCAGCTTGATGAAACCATCGCCCAGGGGTTTCATGTCCACGCCGGTGTCGGGATAGAAATGTCCGAGCAGAACACCCATGGCGATCGCCGTCAATACCTGGAAGTACAAATGATGATAAATTTGTTTCCCTTTCATACGTATCCTCCCACGTCATTGCTATGATTCAGAATCCTTAACCGGAATTTCCCTTCTAGCTACCGACAGTCCCACACTATATAACCCGGGAGGAAGTCAAGCGCACGATTTTCTCGTTGACTGGGCGCAAAGCTTGGGACCAGGGTCCCGTCTGCCCCAACCCGAGTCCCGAAACTGCTGACCACGGCCTCCCCCTCCGGCTTGTCAGACGCCCTTCGTCCTCTTTTGGCTCTGGATCGATTTCTCGGCTCCCGCAGCCCCGGCTATCACGCCGGAAGCGACAGCCCGGCGAGCCGCCTCCCCGATTGCATGGAACGTCTGGTGCACGTCGCCAACGAAGTGGACGAGGACCGACAAGGCTTCGACGTGGGCATCCCGCAGGGCATTGCTGTCGGAAAGAAACTGCTTGAATCTCTCTTATCTGATCTGCCCACTCTGTCCGGTTAAGAATCGAAGAGAATCAGTTGGTTTGCGGCTTCCGGACTCCATCTTCCACTGTTTGTCATTCAGCCGACTCTGGGTGTTCAAGTGGCGGCACGGTCCATCATTTGTTCACTTACCGGAGACAATCACCGGGAATACTGACCGCGCCTGACGTGACGAGCGACGAGTCAAGGAAGGAGGGTCCCTCGCCTTCGAGACCGGATTCCTCGCAAGTCACGGGTAACACGGGAAAAGGCGTGCCGCGCGGGTGCTATCCCCCTGGTAAATACTGAAATGGACTAGCGACCGGACATTATCTTGCCGGGAGGGAGACGACGTTCTTCGGGGTCTGGTCGTGGGCGATGCTCTCTTCGATCCTAGACACGAATTTCGGTGTGAGGCCCTTCACCATTTGCCGGATGCCAGGCCCAAACTCGTGGAAGACGTTCACTCCCGCGTCGCTGCCAATCGTCGAACCAAAATCGTTGAATGGCGCCGAAACGGAGCGCGCCCAATATGGACGGTGAGCGGTGTGGACAGCGACCGAAGTCAGCACCCCTAGGAAATACCGAGTGTTCAGCCTCCCCTTTCCGGAGTCGTCACGCGTGACAAGAATGCGCGAAGCTGCGTAGAAGGCCCGGCCGATAAAACTGTCGCCAGTCGAAGCGTAATAACGCGGGTTGAGCAACGGCGGATAAAGGTACTTACCAAGAGGTGCGCTGGACTCTTTTTGAATGAACGCCACTTGATAAAGAGGAGTCAAGCGGAGCTGCGGTCCGGGAGTGACGTATCCCACTTCCGTTTCGCGCATTACGCCCGCGCTGAAGCAAACAGCGCTAAGAGTCAAAGGCGAGCTTGATTGATTAACGAACCGCTCTGCTTGTGCTGGAGGCTGTACCGACGACGGAGCATCAGGAAGTGTATACATTTGCTGGCCCTGCATTTTGGCTGGGTTTGAGCCGTCAAACTGTAATCCCTGAAGCAACTCAGCTGAAGGAGGTTTCTGGCACAGGGCCCCGCAAGCAGCCAAGAGAAGAAAACAAATGACCCTAATTGGTGCAATTTGCTTCGCCATAACTCGGTCCTGCAAAGCGGCAAACGACTTCTTGAGCTCCTCGGCGATTTGGCTGGAAGCACATCTCGACGTTAGCACTCCAAGGTCCATTCGTCTGAGCAAGAGTGCTCATTCCGGGAGGCATCGGGTGCGAGGGCGAGTCCGCTGCTGGCGGCGTCATCTCGAGACTGGAAGAGGTCACGCCAACAGCAAGAAACACCGGGAAAAGCACGGCAACACAGACGCAGAGCCTCAAGCCTATTCCTCCAGCATGATCGATGTGTTGCCCCAGTGCCTGGCGATCTGCTTGCAAATAGATTCAAGACGCCGCCAATCGGCATGCTTATAACTGAAAGGGTGAATTCTCAGAGCAGAAACACAAGCACGAGCGCGACAGATGCTTATCTGATCGGAAGCACAAAATCTACATTCTCCATTTCAGGGCTGCAGCTACGTCTCTTGCCAATCCTGGCAACAATTGGTTTAGGTATGCGCGTCGTCTTGCCCAGTGGCTATGTCTTCATCTTGCTTACGAAGAACAGGGGTATGCAGAGCAACATGGCGACGCTGTGGTTGGCTATGCTGGCGAAGCATGCGGTAATGCTGGTGATTGCACTACCCCTGATCGCATGGTTAAGCAGGCGAAATCTCCCCGTCTACGGGCTTCAATTGCCCAAGAACAGTGATTACGTGACGTCCGCCCTCTTGTGGGGAGCCTCGTTCGGTCAGTCAAGCGCAACCTTTCATACATCCAACAAGGGCGGTCCCGGTCAAACCAACTCTCTGAAGCTTGCAACGTTCGTTGGCGACGACTGCAACAGCCTTCAATTACTCATGCGCGGGGTGGAAAGCGGTTTGGTTCCCTCGCCCACCATGTTGACGTAGCGTGAATAGGCAAAAAGCCGATTTCTCCGTTTCCCTGAGACTTCTTTGACGATCCCGAGTTGCAGGAGATGGTTCAGCGCACTCGTAACGGTTGGAATCGTTAGTTTCAGTGCCTTCGCTGCGGTTCGAATGCGAACGAATGGGTTCCGTTCCATGAGTTCGTGGACGCGCAGCGCTGACGTAGCCGCGCTCCCCAGCACTTGTATCTTCTGTCGGTCGTGGGCAAAAAGACGCAGAGTTCGTTCCGCTGTGTCCGCTGCCTCCTGAGCAGCCGTTTCTACTCCATCAAGAAAAAATGCAAGCCAATCCTCCCATGCGCCGTCCGTGCGAACTCGCTGCAAGAGGTCGTAGTATTGGCTTCGATTTGTCTTGAGATAGAGACTCGGATACAGGAGCGGCTCTGTCAGCACACCCTTCGAACACAGCAAGAGTGTGATGAGCAATCGGCCCACCCTTCCGTTGCCGTCCAGAAACGGGTGTATGGATTCGAACTGGACATGCACAAGTCCAGCCTCCACGAGGATCGGCAATCTGTGCCGTTCATCGTGAAGAAAACGTTCAAAGCCGCCCAAGCACTCCATTAGGCGTTCCGGTGGCGGCGGAACGAATGACGCGTTTCCGGGACGGTTCCCTCCGATCCAGTTCTGAGTGCGGCGAAATTCGCCCGGACTTCGGTTCGCACCTCGTCCGCCCCTAAGCAGGATGGCGTGAATCTCCCGAATCAACCGAAGGGAAAGCGGGAATCCTCCACGGAGCCGTCGGAAGCCATGTTGCATCGCGGCCACATAATTCGAGACTTCCTCCACATCCTCAAGGGGCACACTCGGAACCGCCTCATTCTCAAACAGCAGCAGGTCGGTGAACGAGGACTGCGTACCTTCGATTTGGGAAGAGACCAGCGCCTCCTTGCGGACGTACAGATAGAGTAGGAATCGGACGTCTGGCAGTAGCCTGGACATGCCGTTAAGGCGGCCCAGTCCCTGATTGGCACGGTCGAGCTGTTGATGAAGTCCGCTCAGTTCCACTGCGGGTATCGGTGGTAACGGAGGCGGCATAAATGCCCGCACCGTCTCGCCCGCCACAGAACTTATGATGTAGCTCCCAAGTCTGCTCTGCGATCTTGACCCTGGCATAGGCTGAAAGCCATCCTTTAATAAGAAGTCCGTCTATTAAACGATATAGTTTTATCCTTTAATAAGCAATGATCGGACCGGTGAGCGCAAGCACAGCCGCTATCAACTCAGCATTTCCGCTGCGCTCGGTGACTTCCTCGTGGTGAACGAACGAGAGAAGTGATCTTGACTAGGGCAGCACGTCTCCATAGACATGCCTGACTAGGTGGCTGCAACCCCAGCGGCGGCCATGCAAAACGGAAGCAGCACCTCAAACTTGCGCCTCGCTCCGCCACTACTGACTTTTGTGATTGAGCGCAGACCGCACTTTTCTCCGCTAATTCTGAGTGGCAGTAGGGGAGATCACAATGGCGTGTGACTTGCAGCACAGCCAAGCGTTTCATCCAGACCGACACTGGCATCAGACGAGGCCGGCTCAGCTGGCCGTGGACTGTGCAAGATGCGACCCAACAAGTGAGCCTGGCGCGAAGGCGTCATACAAACGGTGTTACAGGAGGCTAGTTCATGCCCTCACCGTACGGAATGGAGATTGTAGAAAGCTGTCTTACCTGCAAGCTGCGCGCTAAGAGGAGCTTCTGCGATCTGCCTCCGGCCGCGTTGCAGGCTTTTGAAGGCATCAAGTACGCGACCGCCTATCCTCGGGGGGCGGTGCTGTTTGTCCAGGGGCAGCTGCCACGCGGCATCTTTGTGCTCTGCAAAGGCAGTGCAAAGCTTGCCATCAATTCCCCTAGCGGCACAACGGTGATTGTGAAAGTTGCCGAGCCTGGGGAAGTGCTGGGGTTGAGCGCCACGATCTCCGGCAAACCTCACGAAGTGACGGCGGAGACGATCGATCCCTGCCAGGTCAATTTCGTCAAGCGCGATGACTTTCTTCGTTTCCTGAAAGATGATGTGGAGGTCTGTTTCAAAGTGGCCGAGCAGTTAAGCGAGAAATATCACAACGCTTGTAAGGAAGTGCGCTGGCTGGGACTGTCACACTCGGCCGCCGAGAAACTGGCGAAACTGCTTCTGGAATGGAGCTCCAAGAACAGAGAATCCGCCAAAGCGGAGCCCCGGTTGAAGCTTAGACTAACCCACGGGGAAATCGGGCAGATGATGGGAATTTCGCGAGAGACCGTTACCCGGGTTTTCGCGGATTTCAGGAAGCAGCGCCTTATCCAGCAAAATGGTTCTACGCTTGTGATCTCCGACCGCGTTGCGCTGAAGTCCCTGATCACAGTGAAGCGTGACAATTCTCGATTGTCGTAATCGCCTTCCATGAGAGGCCGGTCGATGTCAAGTCGGTTCTGCGTGGTTTTTGTTGGTCACCTGTCTTTTCCCCGGCCGAGCCGCTCCAACCTGCGCAGGTCAAGCTGCCCGCAGATCGCCTAGTTGACTCGCGCAAGAGTTATGGACGTAGCCTTCCCACTGCCGGCCAAAACGGAAGCCGGTAAAATATCCGATTGAGCGTTGGCAGATTCGGCAGAGGCTGCGAGCGGTTGCGTGACGGCGTCTGCATTTCTCATGCCCGCCCTCCGCGAAACAAATGGCCTCAGAACTCCCGGTTTCTAGCAGTACTGGAAGTGGCCTCATGTTTGTCACCTCCTTTGGTGCGCTCACCGTACCGCGTCGCCTTGCGGTTGTCAGTGTACTAGCGCACAATTTTCGGTGGTTGTTTGTGCGCTAGCTCACAATTTGCTGTGGAAAAGCGGTGGGAATGACCGTTCCAACGCGCGGTGCTCTAAGGGGGGACCCACACCCGGTTAGATTCCTCCTCAATGTGAGTACCGTCGCTAACTTTTGCTAATGCGAAGTTTCAGCGGCGAGCGAAAAAATCGCGCGTCTCGTGAATACACAGATCATCTCGCGACGATACTCGGCGGTCAGAGCCGAGGTGGTCATCGGTTTCGCAGCCTGGGCGGCGAGAACACCGGCGGCTTCGGCCCTCTCTTCCGTCATGCGCTTCCCTGCTCGAGTGCTGATGGCTTTTTCTCGATCTCGTCTGGACGGCGATCTACCTTTTTGCCCAGTTGTTCAGTCTGCCGCTGCAATCTATCGGCCTATTCTTCTGCAGACTTCTGAGAAGCGAATTTCAAGTCACTTCGTCTAGCAGGAACAGCTAACGGTGTAAAACTCCTTTCAGGACGTTTCAACAAAGAGGTTCGTCGGTAAGCGTTTGACCAACACACCGGTCCCACTAGCTTCTAGGCCTCGGGCATTTTCAGAGGTCCCAGTGCCTCCAACGGAGGCGATTCTTCGTACTTACCTCGATAGCAGGGAAAGTTAATCGGTGTGTCACGAAATGACTTTAGGATTTGACCGAGTCTGAGGGTACCAGACCGTCTCACCTCTCGAACTCGATTGAGATCTATCGTGAAAGGAACGTGTTCCCCCACTTCACCCGACTGATGGATGATTTCACCTTCCGGGCCGACGATTATGGATCGTCCATTGCCGAGTTGACCCGCATTGTTTACATCAACGAAATAGCACTGGTTCGTGATGGCACTGGCTTGGGCAATGATCAGTTCTTGTGCCCGATCAATGGTTCCTGTCATGGTCGGATGGATAATGATCTCAGCGCCCTTCCACACCAGCGCGCGAGTCGTCTCTGGAACCCACCCGTCATAGCAGATTGAAACTCCAAAACGACCAACCTCCGGAACGTCGAACACGACAAACTCAGTTCCCGATTTCACTCCTTTTTCATAGGGCAGGAAGGGATACATCTTGCGGTATCGCGCGACGACTTCACCTTCGGGATTGATGACCGGCGTGGTGTTGAATATATTTCCTCCAAGCAGTTCATAAAGTGATCCCGGAATCAGCCATACATTATTTTCCCTGGCCAAAGCTTGATACCGGATCTCGGTCGGTCCGGGCATCGCTTCGGCAAAACTCAACCCAGGCCCAAATGAGCAAAGCTCGGGGAAAACAACCATCCTTACCCACGGAAATCTCGCCAGCACACGTGCAGTTTCTTTTTCCAGACGATCGCGGTTGTCGGCAAAAGGCCAATCGACCTGCAAGGCTGCAATCGAAAATAATGACATGTTCAACTCCAAGACGAAAACGAATAACCACGACTCGAATGCGTCGCGCGGACTAAGAAACGGATCGAGCACTCTGCGCGTCAGACAGATCGTTGACGGCACCGTGATCTAGTACCCATGCCGGGATCAGCGACGCAAAAGTTGCAAAAGCTAGCAGCACGAGCGCCGTCGCGATCAGCGCCGAGTAATTACCCGCTCCGACAATAAACGAAAATAGCATCGGGCCTGATGCCAAGCCCATTTTGGAAGCAAAGCCGCCCCATACCGCGGTCTGGCCGGTTCGATCAAATCTGGCGCACATGCCGAGCAGGTGAGAAATCACGAAGTTCCACGTGATGCCTGTACCGATGTTCGCCGCCATCCAGATCCACTTCACCTGGCTGTAGTTGAACACATAGGTGCCAGCCAGCGTCAACAGCATGCCGCCGAGGATCGGCTTGAATATCCCAAAGCGAGTGGAAATCACGATCACCAATACTGCGCCGAGCGTCGCGAACCAGTTCGCAATACCCAGGGTTTCGCTGACAAACGCGACCTCCAGGCCGTAGTGCTTCCCGAGACCAATGATGAAGGCGAATAGCCCCATGTTGCCGGCCTGAAAGAAAAATACCGAAAACAGCGCGAGCAACAGCGGTTTCAATTGCAATTTATCGGGTGCGGCGCCCGGAGTGCGTGGCGCTGGTGCCTTGACTGGATAATCTGGCAGGAACTGCAGCATCACTAATGTCGTTATGCTGAACAAAATCAGCGTCGCGAACAAAACATTCGTGCCAAACCTCGGTACCAACAGCGGCAAGCTCATTACTCCGAGACCGCCCGCGAAAACTTGCACTAGAAGCAACACGCCAAAGGTGCGGTCGGGTGCCGTGGTGCGGGCAAAGATCGAAAAGCTTATCCCCACCAGCATCCCGCCGATAAAACCGTGCAAGAATCGAGCACTCATGAGTGCGAAAGGGCTCTTGACCAGCATGGACAGCAAATCCAGGCCAATCAACCCCAGCAGCAGCAAGTGGGCCGCCGATTTCCAATTGATGCGTCGCACTAGAAATACAATCAGAAATGAGCCGCAGGCCGCGCCGTAGACATTGCATGAGCCGACCAAGCCGGCTTGTTTGTTGGTAAAGCCGAGTCCTACCTTCAGCCCATCCACCAGGGCGGGCATGATATTGACATAGAAAAATCCGGCGGTGGCAAGAAATGCCAGCAAGACACGCGCCAGCATGCTGTTGGGAGAAACTTTCGGCAGGCGGTTGAAAGGTTCCGTGGTTATTCTCCCGTATCAAATGCGCATAGCGACCTGGAGTATAGCAGTACTCTTCAGAGTGCGGATTCGACACCTCGCTTTTTTCTTGAACTCCAGTGCCCTGCTCAATATTCTGTCCCCTCACCAGCGAGGGATCCTTTCCTGACCGGGAAAATGAAGATGACGCGTTGGACTCTTCTCCATTTGCTATTTCTATGGCCAGCGGTGGCTGCATGGTCCGCACCAACCGTGGCCACAACCCCCGTACCCGGGGATCCCCTAAGCGGGTATGGCGATGTGCATCGCTCCGTTCTCACTTACAGCCAACTCTTCTCGAACACTGGCGCCACCGCTCCAGTCGATGACCGTGACGGCTTTGCCTTACCTGCCAATGCGGCTGCGCCTTCCCAGCCCTTCGAGGGCACATTAACGCTCTCCGACCCGGCATCGAGCGGGAGCGCTCAGATCCTGCGAGACGACTTCGGAGACGACAGCGCAAGCAATTCCCCGTGGCGGCATCTGCCCAGCTTTAGTTTGCAGTTCGTGCAGAACGGGAGCTATCTCATTCCCGTTCAGCAAGGTCTTGTCATCACGGGGAACGCGGCATGGAATTACATCGTTGGGCCCGGACGGGTGTGGCGGGAAAGGACCGATCACGGTTACATGCGCGCTTCGCTTCCCTTCGCCTTGGTCGAGAGAAATCAGAACTGCGTGCACAACGGGGAAATGACGTTCCTGTTCAACCGCACGAAGAGCCCCAACATTTCGAAGGTTCGTTACCAGGTGACGCAGGAAACCTGCTTGTATTTCAAGCTGAACATGTGGGGACAACTTGCGGCCACTTATACTCCGGGCAGCGTGGCAAACGACCGTGCGCTGGAAAATGCGGAAGCCGCCGAAGTCGCAAACCGCATACCCACCAAGCCTTTGAGCGCTCTGGCGAAAGACTACCCGAATTCCGGGATCGATATAGCCAACTTCACACGTGGGTTCCATTCGCCCGCTGACATTACCACTTATGGGCTGTTGATCAATGGCGTGAACTACGTCAGCAGTTGCCAGACGCGCTACGGCGCCTACGCTTTCTGTGACAACATGCGCTTACCCTCCTACTCGTTAGCCAAGTCCTCATTTGCCGGACTGGCGACGATGTGGCTGGGACAGCAGTATGGAAGCGAGGTTTATGGCCGGCTGATTCGGGATTACGTCCTGCAGTACGCTGACGGTGGCGACTGGACGAATGTGACCTTCGACAACACGGCGGATATGGCCACCGGGAATTACATTAGCGCAGACAATCAAGCAGATGAGGGCAGTCCCCAGGAACTCGCGTTCCTTATAGCCGAGCCTTACAGTACGAAAATCGCAGACGCATTCACACCCTTCCCGCACAAGGCTGTTCCGGGGACGACGTGGGTGTACCAAACCCACGCCACCTTTATCCTGACGCAGGCCATGAACAACTACTTGCAGCAACAGCAGGGCGGCGGGTCGGACATCTTCAATTCGATCCGCGACGCCGTCTTTAAGCCGTTGAACATGAGTCAAGGCAGTTTGTCCACGCTACGCACGGACAACAGCGCGTCCGGTAAACCCTTTGGCGGTTACGGGCTGTTTTTCATTCAGGATGACATCGCCAAGATCGGCCGCTTCCTAAACAATAGCGGCGGAGTGATTAATGGTCTGATCAAGAACGCGCAGGTGCTCGAGCCCATTCGGCTGCAGGAGTCTCTATTCCGCACTGCAAATCCGGCCACTCTCGGTGTACCCGTACCCGATACGGGGACACCCGTTGTACCGAACACATTCCGGTATCACAATCAGTTCTGGGCGAAGCACATGACGACTGCCGAATTCCCACAATACCGTTGTAATTTCTGGGTGCCTTTCATGAGCGGCTACGGCGGGATCAGTGTGCTGCTGCTGCCGAATGGAGCTACCTACTACATCTTCAGCGACGGCAACGAGTTCATCTGGTACGCGGCAGTGCATGAGATCAACAAAATCGCACCGGTCTGTCATTGAGTATCTCCGGGAATGTTTCCGGCGGAGAGCCGCTCATACACGCTGCGGCCGCTGACAAACGTCTGGAGTACTCTTACATCTTTGAGTTCATCTGCGGGTACGGTGAGCACATCGCGGTCGACCACAATAAAGTCAGCGAGTTTTCCGGGTTCGAGGGCTCCCTTGCGGTCTTCTTCAAAACCGGCGTAGGCTCCGTTACGCGTGTACAGTGCGAGCGCCTGTTCGACAGAGATGCGTTCCTCCGGCGCTAAGATCTGGCCACTCTCCATGTCTCCGCGAACAACCGCGGCCCAGATTCCCCACCAGGGGCTGAGCGGTGTCACCGGAACATCGGATCCAGCGGCCTCGATAATTCCGTTTTCGATATAGGATCTCGCCGGATACGACCAGCGCACACGCTCTGGCCCGTACTTGAGGAACCAACTGCCAATCCAATACACAAACGGAGGATTGCCGTCGACCAGCACATTGAGTTCGCGCAGGCGTTTTTGCACTGCCGGAGGTGAAATACCGGCATGCACGATGCGAAAGCGGTGGTCTTTCAGGCCAAGCTGTTGGATCACTGCGGCGTAGGAATCGAGCACCTCGTCGATCGCACGGTCGCCGATGGCATGCGTCTCCAACTGCCAGCCTGCCCCGGCCGCAAGTAAGTGGGCCTTCTGCATGTCGGCTGGTGTCCAGCGGAGCAAGCCGAGGTTGTTCGGTTCGCCGATTACTCCCGGCGGATAAATCGCAATGGTGCGCGCGCCCATGCCGCCATCGGCAAACATTTTCGCGGCCCCGAATTTCAGCAGATCATCGCCAAAGCCGGTATGCACGCCCATCTGGGCCAGCTTTTCAGCGTCGGCGATGCTGCCGATCCTGGGCGACATTTGTACCCGCACCTTCAGCCAGCCGCGACGGTGTGCCTCTTGGTACCCGCGCATCTCGGCGGGCGAGATGAAGATGTCATGGATGGTAGTGAGGCCAACCTCTGCTGCTTTCTCGCAAATCAGCTGGGCAGCGCGCACGTCAATGTCCGGTGGATCTCCGGGAAGGATGGTAGCGACAAGTCCCATCGCTGTGTCCTTGAGGATTCCGGTGGGTTCTCCGGACACGTCGCGCTCAATCACTCCACCTTGCGGATCATGGGTAGCCTTGGTGATGTTAGCGAGCATGAGGGCAAAGCTGCTGGCTACGCTCAGGTGACCGCTCACGTGCTTCAGATAAACGGGATGGTCCGGTGAAGCTTTGTCAAGGTCTTGTCGAGTGATGTAGCGTCGCTCCGCGAGTTTGGCATCGTCCCAGCCAGACCCGACGATCCACTGTCCTTGGGAAAGCGTGGCGGCGCGGTGCGCTACGGCTTGCGAGATGTCCGGGATGGAATGGACGGCGGGGTATCCCACATCAATCTCGCCGCGCAAAATGCCCTTCACCCACTCCATGGCATGAGTGTGGACATCAATAAGTCCGGGCAGAACTGTGTGCCGGCGCAAGTCAAGCAACTCAGTACGGGAACTGGCGCAACCTGCGAGCGCATCGTCATCTCCGAGGGCGAGAATTCTGCCGTCACGTACTGCCATGGCGCCTACAACCCTTTTCGCTCCGTCCATCGTAACGATGTGGCCATTGCGCAGGAGAAGGTCAGCATCCTTGCAGGTCTGGGCGATGGCGGGAGTGAACCAGATGTTCGCCAGCAGTACCAGTCCTGTAACCCTGTATCGTCGTTTCATAGCTCTCCTTGGTGCATTGGGCTGCGAGTCTTAGAAAGTTGCCGGGGTGTTCACCCACAAGAGGGAGGTCTCCTTCTTGCTCAGGTTCTGCCAGCGGTGCGCCTGTGTGCTTTCAAAGTACAGGCTGTCACCGGGATCGAGGACATAACGTTCGACCTCATCCAACCACACCTCCAGCTTTCCCTGAAGCACGAAAATGAACTCTTCGCCTTCGTGGCTGTACGAACCCCCGCTGCCGGCGCCCGGAGCGATGCGAAACAAGTGAGGTTCCATCATCTTGTTGCCCGCGGCCAGCAAATCCATTTCAACCCCCGCATTCGGCTTCAACACCTTGCGCTCGCGGGCGCGTACCAGGCGGCGCTCATTGTCTTCATCCGCAAAGAACGACAAGACATTCGTCCGGTAAAGTCTGGCGAGCTTCTGCAGGGTGGCGATCGATGCGCTTGAATACCCGCGCTCGAGAGAACTGAGAAAGCTGACCGATACTCCTGTCTCAC
>Ga0224558_1003492_pt1 | contig 13025 bp, 15 predicted proteins | sample 714S32024metaG_FD_180682 | JGI IMG/M metagenome (GOLD analysis project Ga0224558, IMG submission 180682) | Peat soil microbial communities from Stordalen Mire, Sweden - 717 S3 20-24 | ecosystem: Environmental > Terrestrial > Soil > Wetlands > Peat | place: Sweden: Norrbotten County, Stordalen... | reverse complement strand
GATCATGTGCGGCGTGGAGAGCACGCGCGGGCCCTCCAGGCCCAGGAAGGTGATGGCGGACTCGGTGGTGACGAGGAACTGCTCTTCCCATCCGGTGCCGATGAGGATGTTTGACATAGGAGTGTTACGCGGCCCCCAGTCCGGCCAGGACGCCGCGCATGTAGAACATGGAGCGCAGCACGCCGGGCAGCGGGTCCTTGGGGTTGATCTCGTATTCCAGGTTGACGCAGCCCTGGTAATTCATCTTCTTGAGTTGCTTGAAAATGGCGGGGAACGGCATGATGCCCTCGCCCACATCGCACTGGCTGTCGCGGCTCTTGAAATCGCGCAGGTCTTTGACGTGCATGTCGAAGAGGCGCCGGCCGGCCAGGACGATGCTCTCGACCACATCGACGCCGGTGCGCGCGGTGTGGCCGACGTCGATACACAGGCCGACGCGCGGGTCCATATCGCGCACCACTTCCAGAACCGACTGCGGCGAAGGGAAGTCCGGCTGCTCGGGACCGTGGTTGTGGATGGCGATCCTGATGTCGTATTCCTTGACGAACTTCTCGACCGTCCGGATGTTGGAGCGAGTGGGAATGCAGACCATCATGGAAAGGCCGAGATTCCTGACGATCTCGAACCGCTGGCGGATATCGTCGGGGTCGTCTTTGGCCAGGCTGATGTTGCCGGCGCTGGTGACCTTTAGACCAGCGGCGTCGAACTCGGCGCGAATCTGTTTGAGTTCCTGGGGAGTGCTGTTGTAGGCGAAGTGAACGCCGTCCTTGATGCTGGTCCAGGGCGCTTGGACCAGCTTGAGCATTTCAATGGTTTTGGCGCGGTCGAAACTGCGAAAGGTGTAGGTGGCGATTCCGAGCTTGATGCCCCAAGGCTCGGGCTCGATTTTGGCGAAGGCGGGTGCGGCTCCGGCGGCGCTCAGACCCGCGATTCCGGCGGCGGCGCCCAAGAAGTTGCGGCGTGTGGTAGGGGTTTTCATGGCAGTTTTCATGGGTTCAATGCGGGGTGCTTTCTTGAGTCTGGGCCGGGGGAGCAGAGTCGATATCGGCATTTCGAAGTACCTTTAACATGACCATGGCGACGAAGGCCAGCGCCAGCAGGCCCAAGACTCCGAGGAAAATGGGGATGCGGTTGGCGGGGGAGTGGCGTTCGCCGCAGTTGCGGCACCTTTGGGCGTTCGGGGCAATCGGTTGCAGACAGCGATGGCAGATTTCTCCCGCCGGCCGCTCGGCTACTTTTTCCATAGGCTCTCGCACACTATACCACCGGGCGGCAATGCCGGATGCCGCCGGTTATAATCGAGGAGTGAGAACTAGCTGTGTTGCCATCCTGATGGTGTGTCTCGCCGCGTGCAACCGCGGCGCCCACGACAAAGAGGCGATCCGTCAAGGTGTTATCGATCACCTTGCCCAGGTCCCACTGAACGTGGCCTCGATGAACGTGGAAGTGACGTCGGTCCAGATCAACGGTAACCAGGCGCAGGCGACGGTGTCGTTTACGCCCAAGGGCGGCAACGCGGCGCAGGGAATGTCGATGCAGTATCGACTGGAGAAGAAGGGCGACGCCTGGGCAGTGGTGGGCCGCAAGGATGCGGGCCCAAGTCCGCATGGCGGCGGGGGGATGCCCCCGGCGGCGCCTGGCATGGTGAACCCGCATGGCGGGGGCAAGATGCCGTCTCCGGAAGACCTGCCGCCTGCCGGTCAAAAGAAATGAAGCGTGTTGCGATCCTGGGTGGCGGTCCGGCGGGGGCATTCGCCGCGGAACAACTGGCGTCCGCGGGTCTGGATGTCCTGGTGTTCGACGAGAAGCTCGCCTGGGAGAAGCCTTGCGGCGGCGGTTTGACGTACAAGGCCTACAACCAGTATCCGTTTCTGATCGAGAATTCGACGCCCAAGCGCCTCATCACGGAGACCATCCTGGCGGCTCCTCACGGAGGAGAAGTCAGCCTGAAGCTGGACGATCCGCTGCTGATCTACTCGCGTTTGGATCTCAATCGCATGCTACTGGAGCGCGCGGAACGGGCCGGGGCGCAGATCGAAAAGGCGCGCGTGCTGGGAATGTCGCGGTACGGGCGGGGATGGCAGCTTCGCACCAGCTCGGGAATGGCGCACGCGGATTTCTGTATCGTCGCGACGGGCGCCCGCAACGCGCTGCCCGAGGTGGGCACCGAACTCACGCCGGAAGACACCATGCCGGCCCTGGGCTATTACGTGCCGGGGGACCAGACTCACATCGACATCCAGTTTCTGCCGCGCCTCGAAGGCTACATCTGGGTCTTTCCGCGCTGCGGACATCTCTCGGTAGGAATCTGCGGAAAAGGCGAGCCGGCCAGTTCCCTGCGCAAACGCCTGGAGCGGTACCTGACCCAGCGCGGGATGGCGTGGAAGGGCGCGGCCTTCTACAGCCATTTGCTGCCGTCACTCGACGCGGCATCGTGGAAGAAGAACCGGGTGGCGGGCGAAGGCTGGATGGCGGTGGGCGACGCCGCGGGCCTGGTGGATCCGGTCACGGGCGAGGGCCTGTACTACGCCATTCGCTCGGCGGACCTGGCGGCGCGCGCGTTGCTTTCCGAAACGAGCGACGCGGCCGGGAAACTGGGGCAATACCGGCAGTCGCTGCGGCGCGACTTCGCGGCCGACCTGGAATTCGGCTCGCGACTGGCCAAGCGGGTGTTCCTGGGACGATTCCTTTTCGGCTCCGTGCCGGCGCGCATGGTGCAGTTCACCCGCAGCAGCCCGCGGTTCTCGGCCATCATCCAGGACCTGTTCGCGGGAAAGCAGCCGTACCTGGGTTTGAAGCGGCGCCTGCTGCAAAATCTGAACGGGAGCTTGTACGACATCAGTATGAGCCTGGGGTTCAGCAGGCTGGTGCCGCGTAAGGCAGGCTAGGATAGTGGGGCGGACGCCTCGTCCGCGCCGGACCCCCTGGTCCGGCTCTTCCTGCATTGGAGCAGGCCGACGAGGGCGTCGGCCGCGGGCCAGGGGGCCCGCCCCACGAAGGCTTGAAGGTGTAGTGGCACAGTCGAAGCACTATGAGGCATTCCAAGTCGGAAGAGCTGTTTCGCAGGGCGCAGGAGACGATTCCGGGCGGGGTCAACTCGCCGGTGCGGGCGTACCGGAGCGTGGGCGGGAACCCGCCGTTCATCGCGCGCGGTGAAGGGTCCCATATCTTCGACGTCGATGGCAACGAGTACATCGATTACGTGGGGTCTTGGGGACCGCTGCTGCTGGGGCATCGGCATCCGGATATTGTGGCGGCATTGGAGGGCGCGCTGGCCATCGGCACCAGCTTCGGCGCGCCCACGGAACAGGAGGTCGAGCTGGCCGAAGCCATCCGCGATGCCATGCCTTCGATCGAGATGGTGCGGCTGGTCAACTCGGGCACCGAGGCCACCATGTCGGCCATCCGCGTGGCGCGCGGGTTCACCGGGCGGGACCTGATCGTCAAGTTCGAAGGCTGCTACCACGGGCACGTGGATTCGCTGCTGGTGAAGGCCGGCTCGGGCGTCGCCACGCTGGGGATTCCCGACACCCAGGGCGTGCCCAAAGCGTTCTGCGACACCACGATTGCCGTGCCGTTCAACAACGCGGAAGCCGTGGAACAGGCATTCCGCGCGCATGGCAACCGCATCGCCGCGGTGATTGTGGAACCGGTGGCGGGGAATATGGGCTGCGTGCCTCCCCTGCCCGGCTACCTGGAGGAGCTGCGCGAGATCACAGCGCGGTTTGGCGCCCTGCTGGTCCTGGATGAAGTGATGACAGGTTTCCGCGTGGCCTTCGGCGGCGCGCAGCAGCGCTACGGCATCCGGCCGGACCTGACCACGCTGGGCAAGGTGATCGGCGGCGGGCTGCCGGTGGGCGCGTACGGCGGGCGCAAGGACATCATGAGCAAGGTGGCGCCGGTGGGACCGATCTACCAGGCCGGCACGCTATCCGGAAACCCGCTGGCAGTGGCGGCGGGGCTGGCCATGCTGCGATATTTGAAGGCGCATCCGGAAGTGTACGACCAATTGGAAGAGCGCGCCGCGGAGTTGTGCGCCGCGGCACCGGCAGGCGTCACGGTGAACCGGGTGGGCTCGATGTTCACATGGTTCTTCACGGACCAGCCGGTGACGGACTACGAATCGGCCAAGCGGAGCGACACGGACCGGTTCGCGCGGTTTTTCCGCGCGATGCTGGAGCGCGGCATCTACCTGGCGCCCTCGCAGTTCGAAGCGGCATTCGTTTCGGCGGCGCATACGGAAGAGGACATCCGCAGGACTATCACGGCGGCGGGGGAAGCGTGTAGCGTTTGACCAGCCTCGAAATGCGCCTGAGCATCACACAATCCGCTGTTCTTCAAGGTAACCTGGCGACCAGCAGGTTGAATAGAGCGTCGGCGTAGCTTGATTTTTGGCGGACGCGGCCAGGGTCGATGCGCCCAAGAATGTCGAACCCGTGCCTGCCCTTGTCGTACTTACCTTTGCTGGTAGCCTTGGTGGCGTTGTGGAGCCTATTGAGCACGTCTTTCTTTGGGATCGCTTCGATGTTGGGATTGCCGCTCAAGGCGTCTTCACTGAATTCACGCTGGTAGTAGAGCACTACAGCAGAAATGTCTGCTAGGAACCACGCTTCCATGCACTGGACCATGAGATGAACCTGCTCGTCTGGCATTGGCGTGGTCCAGTGATCACGATCCTGCAAGTGCACCCTCGCGGTTTTACCAGCCGGCACGGGATCTTCGGAGTCAACCAGCAGGATCGGGAAGGTGTCCGGGTCGTTCCTCAGCGATCGACAAAAGTCATGGTATTAATCAGGCCACTGGTTGGTAGACATCGTCAGCCCGGAAGGCGCGATTTCATGGGCTTCCGATGCCTGCGGCGTCCAGCTACTTGTGGCCTGATTAATATGCCTCGTCGCGGCCTCCCGATGCGACGATGCGTGGACTTGGCCGCTCACCCAGGAGCCTTGCGAAGAAGAGATGAAACGCCTCTCTGCATGCGACCGCGGTCCGGCGCTTGGCGTATGGCCCGCCGCCTTCGACGAACACCGTGACGCTCACCAGCGCGTTCCCCCGAGTTGTCCTTTGGTCCAGAGCTCTCCCAGACTGTATTCCTTGAGCCACGACGAGAGTTGCTCTGGGTTGAGGCGGCGGAATGTGGACGCGCCGCTGTGCTTTTCGGATACGAGTACCGCGTCCGGCCTCTCGGTAAACTCCTCAATCAGCCGATCCGAGTAAGTAGTGATGACGAGTTGCATGCGAGCGGACGCCTGTATCAGGAGTTTTCCTAGCTCATGGATCATGTCAGGATGAAGACCGAGTTCCGGTTCTTCAATGCAGACGAGAGGCGGTGGATCGGGGTTGAGCAGGATTGCCAGTAACGAAAGCCAACGGATGGTCCCATCAGACATGCGGATGAGAGGGATGGTTGCGTTGAGGTGTTTTTCCTCTAGGCGTGTCTGTACCTTTACGCCTTCGACATTGGTTCGGAGATCTTTGGTGTTTTCATTGAAGGCGCGCAGGGACTCCAGTATTTGGTGCTTGACGGGCGGCCGGGCGAGAAGACGATCAAGGACAACACCTAGGTTGGAAGCGTCTTCTTCGAGATAGTCGCTGGACAGGCCCGCGTCGCACGGCTGCCGGACGTCCGAGATGGTGCCGAATTCCCAGACGCGGTAAAGTCGGAATTTTGCGAAGAGGTCGCCGAGGTAAGTGATCTCCGGGTAGTGTTCAGGATCTTTCCGCTGGGCGAGGATGGAAAGCTGAGGATTGATGTCCTCCTGTCGGAGGCTGCGCTCTTCCCCTTTGTAGTTGAGCATGGGACGCCCGTTAACGAAAGCATAGTAGAAGTAGGGGCGTTCCTTGTCGGGCAAAGCGTGTTCGTTTTCCACCAATTCATCGGTGATTTCGAAGCGGAAGCCGGCTTTCGTGAATGCGAGGCGATAACGCAGGTCCATCGGCCGGTAGCGCGGAGTCGGTTCGGGTGTTCGGCCGATGATAGCCTCGATCGACGCGGTGGGGGCCTTAGTTGTTCCTTTCCACAGCCATTCTTCGATTGGTCCTCCGTTGCTGATGGCAGTCGCTAGCTCCTTGGGAGCATTCTGCAGCAGGCCAAGGACCTCGATAAGGTTCGACTTGCCGGAACCGTTTGGCCCGATGAGGACGTTGAGACTTTGCAGGTCGATCGTTGTGGCGTCCTCACCAAACGACAGGAGATTCCGGATTGTCAAGCTACGGATAACGGGTTCCATTTGCATGACTGGGTATGGCGGAAATTATAGCGCATATCACGTGGCACTCTTGCTCGTCGCGAGAAGCTCCGGCCGCAAAACCCGCATCGGGCGCTCCGCCGCCGGCGCTACGGTTTGATGGCGCGCCATAGGCGGCGCGCGGAGAAGGTCACGATGCCGAAGAAGACGGCGAAGCTGATCAGAATCACGGCGAGCTGCCGCCGGGCCGGGAGGCGCGTCACTGCCGGCCCCGGGGTGCCTCCGAATTCGAGCGAGATGCGCAGATGGACGGCGGAGGGTCTGGCGTCGCGGTTGTCGACCACGATGGCGTAATCGTCGGGCCAGTGAACGTAGTAGGAGAGGTTGCCGTGCGGAGCCAGGGGCGTCACCGCCATGACGCCGTGCGGTTGGCCGGCGCGCAGGCGTTCGAGATCCTGGCTGCGCATCAAAGCGATTCGCGCCTGCTGAGAACCGGTCAGCACCTGGAAAGTGGCGGAAACCAGAGCCGGCTGCTGTTTGAGAGTGAAGTCCACGTATCGCCACTCGTTGGCTGGGATCTGGTATACCTCATCCACCAGTTCGACGCTGGTGGGCGCGGCCAGCAGCATCCCGGCCAGCGCTACAATAAGGACCATGACCGACAGTATGGCACAGCCGCGGGGAGGGCTTGCTTCGCTGGAGTTGCCGGGTTGGAAAACCGCGCTGAGCTGGGTGGCCGCCATTCTGCTTTCGCTTCTGTTCCTGGCCTCGGGCCTTTGGAAAGTCACCGACGCGCAAGGCGCGGCCGTGCGCATGGCGCAGGCCAGGGTGCCGGAGTCGATGAGCCTGGCGGCGGCGCTGGTGTTCGGGATTGTGGAGACGCTGGGCGGCGTGTTGTTGCTGGTGCCGCAGTTCCGGCGCTGGGGCTCGATTCTCACCGGGTTCCTGCTGCTCGCCTTCCTGGCGTATTTCGCGGTGAATTACAACCTGCTGCGGGGCGCGGATTGCAGTTGCTTCCCCTGGGTGAAGCGGGTGGTGGGTCCGGGCTTCTTTGTCGGCGACGGCCTCATGTTGCTGCTGGCGGTGCTGGCGGGGATCTGGTCGCGGCCGCCGGAAAGCCTTCGGAGCGCCGTTTTGGTGCTGGGCGCGGTGGTGGTATTCGCGCTGGTTTCCTACGGAGCGGGCGCCGTCCGGCAAACCGGGGTGAAGGCGCCGGAGACCATCGCGGTGGACGGGCAGCCGTACTCGCTCGAACATGGCAAGATTTTCCTGTATTTCTTCGACCCGGAATGTATGCACTGTTTCGACGCCGCCAAGCGCATGTCGCAGTATCGTTGGGGCGACACGAAAGTGGTGGTCATTGCGATCCAGCAGCCGCAGTACGCGGCGCAGTTCTTGCAGGATACCGGTCTGAGAGCGGCCATTTCGACCGACCTCCAGAAGCTGAAGCAGGTCTTCCCTTACGTGAGCACGCCGGCGGGCGTGGCGCTGGAGAACGGCCGCGAGAAGGCATCGCTGACGAAATTCGAGGGCGAAGAACCGGGCGCCACGCTGAAGCAACTCGGCTTGGTGTACTGAAGCGCGATGAACCTGCTGATTCCCAACCTGGGAACCACATCCCTGAAGTACCAGATTCTGGAAATGCCGTCGGAGAAAGTGCTGGCGAAGGGCCGCGAGGAGCGCGTCGGCAATTACCGGGACGCCATTGCGCGGATCTCGACCGGCGGGACGCCGATCGATGCGGTGGCGCTCAAGGCGGTGCATGGCGGGCCGAAGTATCGCGGAACCTTCATTGTGGATGAGGGTGTGGTGGAAGCGCTGCGCCAATTCCTGCCCGCCGCGCCGGCGCACAACGCCATCTACCTGACGGCCATTGAAGCCTTCCGGCAGACCATGCCGGGGGTTCCGATGGTGGCCGCCTTCGAGCCGGAGTTCCACACCACCATGCCGGAGCGCGCGCGGCTGTACGGCGTTCCGGGCGCCTGGCTGGAAGACGGCGTGGCCAAGTACGGGTTCCACGGAGCCTCACACCAGTACATCGGCGAGCGCGTGGCCGCGATGTTGGGACGCCAGGTGAAGCTGGTGAGCTGCCACCTGGGGGGAAGCTCGTCGATGTGCGCGATCGACGGTGGACGGTCGGTAGACACGACCATGGGGTTCTCACCGCAGTCGGGCCTGGAGAACGCCACGCGCCACGGCGATTTGGACGCATTCGCCGTGCTCTACATGATGGAGCGCCACGGATGGAGTGCCGCAAACGTTCGCAGCCAGCTTGCCAGGGGCGGCGGATTGGCGGGCCTTTCGGGCGTCGCGGGGGGCGATGTGCGGGACCTGGAGGCGGCCGCGGCCCAGGGCAGCCGCCATGCCGGGCTGGCGCTCGAGGTCTTGGTGTACGAGGTGAAGAAGACCATCGGAGCGTTCGCGGCGGCCATGGGCGGATTGGAGGCCGTGGCGTTTACGGGCGGCATCGGCGAGAATTCCGCCCGGCTGCGGTGGGCCTGCTGCGAAGGGCTGGAATTCCTCGGGATGCGGCTGGACCGCGCGAAGAATGAATCGGGAAGCGGAGACCGGGTGGTTTCGGCGGACGATTCACGGGTCACGGTGCTGGCGCTGGCGACGAACGAAGAATTGATCGTGGCGCGGCGGGCGTACGGATTACTTAGCCGTTGGCAGGCCACATAAAACGATGGCCTGCCCCACAGCTTACCTTAGCCGTCGCGGCGCTTGAGGGTGGGGCGCTCGTCCTGATCGGTCTTGGGCGTAGTGCCGTCTTCGTTCTGGTCTACCGGACCGTTGCCGCTGCCGGGGGCGCGGCGCAGGCGCGGACGGCCGTCGTCCTTGTTGGTATCCACCTTGCGGTGATTGTGCAGCATGTTCAGCCGGCCCTTCACATCGTTGAACTCGGAAGTGTTCACCACGTACTCGGGCTTGGCCACCAGGATCTTACCAATCTCGATCTGGGCCGTCTTGATGCGGTCGTCGGTCATGGGATGGGTGGAGAAAACCTTGGCCATGGAGCCGGGCTTCTTCTTCTCGAGGGTCTGAATTTTCTCGAAGAAGTCGACAAACGCGGTTGGATCGTAGCCGGACTTGTAGAGATACTGCAAGCCCAGGTAGTCGGCTTCCCTCTCGAAGGCGCGGGTAAAGGTCAGGAAGCCCATGGGGATGGCCAAGCCCATGCCTTGCCGGATGGCATAACCGGTCCATCCGCCCATGAAGATCAGCGGAATGGTGCCGATGTTGATGAGCTCGCCGCGGGTGGCCTGCCGTGTGCCGTGGCGGGCGGCTACGTGCGCGATTTCGTGCGCCATCACGCCGGCCAACTCGGCCTCGGTATCGGCTTTGAGGACCAGACCGGAATTCACAAAGAAAAACCCGCCGGGCAGGGCAAAGGCATTCACCTCTTCGGAATCCAGCACCTTGATGGTGAAGGGCACTTTGGCGTCCGAGTTCCGGACCAGGTTTTGACCCACGCGGTTCACGTACTCCGCGATGATCGGGTCGTCGACGATCTTCGCCTGGCGCTCCACCTCTTGCGCCAGTTGTTTGCCGAGAGCGATCTCCTTCTCGAGGGAGTAGAAGTTTACGCCCTTGCCAACGTCACGGTCGCCAATCGCCTCGGGATCCTTCTTCTTATCATCGGCGAAGGCGCCCGCCGCGAGCAGGCCGAGTGCGGCCAGAACTGCCATGAGCACTGCGGAAAGACGTCTCATTTTCAGACAACTCCTGTATAGCTACACTATACGCCTATTCTCGGCGCGGTGAAACCCTACCTACGTATTAAACGCCCCAGGGGGGCTCCAGGTTTCGGTTTCTTGACGATAATTTACGGTTGGACAAGGGCGGCCGGATCAGTACAGACCCAGGCTGATCACCTTGCCGGCGCGGTCCACCAGAACATCCAGGCGGCGATTCAGGTAGGAATAAAAGGTCCGTCCCAGGTTCGCCTTACGGGCGAGGACGTCGGCGCCCCAAAGGCCGCGGCATTCCTGCCACGTCATTTTCCGCGGATATGCATAAACGCCGCGCAAAATGCCAGTTTCGTTGGCGAAATCCAGTTCCAACTCCTGGTAGTGTCCGGTAGGGTCGTTGAAGGCGAAGATGAGGCCGGATTCCGACGGACCCTCGCCGAGGGCGAGCCGCTGGCGCGAGGGTTCCCCCAGCAAGGCCTGGGCGTCGGCTTCGGTCCACACACCAATCATGGCTTGGCAGAATAGGGCGCTATCGCTGTCGAACCCGGCGGGATACACGCGCGCGGCCCGGCGCAGAACCGGCGGGCGGTCGTCGCCGGCTGGAGGAATCCGCGGGACGGCAGTTGCGGTGACCTTTGGAGGCTCGGGCGCGGGGGGGCCGGGCAAAGTGATTACGACGCCGGGGACGGTTTCAGATCTGCCTCCGGCTGACGGCAGCGTGACCACCCAGCCCGAGGTTCCCCCGGTGTCCGTCCCAGCGCCGGCGCGCGCCGCCAACTGGCCGGCCAGCGCAACCGCGGAAACGATCAGAAACCACTTCATAGCGGCCTATCCGAAGGATACCGGGCGGGAAACGAGTTTTCGGACTGAATTTGGGCAGTAGTGCGGTGTTCTCGGAAGTTAAATAGAGCGTTGGCAGGCGAGCACCGCCTGCCCCACCACACCACAGAAACGGGTGGCGGAAGCCAATGGGGGTCGAACCCATCTGCGACACAAAGTACCGCACAACGGGTTTGAAGCCCGCGCCCAGCACCGGCCAAGAATGGCTTCCAGGCCGATTTTACCAGAGAAGTTCAAGCGGGGACGGCCTCATGCCGGGAGGAAGCCTCCAGCTTCGCCAGCCTCTCGTCGAGCTTGGAAAGAGAGGCTTCCAGTTGTCCGGGAGGGGCCTGGCTGCAAAAGACGGGGTTGTTGACCCACCAATCCATGCCCATCTCCTTGGCCTTGTCCACCGAACAGATCACCAGGCGGATCTGAATGGAGAGCAACTCGATGTCCACCAGCTTGATCTTGATGTCGCCGGCGATGACAATGCCTTTGTCCAGCACCCGCTCCAGAACATCCGACAGAGTCGAACTCTGCATCGCGTGCACAACTGCCTGTTGGGGCATGATGAATCTCCTGTTCTAAAAAAGCCTTCCTAAGGGTCCGAGATCGAGGTTCAGGTCGTCCTCTTCGAGGCCAAATTCTTTTCGCAGGCGATCGATCTCTTCCGCCTGGCCCATGAGGGTGAGACCCAGCCGCTCGATCTGTTCCGCGGTGAGCGAGCCGGCCTCGATGCGCCGGAGCGCCTGACGCTCGAGCACTTCGTGCAAGAGCTTGATGAGGGTGAGGACGAGTTGTCCGAGTCCGTTCTTCAGACGTTCCGGGTCCAAATCCAGGCGGGCCCGGCCCGGAGTTCCGTTATGCGGCGCCCGCGGCTGGATTCTGTCATCCTGCTGCATGACGAGGGCAAAGTCCCGGATCGATTCAGATTCGACCTGTGTGGTTGCGACCGCTTCCATTGGTCTTCCCCTTTCCGATTTCAAGTGCCAAACCGGCTCCCCCTCCCCCGTGCCCCAGGTTGTCGCGCGCGGTCTCGATGGAGGTCAAGACCAGTTGCAGGCCCAGGTAGAGGAGGTCGACATCGGCGACCGAGATGGTCACCTCGCCTGCCACCACGACGCCCTTGTTAAGCACGCGGTCGAGGACCTCGCAGACCGAAACACGCTCGCTTTCCTCCAGCGCGCAAAGTTCAGGCAGGAACCTGTCTCGTTCGAGTGTGGCTTCATGATCGATCACAGGCTGACCAACTCCGGTGCGGCCAGGTCCGGCGCGGCCAACAACGGTCCGGCCAGCTCCGGCCGGGTGGGCCGGTACAGGCGCCACCCGAGTCTTTTCAATTGCTCCAGCCCGGCGATTTCCGGCTGTCTGTACACCAGGGTCTGCTGTTTATCGAGGAACGCCTGCCGGAAATCCTCGACCACGGACCGTTCCCGCCGCCGCAGGCTCGAACACAAGCGGCAATCGCACGGCGGCGTCATCAGATTCAGGAGCACCAGCGGGACGGCAATACCCATGCGGTGGCAAGCTGCCACCAGATCCTTGGTTTCCTCGAGCGCCATCTGGGTGGGAATGCTCACGGCACAGAGTACGGAGGCGGCCGGATTTTGAAGGAGTTCCCGAAGTTTCTTCAAGTTCCGGGAGATTCCCACCAGGCGCTCCGTGAATCCGGGCAATCGCAGGACGCGCTGGTACTTGAGAAAGAGGTTGAAGAAAGCCTTCAGCCACTGGTTGATGAGATCGGGGAGTTCCAGGAGGCGAATCAAGTGGCCGGTGGAAGCGCAATCCAGGACGAAAAGATCGTAGCTATCGCGGGCGACGAAATCGAGGATGCGCGTGAGCGCCATGACTTCATCCAGACCAGGGGGAGCGATGTCCATCATGCGCTCGAGAACCACGCTGTCGAAAACCAGGTCGAAGCCGCTCGAAGGGGACTCCAGAAACTGCTCCAGGTCCTGGGTGTAAGACGTTTTCAGCTTTTCAAACTCCGCCTTGGCGTCGATTTCCACGGCGCTCAAGCCGGGAAGGATCGCCACGGGGCGGGGACCGATTTCCGTTTGCAGGCAGGCGGAGAGCGAGTGGGCCGGGCCGGCGGAGAAGAGCAGCACCCGCTTCCCGGGGAAGTCGCTGGTCATCCGTATGGCGGTGGCGCAAGAGAGCGTAGTCTTGCCCACGCCGCCTTTGCCTGCAAAAAGGACAAACCGCACCTCGGGAGGCGGGGGCGCAGCGGGATGCAGCACGGCCGGCAGGCTGGCGACGCCGGGGCTGGCCGCACTCACCGGCCGTGGAGCGATGGGCCGCGCGTGGTCCCAGAATCCGGATA
>Ga0224558_1003490_pt1 | contig 13027 bp, 11 predicted proteins | sample 714S32024metaG_FD_180682 | JGI IMG/M metagenome (GOLD analysis project Ga0224558, IMG submission 180682) | Peat soil microbial communities from Stordalen Mire, Sweden - 717 S3 20-24 | ecosystem: Environmental > Terrestrial > Soil > Wetlands > Peat | place: Sweden: Norrbotten County, Stordalen... | reverse complement strand
TCCCGTGTTACAGCGCCGAAGAGGCGGGAGCGGTGACCGCCCTCTACCGGGCCAACATCGACCGGCTCTGGGGAGACCCGGAGGCCTATGAGTTTGCCGCTGACGATTGGGAGCAGTTGCTGCAGGCGAGACCGGCCACCTTTGGCGCCGGAGCCTACTTGCGGGGGGTGCAGGTGAGAGAATAGAGGCATATATCATCCACTGGGGGGACAATTTAGGAAAGGGGTCATCGATGACGATGGGCGGCTTTATGGGACCGGAAGAGATCCTTCACAAGAAAAAGGAATTCATCATACCCTGCCTGAGTCACTTCTACCAGGAGCCGGTGCAGTTTGTGCGGGGGCGCGGCCAATACCTTTATGACAGCAATGGCAGGCAGTACCTGGACTTTTTTGCGGGCGTCTCTGTCATCAATGCCGGCCACTGCCATCCGGAGATCACCGCCCGGATCTGCGAGCAGGTACAGACCCTGCAGCACGTCTGCAACATCTACCTGACCCAGCCGATCGTGGAACTGGCGGAGCGGCTGGCCGGGATCGCCCCCGGCCGGCTGCAGAAGAGCTTCTTCTGCAACAGCGGCAGCGAGGCCAACGAGGGGGCGGTCCTGCTCGCCAAGGTGGCCACCGGCAGCAGCGAGCTGCTGGCCCTGCAGGACGGCCTGTGCGGCCGCACCTACCTCGGGATGAGCCTCACCGGCCTGGGCATGTGGCGCACCGACGAGAACCCCGCCGGCGGGATCTCCTTCGTGCCCAACGCCTACTGCTACCGCTGCCCGCAGGGCCTCAGCTATCCGGGCTGCGACCTGGCCTGCGCCGAGGCGGTGACCCGGGTGATCGAGACCGCCACCTCCGGCAGGGTAGCCGCCCTGATCGCCGAACCGATCCAGGGCAACGGCGGGATCATCACCCCACCGCCGGAATACTTCCTCCGGGTCAAGGAGATCCTTAATAGGTACGGCGCCCTGCTGATCGTCGACGAGGTGCAGACCGGCTTCGGACGCACCGGCAAGTGGTTCGCCATCGAGCACTGGAAAGTGGAGCCGGAGATCATGACCGTGGCCAAGGCCCTGGGGAACGGGGCGCCGATCGGCGCCTTTATCGCCGTTCCGGAGGTGGCGGACCGCTACACCCGGCCCGGGTCATCCACCCTGGGCGGCAACCCGGTCTCCATGACCGCCGGCCTGGCCACCCTGGACGTGATCGAAAAGGAGAACCTGGCCGGGAACGCCGCCCAGTTGGGCGACTGGCTGAAGGAGCGGCTGCTAGAACTGCAGGACCGGCACCCCCTGATCGGGGACGTGCGGGGGCTGGGGCTGATGCTGGGAGCGGAACTGGTGAAAAACGGCCGGGAGCCGGCAGCGGCGGAGACCGACCGGGTCTTGGAGCTGATGAAGAACCGGGGCCTAATAATCGGCAAAAACGGCCGCTCCCGCAATGTGCTGGCCTTCCAGCCCCCCCTGGTGATCACCGCGGGCGACGCCGAGGAGATGCTGCACCAGTTGGACGATGTGCTGACGGAGATAGAACAAGAAGGGTGACTGTGGAAGGAGGGAACGAGAATGCCGCTTGGCGCCCACATGTCCATTGCCGGAGGCCTGGACAAGGCAGTTGATCGCGGCCGCAGCATCGGCTGCGAGACGATCCAGGTCTTCACCAAGAGCAACCAGCAGTGGCGGGCAAAACCCCTGGAGGCGGAGGAGGTCGCCCGCTTTCAGGCGGCCCGGGCAGCATCCGGCATCGATCCCGTCTTCGCCCACGCCGCCTACCTGATCAATCTGGCCGCTCCCGATGACGATGCCTGGGACAAGTCGCTAAACAGCTTCATCATGGAGGTGGAGCGCTGCGCCACCCTCAAGCTGCCCTTTATAGTGGTGCACCCCGGCGCCCATGGCGGGGCAGGCGAGGACACAGGCCTGAGCCGGGTCGCCCGCGCCCTGGACGAATGCTTCGCCCGGCACCAGGACGAGCAGGTGATGGTGCTGCTGGAGATCACCGCCGGGCAGGGTTCCAGCGTGGGCAGCAAGTTCGAGCACCTGTCCTGGATCATGGAGCACTGCCTCTACCCGGAGCGGCTCGGCATCTGCTTCGACACCTGCCACGCCTTTGCTGCCGGCTACGACCTCCGCACCCCAGAGGGCTACGAGCAGACCATCACCTCCCTGGACCACCTGATCGGGATCGAGCACCTGAAAGCCATTCACCTCAACGACTCCCGGGGCGACCTGGGCGGCCACCTGGACCGGCATGCCCATATCGGTATGGGCAAGCTCGGTCTGGAAGCCTTCCGGCTGCTCCTGAACGACCCCCGCCTGAAGCACCTCCCGATGGTCCTGGAGACCCCCAAGGGCCCGGACATGAAAGAGGATATCGTCAACCTGTCCACCCTGCGCAGCTTGCAAGCAACAGGGTGATTGCCCGTCACTCAGATAACGGTTATAATCGCCCGGCCCTGTAAATATTTATGGAGAGAGAGCGCTTCATCACTCTCATCACTCATTACTTCTATTGAAAGGGAGGCGTGTGCAGTGCTCGCTCTGATCAATGGCAAGATCATGACGATGGAGGGGCACGTCTACGAAAGAGACAGCGTGCTGCTCATTGAAGGAAGACAGATCTTCGACCTGGGCAGCGGGCGTTCGCTGCCGCCCGGAGTACAGTTGGTGGATGCCGGCAACCACTGCGTGCTGCCAGGTTTTATCGACGCCCACACCCACGTGGGGATCATAGAAGAGGTTTACCGGGTGGAGGGAGACGACGCCAACGAGACCTCGGACCCGATCACGCCCCACATGCGGGCGATCGACGCCATCAACATGGAGGACCTGGCCTTCCAGGACGCAGTCCAGGCCGGAATCACCACGGTGATGACAGGGCCGGGCAGCGCCAACGTCATCGGGGGCGAGAGCCTGGTGATGAAGACCTGCGCCCGGACGGTGGACGAGGCCGTCCTGAAAAACCCGGCCGGGATCAAGGCGGCGATGGGCGAAAACCCGAAGCGGGTCTACGGCGACCAGAAGAAGGCTCCCATCACCCGCATGGCTACGGCAGCCCTGCTGCGGGAGGCCCTGGTCAACGCCCAGAACTACTGCGCCAAGTTGAACCGGGGCAAGGACGACCCTTCCAAGCGCCCGGACCGGGACCTGAAAATGGAGGCCCTGCTCCCGGTGCTGAGGGGAGATCTGCCCCTGCTGGTGCACGCCCACCGCAGCGACGACATCATGACCGCCCTGCGGATCGCCGATGAATTCAACATCAAGGTCAGTTTGCAGCATGCCACCGAGGGTCACAAGATCCCCGGGGAGTTGGCCCGGCGAGGCATCCCCGCAGTAGTGGGCCCCTCCCTGAGCGCCCGGGTCAAGGTGGAGCTGAAGGATCGCACCTTCGCCACGCCGGGGATTATGGCCAGGGCCGGTGTGAAGGTCGCCCTGATGACCGATCACCCGGTGATCCCGGTACAGTACCTGCCCCTGGCCGCAGTGCTGGCAGTCAGGGAGGGAATGGACGAGGAAGAGGCCCTGAGGGCGATCACCATCAACCCGGCGGAGATCCTGGGAGTTGCCGACCGGGTTGGAAGCTTGAAGCCTGGCAAGGACGCCGATGTAGTGGTGCTGACCGGCCATCCTCTTGATTGGCGCACCAAGGTGGAACTGGTGCTGGTGGACGGGGAGATCGCCTACGCCGGCGGTGCCTACGCCGGTCTGCAGAACCTGCTCAAACCGTCCTCGGGCAACACTAATGCGTGATCGGTTTTCTAATCTTCCATCGCTGAAGAACATGAAGACGAGGCGGCTCCTCATTACTTTTTTAGAGTGCCGGGTGGGCGGGCATACTATAGGGGATCTTCCCCGGGTGCCGCGCCCTCCCCATGCATGTGCCCGCTGCCGCCTTGATGGTGGCCTTTGAGCGCTGCACGGCTTCCAGGCGCGGCGGAGGTGGGTTCCCATACCATTATAAAGGAGTCATTGATCTTGGAAGAGATTAGAGAAAGGCTGACCGAACTGGTCAAGAAGCTGCCCGATGATAAGCTGCAGATGCTGCTGGACTTTGCCAACCGGCTGTACGACGAGCACCAGGAAGGCGAAGACCCGGATGACGAGTTGCTGATGAATTGAGGCCGGCCCGGGGTGGAAGAATTCTGCCAGTCTTCACATCCGTGCCGCCGCTTTGCCTTGGATGCTCTCCAACACAAAAGGGACCGCCCGGTTCAGGGCCCTCCCTATTTTCTTTCAAGTCGGCTGCCCGCTGTATCCCTGACCGCTGACTATCCCAGGATGGCCTTGATGCCGGCCCCGGGCGTGCTGATCAAACGCCCATCCGGACCTGGTCAACCAGGTATTGCAGGGTGATGCCGGCCAGGTGCGAAGTGATCTCTCCCTCCATCTGCAGCCAGTTTTGCTTGAGCGCGCAACCCGCCGCTCTGGGGCAACCATCCCGGCCGAGGAAGCACCGGTTCATGGACAGCTTCCCCTGCATCGTCTCCACGATCTCCAGCAGGGGCACCGCGCCCGGCTCCCTGGCCAGGGAAAAGCCGCCCTGGACGCCGCGATGGGAGGCGACGATGCCGCGCTTGACGAATTTTTGCAGGATCTTCTGCAGGAATTCCAGCGGCACGTCCTGGCTGCCGGCGATCTCACAGGCGCTGACGACCGCTCCCGGGTTGGCAGCCAGGTGCACCAGTGCCCGGATAGCGTACTCCGTGTTGCGCCTGATGACCTCCATGAGCGGCGCCCCCTTTCTTTGGTGGTTCCCCCATCCGGCACCAGTCCAATGCTGCGTCTTAGAGTGATGTATCCCACGGTCGTGCATGAGCGCCGGCGGAAAGGTCCCTGCCCCGCGCCCCGCTTGCAAGTACAGTGCCTGCATGGAAATCGAACCAGTCACCTTAAACTTGCTCCACAATTCGCCCATCGGTGCCGATAGTGACCACTCCCCAGGGAATCATGCGGCCGCTGTTAATGAGAGCCTGCTTGACGGCGTCGACGATGCCCCCGCAGCAGGGCACTTCCATGCGCAGCACCTTGATGCTCCTGATCTCGTGCGCCTTCAGGATCTCCGTCAGTTTTTCGGCGTAATCGGTGTCATCCAGCTTGGGACAGCCGATCAGGGTGATCCTGCCCTTCATAAAGTCATTGTGAAGGCTGGCATATGCGTAAGCCGAGCAATCGGCCGCCACCAGCAAGTCGGCATGATCCAGGTAGGGGGCGTTGACCGGCACCAGCTTGATCTGGCACGGCCATTGGCGGAGCCGGGGCTGCGCTGCCGGCGTTGTGTCCGCATGCTGCGCACACTCGTCCCGATCGATCACCTGGACGCTGGTACCGGGACAGCCGCAGGCGAGCGTGTCGTGCTCCCCTTCATGTGCCGCCGGTGCTACCTGTGAGGCGTCCAAATGAGGTGCGCATTCTTCCCGCTCGATGATCTTGGCGCTGGTACCGGGACAGCCGCAGGCGAGCGTGTCGTGCTCCTCTCCATGCGCCGCCGGTGTTATCTGTGAGGCGTCCAAATGAGGTGCGCATTCTTCCCGCTCGATAAGCCTGGCACTGGTCCCGGGGCAGCCGCAGGCAAGGCTTTCCGGCATCTTCACTGCAGCCGCTGCGTTTTCCGTCCCGCCGCACCCGCATGCCACCTCGCCCGGCTTTTCCGGGCTGTTTACCTGCGTTGTTTTCATACGCTTCTGCACCGCTTCCTCATCAAAGGCAGCCGCATCCTGCTCCTCGATCGTGATGGCGCCGGCCGGGCATTCCGGCAGGCAGTTGCCGAGCCCGTCGCAGTAGGATTCGGACACCAGCCTGGCCTTGCCGTCCACCAATCGCAGGGCTCCTTCATGGCAGGCGTCTATGCACAACCCGCAGCCATTGCACTTCTGCTCATCGATCTGCACGATCTTCCTCTTCATGATGATCCCTCCTCCTTTCCCATGCCCATCTCTTATTATAGACTATTTTAGTCCTGATTACATGAACAGTCAACGACTTTTTACAGCCTGATCTCCCCGGCCGCTTACATTCGCCCGACACAAAAATGGATGATATCACGACACAAAAATAGAACATATCATATTATTATTCCTTAATATTCCATGCAATGACACAAAAATAAGCCACTGATATCATGACGGACGTTATCGAAGTAAGCTTCAATGTCAACATCGATGACTTGTGTTTTCCCCCACTGTGCCGCCTTATCTACCAGCTTCACGGCTTCCTGGGCTTGTCGCCCGGGACGGTATCCGAATGACCCCTCCTGAAAGTCGGCCTCAAAAATGGGTTCCAGAATGTGTTAAGGAATAATCTCTATCGGGAGTCCGTCAGTTTCATCAGGGTATTCCATGTGTTCGGGCTAACGTAAGTGTGACTTCACCTTTTCAAGCAGTCATATCGAACAAACTGGCCACTATTTTTAAAATAACTTAATATCATGCTGGGAGCGGGGCTTGAACCCGCACGAGCCACGATTACCCTGTCTGCATCTTCCTATTATAGACATCCTGTTACGGGTATATGGATATGGGAAGTTATACTTTCGTCGATCAATTAATGCAGATCGCATAACTTCAGGCAATTACTCCGTGGTCGCAAGGACAATCCGCTCTCCTTCGAACACTACCAGGTTCCGCCCTAGAGGCTTGAGATATTTTTCTTGATAATCCGCATTCCCAACGTCTGCTATTAGGGAAAGGCAATATGGCTTTAAGAAAGCTGGGATACTAGTGGGTTCCAGGCCGAAAATCCAGGGAGCGTTTTTTGCCACAACATCCATCAATTTGTCCGCATCGGGGATACCAGAACGCCGCTCAATGATACTTTTCAAGATGTAGGTGCACACGATGATGCTGCCAGGTGCCGATTTTCCAACAAAAGATATCGTCCGGCGGACGGCTTCTTCCGTGATATATCGGGTAACACCTTCCCAAATAAACATCACCGGTCTGGAAGGCTCGAAGGCTGTCCCGGCAAAAACAGTCTCCAGACTCTGCGTATCAAAGTCAATCGGGACGAAGGCTACATGTTCCGGCAAGCGGCCAAGATATTTAAGGACATTCTTTTTTTTATCATTTTGTACCGCAGGAAGATCGAATTCGAACACCTTCACGCGCTCCATCCCGGGCAAGCGATAGGGACGGGTGTCAAGCCCTGCGCCCAGGATAACCAGTTGTTCGATCCCCTGCGATAGAGCGGCCTGGACGGCATCATCGATATAGCGGGTGCGGCAAATTTGGACGCCGTAAATCCCTCTCGCAACCGCATTCGTCTGCTTGACTGTAAAATTCCGCATGTTGTTGAACTGCATTAAAAACCGGATGGGCGCGCCTATCAGCTCTTTGACAGCCGGGTCGTTGAATAGCCGGGTCTCCTCGGGCTGGTATTGTTCAATCAACCGGCAAATTGCTGCCCCAAGAGCCGTTCTGGCAACAGTTTGTTTTGCCATTTTGAATTTTCTTGCTCCCTTCGTGGGCAGGGCTCGGCGAGGTTCTTATTTGGTTTTGGACATCTTCAATCAGAATTCGCAGTCTTGACCTCGACAACAATAAACCCCCTTGTAGTATAAGTAACGTACCCATTGTTTGTTATTATTGTGTTTTTATTGTGTCAACTCAACTTCTCGTTATTAGCCAAATGCGAGGCCATGTCCTCGCCTATTTTAATAAAGTAAAATTAATTTTGAGCGGTATATGCAAGCAATAAATAAATGTGTGGGGTCGATAATTCTCGCTTGAGTTTTAAGTCGTACCGGAACTCTTGCTAGCAGGACTATGCAGCTCCAATGTAAAGCTTGCAGGCGGTACAAAAACCAGTTTTTCTAACATGATGCTGTTTTGCTCAAGGTCCAAATGAACCAAACCTGAAGGTGCTATTACTGTATCGTCTTGAACAAATCTGCAATAATCAAATTGTTTAGGCAAGGCACTGATGCCGACGCAGTCGCCTTGCTCGTTATATTTCATGACTACATTTGCAAAGGATGTTTTAAAATCATTGACTTGAATATTTTCAAATTCATTGACTTGAAAATAGAAGAAACCATCAGATTCACCTAAATATGTAGCTCCGTTAGTCCAGTGCTGAGTATGTATTGTTATTTGTTTTATCCAAACATTGGGTTGACTGAATATAGAAGCAATACAGACATGGCCAGAGGTATATCCTGGATCAGGTTGTGTCATTATTTGGTATATTGTTCCGTCTTGGGCCAGGGAGCCATCGAAAGACGAGCTCACAGTGGCAGAGTTGTTGGCAAGGCTTAATAAATAAGTTATAGCACCAACTCTAACATAAGGAACGCCTGCTTTTGTGACTCCGAAAGTTGCTAATGGTTCCAAGTCCAATCCCGTGATGCCGTATTTCATCATTTGTTCCTGCAGTCTGCTGCTATTGCTTGCAGCTGGCAGCGGCTTTATCACTCCTATAATACCCCTGTCTCCATCCAACACATATACAGAATCATCGGGTCCCGTGGCGATGTACATGGCTGATAAATCTCCACAATTATACTCCCACTCTTTTTGCCCCGCTGCATCATATGACAGAACCCGGTCTTTAGCGGTATCCAGCAAGTAGAAGCTGCCGTCCGATCTCATGCAGAAGCTTTCAGGACCAAAATATCCTCCATCTATTAGATCGTGGACATATTGGAGATCACTATTTGTACCTACAGCAAGAGTGACCAGAACATTATCGGCAGAATTGCCTTCTGAAGAGGTATTGGACTGACCGTTTTCATAAGCCAATATTTTAGCAACGTTTTCGACCTCTATCGATGAAAGTTTATTGGCAATCTCTTGATCAGTGCTCTTTATATCAACCGCGATCTGCTTCGGGTGATACCACGATTGGCTGCGGAAATATTTATTAAAGTATGGGTTTTGAAATATCCAACCATGCCTTGCATAGATCTCATTTCGCATGATATCTAATTGTTGATTGGATAATCCCTGCAAGTCTGCTGTGGTGATCAGCCGTGAAGAAGTCCACAGATAAAGACCGGCACCCTGCGTCATGCTGGAAATGGCCGTTTGACGATGCTTGATAACATAGATACAGCCTGTAGCTACCGCTATCACGCAAATACACACAATTGCAATCGCTTTTCTCACATTCGCCCAATCCTTTTCTAGTCAATTTATTATCGAGCTTTGCGCGATCTTCACATAATTAGCCTTGTAGTATAAGTACAGGTTAACGAGGAATTAGAACCTTCATCCTCGAACCAATCATTCCAAGTGGTGGGGTACATCGATATTAGCCTTGGGCTCGTAACCCGTGCGTTAGAATGAGGCCCCACCTCTACGGGATGATCGCAATTAAGTAGATTGGGAACACAAGATATTGTGGAACCCGACTGACTCACAAGGCTGTGACCCATAGAGGCCAGGGACTCCCGCCACAAAACATTCTTGGGAGGCGATCCCGTAATGGTGATCTACGCAGGCATTGATATTGGAAAACACAAGCATGAGGTCACATTCCTTTCAGAAAACGGTGAGCAAGTCGGCAACTCTCTGGTCTTTGACAATTCACAGCGCGGCATGGAAAAGCTTCTTGGTCCGGTACTAAAAATTGATCCTGAGCGGGTCATTTTCGGCCTGGAGGCCACCGGGCATTACTGGCTTCCTCTCTACTCGCAACTCATTGCAGCAGGATATGATGTGAAGGTTATCAACCCCATTCAGTCTGACAGCTTGCGTAACCTCTACATCCGAGTTACCAAGAACGACCGCAAGGATTCATTCCTGATTGCCGAAGTGCTGCGCTTCGGGCGCTACACCCAGACCAAGCTGGCGGAGGAGGAGATGATCCAGCTCAGGGAGTTGTCCCGGATACGTGTCGAGTTCCAGCAAAGTGTCGCTGGCATCAAGAACCGCATCATTGGTCTTTTAGACCGCAATCAGGCACTCGGTGCAGTGGCCGCCAAGCTATGCCATGTTATCTACGCTGTGTTGTCAAAGAACGTTGCTTACGACCCTACTTGGAATGCTGAAAAATATTTCGTAAAGGATATTGCCTTAACTTAGTAGATCTAATAAATCGTTAAAAGATGAGGGACTGGAGGATTCCAATCGGAGATGCCTTGGCGGAGACCATAAACGGAAGGAATTTAGGGTGCGGGCTTCCAAATAGAATATTTTTGTGTCGTAGGGAGCCAAAGTCTTTATTCTTGTGTCGCAGCCAGCGACACAAGAATAGCTAATACATTTTATCCCAGCTTGATTTATCAGCTTTTTTTACTCCATGATTTGATACAATTTTGTGTCGGCGGAATCTTACAGCCGCTTGGACCAGCAACAATGCTTTGCCTTGCGGCCACTGCCGCAGGGACAGGGGTCGTTCCGTCCGACACCGCGCCACCGAGCCAGTGACTCGGCCCGCAGTTCGGCCATAATGGCATCGGGAGTTAACCCGCGTTTCCTGAGCTGCATGACTTTTCTCAATGGTTGTTCAGCGTGAGCAAAGAACTGCTGGAAACCGCCGCAGAGAAAATTAAGTCCGGGCTCACCATTCTCTGCTAAAGTGAACCGGTCTTTAGGACACCCCCCATTGCATATCACCAGCCACGAGCAAGAGCGACATTGCAAAGGAAGGCAGGCTCGCTTGTCGTTGCCGAAGCGGCGCTGTACCGGTACGTCAACCAGCGTACTTAAGGGGGCAGTCTCAATGTCACCGATACGGTGGCTAGGAGTAACAAAGTGATCGCACGAGTACACACTGCCGTCATGCTCAACGATGAGCACCCGACCGCATGTCGGGGCCATCCAGCATAAGCTGGAAGTCCCCCCTGACCATACCAATGCCATTTCGGCGAACAGTTGTATATCCAGCCGTCCGAGATCGTGGCGGATCCATTCGTCGAAAACTGTACCCAAGAAATACCCGTATCCCTCGCCTGTCACAGACTCCGATGTCGTCTGTCCGCCGCTTTCGCGCCGCACGATGGGTATGAACTGGGTCCATCCTGTATCAAGGTCTCTAAGCGCCCGGTAAACGGCGATAGGTTCTTTTGCGGTTGCGGATGTTACTGTGCACAGCAAATCAGGCTGAATACCATGGGCTTGCAGTCGGCGGACAGCCGCGACCGCGCGTCCATAAGTGCCACTGCCGCTGTGGTCTTTTCGGTATTCGTCATGCAGCCATTGTGTGCCGTCTATACTCAGCCCCACATCAAAGTGGGCATCTGCCAAAAACGAGCACCACTCATCATCAAGAAGAATCCCATTTGTCTGGAGATTGTTCCAGCAACTCCATCCTTCCGGGAGGTATCGCTTCTGCAGGTTCACTGCAAGCCGATAGAAGCCAAGTCCGGCCAGCGTTGGTTCCCCGCCATGCCATGTAAACTGCACGATAGGCCCCGGGCTTGCCGCTATGTACTGACGAACATACATTTCAAGCAGACTGTCCGACATTCGGAATTGATGTGAACTTTTATAAAAACGCTCGGTCTCTAAATAATAACAGTAACTACATTCCAGGTTACAGAGCGGACCGACTGGCTTGGCCATGACAACGAATGGCTCTGAAGCCATAGTACCAATATTGGGGGTTTCCCCTTGCATTTTAACCTCCTTCCTCTGGACACGTATGTCTTTAAGATCATCAGCGTTGACTCCGCAGGTGTTCCCCAAAGAAATCAAAGACCTTCTTCCATGCATCCATTGCCTGTTTCGGCCGGTACATGTCGTTATGGTAATACCAAAATCCGTGTCCCGCGCCATCATAGCGATAGAATTGATAATTCTTCCCATATTTCTTAAGCTCTTCTTCGTGCAAGTCTACTTCTTCCGGTGTAGGGTGTTGATCCTCGTTTCCAAACAACCCTAACAGAGGACAACCCAGTTGCTGCGTATAGTCAATTGGAGCAACAGGCTGGGCAGGCGTCAGATTTTCTTTTGAGATGACCACGCGGCCGCCCCAGCAGTCAACGGCCGCATTAAGACCATTGATCCTGCACGCCGCGAGAAAGGCATGGCGCCCACCGGAGCACATACCTATTACGCCTACTTTGCCGTTGGAATAAGGCAAAGAGGTCAGGTAACGAAATGCCCCCTCACAATCTCCCATCACGCTGTCATCGGCAACACCACCCGCGGCGCGGGCTTTTGCCGATATCTCCTCAGGAGACCCGTGTCCAAACCGGCAATAAATGTCGGGGCAGACAGCAAGATAGCCATGCTGGGAGAACCGGCGAGAGGTCTCACGGCAGAACTCATCCCACCCAGGCATATGAGGAATCAATATTATCCCCGGGAACGGCCCCTTCCCAAGCGGTCGTGAAAAGTAGGCGTGTATCTGATCGCCGTTATGTCCAGTCATTGTGATTGTCTCTGCCAGCATCCCTTCATACTCATCAGTTCTTAATTGGTTCCACATAATAATCCTCCTCGTGTTTTTGTAAATATGCCCTCAAGGATATTCTTCTTAGACCAGCGGTTCAAGTCCGGTTCCCGGCACCACTCTTGGGATTCAGGGATCGCTGATGGAAACAGATGGAAGCAGTTATCGCCGTGCTACTGTGTGCTACTGAGAGTTTAAACCTGGTTCCCCCGGTTGCGTCGGGGGTTCTTTTTTGGTCCGTAGACAGCCTTATCGAAAATATCTGCAATCTTGCGCTTGCGCTTGATGGTCATGTCTGTATAGGTGCTTGCTGCAACTTGTAATGTTTCTCTCAGACGGTCCGCGATATCTTTTACATCGGCGCCTGCTTCATGAAGTAATGTAGCGCGCATATCATGGCCTGCGTCACCGCTACGCCTAGGAGGAAAGGGGTTCCGGGAAGTCCCTCAAACAGGTGTCCAGGCAGTTGGGCCATGAAAGGGAAGAGATCACCAGGTTCTATATATGGCTGAGTCGGTAGAGGCTCAAAAAAAATCGGGTATTCGGATTACCATGTTGTTGGGAGCTAAAAGTCCCATCTTCAATCTTTTTGATCAGCGCTGTTATGTCGATTCCGTAATTCCTTTATTGATATAATTTACCATATCCGCTGCAAAATAAAGGGACTTATCTGGCGTATTTCTCTCATTTGCCTATCCAGAT
>Ga0224558_1003489_pt1 | contig 13032 bp, 19 predicted proteins | sample 714S32024metaG_FD_180682 | JGI IMG/M metagenome (GOLD analysis project Ga0224558, IMG submission 180682) | Peat soil microbial communities from Stordalen Mire, Sweden - 717 S3 20-24 | ecosystem: Environmental > Terrestrial > Soil > Wetlands > Peat | place: Sweden: Norrbotten County, Stordalen... | reverse complement strand
CGGAGTCCTGCTCGTCCTGAAGCCCATCCTCGCGACACCATCGTCATCACCGGGCCCTCGCGCACCGCACCTCGCAAGCGCCAGGTCGTCGCTGCAGGCGGGCCTGCACCTTAACTAAGGGGTATTGGTTTTAGCCCAGTGCAGCTTGACATAGGGATTCCTTCCCTTATCCTGACCGCGAGCCGGTGACTACGACGGGCGCTAGCGCGCCAACGCGGAGAGGACAATGACCAGCACACCGTTCTTCGACAAGTCCACCCATCCCGAGCCCGGCAAGGTTCGGTTGACGACAGAGAGGCTGGACGGCACCGTCGCCCTCGTGACAGGGGCCTCGAGCGGAATCGGCGCCGCCACAGCCATCATGCTGGCGGCGAACGGCGCGGCCGTGGCCTTGGCGGCGCGACGAAAGGACCGCCTAGAAGGCCTCGCGGCGACCATCCGCGACCAGGGTGGTACAGCCCTGGTGCTGGAGTCAGATGTAACCAACGAGCAGCAGGCAACCGACGCCGTCGAGGGCACAGTCGCTGAGTTGGGGCGCCTCGACACCCTCGTCAACAACGCCGGCGTGATGCTGCTGGGCCCCGTAGTCGGAGCGCCGCTGTCCGAATGGCAGGCGATGATAGAGCTCAACGTGCTCGGCCTGCTCTACTGCGCGCATGCGGCGCTACCGCACCTGCTCCGCGCGGTCGAAGACAGCCCGCGCCACGTCGCCGACTTGGTGAACATCAGCTCAGTGGCCGGTCGGGTGGCAGGCAAGAACAGGGGTGTCTACAACATGACCAAGCACGGCGTCGGGGCGTTCAGCGAGTCGCTGCGACAGGAGGTCACCAAGCGCCACGTCCGCGTCTCGCTCGTCGAGCCGGGCTTGGTCGCGACAGAGCTGGCCGGTCACAACCGCGCTGAAGTGCTCGAGACCATGCGGACCCAGTTCTCCGACGTCCAGCCGATGCAGGCCGAGGACATTGCCGACGCCATCACCTACATCGTCACCCGTCCGCGACAAATCGCGGTAAACGAGATGTTGATCCGCCCGACCGAGCAGGAGTAGTCAGACCGAGCGGCAAGGCGGCTCTCTCATTGTCGAACTCGGTCGCCGCTCTGCAGTTGGGCCAGCAGAAAGGCATGACCAACAACCGCGTCACGTGCCGAGGTCTGATCCTTTAGAACAGTGACATGAACGTCATCCCTGATTCCCACCGCGACCGCTCGACACCCAGTGCGCCACCTTGGCCACAGTCGGCCCTGACGGCCGTCCGCAGCTATCGGAGGTTTGGTTCCTCTTTACCGAAGACACGGTGCGCATCTCGCTCAACTCGTCGCGACAGAAGACGAAGAACCTCATGCGACGCCCGCCTTGTTCGCTGCTCATCTTGGATCTGGCCAACCCGTACAGGTACCTGGAGTTGCGCGGCGACGCCGAGCTGTCGCCGGACGGCGACTACTCCTTCGCCGATCAGGTAGGGGCCAAGTACGGCGCTGACCTTCGAGACCACGACAGACCCGGCGAGAAGCGAGTCATAGTCAGGCTCCGCCCGACACGCGTCAATGCCGTGAATATGGGTGGCTGACCCCGGGAAAATCCAGTCTCGAGCGACCAGCTGCTGACTCTCGGGAAAGCGATCGCTTCATCAGCTCGACGAGCTGCCCGCGACGCTGGGCGCGACCTGGTGCCCCGTCGATGGGCCAGTGTTGACGAGCTCACCCCCGCTGGAGGCACACCACGATCGTCCCCGGCCCGAAGTGCGCGCCGACGACCGGGCCGATGTAGGTCGTGATGGTCTTCTCCGCCGGAAAGATGGGCTCTAGCAAGACCAGGAACGCGTCGATGTCTCTTGCATCGGCGTGGGTGACGGCGAGTTTTCGGATGGGAAGCGCGGCAGCGACCTTGTCCGCTAGGTAGCGAAGCGATAGGGCGCGCGTGCGTTGACGCGACTCGCCCTGGATAACGCCGTTTCTCATGGTGATGACCGGTTTGACCGAGAACAACGAGCCAAAAAACGCCTGCGCGGAGCCGATGCGGCCACCTCGGCGGAGGTATTCGAGGGTGTCCAGGGCCCCGAAGGCCTCAAGGGTCGCAATCTGTGCGCTCACCGCGTCACAAAGCGCATCGAGGTCGAGCACCTCGCGAGCCCTTTCTGCGGCGTCCAACGCCAATAGCCCCTCGGCCATCGTCCCCCAGCGCGAATCGATCACTCGAACCGCAACGTCTCCTTGCACCTCCTTTGCTCCCAAGCACGCTGCCTGGTAGGTCGAGGACATAGCAGATGAGAACGTTATGCAGCAGACCCCATCAAATCCCTCGTCGCGAGCGCGAAGGAAGGCTTGTGCGAACGCACCAGGAGAGGGCGCCGAGGTCTCGGCGAAGGCACCAGTGGCACGCACGCGGCGCCAGAACTCCTCCGGGGTGATCCCGATGAGCTCCTTTGGAGCTTCGGTGCTGAGCCGGACGTCGAGTGGCACCACGTCGATGTTGTATCTCGCGAGGAGATCACTCGGGATGTCGCTCACGCTGTCAGTCACCACCTTGATACCGGCCACCGCTTGCTCCTGACTGACTCCTTAGAGCCTACGGCGGCCGGAAGTCCGCCCCGGCCGGAGAACGTCCTCGCTACACCCGCTTCTCGAACGACGCGACGGGGCCCACGCTCGCCGCGACGATGAGCTTCAAGGCGCCACTTTCCCACCGCCGGTGCCAATGAGCGCGGAGACGAGCGCGACGACATCGGAGCTGTTCGCCGGACCACGCACGACGGGTCCAAAGGGTCCGACGGGTCTAAAGGGTCCGACGGGTCTGACCGGGCTCATGAGCCTGGCGGAGCATCGGCCCGATGAGAGCCGATGCCGTCGAAGCGGTTCGGACCCGATCGACGAGCCCAACTTGATGCAGTTAATACGAGACGAGATCCTCGGCGACCTTATTCGTGAGTACCGTCTCGTAGCGCGACCTGGCCGGATGGATTCTCGGCACGCACAAGGTGACATCGCCAGGCAGTAGACATCCACGCCTCTACCACGCAGAGAGCCGTGCCCGGCGGGCCTGCGTAACGCAGCCGCCAGGGCAGTGACCTGCTCTTTCTCGTCGCGGACCCGGAACTCCGCGCCGAAAAGGCGTCGTGGAGATAGAGCCTCGAACGGGGTGAGGACGAGTGGCCGGTTGCGACCGAGGATGCGGGTTGGGTCTTTCAGCAGAGCTTGGCTGGTAGCCCTTTCCGGCACCGTTCACTGGGCTCTAGCGTCATCCTCCGGCTCGGTCCCCTGAGCGCGGGCAATCTCGAAGACGCGTACGGCCGCGTCGAACACCCTCTTGGTCGCGACCTCGACCGGCAAGGAGCGCAATTCCGTCGACATCACCTCGAGCCCCCAGGGGCCTTCAAAGCCCAGACTGTCTAGCGCGCGGATGAAACTGGCTACATCGAACTCGCCCTCACCGGGCGGCAGCCGGTTGTCGAAGGTGTCATCGTAAAGCGTGCCGACCGGCTCCGCGCGACCGTCGCTCAGCTCGACCGCGAACACGTACTCCGGCGGCAGCACCTCGACGAGCTGGTCGTAGCCGGTCCCGCTGCGGAAGATGTGCCAGATGTCCACGAGTAGACCGCCGGCGGGATTGGCGACGGTGCGCACCAGCTCGGCGGCGGGAACGATCGTCGGCATCATGGAGTCTGCTGGAGGCTCGAATCCCACTCGGGTTCCGTGGGCGTGCGCCTCGGTGGCGAGGCGGTCGAACTCACCGGCGAAGCGCTCTTCGTCTAGGGCGTCCTCGCGGTCGCCGAGACCTACCTTCACGTGGTCCGCGCCAAGCTCGGCCGCCGCCTCGAACAGCACCTCCCGCACCTCGTCGGAGGCGCGGCGCCGGTCTCCCCTCGTCCACCAGTCCTGCAGGAATTCCACCTCGACGTGACGAAGCCCGTTCTCGTCGAGCAGTTGTGTCAGTGCCGGATAGCCGATGGTGTCGCGGACGACCACCAGGTCGGGGGCGGCGATCCCGAACCCCCGGTACCCCGCCTTCGCGACCGCCGCGATTCGCTCCTCCACGGTGAAGGGACTGACGTCGCCGTTGCGGCCCGGAACCAGGTCGCCGGCTGAGGTCCAACAGGTGGCCAACAGGTCAGGTAAGTGTGCCATTCTCAACTCCTTCGTCGGTTGGACGAGATCCGCACTTGGGGCGGCGCGCCGCTCACGACACATTCAATCAGACGACCGGCAAACGGACAGTCGCCTCGCCGACATCGGCTCCGTGCTCCTCGGCGAGGCGCTCAAAAACACGGTGTGCGGTGTGACGCCGCTTCTTTGGAGCGTCCTTGTCAACCTCGAGTCACCCATCGATGATTGGCTTCCCCGGGCCGAGGACCGGCGCCACCCGCGCCGGAGGTGGTTTTCGCTCTGGCGGGATCGCGGAAGCGATCGCCTGACGCACTGTTCGTCGGTGCGTCCCGAATCGCTCGGCCAGCGCGCGGACGGACACTTCTTCCCGATCGTGCGCCCTCCTGATCTGTTCGAACGGTTCCACCTTGGACCTCTCCATGCCCCACGATTCGGCGAGTGGACCGCTGAACAGCGGATCCTCTGCGGCGGCTCCTACGTGTAGTCAAATCAGGTAAGTACTGCGGTCCCACGTATGACCAAGTCAAATGAGCACACCCACGCTGCGAGTTCTAGGCTGCGCATTCGTGGAATTTACTCATCTTGGACGTAGCGGTCTTTCGGTCAGCAGGATGTGCTTGGGAACCATGAACTTCGGTCCCGAGACTGAGGAGGCCGACTCCTTCTCGATCATGGATAGGGCGCACGAGGTCGGGATCAACTTCATCGACACCGCCGACGTCTACGGCTGGAAGGAGGGAGCAGGGATCACCGAGGGAATCATCGGACGCTGGTTCGCTCAGGGCGGCGAGAGACGTGACCGGACGGTGCTGGCGACCAAGGTTTTCGGCTCGATGGGCAGCTGGCCCAACGAGGGCAGGCTCTCAGCGCTGCACATTCGTCGAGCCTGCGACGCCTCGCTACGCCGATTGCAGACCGACTACATCGACCTGTACCAGATGCACCACGTAGATAGAGATACCCCGTGGGAGGAGATCTGGGAGGCGATGGAAGTGCTTCGTCACCAGGGGAAGATCCTGTATGCAGGCTCCTCCAACTTTGCCGGCTGGCACATCGCGAAGGCTCAAGAAGCGGCGGCACGGCGCCAGTTCATGGGCCTGGTCTGCGAGCAGTCGCTCTACAACCTCTTTGTCAGAGACATAGAGCTGGAGGTCATTCCTGCCGCCGTCGACTATGGGTTGGGCGTGATCGCTTGGTCCCCGCTCCAGGGGGGGTTGCTGGGAGGGATCCTGCGAAAGGACCGCGGAGGCAGTCGTCGTCTTCAGGAGCGTGAGAGGTCCCAAGACACCCTGGGGCGAGAGCGGGCCCGGGTGGAAGCCTACGAAGAGCTCTGCGAGAGCTTCGGGGAGGAGCCGGCCATAGTGGCACTCGCCTGGTTGCTCCGCCAGCCCGGGGTGACCGCGCCAATTATCGGACCACGCACGGTAGAGCAATTGAATAGCGCGCTGCGGGCGCTGGAGGTGGACCTCGATCAGGCTACCCTCTCGCGCCTGGAGGAACTCTTTCCCGGTCGCAAGACTGCCCCGGAGGACTATGCCTGGTAGAGCTCGCGCCGTAGGACTGGGTGCGGGCGTGTCAACCTGTGAGTGCCGAAAATGTCGTCCAGGTGTCCTGAACTGGGATGACACGTATCGGATGCCTTCTGTCTAGCGAAGGTCGCTTACCTGGTAGCACCCAGGTTGGGATACACGTCGGCCGGGATTGAATGGTCCTGACCGCCTGCCTGTGCCGATCATGTCCTCCAGTCCTGCACAGAATCCCCAGGTCAATCGCTTAGATGGGGTTTTCGGCACCCACAGGATTGGATCACGTGCCGCCGCTCGATCTCGGCCCGCACGCGCTCGACATCGGCGACGTTGTGGAGGTCGTGGAGAACGGTGTGCCGGGTCATCAGCCCTTGTTGGCGGGCCGCACGGCGGCTCAGGCGGCGCCCTACACCTCGGCCATCAGCGGGAGCGACCGCAGGCGACGCCCTGTCGCATCAAAGATGGCATTGGCAATCGCCGGGGCAACGGCGATCATCGGCGTCTCGCCGGCCCCTGCCGACGGCAAGTTAGGACGGTGCAACAGGACGACCTCGATCGGCGGCACATCGGAGATCCGCGGGACGCGATAGCCGGAGAACGACCCGTTGGTGATCGCCCCGGCGTCGAAGTGGACCGCTTCGAACAACGCACCGCCGAGAGCCATAACCGTGGCGCCCTCGATCTGATTGATCACGGTGCCGGGGTTGACGACAGCTCCGCACTCGTACGCGGTGACGATACGGACAACCTGAAGATGGCCGTCCCGGCCGAGGATGACTCGCGCGGCAGTGGCGACCCGTCCCTCCTTCTCGAGTCCACACGCGATGCCCCGGCCGGTGTTGTCGTGCTCGGTCGCCCACCCGAAACGCTCAGCAGCAGCTCGCAGCACAGCGGCGAGCCGTTTGTCGGCCAGGTTGGCGAGACGAAACTCGACGGGATCGCGACCGAGCCGGTGTGCCAGCTCGTCCATGTGCGACTCCCGGGCGAAGTTGTTGGCGTTGGCCGCCAGAGCCCGGTAGGAGGCCTGGGCGAGCGGGCTCTCTGCAGGCTGGTAGTCGATCCGCTGGTTGGCCACCCGGTAGGGGGTCGCGATAGCGGCTTGGCCCGAATTGATGTTGGTGAACGTCCATGCGGTCAGCTCACCATCGCTCGTCGCTCCGGCTGCCACATCGATGACCGCGGCCGGACGGAGGGTGCCGACGCTGAACTCCTCACTACGGGTCCAGGCGACCCGGACCGGTTCGCCGATCTCCCGGGCCAGGATGGCCGCCTCGGTGGCAACACCGGCCGCGTGCTTGCCGCCGAACCCGCCGCCCGTCGGCGGAACGATGACGCGCACATCCTGCTCGTCCAGCTCGAGGGCTTCGGCGACCTGGGCCCGGACCGAGAAGGGGCTCTGGGTCCCTGTCCAGATTGTCAACCGTCCGTCGTCGTCCCAGATAGCCACCGCGACTCGGGTTTCGAGGGCAGCAGGGGCAACGAACGCGGTGGTGTAGCTGGCATCGACGCGGACGGCCGCGGCCTTGAGAGCACCGTCGGGATCGCCTTGTTCATGGTGGAACGGCCCACTCCAGCCGTCGTCTCCTGCCGCGGGATGTGAGCGCAGGAACGCGTCGAGGTCGTCGTCCGACGGCGCCTCCGGGATCTCCCACGTTGCCTGCAGATCGGCGAGCGCCATCCGGGCTTCCGCCCTGTCGCGGGCGACGACTCCGACGCTCGTGGGAGTGCGGACCACGACGACGTCGCCACGGCCATCGAGTGCAGTCGTGTCGAGGTGGCCGAGCGCGGACTTGAACACGGGTGGTCGCAGCATGGCAGCGTGCCACATGCCCGGCATGCTCAGGTCCGAGACGAACTGCAGGGCGCCCGTGACAGCGTCGATCGTGCCGGGGGGTATGTGCGCAGACCCGGCGATCTGCCACTTTGATGGAGGGGTGACCGCGGGCTCGCCAGTGACGATCTCGACTCTTCGTGTCCCGGCGGGCACCGGCAACAGCGAGCGCGCGTAGGCGGCGACCCGGCTGAGTGCGCTTCCGGCGTCGGGCATGGACCGGCTGCCGAACGTGCCCATGTCGTAGGGGCACAGATCGGTGTCCCCCATCGCGAGACGGACGCTCTCGAGGGGAACGCGAAGCTCCTCGGCGACGAGGAGGCGCAACGCAGTGCGGTTGTCCTGGCCCACGTCAACCTTGCCGGTGAATGCGGTGATAATCCCGTCACAGCCGACATGCAGCCAGGCGCCGCCGCTGGTCGACCAGGTGCCCGTTGCCGGCGTTTGAGGTGGGAGAACTACGACGAGCCCGTCCCCGAGAAGCTCGAACCAGATACGGTCGGTAGGCTCGGTCATGTCCCACGGCCGCGCCGGTCTGCGTCCATACAGGCTTGGGTCGGGTGGCTTCCAGTCCTCCGTGGTCGGCGTGACCAACAAGTCGTCGGCGATGGCGGGCTTAGCGATCAACCCGGCGGCTCGGTGAACCGCTTTGCGGATACGCGTGTAGGCGCCACAACGGCAGAGATTGCCAGATAGCGCCTCGTTCACGGCGCCGTCGTCCGGGTCCGGGTCGCGGGCCAAGAGGGCGACCACCGCGAGGATCATGCCAGGAGTGCAGTAGCCGCACTGGGCCGCGCCGATCTCGACGAAGGCCCGTTGGACCGGGTGCAGGCGGCCACCGGTAACGAGCCCTTCGATGGTGGTGACGCTCGCCCCCGCTATCTCATCGACCGGCTGTTGGCAGGCGAGCACAGGCCAGTTGTCGACAAGCACGGTGCAGGACCCGCACGCGCCCTCCCCGCAGCCCGGCTTGGCACCCGTCAGGCCCAGCTTGCCACGCAGCACCGACAGCAGTGACGTCGTCGCCGGCACCGAGCGCGGAGTCCCGTTGACGATCAGTGTCACTCGCGGCGGTGCTCCAACCGGTTGGACGGGACCGTGCTGCCGGCTTTGCGCGCGACCTTCCCCAGTGCTGGACATGACCACATCCTGCCGGGTCCAGATCGGTGGTGCTAGCACGAGGTCGTCTTCACGGGCTGACCACCTCCGCTTTCGATCGTCACGGATGCACAATCGGACAGGAAGAATCTGTAGTGCCGGCGCAGGGGGGTGGGACGCAGTGACCAACTGGCGGGTCGCAGTGATGGGCCGGGCATTGCGAGTCTCGTGCTACCGCCTCCGCACCACCTTGCACAAACGGTGGAGTGGCTACCTCACCGAGGTGTAGGGCGCCAAAAGGTCGATCGGGCCCCTGAGCTGGCTCTCTTCGGCGTCGTCAACCTGTGGGTGCCGAAAACCCCATCCAAGCGATTGACCTGGGGATTCTGTGCAGGGGAATTGGAGGACATGATCGGCACAGGCAGGCGGTCAGGACCATTCAATCCCGGCCGACGTGTATCCCAACCTGGGTGCTACCAGGTAAGTGACCTTCGCTAGACAGAAGGCATCCGATACGTGTCATCCCAGTTCAGGACACCTGGACGACATTTTCGGCACTCACGAACGGGTCCGATCCAATCCAACTGAGCCGCTCCTCGAACGCATCCTTAGGCGATGGCGTCGACTGGGTCGTCGCGTCGGAAGGTCCCTTTCGGCGGGCACCAGCTTGCCGAGTACACCCTCGCCGCTGCTTTTGTCGGGTTGGGCATCCACCTGAGTGGGCGTCCGGCGGTCGTGCTGCTGGTTCGGTTGGCGCTGTCAAGGCCGCCGAATGGACCCGTGGAGTACGCGAAAAAGTCGCCGCCGGAATTCGGTATGTAGGCGGAGCCGAGCCTCCGCTATCGCGGTCTCATCGCCTGCCATCTTGGCGTCCTCGAGCCGTGCCTCCGCCTTGCGCTCCTTAAGCAGCTCGGCTACAGCGTCCCGGTCGTCGTCGGCTGCCCGGTTGCCGCGCATTTCGGTGGCGGCTGGGCGGGGCGTATCACCGTGGGGCATTGCCGACATTGTGCCATGGGCTGGCGTCCCCGGGGGGTGTAGGGCACCAAACCTCGATCGCGCTGAAGGCACTCAGCGTGGGACGCCGGCGTTTGGTCCGGGGAATTTCCAAGACCTCGGAGCGGGGCTCGCTGCGAGGTGAGCCAGTGCCGGTGATGCGCGGCGCCCCGCTGGCGGACGCGGTGGTCATTGGCACATGACCTCGCCCTTCGTCCTGTGTCTACGGGCCTCCACAAGCTGCCGCTCGGACTACGCGGCCAACTGGTGGTACTCGTGGATGAGTCCGCCGAGCACGTTGCGGCGAGCGATGTTGGCGAGGGGCGACCGAACGGTGGTGTGCCCCGGCACCGGCGCCTCGAGGCCGAGGCCCCGATGTGGCCGGTGCTCGTTGTAGTGCCGGATGTACTCGGTGAGCGTCTCTTCCAGGTGACGACGCCCGAGGACCAGGATCCAGTCCAGGCACTCTCTCCGTACGGTCCGGCCGCCAAGTTCCTCGCCAGCTCGGTGACGAAGGCATTGTTGGGATGATCGGTGATCTTGAGGATGTGCACCGCTCGACTCTTCGAGTCGATGACGAAGAGCACGTAGAGCTGGGTGAAGTACACGGTGTCGACGGTGAACAAGTCCGTGGCGAGGATGCCCTTGGCCTCCGTGGCGAGAAACTGCCGCCAGGACGGCGACTGCGGGGAGCAGGACCGAGACCGTGTCGGTGAAGGATGCGCCGGATCAAGCTCGCCGAGACGCGAATGCCAAGGCCTCGAAGCTCGCCCTGGATGCGGACACAACCCCAGCGCCGGTTCTCTCGGGCGGTCCGGACGATGAGCTCGACTAGCTCGTCGTCATGGGCGGTCGACCAGGGCCACGCGTGGATCGCCAGCGCCGCCATTTGCGCCTCGAGAGCTCTCGGTGCCAGCGAAGGAGCGTCTCTGGCGTGACGAGGAAGGAGCGCCAGCGCCATCGCGACAGCAACCGGGAGAGGGCGGCGAGGATCGCCCGATCCACAGGGCGATAGGCGACGCGCGCATTGACTTGGCGCTCGAGGATGCGCACCTGGTGGCGGAGCACCATGACCTCGATGTCCTTGTCCGTCTCGGTCCGCCGAGAGGATCGGAGCAGGCCGAGGATCCGGCACAGGCCGAGGTAACAGAGGGTGAAGGGCACGGCCGATCATGGTCGCTGGCGGCGAACACTGCCAGCTCAGGGCAGCGATCGAGGTTTTGGTGCTCTACACCTATCTGTACACGTCCATTGGTGTCCACCGGTGACCACGATTACCCCCAATTTCACGCCCGTTCGCGCACGGATCGCGCACGGCCGATCTGTGTGTATGGCCGAATCCTTCCCTGTCCGTCTCTCCCAGCAGGTCCGAGCTCATCGATCAGCACGGCGGCGCTCCGCCCCGCTCCATGCGCCCATTGGCCGGGATCGCACCACCCACGCAGCGCTCGGGCCGCAGTCGCTTCAAGGCACTCCCCCTGAGCGCTGCATCCAGCGAGGCACCGTGCTGCGTTCGGCCGGCATTCACAACTACCGTCATCAGCAGCTGCAAGCCACAGAACCAGGTGTCCGGTCCGCGGGAGAAGCTCAATGGCTGTTCCGAGAGCGACTCGGGAGTCTGGCCCGAAATCGCGGGTCGCTACCAAGACCCGCATGCCGCCTGCATGAGCCCATTCGGGCATGTCCCCCTGGCTGCCGGTGGTAGGTGAGGAGGAACGAGCGTGCGAGTCGTAGCCGGAACTGCGAGAGGGATTCGCCTGCAGCCACCGAGCACAAACGAGACCCGTCCGATCAGTGACCGCGCGAAAGAGGCGTTGTTCAACATCTTGTCCCCGAAGATTCGAGGGCACCAATTTCTCGACCTTTTCGCTGGCACCGGGGGCGTCGGTATCGAGGCCCTGAGCCGAGGGGCATGTGGAGCAACCTTCGTGGAGCAATCCATGAAGATCGCAGAAGACCTTCGGGACAATCTGCATCGGACACGACTCGTCGAAAGTGCCGTTATTCGGCAGATGGATGTCTTTGCATTCCTTCGGGAAGCGCCGACGCCGTTCGGTGTCATATTTGTGGCGCCCCCGCAATGGGTGAACCTCTGGCCAGCCGCACTGAAGATCCTCGACGTCGAGCCAAAATGGCTGGATGAGGTTGGTGTTATCGTTGTCCAGCACTATCCCGCGGAATACGAGGTACTTGCCCTCAAGAACCTTGTGGAGTGCGATCAACGCAGGTACGGAGGTGTCCAACTCGTTTTCTACAAGCCGAGGTGAGGAGCGACTTCGCCTTGCAGGGGCGACGCTCCTGCAGCTGTCCTGCCAGTCGGGAGGGCTGCAGAGGATCACTCATCGAGAGGGGCACGGCCGTTTGTCGGCATCAGAACTAGCCGAGCTCCCGAGCTGCGACCGATGTCGCATGGTAGATGCACCATGATGGGTACATGGCAATCCCCGGCACGTACCGACTGAGCGACGAAACGGCCGTTGCCGATGACGTCGCAATCCCTGCGTGGGCAGCCGCAGCGCGTCCAGCGCTCCTCGACGTAGCTCGCAGATACCGCGCCACGATCACCTACAAGGAGCTCTCGGAGGCGGTCCAGTTCCAGAGTGGAGTCGCGACGAGAAGGCTCATCCAGCACTGGATCGGACGGGTCCTGGGTTCGGTCGCAGCGGCATGCCATGCTGCAGGCGAGCCATTGCTCTCCTCCCTGTGCGTGAACGCTGAGGGGTCGGTCGGACCTGGCTACAACGTTGCCATCCTCGAAACCTACGGGCCTCCCGAACCTGAAGATGCCGATCGGCATGCGGCCGAAGAGCGACTCAAGTGCTACGTTTGCTTCGGCGCAACACTGCCGCCGGGAGGAGGAGTGCCTGCTCTCACCCCGAAACTCGCCCAACAGCGCGTCAGGGCGAGCCAGCTAGCGATGGCGAGCAGGCCTCGAGAGGTGTGCCCGGTCTGTTTCCAGCAAAAGTCGGCCACTGGAGCGTGCGCCTGTTTCTGACCTCATCGGGAGTACAGCGGACGCGGGTTTCTACGAAGGCGCATGTGGCCACCGGTATCCGAATCTCCAACTGCTCACACCGCCTCGTGTACAAGACGATTGGGGCGTGCACCTTGGGCCTCAGTGTTGACGAATTCGCCGGCGAGAGGTGCCGAGATAGGCTGAAGGGTGCAAGCGCGCGATTCGGCCGCTGACCAGCACTGCCGTGCATCTGCCACGATCATCGGAATGGGTTGTCCAATCACCTTCCTGTTCGTTCGTAAGCTGCTCAATCTGGTTCGACTCGGACCGAGCCCGGACGAGAAGGAGTCGAGATCGCGGTACTCCGCCATCAGCTCGGCCTGCTTAGCTTTCATTTAAACCCAATACCACTTAGTTAAGGCACCAGCCTGGTAGAGTCGGGCCATGCCAAGAGTTGGTCAGGTCAAGGCTTCGGACGACGAGCGCATCACTGATCGGATCGCCATCGGTGTGTTGACCTCGAGGTT
>Ga0224558_1003488_pt1 | contig 13033 bp, 14 predicted proteins | sample 714S32024metaG_FD_180682 | JGI IMG/M metagenome (GOLD analysis project Ga0224558, IMG submission 180682) | Peat soil microbial communities from Stordalen Mire, Sweden - 717 S3 20-24 | ecosystem: Environmental > Terrestrial > Soil > Wetlands > Peat | place: Sweden: Norrbotten County, Stordalen... | reverse complement strand
GCACCTGATTGCACTCGCCCTGCTCGACCGAGGTGGCTACTGCCCACCCCTACCGGGTCGTCATGCCGCCTGATCGACCCACGGATCAAGCAGGAGAGCCGGAATTCCGGCCCGCGATCTCCCTCCCGACGCTCCCTCCTACGAGCAGCTCCAGGTGGAGAATGCCGAGCTGCAAGCGGTGGTCGGCTCGCAAGCGACGGAGTTGGCCGAGCTGCGAGCACGCCTTGCTGATCTCGAGGAGCGTCTCGGTCGCAACCCTCGGAACTCCTCGATGCCGCCGTCGGCCGAGGGGTTCTCGAAGCCTCCGGCACCAAGCCGGGCCGAGCGTCGAGCCGCGGCCCGCAAGCAGGGCAAGCAGCCCGGTGCCCCGGGCAAGCACCTGGCCCAGGTGGTCGATCCGGACCAGGTGATCCACCACGCACCGCCCTCGTGCTCATCGTGCGGCGTCAGCCTCAAAGATGCCGAGGTGGTCGACACCGAACGCCGTCAGGTGTTCGACCTCCCCGAGATCCGCCTGGTCGTCACCGAACACGTCGCCGAGCGGCGGCGGTGCCGGTGTGGCTGCACCACCAAGGCCACCTTCCCGTCCGCGGCCACCGCCCCTGCCTGTTACGGGCCTTCTGCCCGAGCCCTGACTGCCTACTTGGCAGTCCATCAACACCTGCCCTTCGACCGGATGGCTCAGCTGTTCAGTGACGTGCTCTCTGCACCGGTCTCGGTCGGGGCCCTGGCCCAGATGGTCACCGAGGCATCCGATGCCACCCGTCCGTTCCTGGACGCCACCCGGGACCTGCTCCACGAGGCTCGAGTCGTGCACTTTGACGAAACCGGCAGTCGGGCCGTCGGTCGACTCCACTGGGTCCACTCGGCCTCGACCAGCTTGCTCACCTTGCTCGACTGCCACCCCAAGCGCGGGCGTCTGGCCATGGACGACCTCGGAGTGATCGGGGCCATGTCCGGAGTTGCCGTCCACGACGGGTGGAAGCCCTATCGCCACTACGAGGTTGACCATGCCCTCTGCAACGCCCACCACCTCCAGGGAGCTGAAGGCGGTGGGCATCGGTTGGGACCAGGGCTGGGCGAACGACCTGGCTGGCCTGCTGGTCGAGGCCAAACACGCTGTCGAAGCGGCCCGCGCCCGTGGGGCCGACCACCTCGACGCCGCCACCCTGCACTCGATCCGGGTTCGCTACGGACAACTGGTGGCCAAGGGGTTCAGCCTCAACCCGGCTCCCGAGTTCGGAAAGCGGGCAGGGTATGAGAAGAAGGCCTTCAACCTGCTGCGTCGCCTCGACGAACAGCGGGCCGACGTGCTGCGGTTCATCACCGACTTCAACGTGCCGTTCGACAACAACCAGGCCGAACGGGACATCCGCATGGTGAAGCTCCAGCAGAAGATCTCCGGATCGTGGCGCACGCTCGAGGGTGCGAGGAACTTCTGCGCCATCCGCAGCTACGCCTCGACCTTGCGCAAGCAGGACCACAACGTGCTCGCTGGACTACGCCAGCTGTTTGAGGGTCAGGCCTGGCTGCCCGCTGGGGCCTGAACAGTTACGTGTTTTGTAGAGACTCACATTCTCCCAGGACAGGAGGGCTTTTACGCGGACGCGGCCACCGCAGAATCAGGAGCGGGACGAATTTTCGAGGCTAACTGAATCGGATCCACCTCGACGTGGTCAGCAATGAATGCGCTCTCGATCCGCACGGGACTGCGCCTAGAGCATCGCCCTGTTCATCGAGCTGGACCGAAGTCTCAATGGCTCGTAGTCCACGACGGCGAGTTCTCGGAAGCCTTTGCCGCGGATTCGCGACTGACCCCCAACGGCACCTCGCGGATACCTGCGCTGAGGATCGTGATTGCCTCGATCTGACGATTTCGCCGGTCCAGTTCGGGAACGGTGGGAGATGGCCCGAATGGCTGTACCAACCGCGATCCATCACACGTTCCTCATATCTCCGGGCTACAACGTCTCCTCAACTGGGCGTGCCTGCATGGGAGGGTCACCCGCCCCGGCTAGCGGTCGCCACGACGCGAAAGGTGTTCATCCGATGAACTATCGTCCACGGACCCGTGCTTCTCGGTTCGCCCTGGTGACGGCAGCTACGGCCGCACTGGTTGTCAGTGCTACGTCCTGTGGAGGCGGGGCAACGCCCGCATCCACCGCGTCGGAACGGGTGACAGGGGGTCCGGGTGGGACCTACCTGGTCCCGCCCGGGATCCACAAGATCAAGCACGTGGTCGTCATACAGCAAGAGAACCGGTCGTTCGACTCCTACTTCGGGACGTTCCCCGGTGCCGACGGCATCCCGATGAAGAATGGAACGCCGATCGTATGCGTGCCTGATCCATCGTCCGGAGCCTGTGTGGCGCCCTACGTCGACCACGCTGACGTGAACGGCGGCGGTCCGCACTCTGCCGTCAATGCCACCGCCGACGTCAACGGAGGGAAGATGGACGGCTTCGTCGGCCAAGCCCAGTCCGGCCGGAAGGGCTGCCTTGACCCCACCGACCCGGCGTGCACCAACTCGGCCTCACCGGACGTGATGGGCTACCACACGGAGAGCGACATCCCCAACTACTGGACCTACGCCAAGGACTTCGTCCTTCAGGACCACATGTTCGAGCCCAACGCCTCGTGGAGCCTTCCGTCCCACCTTTTCCTGGTCTCGGAGTGGTCGGCCTACTGCACGCAGGAGGACAACCCGTCCAGCTGCGTCAACGCCCTGCAGACCAGGCCGGCTGAGCGGCCCCAAAACGCTCCGGCCGTTTCCGAAGGCCAAGCCGGACCGAAGAATGGGACGACGACGAACAAGCGCGGCGTCGCAAAGAGCACAGGGAACCAGCCCATCTATGCCTGGACCGACCTGACCTATCTGTTGCACAAGAATCACGTGAGCTGGGGCTACTACGTAGTAAGCGGTACTGAACCAGACTGCGAGAACGATGCCGCCGAAACCTGTGCGCCCGTTCAGCAGAACTCCAACACTCCCGGGATCTGGAATCCACTGCCGTGGTTCAATACCGTACAGAACGACCACCAACTGGGAAACATTCAGGACGTGACCAAGTTCTACGCTGCAGCCAAGGCCGGAACACTGCCGGCCGTGTCCTGGGTCGTGCCCTCAGGAGAGGTCAGCGAACACCCACCCGCCCCGGTCAGCTACGGACAGACCTACGTGACGAGTCTCATCAATGCCGTCATGAAGAGTCCGGACTGGGACTCGACGGCCATCTTCCTCGCCTGGGACGACTGGGGCGGCTTCTACGATCACGTCGTGCCGCCAGCCGTCGACGAGAACGGATACGGCCTCAGGGTCCCGGGCATTGTCATCAGCCCCTACGCCAAACAGGGATACGTCGATCATCAGACACTCAGCTTCGACGCCTATGACAAGTTCATCGAGGACGATTTCTTGCATGGTCAGCGGATCAACCCCGCTACCGACGGTCGCCCGGACCCGAGGCCGGATGTTCGGGAGAACGAGAAGCTCCTCGGGAACTTGGAGAATGATTTCGACTTCAACCAAGCCCCTCGATCACCCGTAGTTCTGCCGGTCCATCCCAAGACCACCCTTACCGGTACCCCGGTGCCGTCCCAAGTGTCTGCAGCGGCCAAGGCGCCAGACGGCGACGGGTAGTCCTGACTGGCGGGGGTTCTCGATGTCCTTGGAGCCACGGGCCACAACGCGAGTAGGACACATCGGGCCTGCCTCTGATCGTCGGGTGGATCGGACACGCGAGCCGACCCGTGCTTACCGCGGACCAACTGTCCCACGCCGGCAAGTCGAGGATGGGTCTATCGCCCTTGGCGTGAGCTGTTCACTCGGGTCGACAGCCCTCGATGGCATGTAGTGAGCTTTGTGCCATGACTAAGACGATCGAGATCTCCCGAGACATCGCCGCTTCGCCCGAGCTGGCGTACGCCGCCATCTCCGACGTGACCCGCATGGGTGAGTGGTCGGAGGAGTGCAACGCCTGCGAATGGCACGAAGGTTTCGACGGACCAGTCGTCGGTGCGACATTCGACGGCCACAATCGGAACGGTGAGCACGAATGGGTCACGCAGGGCAAGGTCATCGAAGCTGACCCAGGACGGGCTTTCACCTTCGAGTGCTCGATGATGGACTTCCACTTCTCCACCTGGGGGTACCGGTTCGAGCCAACCGACTCGGGGTGCCGGGTCATCGAGTGGAGTGACGACCTCCGACCCGAGTCCGTTTTGGAGTTCAGCCAGCAAATGTCGGGCATCGACGATCGGACACAGCGGAACCGGCAGACGATGAGTCTCACGTTGGAGCGCCTCGCCGCTTCCCTCGAAGGCTGAATTACCGTTAAGGATTCGTCAATCGACCTTGAAGGTCACTTCAGACTGCCTGTCCCCGATCGGTTAGACGCCACCATTCTTAAGGTCCCGGACTGATCACGCTGCCTCTCGCGAGACAGCGTGAACCAATGCTTTGCACATCGCCGTATCAGGTGTCCGCACCGATGAGCCCCGCCAGAGCGTACGTCGGGTGCCGGTCGAGATTGTGTCGGGCACGGTCGTACCGCCTCGTCGTCCGCGGGTCGGCGTGTCCAGCCGCGTCCTGAACATCCCTAAGGCTCGCCCCAGCGTCCAATGAGAGGGTTACGAAGGCGTGGCGGAGGTCATGAGGATGGAGCGAGTCCGCCTTGGCCGGGACAGCGTCACGCGCGAGGCGTCGGAGAGTTCTCCACGCCTCTGAACGCTGCCAGCGTCGTCCTGTGGCGGTGGCGAACAGGGGTCCTGTCACTCGGTCTCCCGCGTATACCTCGACGGCCTCGGCGGTCCTCGGGGCCATGGGGATAGTGGCTTTCTTGCCTCCCTTACGCATGACGCGGAGAACGCGATGACCGCGTTCGATGTCGAGGTCCTCCATTTCGGCCCCGAGTACCTCGGAGATGCGGAGCCCGTTGAGTCCGAGTAGGAGGACGAGGGCCAATGAACGGGAGGAGTCGGCCTCGGCAGCAACTCCGCGATGGCTCGGACCAAGGCGTGGGCCCGGTCCGTAGTGACCTCAGCCGGCTCGCCGTGGGAGGGATCGCATTGGCGAAGAACGCCGTCGCCGACTTCAGGTCGCGCTTCCTCGACAAGAACACGTCGATGACCTGCCCGTATTGGTCGACCGCTCGGTAAACGTACCGCCGGGACCCCGAGACCTTCACGTAGGCCTCTCGACGAACCTGTGACCACCCACGCTGTGGCGGCATGGCCGGGCCGCGTCAACCAGCTACGGCGTGAACTGCTGGACCCACCGGAACAGGGTCACATGGTCGACCTCGACGCCGCGTTTGGAAAGGAGTCCTTCGAGATCCCGGTAGGACAGTTCGTAGCGCAGGTACCAGCGCACAGCAGCGATCAAAATGACCTCCGGCGGGAACCTGAATCCAGCGGACGCTGAACTTGGCGGCTGGATGGGTCGAACGAGACGACGATGCTTCATTCGGGCAGCCTCGTCCATCAACGGTCTGGATACGAGCCCCAGGGCGTCCAGTCGAGGTCGTGCTAATTGCAACAGTTCCGCCGCACGGCAAGGCTCAGCTGAGCATCTTGGACGGCGTCCGAACCTGCTGTTACGAACAGCCGGAGGGAGGGCTCATCGCTCCCGCCTTCGGACGTAAGCGTTGCAGGGGAATCCTTCACCCATGTCGTGCATGCGCATGAGCTAGCTTGCCGTAGGAGAAATGTGACATCGGCCGGAAGCCACTCAGGGTGGGGAGACGTTGGGCGGGCGTGACCACGAGAGATCTGCGGCTGGAAGACCCCTCCGTGGCCGGGCCACACGCTGACTCGGTCATGTCCGCAACGACTTGCCGCAGCCGAGCCGGGCTCGGACCCATACCCGTCCGTTCCTGGCGACCTCCGGTGGCGGCCGGATGTGCGTACCTTGCGCTCTCGGTCTTCATGTGGTGGCACGTGTGGTCCGGCCACCCGACATCGACCACCCTCTGCGGCTGCGGCGACCCCTCCCTGTTCACGTCATTCATCGAGTGGCCTGCCCATGCCATCCCCCGCGGACTCAGCCCCTTCTACTCGACGGCCGTGAACGCCCCGAGCGGCATCAACCTGCTGGCCAACACCAGCGTTCTGACCATTGGCGTGGTGCTGGCCCCGGTCACGTGGATCTTCGGTCCGGTTGCCACCCTCAATGTGGCGTCGACGTTGGCGCCGGCGCTCTCCGCCATGGCCATGTTCGTGCTGCTGCGACGCTGGGTGTCCTGGGCCCCGGCCGCCTTCGTCGGTGGCCTGTTCTATGGGTTTTCTCCGTTCATCGTGGTCGCCCTCAGCTGGGCCCATCTGATGCTCGGCCTGGCGGCGGTACCGCCGCTCGTCCTGATTTGCCTGGACGAACTGCTCGTCCGGCAGCGCCGCCGCCCGGTCCTGATCGGTTCCGCCCTCGGTCTCCTGATTGCGCTGCAGTTCTTCATCGGGAGCGAGCTCCTCCTGATCATGGCGATCGTGGGGGCCGTGGGCCTTCTCCTCGTCGCCGCCTACGCCGCGTGGCGACAGCCCGACGCCTTCCGGGAGCGCGTCCACCACGCCATGGTCGGCCTCTCCACCGGAGCAGGCACCGCGCTCGTGCTCCTCGCCTATCCGGTGTGGTTCGCGGTCGCCGGGCCGGACCACTTCGCCGGGCCCGTGTGGCCGGCCACCGGCGGGTCAAACGGCGTGGCGACCAGCACCACGTTGCTCAGGCGCTACCTGTTCCCGGCTCCCGGCGACTCAGGGGCTGCCCACCTCGACCATATGATGGGCGGCTACCAAGGGCCCATCCTCTCCGACCAATACTTCGGGATCGGGGTGGTGGTCGTCCTGATTGTCGGGATCATCGTCTGGCGCCGTGACCGACGGCTCTGGCTGTTCGGTGCGATCGGCATCGTGTCGGTCGTGCTGTCGTCAGGTGTGAACAGTGTCGTCTGGACGCCGTGGCGGTTGCTGGCGAACCTCCCGTTGTTCGAGGACATCTATCCGTACCGGATCGTCTTCGTCACCTATCTCGCCGTCGCCGTTATGTTGGGACTCATCGTCGACCACACGTACTGGGCGGTGAGCCGTGCCGGTGAGACGATGCACGACCGGACCGCGGGACGAGCGGCCGGAAGTCTGCGTCCACGGCTCCCGGCATGGTCCGGCGCGGCCGCCGGCGCCGTCGTGGCGGCGATCGCCCTCGTCCCGCCCGCCGCCTATCTCGCCCAGACCATGCCCGTCACCACCCGGCCCGTGGCCCTTCCCCTGTGGTTCCGGACCGTGGCGCCGCACCTGGCCGATCATCAGGTGCTTCTAGTCCTTCCGGCCCGAACCGGGACCTCCACCAACAATGACAACCCCATGACCTGGCAGGCCGTCGACGCGATGCGCTTCGCCATGGTGGGAGCGGGGGGACCGAGTGGCATCCTCCAGCGAACCGGGGAGGAGCGGCGGGGGGCGGCCGTCATCGCCGCTGCGTCCGCCCCCCCCGGCGTCAACGAAGCCGTGGGACCGGGCGACGTCCCGGCGGTCAGTCGGGCACTCCGCCAGTGGGGGGTGACCATGGTGGTCATCCCCGACCAGACCGACCTCCCGGTCTACGACCAGATCTCGTCGGTTACGTTCGCAGCTGCCCTGATCACGGCCTCCACCGGACGACGGCCGATCCACAAGGAGGACGCCTGGGTATGGAGAGGGGTGGCGAGCGACCCTCCCGCGGCGTTCCGGAGCGACGCTCGCATCTCGGCTTGCACACACGGTACGGCGGTGCGGGGGGTGACCGCCGTCGATGCAGCCACGAACTGCGTACTGCACACGACCTCTGGGTAGGAATGGCGCGGGAGCCGCGCGGGGGGCGATCGCCGAGCCGAGCGCACGAAGCGCGCCTCCCACCACGCGCCGCTGTCGGACTGCCCGAAAAACAGAGCCCCGGGCTTGCAATCCACCATGGACGATGGTTGCGTGACTCGACGGCGTTATCGGCGGAGCGCTTCGCTGCGGCCGCGTGCACTGACCGGTAGCATTCGCCGACTCTTGCCATCGAACGCCACCCCGATCTTGCTCACATTCGAGCGCGGATCGAGTTCGATGCTTTGACACGATTGAGAAGCGCAACGTGAGGCAGAGCCGCTGCGGAACTGTCCAACGGGCGAGCACGAAACCGCGTTCGATTCGTTACATATTGGTGCGCATCAGCGTCCGCGCCCGGTCGATTGATTGTCGATCATCCGTACCGTAACGGAAGCCAGTCATTCTCGTTCTCGTACACGGATCGCATCCGCTGATGCAGGGGTTCGGGCTCCTCTGCCCAGTTTGACACCGAAGGGAGACACACGTGAAGAAGATCCTGATCGCAGCAGCGGCGGCCACCATGCCGCTCGGCATGCTTGCCGTGACCGCAGGGGTGGCATCGGCCGGTGCGCCGAAGGTTGACGTCACCCACGCCACCATCGCCTGCACCACGGTGACCGAAAAGGCCAAGTTCGCGCCCGCCCTCGTGCTCGGTGGAGCCCAACCGGAGAACACCAACATCAAGATCGCTGTCGGTGGCTGCACGGTCTCCGGAGTCTCGGGTGTGACGATCGGCGGTGGAGCGGGTTCTGGCGTCCTCCACAGTGCGACGAACAACGCAACCGCTCTGCTCGGTCCGACAGCCGTCACCGGTTCGATCAAGATCAAGTGGGCCAGCAATGTGAAGTTGACCTCGAAGGACAGCACGGTGACCGTGACCGTCATCACTGGAGGGACACCTGCCGACGGCTAGGCATCCCTGGCCGTCTTGGCCGGTAACGCGTCGGTGTCTGGTGACTTCGCCGGCTCTGACTCCGGGGCGTCTTCGAACCTCTATTCCGAGACGACCCAGCCGGTGACCACGCTGACGACCGAGGCGACGGGTAAGGGCATCAAGTCCGTCACCCTCGGAACGGACGGCACCCACACCACACCAAACTCGCTCAACCTAGGCTAGTTGGCCATCTGCAGCATCGGAGGCAACGGGCGGGGCTTCGGTCCCGCCCGTTGCCCTTCTTGCCGTGGCGAATTGAAGGAAGTGAATCGGACGATCCGAAGTGGGCAAACCACGATGAGCAATCGTTTGGCAGATTCATGGACGGCGGGCGCCAGGCTCAGGGGCAAGAGGGATCCGGACGGGGGCTCCGTGACTCATTCCGGCATGAGGCTCATACGTACGGAAAGAGCAGAAATTGCACCCATCCAACATGCTTTCCCGACAGCCGTTCTGAGGATCCATCCCCGGAGTTTCGATGGTCTGCAGTTTGGGTCGGAAGTCTGCGAGAAGCGATGTGCCGGCAACTACCAACGAACAAGCTCGACAATTCGTTACTCCACTGATTCAGTTGTTCATTTGACGCGTGGAAACGGAATCCTGTGCTGGACTGCTCCCCAACTAAGGTGTAGTACTTCAGAAAGGCGTGTGGGGTTTCCGTCGGCAGAAGTGGAAGAGGTGGAAGGTTTGATCGACTTCGGGGGAGCCTTACGTGCAGCGAAGGGTGGTGACGAGGAGGCGTTTGCGTCTCTGTGGAGAGAGTTCCATCCGTGGCTACTCCGTTATCTGAACGTAAAGGCAGCCCCTGCCGCCGAGGATCTCGCAGCAGACACATGGCTGCGGATCCTTCAAGCGCTCCCGACGTTCGAGGGCGACGAAGACGGCTTCCGTGCATGGATCTTCGTCAGCGCTCGGAACCGGGTAACGGACTGGTACCGGTCGGGGGCCCGTCGTCCTGACTTCATCGAAAACTCGAAGATCGCCCTGATGCCGGCGAGCAACACCGTCGAGTCAGAGGCTGCGGAGCGGTCAGCGACGGATGCGGCCTTGGTGACAATTGCGACGCTTCCTCCCGATCAAGCCGAGGCGGTTACCCTTCGGATCGTCGTGGGTCTTGACGTTGCATCCGTGGCGACCATCATGAAGCGCTCACCCGGCTCAGTGCGAGTGCTCTGCCATCGTGGTCTCCGGCGCTTGGAGGAGATGCTCAATTCGGCGGAGCTCCCCGTCACCGACGTGGAGGGGCGCCACGAGTCAGCATCATTGGGAATCATCGAAGGATTACCAGTCTTGGAGGAGGGTCGGCTCCATGGTTGACATGAACTTCGGAGTCTCAAGTGAGGACATTGAAGGCGCCAACGGCACGGTGGTCGAACTACCGAACCTGATCTCCGGAAAGCTTGCCGACTTCCTGTCGAATGCCTCGGGCCCGGTGCAACAACAGGAGTTGACCTGGGAGCACGGTGCCCGCACTGCCTTTCGGGCGGCCAACGTGTCCTGGCCGAAGCCTCAACGACGGTTGCACCGTTCGCCGGCTGTCGTTGCCATTGCCACGGTCGCGAGTCTCCTTGTGACCACAACGAGTTTGGCGGCAGCCACTGGTCTTCCTGCGCCTGCAGCGCGGGTGGTGGATCGAGTGCTTAACCGGGTTGGTATCCCGGTCACGCCTCCCGCTGTGGGCCACCAAGGGAGCTTGGCGGGTGTGATCCCAATGCTCCATTCCAGCAACTTGAGTGTTGGTGCAGTTGGCGCACGGACTCATACGCATGCCGCCCGTGTGGCCGCCTGTTCGACGAGTCAGCCAGCATCGACGAATCGATCGAATGGGTCTACGCAATCGGGGCGGTGCTCTGTCACCCAGGTGACATCAGGAATTCGGGCGGGCGCAGTTCATCGGAACTCCGAGGTAAAGGGACGTGGAAATCTGGGGACTGGAGTAAGCCAGGGCGCAAATCTGGGGACTGGAGTAAGCCAGAGCGGGAATCAGGGGACTGGGACCAACCGGGGCGGAAATCAGGGGACCGGGACTGGGACTAACCGGGGCGGAAATCAGGGGACCGGGACTAACCGAGGCGGAAATCAGGGGACCGGGACTGGGACCGGGACTAACCGGGGCGGAAATCAGGGGACCGGGACTGGGACCGGAACGTGCACTAGCGCTGGAACAGGAACAAGCACTGAGACCGGCACTGGGACCGGCACTGGGACCGGCACTGAGACCGGCACTGAGACCGGCACTGGGACCGGCACTGGGACCGGCACTGGCAAGTGTGGCAAGAAAGGGACTGGTCATCACCACCACGGCACGGCGGTCTCGGGACCTGCCGGTTCCACCCAGTCGCCGGCACCGTACTCGGCGGAGCCATGACTCTTATTGCCCCTAGATTGAACAGTATCGACTCGCTTGGTGGTCATCGATCATGATCAGACCTCTTGGCGCTGCGATTGGCTGCATGTTGTTCGGAGCAGTCATGGTCGGGCCGGTTGGGGGCCCGACCATGGTCAGGGCCTCTCTCGCCCATGCCCCCCTCGAAGCCACATCTTCTGTACATTTCGCCAATCCTGGGCACGGGAAGAAGCCGGCGAACGGCACACAGGGCTCGCTGGACTGGGCTGGCTACGCAGTCACTGGTCCGGTCTACTCGAATGTCTCGGGTAGCTGGACCGAGCCTGCCGCAAGCTGTACCGCGAACAAGGTTGAGCAAGCGGCGTTCTGGGTGGGTATCGACGGCTACTCAACTACCAACACTGTCGAGCAGATCGGTACCGACTCAGACTGCACCAAAGGGAAGGGTAAGAAGGCGGGTGGTCCGAACTACTACGCCTGGTACCAGATGTTTCCACTGTCTGATGTGGTCCTCTCCCAGTCTCTCTACCCGGTGGCGCCGGGAGACTCCATTGCGGCGAGGGTGTCGGTTGCGGGCTCGACCTACACGCTGACGATCACGGACGGATCGAAATGGCACTTCTCCACGACACAGACTCCATTGGTCGCGCCACCGAACTCGTCAGCCGAATGGATCGCCGAGGCTCCATCCTCATGCAATGGAACGAAGTGCAAGGTGCTTCCCTTGGCTAACTTCGGCTCCATCACATTTACGGGCGCTTCTGCCAACGGACAGGCGATCTCGTGGTCAGGATTCACGAACTACCAGATCAACATGACGAACAAGAGTGGGAAGAAGACCAAGGCTCAGCCGTCAGCACTGGGATCCGGTGGAACGGCCTTCAGCGTCGCCTGGAAGAGCAACTAGATTCGGCGAGAACCGGCTTGAACGCCGGCACTCGCTAAAGCTGTGTGTCCGTGTTCGCCGATGCATGCATATCGGGTCCGTCGAGCTGACGTTTCCGCCGACAGATGCTCCGGACCCGGCTCCAATCGGCGAAAATGACCCTCCAGTACCCTAGGCTCGATCCAAATGAGAACCCTCAGCCCTGAAGAAGAAACAGTCCGAGCCATTCAGGATCTGATCGAGGCCAACAGGTCGGTACGTAAGGCCCTTCGGCAGAACGAAGTCATCCTGAAGCGTGCATTGAAGAAGCTGGGCCAGGGTGCCGATGTGCCGATGACACTCCGGGCCATGCCTGCCGATGTCCCCCGTCAGTCGGCGAACGATGCGCTCGAGGAGTACACGGCGGCACGGCACAATTTGCGCCTCGTCCTCATTACGGAATGCCTTGAACGTGGTGTGTCCATCGGGGAGATCGGACGACAGTGGGGGTTTTCTCGGCAACTGGCAGCCCGCTATGCCAAGGAAGCCCGAAGCCGCGACTGAGTTGAGTAAAGCAAAGGTAAACGCCCTCGCCAACTGCACCTACCGACTGGTGGAGGCGGAGGGGAGGTTGGCCACTATCTTCCTCGGCCTGCTGTTGGCGGCATGGCCTGGGATCCCCATGCAGACTTGCGCAACCGGGTCGCCTTCGTTCTGGGCCTCATCGAGGAATGCCGGCCCATTGCCGAGCGGCACGTAGCCCGTCTGCTCACGGGACATATGCTCGCTGAAGGGACTCTGCTGAGTGATGCCCGGGCACAGGCTCACCAGGGGGGGTGTTCGACCCCGAATGGTTTCGGGCGCAGGTCCTGCCGGGTTTGGCTGCCGTCAGCCTGGTGACTATCGCCAATGAGGCCGGCATTGTCGCTTGCCAGTCTTAAGGGACCACCCCGTTGCCAGCATCATGGGACCACCTCGTGCCCACCTCTGCCGGCCGACCTGATGATCCCGGTGACCGACGGCGGTGTCAAGTGCGTGGGCGTTTCGGC
>Ga0224558_1003486_pt1 | contig 13042 bp, 13 predicted proteins | sample 714S32024metaG_FD_180682 | JGI IMG/M metagenome (GOLD analysis project Ga0224558, IMG submission 180682) | Peat soil microbial communities from Stordalen Mire, Sweden - 717 S3 20-24 | ecosystem: Environmental > Terrestrial > Soil > Wetlands > Peat | place: Sweden: Norrbotten County, Stordalen... | reverse complement strand
GCGAAGTCGATCGCCTCGAAGAGAGCACCGCCCAGACCCATGATCACGGCGCCCTCGATCTGATTGGCCAGGTTGTCAGGGTTGACCACGGCGCCGCAGTCGAAGGCGGTCACGAGCCGCACGACTTGGAGCCTCCGTTCGGGCCCCACCACAACCTCGGCGGCGGTGGCGACCCGCCCACCCTTCTCAATCCCGCCGGCGATACCTCGGCCGGCTCCAGACATCTCGGGCCTGCCGCGCCCCCAGCCGATGCGGCCCGCGACGGTGCGAAGGACATCGGAGAGACGCTCGTCGTCCAGGTGACGCAACCGAAACTCCAGCGGATCGGCGCCCAGGAGCCGGGCCATGACGTCCATATGCGACTCCCGAGCGAAGTTGTTGGCGGTGGCCGCGAGGGCGCGGTACGCGCCCTGCGGCAGCGGTGACGCCGCCGGCTGGTGGACGACGCGCCAGTTGGGGACGCTATACGGGGTGATCAGCGCCGCCGGGCCTGAGTTGATGTTCGTCATCGACCAGGCGGAGAGCCGTCCGCCGCCGTCCGACCCCGCCGCCACGTCGATTACCGCCGCGGGACGAAGATGTCCCCAGGTGAACTCCTCGGCACGGCTCCACTGCACCTTCACGGGCCGGTCCACCGCGTGGGCCAGCCGGGCCGCCTCGATCGCCACGGTCGCCCCGTGCTTGCCACCGAAGCCTCCCCCGAAGTCAGGAACGATCACGCGAGCGTCCTCCTCGTCCACCCCGAGGGCCTCGGCCAACTCTCGGCGCACGTTGAACGGCGTTTGCGTGCCGGTCCACACCGTGACCCGCCCGTCTCGCCACTCGGCGAGCGCAGCGCGCGGTTCGAGCGGGGCATGGGCGATGTAGGCGGTCCGGTAGGTCGCCTCCGAGCGCACCGGCGCCACCGCCAGAGCACGGTCCGGGTCGCCGGCCTCCTCACGCACGGGGCGCAACCAGCCCGCCTCCTCGATGGGGTGCATCCGCAGGAAAGCTTCGAGCTCAGCTGCGGACGGCTGCTCGGAGCGGTCCCACGTCGCCTCAAGCGCCTCCACCGCGACCCGCGCAGTCGTCGCATCCTCGGCCACGACCCCCACGAAGCCGCCCTCACGAACCACCACGACACCGGCAACGGCCTCGGCGCGGCGGGCCTCGAGGGAGCGCAACCTGGCTCCGTAGGCCGGGGGGCGGAGCACCGCGCCATGCAGCATCCCAGGCCGGGTCAGGTCCGACGGAAAGCGCCGACTCCCCGACACCACCGCCAGCCCACCCTGCGCCAGTGCCATGTGGCCGGCGGCTCGCCACCGGGCCGGCGGTGTCAATGCCACATCGGCCGGGACACGCTCTATGCGGCGCACCCCGATCAGGAGATCGGCGCAGGCGATCTGGCGCATCTGTCCGAGATTGCCGGCCACGCCGTCCGCCAGGGTGACATCAGCGGCATTAAGGCCGAGCCGGTCGGCCGCCGCCTCGCGGAGGGACTCGCGAGCGGCGGCCGCGGCCGCCCGCACCGAGGGAGCCGCATCCGGGATCGATCGGCTGCCAAAGGTGCCAATGTCGAAGGGCGAGACGGCGGTGTCGCCCATGACGAGCCGCACCGATCCGAGCGGCACGCCGAGCTCTTCGGCGATCAGCAGGGCCAGCGCGGTCCGCGTCCCCTGGCCGGCCTCGACCTTGCCGATGCCCGCCGTGACCCGTCCGCTGGCGCCGACATGCACCCAGGCGGACGGGGGCGATCCCCATCCCCGCGGGGCCACGCCGGTCCCCGCGGGAGGGTCGATGACGGTGACCAGCCCGTCGCCGAGCACGTCGAAGAACCGGCCGCCGCCGGCCGGGCCGACGTCCAAGGGCGCGTCCTGGTCGGCCTCCGGGGCAGCGCCGAGGCGGCCACGATCGACGCGGCTTCCCATCGGAGACGCGGCGAGCAACCCAGACGGCGGTTCGGGGCGATCGGTCAGCTCGATCGCCCGGCGCACCGCTCGTCGGATCCGGGGGTAGGTGCAGCACCGGCAGATGTGCCGTTCGAGGATGCCGAGGATCTCGGTCTCATTGGGACGCTGGGCGCGGGCCAGGAGCGTCGCGGTGGCGAGCAGCCAACCCGGAGTGCAGAATCCGCACTGCATGGCCCCCACCTCGAGCCACGCCTGCTGAACAGGATGGAGCCGACCGTCCTGGGCCAGGCCCTCCACCGTGGTGATCGGCTGGCCCGCAACCTGGCTCAGCAGGGTCTGGCAGGCGGGCAGCACCCGATCACCGACCCGCACCACGCAGGCGCCGCACGCGCCCTCTCCGCAGCCGAACTTGGGACCCGTGACCCCGAGATCGTCACGGAGCACCTCGAGGAGCGGGCGGGCGGGATCGGACGTGACCGAGCGCGCTATTCCATTGACGATGAGGGTCGCACTCATCCTAGCCACCTCCCGAGGGCGCAGCGCGAGGAACAGCGGACAGGATCCGGTTGCCGTGTTCCGAGGCAAAGTCTACCCGCCCAGGTTGGAGCCGCCGGACGCCTCCCATGGCGCCATACTCAAGCCCGTGCGGGAGCTGCTCACGACGCTCGACGACTGGGCGACGTCCAACCCCGTCATGGCTCTGGCCACCGTGGTTCGCACTGCGGGTTCGACCCCGCGGTCACCGGGAGCCCGGCTCCTCGTCAGCCGCGACGGGCGGATGGCGGGGTCCGTGAGCGGTGGCTGTCTGGAGTCCGCGGTCATCCAGGAGGCCCAGGCCACCCTCGCAGGTGAGTCTCCTCCTCGAATCCTGCGCTACGGGATCAGCGACGAGCTGGGCTGGGAGGTGGGGCTCGCCTGTGGGGGAAGCATGGAGATCTTCGTCGAGACGCTGCGCTGGGACGGATCGGATCCGGCGCTCGTCGCCGTCCAAGAGGCTGTCCACGTCCGCCACCCGGTGGCGCTGCTGAGTGTGGTGACTGGTGAGCACGTCGGCGCCAGGGCCGCGGCTGACGAGGAGGCTCACCTGGTCGGGACCCTGGGCGACCGAGCCGCAGAGTCGGCGGCGCTCACAGCCGCCGCGAGCCGGCTGACCTCCGCGCTGCCCGGGATCGAGAACGTCTCCGGGCTCTCCGTCTTCATTGATCCCATCGTTGCCGCACCGCAGCTGGTCATCGTGGGCGCGGTGGAGATCGCGATCCACCTTGCACGGCTGGCCAAGACTGCCGGGTACCGGATCGTGGTCATCGATCCGCGGCGCGCGTTCCTCACTGAGGACCGCATCCCCGACGCGGACCTGCTGATTCCCCAATGGCCCGATGAGGCCCTGCCCGCCTTGGCCCTGGGGCCGCGCGACGCTGCCGTCTGCCTCGCCCACGACCCCAAGTTCGAGGATCCGGCCCTGTGCATCCTGCTCCGGAGCCGGGTCGGCTACGTCGGCGCGATCGGCAGCCGGAGCACCCATGCGAAGCGTGTCACCCGCCTGCAGCAGGAGGGCCTGGACGCGCTGGCCATCTCGCGGATCCACAGCCCGATCGGGCTTGACCTGGGCGCTGCCACCCCTCAAGAGATAGCGCTCGCCATCCTCGCCGAGGTGGTGGCGGCCCGCCGGGGGCGACCGGGGGGTGCCCTCTCCCCCACGGCTCCGGCGGCGCGGCCGTGAGACTGGAGATCCTCCACGGCTCCGCGGTCCACGACGGGGGGTGGGTGGGATCGGTGGTCTGCCACGACATCCTGGGCGCCGATGGCCGGCCCGTGCTCCGGAAGGGTCACCGCCTCGATCTTGCCGACTCTGCGGCCGTTTCCCGATCCGCCCCCGAGGAGCTGCACGTCATCTGGCTGGGGGAAGACGATGTCGACGAGAACACCGCAGCGATACGGCTGGCCCACGCAGTGGCAGGCCCGGGGGTCGAGATCCATCCTCCCATCGAGTCGCAGGCCCGTCTGAGCGCGGCCTGGCGCGGACTTGCCCAGGTGGACGCAGCGACCCTGGCGGCCATCAACGGAGTGGAGGGCGTCACCGTCTTCACCATTCCCGACGGTGCTCCGGTTGAGTCCGGCAGGACCCTGGCCGGTGTCAAGATCACCCCCCTCGCCATCCCGGGCAGCACCCTGGAGGAGGCCGAACTGATCGCCGCATCAGCTCCGCGCGGCCCAACCGTGACGGTGAGACGCTTCCTCCCGCTGCGCGTCAGCTCGGTGGTCCGCCAGCGGATCGACCACGTTGCTCGACAGCGGTTGGAAGTTTCGCTGCGGCGGCGCGTGGACTGGTTCGGCGGTTCGGTGGGGTCGATCGAGTATCCGGACGACCGTGCTGCCGCCGATGACGCCCTCGTCACCGCCACAGCCACCGCCGATCTGGTCATCGTCATCGGCCTGGCGACGGTGGATCCGTTGGAGAGCACCTGGTGTGGTCTGCTCGACGCCGGCGCATCGGTGATCCGCCGAGGCTTGCCGGTGCATCCGGGCAGCAGCTACTGGTTGGTCAGGTTCCAGGGCGTACCCGTCATCGGCGTGGCGTCGTGCGGCATGTTCTCACGGCGCAGCGCCCTCGATTTGCTGCTCATTCGGTGCTTTGCGGGGGAGCCATTGGATGGCGAGTTCCTCGCCGGCCTCGGGCATGGTGGCCTCCTCCGGCCTGAGGGGAGTTGGCGAATCCCAGCCTATGACCGTCAGGTCGGGATGGACGAGCGGTAGCGGCGCCAGTCGTCCGGTGTGTCGATGTCGACAGGGTGTTCGACATCCGAGCCGAGAACGAGGGGTGCGACCAGCTCAGGACGGGTGCGGATCAGACCCCGTGCGCCGACATCCCCGGACAAGGCCATGACCTCACCCCACAAGTCCCGGCGAAGCACCACCGGGGGCTGGAGGAGGCCACCCACGCTGAGCGCCGCGGCCGGCCGGAGGGAGACGGCGTGAACCTCGAGCAGCCGATCGAGAAGCCCGGAGCTGACTCCGAGCTGATCCCCCATGATGACCATGGCGCGTTCGACGTCGGAACCAAGAGCGGCAAGCCCGGCCCGCAGTGAGGTGCTCATCCCCGAGACATGGTCTGGGTTGACCAGGATTCGGGCTCGGCCCCAACGAACCCGCTGGGCGATCAGCTCGTGATCGGTGCCAAGAATGACCACCACGTCATCGAGCTGCGAGCCGCAGGCCACGGCCACGACGTGCTCCAGCAGTGGCCGGCCCCCGAGGGAGAGGAGCTGCTTTGGCTGGCCCATCCGCAGCGAGGAGCCGGCAGCGAGCACGATCCCGGCGCACGACATGGCCATCACCTCATCCCCGTTGAAAGCGTCGCGCGGTTCGCTGTCGTCACGCTCTTCTACGTGATCGAGAGCTCACGCCTCGGGTGCATCGGTCGCAAAGATGGTCAATCGATAGTAAGCGAGCTCGGTGCTCGACGATCAGGTCGCGGTCGCAGCCACCACCTCGGGGCCCCTTGCGCACGGCGGCCGGTGGCGCGGCGACGACGCGGTCGAAGAGGGCCCAGCCCGCCTTGAGGATGCGGACCAGGCGCGTCGCCTCCTCCGCGGTGAGCCGATCGCGCTCGCCGCTCGCGATGGGCGCCGGGAGGTCCGAAGTCGGTCGTTGCCGACCCCGCAAGCCGTTCCACGATGTCGATCCGCGCCGGGTCGGGTGGCCCCGGGCCTGCGGCTCGGAGCACCGGCGCGGATCGGGGTGTGTAGGCGGGGAGAGCATCGACCGCCGACTGCGAGGGGCCTTCACGTCGTGACCAGGGGCCGGGGCTACCCACGCCGTAGGTTGGCGGAGTCGGTGGTCGTGTGATCCTCCATGTCGAGGGTCACCCTGATGCCCGGCTCGGCCGCCGCCCGGCAGACCTCCTGCGCGTTGTCGAAGGCCAGCTCCTCGTCCAGCTCCTGGGCGAGCGCGGAGAGCTTGAGGGCCTCTCCGGCGACGAGGCGGCGGACCAGCCGGCTCGCGCAGCGCTGCCCGGGCCACTGCCAGGGCATCGATGGGGTCCGACTTCCCCCGGGTTCGGCCACCGCGGCGGTGATGGGAGAAGCGTACGCCCGGTGGTCAAGATTGCTCTTCGAAAATAGCCACTTGTTGTTGTACCCAATTAACCATCATCTCGTGATCTTGCAAGGAAGGAAGAACTAGAATCCCCTCACCACCATCATTCAATTCCTCTAAGGTTGAAGAACCGCTGGCAACCGCAACCACCAACGCACCGACGGCACGAGCGCAGGCAATATCCCGGGGAGTGTCCCCAATGACCACCATCTGCTCTCGTCTGCCTCCTATTCTTTGCCAAGCACGCAAGGCACTTTGGGCAAGCTCTGGCCTACTCACGGTATAATCGCCAAACTGGGATAGGCCCAAGTTGAAATAGGGGAATAGGCCAAAACTCTCCAACTTAAGGCGGCCTCGCTCGCGGCTATTCCCAGTGAGCAATGCTTGCTGATACGAGAGCATCGAAAATGCTGAAAGGCAATTCTTGACGCCTGGTAATACTTCAACGGTACTAGCACTCGCGTGGACCCTAGCCCTAGTCACTTTATCGAGCGCTTCAATAGCCCGCCCACGCACCGAAGAGAAGTCCTCTTCGGGGAAGACCTGAGCGTAGGCCCAAGCCAATAGCGAGCAGTCAGTTTGCCCTCCAATGGTAAGTCCTTTGAAGGAGACTGGCCCGACGCCCAACTGCGCCATGGCTTCTGCATAGACATCCGCGGCCGATAGGCTAGTCCTAATTAAGGTACCGTCAATGTCCCAAAGAATTAGAGTCTTTATCGATGGATTGGTCATCTACCAAAGTATCGTACCATTGAACTGTCACGCAAGAAATCGTCGAAGAGCATCACCCCTGCCGGTACTCGGGAATCTGACTCCCAAAGACGGCCGTGCTGGTGCCCTTACGCTTGACGTCGGCAGCGAGCTGCTCAAAGAAGGCGCCAGTCGCTTTCAGCTGTGAGCCCGGCTGGCTACCTGCTGCCCGCCTCCCTTGATACTGGCCGCTTGTTGAACCGCCTCATAGAGGCAGCTCAATCGGGTCTTGCGTTCGGCCGGGCCGACGACCATGATGCTGATGGGGTACTTTTGCCCCTTGCTGGGAGGCTGTTCCGTAGATACTGGAGCATAGATGACAGAGACGGACGAGTACTTCACCATGCGCGCGGCCGGTGCGCCGACCGAGGCGGGCCGATACGTCGATGTCGCGGCCATGGATTCCGTCGAAGTCCTTCCCGGCCTTGGCATCAGGCCGGTGCTCACCGAGCGTATCATGGCAAACTTCGTGTCGTTCGCGCCGCACACGGAAGCTCCGATGCACGTCCACGAAGAAGAGCAGATCGCCATCGTCGTGGAAGGTGACCTTGAGGTGGACGTCAATGGTGACGTCCGCACTTTGCATGGTGGGCAACTCGCGATCATCGCCGCCTGGGTACCCCACGGAATGCGCACGCACGAGATGGCGTGCCGCGAGATGGATATCTTCAGCCCGCCGAGGCGCGTGCTCCTACAAAGACTCCAGGCCGCATCGGCGCGAGTGACGTAGGGCCTCAAGCTCGGCGACCGGTCGCGCTCGCCGTCCTCATGGCTCCCACTTCAACAGTCCGCCGACCTCGCTTCCAGCGTCCCGTCTACGTCCCACGTCGCTGGGCGGAGGTTCCGCCTGGCTCTCGGGGCTTCGATCACCACCGAAGATCCCAGGGAGACTTCCTCTTCTCCGATCACGTCACCAGGTCCTCCATCGCCCCGAGGACCTGAGCACTACTCGTGATCACCCACAAGCAGCCTGAACGGGTGCCCGTCCCCGCTGGTTCCCGGGCTCGGCCAGGCGGCTGCTGCCGGCCACGCTGCAGACGGCACTCTGAAAGATCGAGGAGAGCGTCGCACTCTTGGAGAGCGTGCCGCGCCAAGTCTTAGGCGATCGCAATACTGTGGTTAGGCGCGATACGCCTCGGTCATGAACCGGTAGGCGAGCGCAGTCGGGATCGAGAGCATGTTGGCCGAGAGAAGATCACGAGCCTGACCCCACTGCACACTGTCGCCAACGTAGACGGGAATCGAGAGTGCCAGGCGGTCGGCGGCTTGAAGACGCTCGGGGCCGATAGCCAAGAGGTGGTTGATCTGAGTCGGGGATAAGCGGTGGACAAACTGCCTTACTGCAACTCGACTCCAACTCGGCAGGAGGAGGCTGGAGCCCAAGGTGGTGGAGCCCAAGGTGGTGTGAGCCCAAGGTGGGAATCGAACCCACGACCTACGCCTTACCAAGGCGTTGACTCAAAGCCGCTAGCCGCTCTTATCGCGTTCGACCGCTTCCCCGTATTTGCCAGAAGGCCCGTAACCCGGGTGAGCATAGGCCCTGTCATGCGGCCTCGTCAACGCCTCCTGTATTACGGACGCACGCGGAGAAGACCGGACGCACCCGGTGGATCACAGACCGGCGAGGTGAGGCGGGGCCGCACCGCCAGCCACCAGGTTGTTCAGCGGTTGCGCTCAAGACACCTCCGTGTGCGGACGCCCGCGGAGGTATCTGGCAGGCTAGCCTCCGAGGTCACCGGTGCCACCTGCCTCAGACCTGGATCGGTGAGTAGGGCGCGGAACAGGGCGTTGTGAGGGACCGAGTATCCCGTGGTGGTGACCTGACCCCCCGGAACTGGTCCATCTGATCTGGACCCCATTCCCTGGACTCGGTTTGTGAGAATCGAGCCATTCAGACAGGGAGATGGTCATGCCGAAGGTGTACGCGGCAGAGTTCCGCCGGCGCGCGGTTGCCCTGGCGCGATCCGGGAGACCAGTGGGGCAGCTGGCGGCTGCGCTCAAGGTAAGCGAGGCGACCCTGTTTCGCTGGGTTACGCAAGATCAAGTGGACAGGGGAGAGCGTCCCGGGCTGCCGACCGTCGAGCGAGTGGAGATCGCTCAGGCCAGGAAGCGGATCAGGGAGCTCGAGACCGAGGTGGAGATCATCAAGAAGGCCTCAGCCCTCTTTGCGGAGGGCGCGGTGCGCCCAAAAGGAAGTTCCCGGTGATCGCGGCTCTGGTCGATCAGGGCTACCGGCCCAAGCGGTGCTGCCGGATCCTGGGGGTCGCCCCTGCCGGATACTTCGTCTGGAAGCGAGGGCCAGTTTCTCAGGCCGAGCTGCGGAGACAGTGGCTGAGACAGGTCATCACACAGCCTCACAGCGCCTCCCGCGGCACTTACGGCTATCGGAGGGTCCGGGCGGAACTCCGGCTGGGGTTGGGCATCGCCATCTCGGGGAAGACCGTGCATAAGCTGATGGTCGAGGGAGGGCTCGTCGGACTGCCTCTCCGGAGACGTCGCAAGAGCCTGGTCAACGTGGCCACCTTCGAGGATCTTGTCCAGCGCAATTTCACCCGTGACGCTCCCAACCAGCTCTGGGTCACGGACATAACTGAGCACCCCACGCGAGAGGGCAAGGTCTACTGCTGCGTAGTGCTCGATGCCCACTCCAGAAGGGTGGTGGGCTGGTCGATCGACACCCACCAGGCCTCCTCGCTCGTCACCAACGCCCTATCCATGGCGCTGACCAATCGAACGCCCACAACCAGCACGGTGATCCACTCCGACCACGGCAGCCAGTTTACCTGCTGGAGCTTCACTGAGCGGGTACGCCAGGCCGGTTTGGCGCCGTCCATGGGTACCGTTGGGGACGCCTGCGACAACGCGGTCATCGAGTCGTTCTGGGGCCGGCTGCAGACCGAATTGCTCAACCGACAGAAGTGGCGCACCCGGATCGAACTGTCCTCTGCAATCTTCGAATACCTGGAGATATTCAACAACCGCACCCGAAGGCACAGCTCCCTCGGGATGCTCACGCCCGTAGACTACGAGAACCTCCATCCGGGGTCCGCCAGTGTTGCCTGACTCTCATTCAGCGGGTCCAGCAGACGGGGTCCAGATCAGGTGGACCAGCGAACGGGGTCCGGTAACAACTGCGCATCGGTAACGACAGCGGGAGAACATGATGAGCAACATCGAGCGCGTCGGAGACGTCCTCGTGCAGGCGGAGCGGGACCGCGCCGCGGTCGGGCCCGTCTCCGATCTGGTCAGCGGCGGGCTGAGCTTGGACCTCGCCCATGCGATCTGCGAGCGGAACGTCGCAAGGCGGCTGGAAGCGGGCGAGCGGATTGCCGGCTTCAAGGTGGGCTTCACCAACATAGCGGTTCGGGAGAAGATGGGCCTACCCGACTCGACCTACGGCTACCTCTTTGAGGGAATGGTGCTCGCCTCCGGCGGCGAGCTCCGTATGGACGATTTCGTCGCACCCAAGATCGAGACGGAGATCTGCTTCCGGCTCGCGAAGGAGCTGGCCGGATCCGACCTGACGATCGACCAGGTGCTCGACGCGACCGATGCGGTGAGCGCCTCGTTCGAGATCTGTGACGCGCGGATACGTGATTGGAAGTGCCCCTACCCCGACTTCTTCGCCGACAACGGCTTCTCCGCCCGGATCGTCCTGTCCGGGCGCTGGGTTCCGGTGCGCGAAGTGGACCTCCTGAACGAGACCGCAGTCCTGCGCGAGGATGGCAGGCAGATTGCCGAGGGGAGGGGCGAGATGGTGCTGGGCCATCCGGCAAACGCCGTGGCGTGGCTCGCCGCCAAGCTCTCCGAACGCGGACGCAGCCTTGAGGCCGGCGCCCTCGTCATGACCGGCACACTCACGCCGATCATCCCGATCGTGCAGGGCGCGAGCTACGAGGGCTCATTCTCCACCCTCGGGTCCGTCGAGAAGACGTTCGCGTGAGGGGCCGGTGGAGACGAGTTGCTGAGATGGGCCTAGAAGGACGGAGGATCGACCGGTGAGCGCTCTGGAAAGCGGGTCTGTCGACAGCCTGTACGCGGCCGCCGCGGCTGATTTCACGCACTACGAGATTGTCAAGGATCTGGTCGACGAGCTCATCGACCTGCAGCTGAACTACCGCCAGTCCGGCCACCCGGGGGGCTCCCGTTCCAAGGTCCACCTGTTGGTCGCAACCATGCTTTCCGGTGCCATGCGCTGGGACATCCAGCGGCCGTGGCGCCCGCTTCGTCCTCTCAGCTGGACACACAGTTCCCGTGGTGTACGCGACTCTGGCGGTGCTGAACGAATCTCTGCGGGCTCGTTACGAGCGCGACCGTGACGACCGTTTCGCCTTCCCGGACGGGGGACGCTGGCGACGTCGGAGGCCTCGTCGGCGCGGTTCGGGACGCTAACCGAACACCTCCACCTGGTTCTGGCGCTCACTAGAGTGACGCCGGCCAAGGCGCCGGCGCACCTCGAGCTGTGCGACGACCCACGAGCTCATCCGGGTCGAACGCCTCCCTCGGCTGTGCGCGACGAGAGGACGTCCTGCCATCGCTGCCAGCGCGTAGAACAGAGCGAAGCCCAGGAGGTCGGAGATCGCCGCGGCAGCTTCGGGATCGATGCTGTTCTGGGTGGCGATCGAGGGGAGAAAGTCCCCGACAAAGATGATGTGTACCGCGAGGGCCCCTATCAGGCCGGCGATGATGCTCAAAGCTCCCACGACGGCCCGGAGCTGCCCGACTATGAGCTCAGTGTCGGGCGCCGGCAGGGGCTGAGCGGGCCGATCCGGGTACTGCTGCATGGGCCTCCTCCTCGGTCGAATGCCGGCGCCCTCAGGCGGGCCGACCGGCGCGGATCAACGCCGGCGCTGGTGAGGTTAGCCACCTCCAAGCGACTACCCGGCGGCGACTCCCGACCGTCATCCGACTGTGACAGCCCACGACTCCCACGGCGACCGGCTCGGCCCGATCGGGAGGTTCGCTATTCTGGGCGCCGATACCTGAACTTGGGGCTCTTGCTCCCAAAGCAAGCGCCTTCGACTCTCGTCGTTCGCATAGGCCTCTTTGAATTCCGTTGGGACCCTTGCTTCACCATCCGTGCCTAATAGCAAGGCTGCCAGGTGATCATCCCTACGGGCCACTTGCAATTGCTGGCGGCGCGGACGCGGCCGCTGGGCGCGCTGCCTCCATACGCAGGGCAAGGCCCAACAGGAAGTGCGCTGCCACGATAACGTGCTCGGCCTCCTACTGGTCGACAGGCATCGCGGGCAACATGTCACTGGCGGCAACGGCCTTGCGACGGCGGTGGTGCCCGACCCTGTTTGAGGTAGGTGCAGAACCCAGCGAGCATGTCGGCGATCGCCTCGCGTTTCTGCGGGGGGATGATCTCCTCCGGTACGGTTTGCAGCTTGGCCCTCCACTCCTTGGTGTCGTACGGAGCGCTGAGGATGCTCTCAAACGCGTCGAGTGCGGCACCAAGAGTTTTACGGGGTTCACCGCGTCGTAGGAACTTGCGGGACTCGTCCAGACGCCTTTCGGCCTTGCGGCGGTTGCCGCGCCGGAGAGGCTAGGATCAATCTGGCAGGGAGAGGTGGCGGCCAAGCGCTACCTCTTGAACTCTGGGGCTTGGCCCCCGGCAGATCGGACCCGTCCTCTCGGTGACCGACCATCCGTGGGCAAAAGTCCATACACGGTAAGGGGAATGGAGCCCAAGGTGGGAATCGAACCCACGACCTACGCCTTACCAAGGCGTTGCTCAGGAAGAACGCGATTTCAAATACAAAACGGGTCCGCCACGGGGCTTCGGCCGACGCATTTCAGGTTCTTGCAGTGGGGTAGCAGTAGGTTTGCAGAATCCTACGATTGGTGGCCTCCCGCGCCGGGCCGGGGCCGCGGGTTCCCGCCCCTCTGGCTGCAGATGTATCGACGCGTCACGAGGCCCTGGCCGCCTAGCCTGCTTCCCCTCGACCCGAGGCCACGGCACCCATGCCGGTTCGGCTGGAACGCTGCTATCGCATCTGCCCGAGGGCCGTCGTGAAAGCACGGACAGCCCCGGAAGCCTGCCTTGCCGCTCGATCCATGTCGTCTGGGCTAGTTTCGACGTTGGCCGGCACCTGCTCGGACTGGCTCGCACCGGCGATCACGGAGACGACCGACGGCTGCGCCAGCAGGCCGCCGATCGTGAAGCCGAGGAGGTCGGTGCCCTCGTGCCGGGCGGAGGCGAAGAGTCCCCCACGATGTCGAAGTTGGCCCCGGTGAGGAACTCCTGCCCTTCGTCCCCGGAGATCAGGCCCCCTTTGGGCGGGTCTCGCCGCGCTGATACCGAC
>Ga0224558_1003485_pt1 | contig 13048 bp, 11 predicted proteins | sample 714S32024metaG_FD_180682 | JGI IMG/M metagenome (GOLD analysis project Ga0224558, IMG submission 180682) | Peat soil microbial communities from Stordalen Mire, Sweden - 717 S3 20-24 | ecosystem: Environmental > Terrestrial > Soil > Wetlands > Peat | place: Sweden: Norrbotten County, Stordalen... | reverse complement strand
CTTGCTCATCTTTTCCCCTTGCATCTACTCCCCTCGTCAATCCAGAAATCTTTTCCGCCAACCGGCAAAAGGCGCACTAGTAAACCGTACCGGGATGAAGAAAATCCAAGTTTCCACGCGAATGCCGCAATCTGACAAGGGGTTAACACGGGAAACGAGCCCTGAACACAGACTTCACATGTGATTATCAAACTTACCAGCAAAGGAATCACCTTCCGTGTACCGGCTCTTCTTCATCAAGTCCGTTCCTTCAGATTGCGAGAGAACTCAAGTTTCCACTGCTAGAGATTTCCGGGGGCATGTCAAGGTCATGTCGGCCTGAAAAATCAAACAATTCTCTTTCAATGGACCAATAACTATGTTTTATCCCTACAATTGGGGGATCTCCGAAAGGGTGAGCAACGCCGTGAAATAACTTTGGGGTTCCCGAGCAGGGGTTCCCAACTCAAAATGACTGAAAGCTATCCATCAGAATCAGAAGGACTTATGCGACTGAAGCACCACGATTACAATTCACAAGTTGTTGATTCTAAATGACATTGTCAGTTCGGGACCAGGGGGTCGGAGGTTCAAATCCGCTCTCCCCGACCATATTTTCAATGGTTTGCAAACATGCAGGTCAGGCAATCTGGTATTGGCCCAGGTACCCTTGTGCCGGAAGGTGCGTCAGTATTGGGTTTCTCGCCGAATCTTGGATGCAACACTATCCACAATAATATCTACAGTCAGAAGAGATGATCCAGCGTTACACCCAGACAGTCAAACTGGATCCGCACCCATCTGTTTGATTTAACGGTAGATTGGTATTTTGGCGAGGGACAGGGTTAATGGTCTCCCACCCTTTCGCCGAGGGCGCGAAAGGTTGGCATCTCCTTGCGGAGTGTAGCCGAAATGGCTACACTGGATGCAGGAGGCAAACCATGCGTCAAGTTTCGCTGCGGGAGTTCAGAACTCGTGGATCGAAGGCTCTGGGGAATGTTCCGCAGGGGGAGACCGTGCTGTTGGCGGGCCAAAAAGGACCGGCATTCTTTCTCGTCCCCGTTCTTGGAGACGTAGCGCTGGAGGATCGTGAACTGCGTCGGGCGATGGCGAGGGCCAGCCTGTGGCAGTACGCACGGCTTGCGGAACAGTATCCGATCACCGATGAAGAGATCGACCAGGAGATTGACGCGGTAAGGACGGCGCGGCTGGCCCGGCAAAAGAGCGGGAAGAGCTGATGCGGCTCGCCATCTTGGATACCAACGTGATTGTCTCGGCGGGACTGAAGCTGGGCAGCGTGCCTTTTCAACTGGTGGCGGATTGGGTGCTGGCGGGGCAGGTGCAACTGGTGACTTGCCCCTCTGTGATTGCGGAATACAACGAGGTGGCGGCGCGGTCCAAATTTGCCTGCTATGGATTTCCGCCCGCGTGGCTGAAACTGCTTATCGAGGAGAGCCTGCGGCTCCCCGATCCTCCGCCGTGGACCCATTCTGTGCCGGACGCGAAGGACGCGATCTTTCTGGCACTCGCACACGCGTCGGGAGCGTGGCTGGTGACGGGAAATCTCAAGCATTTTCCAAAGCCTGGCCGTCACGGCGTCACCGTGCTTTCGCCGGCAGAGTACTTGGATCACCTCGGGGAATGAAGGCTGGGGTTTGAGGACGCGTGAACAGGAAATGGTCGGTGCTCCCGAGCTTATTAGTTAGACGCTGGCCGACCGCCGGTTAGTGCATTTTGGAATTCAGGAATTTTACCCGGTTACTCGAATACTTAATTGCGTCCAGAATGGCAAGGCAAACTGCCAGGAGGGAATAGGAAAAACAAAAGAAAAATATAACAAGAAACCATTTTGAATGCCATTCCGCTTTATGTGAGAATCTGAATCCGGCATAGACGTACTCAGCTAGCGTAACAATGAGGGAGGTGAATAAGATCATGACCGCAAATCTAAAATTCCAGACTATCTCCGTGTATGCTCCTTCTTTGTGCAGAAATGTAATGAACTCATTATCGCCCGCAGACATGACGATTGCCAGTGCTGCGAAAAAAATTGAGAATACGATACTAAGTACGGATATGCCTACGCCATAAAAATCCTTTGCCATTGAGATGGATATTACAGACGGACAGAGAATCGCAGTGGTTAGCGCAATGAGAGCTGCAAGGATCAAATCTGGTGACCATATGACCCTTCGGATTCTTTTCAAGAAAGTCTTCAGATCGCTCATTTCTCAAATCTCCTCAACACGGAGCGAAATGTATCTGACAGCGCCTTCAAAACGTCAGGGCTCTCTGCTGAATCGCTTGGCGCGTCTACAGATAGCGGTAGTGACCGCGTGCTAGCTATCCTTTTCTTCCCTCCGCGTATCCCCGTTGCTTCTGCATGCCCATATCCATCCTCCACCATTGCAATCTTTCGTTCGATCATCTCGTCGGCATCCGGCCTCAGCCCTCTATCTGATCGCTGTCCATTGTATTCCTCCCGGTAATCTCTGGCGTTCATAGCCCTGAGCTTATCATCGATTGACTGCCAAATATCCCGGCTTGATGGGTTAGACGGATGCAAATAAATACTAAGACGGTCAATCCGGGTAAAATGCCGCAGTGCTTCCTTAAACGCTTCCGGTTCATTTACGGGTAGAATCTCTGCCGATATAAAGAATCTTTCGTATGCGTTCTCTATAATTTCAGCAAATCGAGCGACAAACGCATTTCCAGAAATCACCGTTCCAATCGGATGATAGGCAATAATGCCGCTCTGTACGTGCAGAAAAAACCTAGAGTGGGCGGCGATCAAGTTCTGGACGTCTTCATCCTCAATCACACGTGCTTCAGTATTCACGACTTCAACCGACTCTTGGTCCTTATACTTTACTAGGAAGCCTTCGTACATATCTCCAAGGACATCATGATGAACCATCTCCACATCTGAGAAGCCCCAGGTGTGCGTTTGGCGGCGAACTAGCGGAGCAGATGTGCTGAGCGCTGTGGAGTATATCGACTGTTTGTCGTGTTCTAATGAAATGATGTTCAGTCGCCCAAAAAGGTATGTCACTGTTCTCAGCATATTGCTCCGATCTAACACCTAATTGCGAATCAAGTAAGTTTAACTCAGACTCGAACGAGTTGCGCTGGTATCTTGCGATTCACTGGTTAGAGGCACACAAAAAAACAACTGCAGATCCTTCGACTTCGCTGCGCTCCGCTCAGGATGACACTGTGAGTGAGCGGAGTGCAGTGGAGTAGGTTGGCTGAGCGAACAAAATGCAGGTCCTTCGACTCCCCTTCACTTTGTTCAGGGTCGCTCAGGATGACAGCAGTTAGTGGTGTTATTCTTCCTCCTCCTCCACGGGGCGTTTGGCGTTGGCTAGGATTTTGTCGGCTACTAACTGCGGGACGATGTCGTAGTGGTCCATCTCCATGCGGTAACTGCCCTTGCCCTGAGTCATGGAAGTTAGAAGGGTTCCATAAGTAAGCATCTCGGACATGGGGACCTGGGCGTTGATTATTGTTGTGCGGCCCTTGGAATCGGTGCCTTGCACGCGACCACGGCGGCTGCTGAGGTCGCCCATGAGGGTTCCGGCGAATTCGTCCGGCGATTCGATTTCGACCTTCATGATGGGTTCGAGCAGGCAGGGCTTCGCCGTTTCCATGGCTTTGCGGAAGGCGAGGCGGCCGGCCATCTTAAAACTCATTTCGTTGGAGTCGACGTCGTGGTAGCTACCGTCATAGACGACAGCGCGGAAGTCGACGACCGGATAGCCGGCGAGATAGCCGCGGGCGGCTGACTCGACGATGCCTTTTTCGATTGCCGGAATGAAGTTGCGAGGGATTGCGCCGCCGAAGACTTCGCTTGCGAACTCGAAGCCTGCGCCGCGAGGCATGGGCTCCATGCGGATTTTGCAGTCGCCGAATTGGCCGTGACCGCCGGTCTGCTTTTTGTGGCGTCCCGGCGCCTCGACCGTGGCACGGATGGTTTCGCGATAGGGCACCTTGGGCGCCTTGAGGGTGACTTCAGCGTGGTAACGCTTTTTGAGGCGGCTGACGATGGCCTCGATGTGCGGCTGGCCTGCGCCGGCGATGAGGAATTCGTTGGTCTGCGGGTCGCGGAAGAACTTGATGAGCAGGTCCTCTTCCATGAGCTTGTGAATGGCGGGGGCGAGCTTGTCTTCGTCGGCGCGGGACTTGGGCTCGATGGCGTAGGTCATGGCCGGCTCGGGGAGCGGATGGAGGTCGATCTGGATCTCCGCGCCCTTTTGGCCGAGGGTGTCGCCGGTGAGGGTTTCGCGCAGCTTGGCCACGGCGCCGATGTCTCCCGCGTGCAACTCGGGGACATCGGCGGCCTTGCGGCCCTGCATGACGCTGAGATGCGAGAGACGCTCCTGGCCGCGACGGGTGTAGTTTTCGACGGTGGCGTCGTTTTTGACCACGCCGCTGATGACCTTGAAGAAGCTGATGCGGCCGGAGAAAGGATCAGACATGGTCTTGAAGACCATCAGAGCCAACGGCTCGGTGTCAGCGATTTTACGGGTGGGCGCACTGGCCTCGGCCTCGGTTTCGATGGACGGAGTGCGGATGGCCATGGGCGCGCGCTCGACGGGCGAGGGCGTGTAGGCCTTGATGAAGTCGAGCAGGTGATCGAGGGCCATGTTGGCCAGGCCGCTGGAAAAGAGCACGGGGAAGATGCGGTCTTCGCGGATGGCCTCGTGGAGCGCGGCGATGAGGTGCTCTTCGGCGATGGTGCCCTTCTCGAAGTACTCTTCCATGAGCTCGTCTTTGCCTTCGGCGACCAACTCGACCAGCGCCTCGTGGCGGGCCTTGGCGTCGGCAGCCACGCTGGCGGGAATTTCGCCGGTGACCTTGCCGCGGCCATCGCCGCCGGGGGTGTAATAGTAAGCCTCCATTGTGACGAGATCGACTACGCCGTGAAAGCCCTGGGCGTCGGAGATGGGAAGCTGGACGGGCACGCAGTTGCGGCCCCAGCGGTCAACAAGATCGTCGACCAGGGCGCTCAAACCGCCTCCGCCGCCGGCTTTGGGGTGGTCCATCTGATTGATCACGACGATGCGGGGGATGCCGGCTTCGTCGGCATAGCGCCAGACGCGCTCGGTGACGGGCTCGATGCCATGCTGGGCGTTCACCAGGACGATGGCGGATTCAACAGGCAACAGGGCCGCGCGCGCCTCGTGGGTAAACATGTGAAAACCGGGAGTATCGATGAGATTGATCTTCACGCCCTGCCACTCGACAAAGGCGACCGCGTTCTGCATGGTTGCGCCGCGGGCTACTTCTTCTTCGTCATAAGCTGTTACGGCCGTGCCATCTTCCACGCGGCCCTGGGTTGGGGTCATCTTGGCGGCATGCAGCAGAGCGGCGATGAGGGTGGTTTTGCCACTGTGCGCATGCCCCACTACAGCTACGTTACGGATCTCACTTCCCTGGTACGTTTTCATAGTGCTTCTCCTTGTAGTTCGCCACCTGCGGTGGGGCCAAACTTTCCGTAGATGAATTTTGTGGTCTTGTCTGGAGTTGGGATGGGGAGGGACAGGGAAGCCGTTGGGACGCGCTTGAGGGCGTCCAGGTGGCCGAATTGGAGGGCCACAGGTCCCGGTCTGCCGTCTACCTCGTCCATCATTGGGAGGGTCTCGGGCCAGCGCCTTGCGGAGGGTTGGAGGATGTGCCCGCAGACGCTTTTTGCTAAGAAATGGGATGCTATCACACGCGGAGTGTGAATGTCCTGTGACATGGCGCACCACCACCTGCGGTGGGGCCAACTGCGGCGGGTTCAATGGTCTGCGGCTTGCCGCGGGCTGGCGCGCCGCGGGCCTGATGGGCGACAATCTCTTTCGTGATGACCAAACTTACTCGCCGCGGATTTCTGATCACCGCTTCCGCCGCCACACTAGCCGCTGCCGCCTCCGCTTCACTTGCCGCGCCGTTTGCTGCGCCATCGGGCCGCAGACGGATCTTCGTTGGCTCCAACACACCGGAGGGGATTCTGGCATACGACTGGGATCCGGCCACCGGCGAACTAACGGCTGCGGGCGTGGCCGCGAAGCTCGAGAACGTAGATTGGATTACATACTCGCCGGGCCGCGAATTTGTTTACGCCGCGTCGGAGGTGGACTCGTTCAACGGCAAGCCGACGGGCGCTGTGGCCAGCTATCGCGTGGCGAATGGCGAACTGCAACCGCTTTCGGCGCAGAACTCGGCAAGCAAGGGGACGTGCCATGTGGCTGTGGACCGGACGGGCCGCGTGCTGCTGGCGGCTGACTACGGCGGCGGTTCGGCCACGAGCTTTCTGTTGACCGACGGGAGGCTGAGCGCGGCCATGTGGACCGAGCACTATACCGGCCATGGACCGAATGCCAGCCGGCAGCAGAGCGCCCACGCGCATTTTGCTTCGTTCTCGCCCGATAACCGCTTCGCCTATATCAACGATCTGGGCGAAGACTGCATCCATATTTATGGATTGAACGCGACGACGGCGATGCTGACCGCGGCGGGAAGTTACAAGGCCAGGCCGGGCGCTGGGCCAAGGACGCTGCACTTTCATCCCAACGGGCACACGGCTTACTCGATCAACGAACTGGATTCGACAGTGGATGTGCTGGAGTGGTCGAAGACCGACGGAAGCCTGACGCTGGTCACGCGCATCGAGCTGCTGCCCGCCGGTTACACGGGCGATACGCACGCCTGCGATACGGTGATTTCAAAGGATGGCGGGTCGGTTTATTTTGCGAATCGCGGCGATAACTCGATTTACTTTTTCCATGCCGACGAGAAGACCGGCAACCTGACGCCGGGCGAACGCTTCGACTGCGGCGGCAAGATACCGCGCAACTTTGTGCTGGACCCGACAGAGCGCTGGATGCTGGTGGCAAATCAAAGCTCGAACCAGATCAGCGTTTTCGCGCGGAATCCGGTGACGGGTGCTCTGGCCAAGGAAGGTAAGAGTCTTCCAGTGGCCGAGCCGATGTGCATTTTGTTTTGAGTGATCCGGACCTTCAATGGTGTAGCTATCCCACCCTTTCCGCAGAAAGAAGCGGAAAGGATGGGGCACGGAGCTTTGTCGGGTAGTCCAGAGAAAAAGCGGGAAATATGAGGCACGGAGCTTTGTGGACCGGTCAGCTTTTGATTCTCGGCAAAAACTCTCCGTGCCCCATCCTTGCGACTTTTTTCTGTCGCAAGGGTGGGAAACCGCTACTTCTGATTTGCTGTTTGCACAGCTTCTCTCAGCGGAGATATGAGAGGAATCCCCGAACGAGCTGCTTCTCGCCGCTCCGCAATCATCTCCGACTCGACTTCGACGCTACCTATCTCGCCCAACGCCCAGGCGCGGAAGCTTGACCAGGGCCACTCCTCCGGCACGGGACAGAGTCCGCGCTTCACTGGATTGCGGTGTATGTAGCGAAGCTGGGTGACGAAACCCTCGTTGTTTCTTACATTGTGATCGTAATAACGAGTCTGCCAGAAAGGTAATCCTCCCGCGACTCTTTTGCCTTGTTTACGGGCCTGAATCGAAACCTTGCTTTTCAGCAATTGGACAGCCTTGGAGAGCATCTTCCCATCGGGCTCACTCAGTAGCAGATGGACATGTTCAGGCATGACAACGTAGCCATAGACGCGCATCTGGAAGCGACGCCGCGTTTGTTCAAGAGCAAGCAGGAACGCTTCCTGCATTTGCATTTGAGCCAGAAGTGGAAGCCGGTGATAGCAACTGAAGGTGAGGAAGTGAGATTGCCCGGAGTGATGAAGCCGCTTGAGTCCGTCGGGCATTGAAAACCTGCTGTTCTATAAAGATTCTTAAGGGCAATACTACCGCGAAGTTTTGTGGTATCCCACCCTTTCCGCAGAAAAAAGCGGAAAGCATGGGGCACGGAGCTTTTTCGGGTAGTCCAGTAGAAAAAGCGGGAAATATGGGACACGGTGTTTAGTTGGATCGCCTGGTTTTCTATTACCTATTCTTTATTCCTTGAGCGTCAAGCGCTCATTAGGGCTGGGCTTTCGAGGATTGTCGTTTCGGCTGACGCGCTCTCCTCGGACGGAGCTGTCTCCATCGGCACATGGGCCATCTCCCATGTGGAGCGGTCCTTGATGAGACGCGAAACCAGCGCCGAGTGCATGGCATGGCCGGCGCGCTCGGCCACAACGTGGCCCTCGATGCGGCGCCCGGCGAGAGCGAGATCGCCGATCAGGTCAAGGACTTTATGGCGCACATACTCGTCCGGAAAGCGCAGCGGACCGTTTTCCGGCCCTTTTGCACCGAGAATGATGATGCTCTCCGGTCCGGCGCCGCGGATGAGGCCCATGTCGCGTAGCTTCTGCTCGTCAACCTTGTAACCAAAGGTTCGCGCCGGGGCGATGAGCTGCCCATAGGTCTCGGCGGCCAGGTCAATGCAGGCGGTCTGATGGCCGACAGGCGCGGGAAAATCGATGGAGTACTCAATGCTGTAGCCGGGGCCGGGATAGAGGCCGATGAATTTGTTGCCCTCACGGACCTCGATCGGGCTAATCACGCGAATGGTCTCGCGGCGGCGGCGCTGGGTGCGAATGCCCACGCGCTGAAAGGCCTCGACATAGGGCAGGGCGCTGCCGTCGAGGATGGGCAGTTCCAGGTTGTCAAGCTCCGCGATCACGTTGTCAACGCCCATGCCGATGAGCGAGGAGAGCAGATGTTCAGTGGTCTGGATCAGCACGCCTTGTCGCATCAAACTGGTGGCATAGCTGACTTTGGCCACGTAGCGGCCTGTGGCGGGAATCTCAAAGTTATCAAGATCGGTGCGGCGGAAGACGATGCCCGAGCCGGCAGGAGCCGGGAGCAAGCGCATCGTAACGGGTGCGCCGGAGTGCAGCCCCACCCCTGCGAACTCGAGTGGTGCGATGATCGTCTGTTCCAGGTGGGCGGGATTGGCCAGAAATTTCCTCTTCGGTGGTGAAAAAACGCGCGTAGTCACAAGAATAGGTGCAAAAGGCGATCTCTGTCCTGTGGCATTTTTGCCACACTTTGCGACGGATAGACCATTTTATTGGCAGGAAACCGGCTGTCGGCCCCTGGTTAACCGTCGTAGAATCAGGAAATCTTAGGTTTTGGAAGACCGGAATGAGCTTGAAAGGCTTTGAAATGCCCCCTACTACCGATTCCCCTGTCCCTATGCGCGCGCTGCTGGCTGGCGCGCGGCGCAAAGAGCCTGCCCTGCTTGATCTGATTGAGCAACTGGTTCGGGCTGAGTCGCCTTCGGACGACAAAGCCGCTGTGGACGACTGCGTGGCGCTGGCCGCGGCCCACGCGCGAGGCCTCGGCGGACGCGTGAAGCTCCATCGGCAAAAGGGTTTTGGCGATCTGCTGGAGGCGCGCTTTGGAGCAAAATCCAAAGCCGGCGCGACTGGACGTGTGCTGCTGCTTGGCCATCTGGACACGGTTTGGCCGCTCGGCACGCTGAAGGCCATGCCTTGCAAACTGAGTGAAGGCCGGCTGTGGGGTCCCGGCACGCTGGACATGAAGGCCGGCGTGGCCATGGCGTTTACCGCCATCGAGATGCTGACCGAAGCCGGGCTGCTGAGTCGGGAGCCCAACTGCGAAATCGTCTTGCTGCTCACGGGCGACGAGGAGATTGGCAGCCCGGCGTCGCGGCCCGTGATCGAGCGGGTGACGGCGGAGTGCGGCCGGGTCTTCGTCCTGGAGCCGGCGCAGGGGCTGGCCTATAAAACGGCGCGCAAAGGCACCGGCAACTTCCGCATCGATGTGACAGGCGTGGCCGCGCACGCAGGGGTGGATTTCGAGAAGGGCGCGAGCGCAATCCGCGAACTGGCCCGCGTGATTGAAACTGTGTCCGGCTGGACCGACCTGAAGCGCGGAGTGACGGTAAGCGTGGGCGTTGTGGGCGGAGGGACGAAGAACAATGTAATTGCCGCGCAGGCCTGGGCAGAGGTTGATCTGCGCATTGTTCGCAAGGCGGACGGTCCGCGCATGGAGCGGAAATTTGCTCGCATCAAGCCAGTGGACAGACGTTGCAAGCTGACCGTCACGGGCGGCATCAATCGGCCGCCGATGGCGCGCACTCGCGGGACGGTAAAGCTCTACCAGCAGGCCAGGGCGCTGGCCGGCGAATTGGGATTTCAGTTGGAAGAGGCCATGAGTGGCGGCGGCTCCGACGGCAACTTCACCTCCGCTCTCGGCATTCCGACACTGGACGGCATGGGCGCGGTGGGCGAAGGCGCGCACGCTCGCCACGAATCAGTCGTGGTGGAGCATTTGGCTTTAAGAACCGCCCTGCTGGCGGGATTGCTGGCTGGGTGCAACAGTGCGGGAGCGCCTGATAAACTTTCCAGAAGAACGACCCGGAGTTAAAATACGCCATGAAACACGCAGCTTTGATTTTGTTGTTAGCGGCCAGCACCGCAGCCGCAAGCGCACAGGCCCCCGCCAAACCGGCTACCGCACCAAAACCTGCCACAACAGCCGCCAAGCCTGCGGCAACAGCCGTGAAGCGCGCCGCAACCGCTGACAAGCTGCCCCCCGGCGTGCCGGTGGTCAAGGGAATTCACAAGACCCTTTTCTCGCTGCGCTACCAGGAGATCAAGATCGGCACGGGCGCAGAGGCTGAGCCGAACAAGATGTACAAGGTTCTCTATACCGGCTGGCTTGGCGCTAACGGGCGCGCGGACGACGGGCGCAAGTTTGACTCGACCGATGACCATCCCGGCCCCCCCGTGCTGGACAAAGACGGGAAGCCGGTGTTGGGCGACGACGGCAAACCCAAGCAAGGCCCTCCGCAGCCGATCAGCTTTCCTCAGGGCTTTGGCCGCGCGATTCCGGGCTTTGACCAGGGATTTACCGGCATGAAGATTGGCGGCAAGCGCCGCATCTTTATTCCCTGGCAACTGGCCTACGGCGCGAAGGGGCGACCCGGTCCTGATGCTGCGCATCCGGGAATTCCGGAAAAGTCCGATCTGATCTTCGATGTGGAGTTGGTGGACGTGAGCGACGTCGTGATGCCGCCTGGACACCCCGGCATGACGCCCGGCATGCACCCGATGCCCGGCGGCGCCCCGCATCCCGGAATGCCCGCTGCGCCAGGCGCGCCACCCAAGCCACCTGCTCCGGCAACGGCTCCGGCAACGCCAGCCGCTCTTGCAACACCACCTCAACCCCCGGCAAAGTAATGTAAAATTCGGGCTCCCATCCTTGCCGCGTTCTTATTCTTGCGGCAAGGATGGGAGCCTGTTTCATTCCCAAGGGGTACGGTCAAACCCTGACTAACTCTGGAAAAGCTTCTTTGTTAATGGAAGATAAATTTACTAACTGCTCGAACTGGGAGCAGGCCGGCCTGGGACGAGGTTGATGTTTGTTAAAATTGCATGAGTTAACAAAATATTTATATGGATTAGTCAAATATTCATCTTCCTTTGCGAGTCTTGAAAACGGACGCGGCCGAGTGAAGTTCCGCTTACGCGGATTCACTTTTCCGGCCGTCGACGCACATCTCGCATGCCCGTCGTAAGAAGATTTGATTTTATGTTGAGGATCTTCGGGTGCGGGAGTTGAGGGCGCTCAATAGCAAAAACGAGCGCAGCCACGATTCAACTCGATTCGAAAGGAAAATGAGAGGCCTCATGAACTTCAGACTCAAGATCGCTGCCGCAACAATGTTGGCAGTCAGCGTTGTTGCTTCCTATGGACAGACAAGCGAAGCTACACCTCCCGTGAAAAAGCACGTCGCAACCAAGACGGCGAAGACACCTGCGCCGCCGACAGTCGCAGACCAGATACAGGCGCTGAAAGAGGAGTTGGAGGGCCAGATCAACAGCCTGAAGACCGACCTGGCCGTGAAGGACGCGCAGTTGCAGAAGGCCCAGCAGGCCGCGGCTGATGCACAGGCTGCGGCAGCGAGAGCGGAAGCTTCGGTCTCTTCCCAGCAACAGGCGGCCACGGAGAATAACACCGCCGTCACCGCACTGCAATCCGCAGTCACCGATCTGAAGGGCGGTCAGGCGTCGCTGGCGACCACGGTCTCCGACGAGACGGCCAAGATCAAGAAGGAGATTGGCAGCCCAGATGTTTTGCACTACAAGGGGATCGGCATCACGCCAGGCGGCTTCGTGGCGGGTGAAACTGTGTGGCGCTCCAAGGCTACGGGAGGCGACATTCCCACCGCTTTCAGCTCGATTCCTTACGAAGGCGCGGACGCCTATTCGTTGAGCGAGTTCTACGGGTCGGCCCGCCAGTCGCGCCTCTCCATGCTGGCCGAAGGCAAGACCAACTGGGGCACTGTGCGCGGCTACTACGAGGCTGACTTCCTGGGTACCGGCACCAGCTCGAACGCCAACCAGTCGAACAGCTACGTCATGCGCCAGCGCATACTCTACGCGCAGGCGAAGACCAACACGGGCTGGACCATTGCCGGCGGACAACTGTGGTCCCTGGCCACCGAAGGCAAGAAGGGCATTCCCAGCGCGCCGAGCGATATCATGACACCGCAGACCATAGACCCGAACTACGTCACGGGCTTCGTGTGGGCGCGCCAATACGGCTTCCGCGTGGTCAAGAGCCTCGACAACGACAAGGTGGCCATCGGTATATCGGCTGAGAATCCGCAGCTTCTCTATACCGCCTCTCTTGCCGGCAACACTCCATATGCCGTGCTGGGCAGCGCAGGTCAAAACGGCGGCGCTTACAACGCGACCGTCAGCGCCAGCGTACCTACCACGTACATTCAGAACTACGGCAACCAGGTTGTGACCACGGGGGTAGCGGGCACGACGGGCGACATTTCCATTCCCGTCTACAACACCATCTACGCCAACACGAACATCTCCAACTACTCCTTTAATGAAGCGCCCGACATGCTGGTGAAGATCGCCCTCGATCCCGGCTTCGGCCACTACGAAGTCTTCGGCATCGCGGGCTTCGCGCACGAGACCGTCTATCCCGGCGTAACCACCAACAGCACCAAGTACGGCGGCCAAACCGACATCGCCACCGGCGCGGCTGTGGTAGCCGCTTCCAGCACCGCTGGCTACTATACCAACAGCCTCGTTCTCGGCGGCCTGGGCGCCAGCGCGCGCG
>Ga0224558_1003484_pt1 | contig 13055 bp, 11 predicted proteins | sample 714S32024metaG_FD_180682 | JGI IMG/M metagenome (GOLD analysis project Ga0224558, IMG submission 180682) | Peat soil microbial communities from Stordalen Mire, Sweden - 717 S3 20-24 | ecosystem: Environmental > Terrestrial > Soil > Wetlands > Peat | place: Sweden: Norrbotten County, Stordalen... | reverse complement strand
CTCCTCCGCACGCCCACAAGCTCACCAGTACGGCCATGCAACCAATATCACGCTGCCGCGAGCATCTTCGACACAATCTCGCCGCCCCAAAACCACTCTTCGGCAGCTTCACGAATAATGCAGGCTAAGGGTCGCCAAGATCCATTCTTAGATTCAGATGGATAGATCAAGGGGAAGGTAGACCCTTCCAGGCGTCACAATGAGATAACCCGCGACCGTGCGGAATCGTGACAACCAATCGGATTTCGAAACGGGCTGTGAATCTGGTAAAGAGCCTTTCGAGTGTCCCCTACTCGGAATAGGAGCCAGTCCGCCTGAGGTTGCTCATGTCTTTGGCTCGAAGGCGGTACGGAGTCAGACTCTGAGCATGATCAAACTAGGTGTTTCTCCTGTTCCGTTCGCCGAGTTGCCTGTCGAGGCTCGCGCGCTGTTCTTCATCTTTGCCCTGGGCGCTGCTGCCCGCTATGTCGGGCATCCACCCAGCCAGTCAGAACTGACCCCGGTGCTCGAAGTCATCTGGAACCGGAATCGGCTTTGTCGCAACGATCTTTCCGACCCTTTCCGCATGATGGCCTTGCTCAAGATGGAACTCTCATCCGTGTGCTTTGCTGGGGGTGCTCAATGACCGAGACAACTGCACCGGAAGTTTGCCTTTCCTCTGTCGACGGGGCGCCTCCTGGCGCTCTTCGAGGCCGCACAGCGTTGGATCTATGAACAGGGCCTGATCCTGGCGGAGCTTGAACACATCCTGGGCCGGGCCAGCAGGCTTCTCGACCTGTACCAGGGTCGCCTTACGGCAGAGATGCTTCCTCCATCCCTCAGGACTCCCTACGAACTGATGGCCTGGACGCGTCCAGTGAGGGCGAAGGATGACGTACCGGGCTGGAGCAATATGCCCATTGGTTCGCCCGCTGGCTGGTCGTGTGTCTGCCAGGAAAAGAAGACCTGCAGGACGCAGTATGTTATGCGATCTTGATTCGGGCTCAAACGCGAGCCCAAAGGTTCGTATACTAATGGCAACATGTCTGAGACTCGTGATATGCGCCGGCGGACCGACCTCGACCTCTTTGTCCTGGCTCTGATCGACGGCGGGGTCTCGACCCCTTACGAATTGCAGAAAGCAGCTGGTTTATCTCAGGGCGCCACGATCCCCGCGCTCCAGCGTCTGCTGGAAGCGCGGTTCGTACGCCAGGGAAAGCCCGGCGCACGCGGCCGGACCGACTACAAAGTGAGCGCGGTCGGCAAGAGGCTCCTGCGAGACGGCTGGCTGCCTTTGATCGGAGCCGGTCCCAGCGGCGACCTCGATTCAGATCTTCGTGTGGCGCTCCTGGCTATATGGGGCAGTGGCGACCGCCGGCTGGCTGCCGACTTCCTCCGCCAGTCCGCGGACAAGAAGACCGAGTCGATTGCTGCCGCCGAACTGACTGCCGGTTCCGTTGCGGCCGTTCCTTTGGCCCGGTGGTACACCGATCTCCGATCCGAAACCGCGAAGGCTCTGCTGACCGCCGAATCCGAAGCAATCCGCGCCATGGCGGACGCCCTGCCTAGGAAACTCACCGGTAAGCCCAGGCGCAGCACCCGCCCCCCGAAGCCCCAGAGAGGCTCCTGAGGGTGTTCCAGAAGGCTGGCATTCCAACAGGCATACCTACTGCAGCTGGCTGGCGATGGCTGGCGCGACGATCAAAGAAATCCAGGAAGCCGCGGGCCATAAGACCATCACAATGGCGGCCCGATATTCTCACCTTTCACCGGCTCACAAGCTATCCGTGGTGGAACGCATCGTCAGAACAGGCACCAAACAGGCACCTGCCAAGACTGCACAAAAGTAGGAAACCAACATGCACCAGAACATGCACCAGCGGCTTCCGTCATCCAGCAATTCTCAGCATATTTCCAATAAGTCTTTTGTTTTGATGGTGCCGGGAGGGGGGGTCGAACCCCCACGAGGTTGCCCTCGGCGGATTTTGAGTCCGCTGCGTCTGCCAGTAACTTACTCTATATCAGCAAGATAATCATATCACGCTGGAAACTGTGTAAGAAAATGTGTAAATTTCGGCCTGTTTTCTGCAAGACTCGGCTTCAGCCGGATCGATCCATCCTGGCTGATCTTTGCATTGAACTTGAGGGGGGGTAGATGGTGGCCGAGGTCGGAGTCGAACCGACATGAGGTTGCCCTCGGCAGATTTTGAGTCTGCTGTGGCTGCCAATTTCACCACTCGGCCATAATGAAGATTGTATCGCAGCGGGTCGCTGAGCATCGCCTTTATTCAATGCTCAATCCTTGCGATAGCTCTACGCCCAGAGACTCAGGCTTGCTCTTTTCGCCTAACTCCTGCTGCGAGAGGGCTGTCGCCTTGGTCACATCCCGGCTCAGTTCTTGCCCGAGTGTCTTCGCGTCGTTCGTGTACATCTTCACATCGAACTGAGCACGAGAGACGGAGACGTAAGCCATGCGGCTATTCAGCAGCGCACCGCGTGCCTGCGTGGAGTCAACATGGATCAATACACGGTCGGCTGTCTGCCCCTGGCTGCTGTGACTTGTCACAGCATACCCGTAGTCGAGATGCGGATGCTGCTTGGCGTTGAACTCGACCTCGCGGCCTGAGTCCATCTTCAGCTTGAGATTGCCGTTCTTATCAATCTCCTCCACCGTGCCCAGCTCACGATTCGCCAGCTTCTCCGCATGGTACGGAGCCGTGAGTTGCACACGGTCACCCTGAGCGAACCTGCGCTCAGCATCGCGGTAGACCGTCACTCCCTGCAAGCGCCGGGGATCGTAGCTCAGCTCTTTGCCATCGTAACGCTTTACCGTGACCGCGTTTGTCTCTCGATCTGTAGCCGTGACGCGAGCATACTCTCCGGCCTGGATTCCCAGCCGCTTGCTTCCCTTCGAGTAGCGGATTACATCATCCGGCGTGTAACTCCGCGCGCATTGCCGGTCCGCGCCCGTCAGCTCTTGCCTTGCATTCAGCACGCGCACCGTGTGCTCCTCCTCTTTGACCTGGCCCGAGCCCTGCATCGCGCGATGGATTTGATTGTTGATCTCGCGGCGCGATTCATTGTCGGGAGAGACGACCAGCGTGTTCTCCGGCTGGCGCACATACTCGCGGGCTATCTCCGCGATGCGCTCCGAGCGGTCGCCGATCTCATGCACCCGGCCCTGGCCGTTGAGATTCGAGATAGCCTCCCGCACGTCGCCGCGCGCAAGCTGCTCCACGACCTCTTTCAACGCAGGGTCTTTCTGACGGATGATCTCATCAAGCCGCGCCGTGCGCAGTCCCGCTTCCTGCAATTGTGCGTAAGGCCTGCCCGCCTCCACCGCCTCATGCTGCCGCACGTCGCCGACGAACAGGACACGATCATTCTCCTTTAGCCGCTCGACGAACGTGTGCATCTGCCGCGTGCTGGCCATGCTCGATTCATCGACCACATAGAGCCGCCTCTGCCCGTCGTCCGCGCGGTCGCCGCGCGTCAGATGACGTTGCAAGGTTTCGGTCCCCATGCCCGCCTCGGCGAGCTTCTGCGCGGCCCGCGATGTGGGCGCAAGTCCTTCGACCTCGTAGCCCGCACTCACGGCGGCTTCACGGACGACGGCTAAAGAAGTTGTCTTCCCGCCTCCGGCCACGCCCTCAAGGGCCATCATCCGGTCGCGGCTGGTCAGCACCTCTTCGACCGCGTTCCGCTGGCTCAAGCTCAGATGCGGATGCCGCTCCATCGTCTGCTGCCGTGTCTGACCGTCGGCCAGCACTTCGCGGTTGCCCTGGCCCATCTTCATCCGCTCGATGATCTCGCGCTCGTAACCCTGCATTTGGCCGGTTGTGAACGCGCGGCCCGCCAAGCCTGCCTTCCGCCCTACCTCAATCAGTTCCTGCGAAGCGACCCGCCGCTCGAACTCGGCCCGAACCTCCGGCAAGCGCGTCTCGCCCATGCCGTGCTTCAACGCATCCCGCAGCAAAGCCCGCTCCTCGAAGACCGCCGTACGTTCCGTGCCACGCTCGCGGGCATGGGTCACCGAACTCCGGGCCACACGCTGCGTCCGCTCCGGCTCAAGCTCGACGCCCGGACGCACTTGCGCTTCTTCGATCACATGTTGCGGTTGATGCCCGTGCTCGGCGGCCAGTGCTCGATGCTGCGCCTGCACCTCTGCCGGATTCAAGTCCAGCTTCGCGCCGCGCGTCTTGTGCGCCGCGATCTGCGCCGCCTCCGCTCCCGTCCGGCCCTCCGCCCCCATTTGCTCGGTGATCTGCTGACGCCGCGGACTCGACGCTTCAAGGTACTCGCGCGTGTAGCCTTTGATCTCCGGCTGTCCGTGTTCGCCACGCTGGACCTGATAACCAAGCTGTTGCAACCGCGCGGCCAGCTCTGAACGGTATACCGCCGTCGCGTACTGCTGCGTCTTGTACAGCTCCTGCGGCTGCAACGCCCGCGTGTTGCCGTCCGCCGTCTCGGCGATATTGAAGATCACCGTGTGCGTGTGCAACTGCGGCGCGGAGTAGCCGTCCACCGGGCGGCTGCTGTCATGCTCGAACCTGGCCGCCACCCATGCGCCCGTCGTCTCTGCCGGTGTGTTGCCGCCGATCCGCGCCTGCGCGTACTTCTCCATCTCATTGAGCGCAACCTTCACGCTCTCCCGGTGCGCCTCTTTCACCCGGTCGTCGCCGCCGACCAGCGCCGTCAGAGAGACTGACTTCGGCGCGCTGAACGTCGCATCCCAGCCCGCCCGGTGCTCCATCGAACGCACCGTGTCGCCGCGTTCGCTCACATACTCCCGCGCCGTCTGATGCCGGACCAGCTGCTCGCCCGTCTCCGGGTGCTGGCCCTCGGAGAGGCGCGCGAACTGGTCTTCGCGCACCTCCCCATGAAGCCCGTAACGCTCCGCCAGCTTGCCCTGCCACTCGCCGCGCACACGTTCGCCCTCGGTGTAGTAGTTCTCCTTGGCATTGGCGAACTCTTCCTTGTGGTACGCCTGCGCCTGACCCGCGCTGATCGGCTTCGACATCGTGACCATCAGTGTTTTCCTACTGCTGGACGATGCCCCAAGCTCATCAGGTCCTCGAAGTGCAGCGGGACCTGGATATGCCCATGATGCTGAAGATGAACCGGATAAAAGGCTATCAGGCAGCCGCGCGTCTGCTCCTCAGTGAGGTAGACAGCGTACAAGGTTCGATAGCCTTCCTTAGCGATCTCCTGCACCTCCTTCAACAGCCCCTCGAACATCCACTGCTGCATGTCCGACGCTCCGAGGGCTAGCCTCAAGCTTTGGATGAACATCTTCATTTTTACTAACAGTGCCGTCCCTGCTGCCGGTGGATACGCTACGGAAAACCCCTCCGAACTCACGATGTCATCGAAGTCCGTTAAGGCTTCAGGCTCTTTCGATGGAACTCTCTTTGTCTTTATCATTCTCTGTCCTTTTCCTTAGCTGCTTTACTCGAAGAAGTGCGCCTGCCCCTGGCTTGGGGAAGGCGGCTTAAGTTCCATCGGCTGCTCCGATGGACCGGGCAGCACGACCGGTGGCGGCATGTCCGCAGGTCCATCAGCCCTCGGCTTTCGCGCGACGAACTTCTCATGCTGCAAGGGGAACTGCAAGTAAGGAACGCGCAGCTCGACGACGTAATTGCCATGTTTGAGGTAGCCGTCCAACGGATCGAGCCCGAGGACCTGCGACGCCATGACCAGCGGCTCGCGCGAGATGTCCCGCTGCTGGCTCTCCGAGTTGCGCGCCTGCGGGGACTGGCCATGCGTGCGCGTCTCCCGGCAGCGCTCGATCTCGACCTCCCCGATGGCCTTCGAGATCCACTCCGCCGCATTCGGCTCGCTCGTCTTCAGGTAGATCTTCGTCGCAGGCTGCGAGAGCAGCGCCTCGGAGATGGTTCCGTACAGCGTTTCGATCTGCGCTTTGCCCTGGAACCCAAGGATCATCGGACAGTTCGATTTGCGGCTCTCCGTGATCGCTGTCGTGAGCTGCGGCAACCGCTGCAAGCTCCCCAGCTCGTCCAGTACGAACCACGTTTTTTGCTGGGCAGCCGATCCCTCGTCCATCATGCGCAACACGAGCAGGTCCAGCCATAGGCTGATCAGCGGGCGAAGCCGCTCCCGCACTGTCGGCTTCGACGTGATAAAAATCCATCCCTTGCGCTGCTTCGCCCACGCCGCCGTACTCCACCGCCGTGTCGTCTCCGGCTCCTTCGGCAACAGCTTGAACGCATCCGCAACCATGTTCAACGACCCCAGAACACCCGACCGCTGCGGCCCGCCGTGTGGGTCGATCATCGCCGCCATCTCCGTCCCTTTCACCCTGCGGTCGATCTCCTCCGGGTTTGACAGCCACCCCGTAAGCTGCTCCGGCGTCGGCTTCAGATTCAACAAGTGGGCGAAGATTCTCCTCGGCGCATCCACGAAAAAGCGGTTCTCCCGGCCCTGCTCCGGGAACAGGCTCGCTGCCAACGTAAGCGCCTCCGCCTGGTGCGGAACCTCGTCGCCCGGTGTCCAGAACGGGCACCGCGCATCCAACGGATTCAGGATGATGTCGCCCCGCTGCGGCTCGTAAAACTGCGGCAGGTACTCCATCGCCGGGTCGTATACGATCGCCGTCTCGCCCCGCTCCTCGATCTGACACAATGCCTGCCGAACGATCGCGCTCTTGCCTTGGCCGGTATCGCCCATGACCAGCACGTGCATCGACTCCCGCTCGCGCGGGATGCGTACGCAGCGGCTCATCCGGTTGCGGAACGTCCCGTCCGCCCAGCTCTGGTTTTCGTTGATGAACCCAAGACCGTCCGCAGGCTCGCGCCTCAACCACCGCCGCCGCCCCAGCTTCCCGTTGAACTCCGCCGTCGTCACCAGCTCCGGCCCGCGCAACCGGCGCCCATGCTGGAACTCAAGCTCGCGCTTCCGGTCCTTCGGCACCGCGAAGAACAGCAGCGTGGGCAGGAAGCACAGCGACCCATAGACCGGATACTTCACGTAGTCCCACACCGTTCGATCTTGGTAGACCTCGTGCCCCAGCGTCTCCCGCATCCATGCGTTTGAGAACTTCCTGTGCTCGATCTCCACCCCTACCGCTCCGGCTTGCGCGCCCTCCTCCGTCACCCGGTAACCCGTCTCTCCATTGGCCATCTTGCCGGACTCGATCTCGTTCCCGATGACAACGTGGTTTTCGCCCTTCTTATCGACACAGGTCAGAAGCTGGTAGTAACTCTCGTCCCACAGCCACCCGAACGTTGAAGCCCGCACGTAGTTTCCCAGGTACTCCCGCTCCGCGAACGACCACTGTTGCGTGTACTGGTAGACCATGCCGCCGGCGAAGATTGACAGCCACACGAAGACCGCTGCCCACGTCCACACCGGCTGCCGACTCGGCCAGCCCGTGTACTCTTTCCGTCCCCATTCACTCACCGTTCCATCTCCTCTGCCGTTCCTGCTCCCGATGGAACTGTCAGCCGGGACTCGCCCAGCCTCTCCAGCGCCCGCCGCATCTTGTCCTTGTCGGCCCGCCCGATCAGAGCCTGCATCTGCTCCGGCGTCACCGGCTCGCCCTTGCCGATGGAGAACAGGAGATTGATCAGGATCGTGCGCAGGGCCAGCAGCTCCCCCAGCAACACCTGGTCCGCCGCCTCCGCTCCGGCCTCCGGCGAGGATGCCAGCAGCACATCCCGCACCCACTCCGAGAGCGTCAACCCGCTCGCGCGGGCGCGCGCCTCCAGCGCCGCGAACTCCGGCTCGCTGACCTTCGTGCCCACAGATTTTGTGCGGAGAGGCGGCTTCAGAGAGCACCGCCTGAGCTGGGGAAGAGGGCGAGGCCGCACCCTGCCTGTGCGTCGCTGGGAAGACAGCAGGGGGGCCGGAGGCGGGCTAAAGGGTTGAGACTCAGTGGGTTCCCCTACAGCAACTTGCACTCGCATCCAGCATAACCCGTTTAATGGAGTTTTGCTATTAGTCGCTTGTTTTCAGAAGGTTCCCGCACAGTAACCAAAGGTTACTGCGCAGCACCCATTCTGGGGTGGCGTGTCACCCCTCCAGCCGATGCCGTAGGCAGCGTTTCTCTTTGGGACGCTGGCTCATGTGTTGCGCGGGTGCCAGAGAGCCGATACCCGCTCGGGCCGCTCGCTACTTCTGCCCTTTGGCATCCCCGGATTGCAGCAGCGTAGCCAAGGCAGCCGGAATCAAGGCCGCGCTGCGCATCCCGCTTTGCGGTCAAGAGCTTTGACTCCGGTCTCATGGCTCGGGCCGATGATCCCAGCCATCCGGGGAATGTCATAGAAGTTCCAACTTTCTCAGAGGTCGGGGTTGCCTGCTTCATCATCGGCTCCCGGACATCTGTCGGCAGGAGCTTACTTGCCCTGTGGTTCTGGGGCTCTACGAAAAACGAGGCGAACCACCCGCATACATACCCGTATCGAGCTGTGCGCCTATAATTCAGTTGCTCTCCCAAGAGTAAAATGCAAGGACTCAAGCGCAATCTGCGGTCGAAGGGGCCAGCCGGTGCCTAGCGTAAAGGAGTGCTAATGGTCTATCGAATTCCTCAAGGTTGAGGGGCGCACTCCCCACTATCGGCAACTTATAACGCTTCGCGACTACATGAGAAAGTTGATAAGGCGATGAGCAACTATCAACCCCACTGGGATCTGAGTACAACACCCGATCCCGAGTTTCGCAGCGAGCACGGCCGGCGCAACCGGGCCAAAGCGCCGGCGGCTACCAACGTCAAGCTGGGTCCGGGCGGGCGTTGCGGCAAGTTACTCAACGCAACCGAGCGCCGCAAACCGTGCCCTAATTGTCTCTTCAAGCATAAGAGAGTGAGCGTGGTCGCAGCTCTCCTGCTCCTTCTACTGTTAGCAGTTCCGGCTCGTGCTCAGGTGGCGCCTGGAGAGGTCTGGAAACAAGTCCCGCAAACGGACATCTATGTACTGATGAATGCGTTTGGGGGCACTGCTGGCACCGGAGGATTACCTAAAGGTTCTGGCTTCCATACCTATATGATCACGGATATGCCCGAAAGTGACATCGTGGGAGCCCCTCAATCGATGATGACCGAGATCGAGGGAATATGCGGAACGAGAGTTTTTCACATCGCGGGATTCATGCTTTACAGCGGCAAACACGGTAGCCGTGGCCTACCGCTCGGAGATTTTCCTCAAGAACAGTTCGAAAGAAAAGTTACGCCAGACTCTCCTTTTGAGAGAGCTTTCAACATGCTATGTGAGGTGAGCAAATGAATGACCGTCCCGCTCTATTCGGCTCCAAGGGGAGCCGCAATTAGCCGGAGCGCTGAAAGCCTTGACGGAGGCCGTCGTCGCCAGCACTGCAATGGATGCGGCGGCCCGACAGGAAACGATAGAACTTCTGAGCGCCCTTGGCTCGGAAGCTACCGTCCAAAAGGCTCAGCGTCGCGCGGGGGCGGCTCGCCCTCTACTTGGAAGGCTTCGAGAACTGCTTAGTGTCGCCGCTGATCTGTCGTCAGTGGCACAAGCCGCAGTACCAATTATCGCCGCCGCGTTCGGCGCACAGTAGTTTCAGCGAAAAGAAGCCCTTTGGGAACTTACCCTTTTTGAGACAGGGGAGAGAGAATTTCAGACCTCTGGTGTTGCCTTCGGTTGAAGCATGAACGGTTACCTAGTCTTTCTTCTCCCACAACCCCCACGGTGCCACTTTGCTCTCACGTTTGCGGGCGTAAGAGATAGTTGTGCGGTCAGTTGGTAGGTCAGATGGCGGGTCGAAATCATTATAGGTTTCAACTTCCACCACTGAAGAGGGGAACATCAGCGTCTGTTCAACGTCCGTTTCAATTTTCATTGCAGAAAGCGCGCCTATATCGAGCGCATCGTACCCGGTTCCGTCAGTTATTTTTTGCCAGATTGAACTAAGCTCATCTTCCGTGTAAGACATCATCTTCTCTCTCTGGTCAAGGCCCAGCCCGCTCGCGCCCTGGCGGTCGGTCGAAACACGGTAATAGGCAACGAAATCAGCCCACGGCAGTGCCTTAGTGTCTCGTTGGATTACAATTCAGACGCGTCAGCCTGTCCGCTTGCTTTTCCGCCACGGTCGCCAGAAAGACGCGGCTGACGGCTTTAGGCCATTGGAGAAGAAATCATGGCATTCAAGAAATTGGGAGTGGCATCCCTGACGGCGCTTCTAGCAGTTGCCGCGTTTATCGTATTTAGCCCCAAACACGAATCCTCAGAACATAACGCCTCGATGGCGTCTTCGTCTGCGCCGCCATCAAAGGATACATCTCCCAGCCTCAATTCAATACCAAAAGGCAATTTCGTGGCCGAGCAGTACGGCGCTGTCATCTGCCCTGACTCCAAAACGTTCGACGCTTTTGATGCTGCATCGATACGGGCACTATCCACCAATTCTTCTCCTGATCCGGCGGCGATCTGGCGTGATGCAGCAGAGCCAAACGGATGCAACTACATTCGCTCCGGAACATCGCTGATATCGGAAGGAGAAACCAACGACTCGGGTGTCGGTAGGCCACTGGCAATCGTTACGGCGACGATGCCTGATGGCACTACAATAAGAGGAGTCACTTTCTCCAGCATGCTTTACTCAATACCAAAAGGCAATTTCGTGGCCGGACAGTTCGGCGCTGTCATCTGCCCTGACTCCAAAGATGTCGAAAACTATCAAAATGCGGCGAAGACGTGGGCCTCCAGCAATGAACCAAACATATCGGCGGAAGAATTCAGAGCCGCTGCGAAAAGTTCGATGGAAGGATTAGCAAGGTCGGCTGGATGCAATTACGTTCTGCCCGGCACCTCACTGGTATCGGAAGGAGAAGTAGAAGGAGGACATGGGTATGGAGCAAACTTGAACTTAATCGTAATGGCGAAAATGCCTGACGGCAGTACAATAAAGGGAATCACGATCCCAGCTATGGTTACTCTGAACCAGCAGCAGTCAACGAGCACTCCCCCTCACCACGATAACTCGGCGCAGCAAGCGAATCCAGGGTTCCATACATATGCGAACAGCCGGTACGGCTTCCGGGTCGATTACCCGGAATCATTCATGCCACAACAGCCGCCGGAAAATGGAGATGGGTTAAGCTTCAAGTCAGAAGATGGAAAGGCTACGCTGGTTGTTTCAGGAGGGAATAACGATGGATTCACACTAAAGGAAGAATTTGATACTGCAATCAAAAATGTTCAAGGTAAATTGGGCTACAACAAGATCGGAGGGAGTTGGTTCGTTGTGACTTGGACAGATGGTAACAACGTGGGTTACACGAAGGAGTTTGTAGGACCAGGCTCTCAAAACTCCTTCACAATCACTTTTCCTGTTGAGCAGAGGCCTCAATATGACAGCGTCGTTACCACGGTTGAGAAGTCATTCAAGCCGGGTGAAGTTGACAATTCGCACTAGCAGGGTGCAGAGCCGGAGGATTCGGCTGTGAAAAAGCTGGAGTTCTCATGTACCGAGACTCTGAATGTGTGGGGCGGCATTGATCTGATGCCACAACTCTTGCGTGCAATGAAAATAAAAGATCCTGATTTTTATGCACGGATGCAGGCATTTTATTTAGCGCTAAATCACGACGGCATTCTAACTGAACGGTACAGCTCTTCCATCTTATTAGACCTGTTCTTCGGGACAGAGTTTTTGGGGCTGAATCCGTGCACGGTCGTCGACGAGATCAAGTCACTTGAGAAGCTGAAAATCAGTCGGACCAGAGCAGCAACACAATTCAAGAAAGATCCTCTTCGTGGTCTTTGGCACAAGCACTACATGAATGGAGACGTTGCCTCGTTGGCTCAAAACGTAGAGCACGCACTCAAAGACTATAGAATCCCGTTCTTCGATGAAAAGATCAGGGAGGCTCAAATCGCTGGCGAAAAGAGATTCGTCACAAAAGAAGATGTGCCGATAATTGTTAAAGATGTTCTTACAAACAATCTTGCAAGGAGAGGAAACGAAGGAAAAATAAGCGGAGAATGGATAGTGTATGCCCAACATGAAAACCAGAATTTCTATCTATGTCTTGCCAAACACAAGGACAATGACCGCGACAAGAACATACGAGAAAAAATTGAGCGCATCTGCGTGCGGGAGTTTCCTTTCTTGAACAATGTTTTGCAGGAGCCACAGCCAAAAGGCAATAGTTAGGTAAATGGGGATGGGGAGAGCCCTTTGGGGGATCTCACTGTTCCAATTCCGGCAAGACTGATCTTGAGGTACATGTGCAGCCTTCCTCAGTTCCGGGCCATGTCCACTTACCATTTACAAACAGCCCCTTACTGATCTCATATCGCCTTCCATTCGCTAAGCGGTGAGCAGAATTCTGCTGAACGTCTGTGGCAGATGGGCGTCTTGGGTCTTTCATGCAGGGGGCATTCGGATACATCCATATTGCGTGAGTGATTCCGAGGGACGCTTGGCGCTCTCTGTTGATTACAGCCCCAGCTTTATTGGCTAGAGACCGTCCGATTTCAGCGGCCTTCGATCTGGTCATTCCTTCGATGTGCAGGTTCATCATCTCTGTGCAGAACGAATAGAAGTCCCGGCGTCCCACGATAAAACGCAAAGCAAGCTCGTAAATCTGCCTGACGTGTTTCTTTTCCGCCTCGTCAAGCAACTCGATATTTCTTCGCAGGTCTGCTTGGACACTCTTCGTCACCACTGACGGATCAAACTTGATGGTGGGCATAGCTTCCATGGCAAAGCGCACAGACGGAGAATAGTCTTTCTTAACTTCTGTAGGCTTGGCAGATGGCTGCAATAAGCGTCGAAACCAAGACATCTTGTGCTCCCGTGAAGCGATCCATACTCACGAATAAGTCTCAAAGTATGGGCGTAAAGCACGTCAAATTACGGCTTTGGTAGATTTTGTTTGTCGATCAGTCTGCTCGTTCGCGATGGCTCATTGCGGTTGTCGGCTGTGAATCTTGCCCCGAAAGTTAGCAGCCTGTCTCAAGAGATCTTCGATTTCTGCGGTGGTTCGTCCTTCAGCTTCTATATCGCCGATCTTGAGCCGGACTTTCCGTCCGTATCGCGCCTGAACCCAGGCACCGCATACAACTGCTGCGGCGGGAATGACGGCCGGAGAAATG
>Ga0224558_1003481_pt1 | contig 13069 bp, 9 predicted proteins | sample 714S32024metaG_FD_180682 | JGI IMG/M metagenome (GOLD analysis project Ga0224558, IMG submission 180682) | Peat soil microbial communities from Stordalen Mire, Sweden - 717 S3 20-24 | ecosystem: Environmental > Terrestrial > Soil > Wetlands > Peat | place: Sweden: Norrbotten County, Stordalen... | reverse complement strand
CGGGGCGGGGGAGTGCCCCATCATAGGGATTGCTCCGGCGGTGGGAAACGCCATTTTCGACGCCACGGGGCAGCGGGTGCGCTCACTGCCCCTGGCGCCCCAGGGGCTGTGACGGTGGGGCAGGCCATCGTTTTTTGTGGCCTGCCAACGCAGACGACGAAAAACGATCGTCTGCGCCACTAGGAACTAAGCGCCCAAGTCGGGAGTGAACAATTTCACTTCCACGCGGCGGTTCTGTTTGCGCCCATCGCGCGTTTTGTTGTCGGCGGCCGGGCTTGCCTTTCCGTAACCGATGGTGTCGACCCGGAACAGCGGGATCTTTTTATCGAGGGTCAGATACCGAACCACGGCAGCGGCACGGCGCCGGCTGAGCTCGATATTGGCCGCAGCCGCGCCGGTCGAGTCGCTGAACCCCTGTACGTCGATGACGTAGTGCTTCATGGGAACGACTTTGGCGGCGAAGGCGTCGAGTTGTGCCTCGGCTTCCTTGCTCAGCTCGCTCTTACCGATGGCGAACAGGACCGTCTCGGTGGTGGCGAGCTTGAAATTGTCCATGTTCTCGACCCTGCTTCCAAGGGTTCCCACGGAGCGCTCCGCTTGAGCGGCCTGGGCGACTCCCTTCTCCGCCGTGGATTGGGCCGCACCGGCCTGCTTGCTGGCGAGGGCTGCCTGATCGTTGGCGCGGGCGGCGTCGCGAGCCGCATCTACAGCCTTGCTATCGGCGCCCTGGGCGCGCTCATCCGCTCTGGACACACCCTTGCCTAGCTCGGCGATGGCGGTGTCCTGCTCGGCGTTCTTCTTGTCGAGGTCCGCGACCTTCTGCTGCACCGGGGCCATGGTTTCGTGAACGTACTTCTTGGTGGCGCATCCCGTGCCAACGAGAGCGGCGAATAGAGCCGCAACCGCGAGTGCTGCCAAACTTAAACGCTTCATTCAAAATCCCCTTTTCCGGCCTTGCGGCCAAAACGAGCTGAACCACATGGTGGGCGGTCGCGGGCTCGAACCGCGGACCTCCTGCTTGTAAGGCAGGCGCTCTAACCAGCTGAGCTAACCGCCCATCGGGGTGCTCAGTTGATTTTAAGCTATTTCCCTCGCGGATGGGCGTGGTCGGTAATGGGAGTTTAGTATCGGAAGATCGCTTGAACCGCTTGCAAACGGGGGGCGAACGGGTGTACATGTGGATAGATTCGGTATTCCAGAACGGGAATCCCGGCCTAAAGTAACGGGTTTTTTCGATCGTAACGGAGGATGAGATGAAGAAGTACGTATGGACGTCGATGGCGGTGGCGCTCCTGCTGCCGGGCATTCTTGCGGCGCAGCGAGACTACCCGCCGAGGGGCGGACGGAATGAGAATATCTCGCGCGTTGTCGCGGATTGCCAGGATCGCGCCATCCAGTTCAGGAGTTCATTGCGGGCGGCGCTCGATCGCAGCGCGCTCAACGGCACCCAACGCGAGGATCAACTGAACGTGGACGCCGAGCGCCTGGAACGCGCGATGAACAGGGTGAGGGAAGCGTGGAACCGGGAACACGACCCGCCCAAGACGCGCCACTTCGTGGAGGACGCGATCTCGGCTGGCCAGGACATCAACCGGACGATGGTGAGGCGGCGGCTGAACCCCGACGTGCAGCGTCAATGGGAAGCGGTGCGGGGGGAACTGAACCGGCTGGCGGAGGCCTTCGAACTGCCCCGGATACGGTGGTGAAAGACATGCGAGCGCTAGCGCTGGTTGCGGCTCTGATGGCGGGGTCCTCGACGGCGTTTCCGCTGGCGGCCCAGCAAGATCAAGGCGGGAAGGTCAATATCGAACGCGCGCTGCAATCGAATTACATTCCGACAAAGCTGTCCGGCTTCGGCGATAGGCTCAGGGTGACGCAGATGGGCACGGTCCTGGTGGTTCAAAGGGACGGAATGGGCGCGAGTCCGGTCACGGAATTTGCCTTCGGTAACAACTATAAGGACGGGCGAATCAAGCGTTCGTTGGCGGGCGCGCTGATCCACGACGCGAATTCGGTCAGGGACCTTCGGGCCGGGGAGAGAGTGTATTTGTTGAAGACCGAGGTCAAGGATACCGGGGTGGTTTTCAACGTGCAATCATGCGACGCGTGCGATGGGTCCCCGACGGATTTCGATCCCATGCCGTACCGGGCGGCGCTGACGTTCCAGTTCCCCAAAGGGTATTGGAATACCACCGATTTCGCACAAATCCAACGGACGATCAGCGAGGTATTCGCCTTTGCCGATGGTCCCAACGCAGGTACGCAGCCGAACCCGGAGCCGGTGGCGCCCCCAGGTGCTCAGGTCGCGCAGCAGCCATCGCCGGCTCCGCAGCCGGAGCCGGTGAAGATCGGGCTTGGACAAACGACCGACCAGGTGGTCGCCGGCCTGGGCCAGCCCGACAAGGTGGTCGATCTGGGCCGCAAGAAGATTTACATTTACAAGGACCTGAAGATCACGTTCGCAGACGGCAGAGTCTCGGACGTCCAGTGAGGTGGCCGTTGCCGCCCAACAGACGATTGTGACGACACATGGAGAATTCTAATGAATAGTATTCGAACCCGTAAAGCCGCTTTCCGCGGATCGATTGGGACAGCAATCATTGTGCTGCTGTTCGCATTCTCCGCCGCCGTGTACGCCCAGAAGAAAGACGAGAAGAAAGGCGGGGGTGCCGCGCCCGCTCGTCAGGCCCCGACTGCTCGCCAAACCCCGAGCCAGCCAGTTAGTCGGACGCCGAGCCAGCCGACTCGTCAGACCACTGTTCCGAACACTGGTCAGACCACCACTCGGTCGACCACCAGTCAGACCACTGCTCCGAACACTGGTCAGACCACCACTCGGTCGACCACCAGTCAGACCACCCGCCAGGTCAGTACTCCGAACACTGGTCAGACCACCACTCGGTCGACGACCAGTCAGACCACGGGTCAAACCAAGAGCCCGACCACCAGTCAGCCCACCAGCTCAACCAAGAACCCGAGCACCAGTCAGCCCACCGGCTCAACCAGGAACCCGACCACCAGTCAGACCCCCGGCCAAACCAAAAACCCGCAGTCTGGTCAACAGTTCGGCCGGTCCGGGCAGCAGCCCACCAGCCCAACCAAGAACCCGCAGTCCGGCCAACAGTTCGGCCGGCCCGGGCAGCAGCCCACCAGCCCAACCAGGAACCCGCAGTCCGGCCAACAGTTCGGCCGGTCCGGGCAGCAGAGCATCCGCACACCGAACGGCGGGATGGTCAACAGGGATAACGCTGGGCAAGTGCGCCAGGTGCGCACGCCGGGAGGGGCGGTGGTCACACATGGGCCGAATGGCGTGCGGCGCGTCGAAGTGTCACGGGGCAACCAGCGCTTTGTCACCAACGGGGGAGGGCGCGGCGGTTATGCCCAGAGTCCGATGACGGGACGCGGCCAAGGGTACGTTCAACGGACATACTTCTCGAACGGGCAGTCCTATGCCCGTGTCTATCGTCCGTTTAGCTTCAGGGGAGTGCTCATGGACATGTACGTTCCCATGCGTTTCTACTCGCCCGCGTTCTACGCATATGCCTATAGCCCATGGGCCAGGCCCGTGGCTTATGGGTGGGGATGGGCCGGCAGTCCCTGGTATGGTTACTACGGGAGCTACTTTTCGCCCTACCGGGAATACGCGGGCCCGGCATTCTGGTTGACGGACTATTTGTTAGCCACGACGTTGCAGGAGGCTTATCAGCAACAGATGGCGGCCAACGCGCAAGGCGGCGGTTACGTTTCCAGCGGCCAGCCCGGTATCACGCCCGATGTGAAGCAGACGATCGCGGATGAAGTGCACCGGCAGCTTGATCTGGAAAGGGCCCAGGGCCAGTCCATGATGTCAAACATAGCCTCTGGCGACATGTCCTCGATATTCTCCGACGGTGTTCCCCATGTCTTCGTGGCTTCGAGCAGCCTCATGGTGGACGACCGGGGGCCGGGGTGCGCGATCACTGAAGGCGACGTGCTCCAACTCATGCCGGGGCAGTCGAATGGGCCCGCCGCGGACGTGGTAGTGCGGGCGAGCAAGAGCACGGACTGCCGCAGAGGCGGCGTGGTTTCGGTGCAACTCCAGGACTTGCAGGAGATGCAGAATCACGACCGCGAGATTCTCGACCAGGGTCTGGCGGAGCTCCAATCCCGCCAGGGCAGGGGCGGACTGCCAGCGCTGCCCGCGGCCGCCGCGGCCGCCCCGGTGGCTGCGCCCATCGCCGCCGCCGTACAGCCGGACGCGAATGTCGCTACCGAGCTCAACCAGGCGGCGCAGGAAGCCGACACCGGGGAGCAGGCCGTGATCAACCAGAGCGCGGCGCCCGGTGGGAATGCGGCGGGGCCGGTCACGATCACCCTGGGACAATCGATTGCCGACGTGGAATCGATGAATGGCAAACCCGACAAGGTAATCGACCTCGGCGCAAAGAAAATCTATATGTACAAGGACCTGAAGATCACCTTCACGAACGGGGTGGTGAGCGACGTCCAGTAGCATGATCGCTCCCTGACGGTCGCGGCTCGGTGAGCAGCGGTCACGGCTCGATTATGTCCTCGATAGTCGGGGGAATCGGCCCGGCCATGTCGCGGAGCTTAGCGAACAGCGCATCGTAAAGGGCAGAGTACGCCTCGAGCGACGGGTCGGGCGCGCTCTTGAGCGCCACCGCGAAGGTGCGGCGCATGTGGCGCACGGAGACCAGCAGGAGCTTTACTTCGTCGTCGGTGAAGCCAAAGGTTTTCGTCATAAGAAGAGAGCGGCGAGCGCGGCGATCCAGGAGAGCGCGCTCAAAACGGCCATGAAGCGCGGCTCGGCGGTCGCGCGGTAGTGGAGCTCGATGTGCGTGGCCGCGGCGGCGGCCGGGCGCAACACCATGAATCCCAGGTTGTCGATCTGGATGGGGATGGCGCGGCCATCCTGGAAGGCCCGCCAGCCGGGGTCGGCGTTGACCCGCACGGCCACCAGCCGGCCGGGCGGCGCGACGCCGTCGATGACGAGGGTATCGACGCCCAACCAGCGGGTTTGGAGCGCTGGCCGGGCCGGATCTTCCAGGGCCGCGATGTAAGGCTCGAGTAGCCAGGGGCGCGTGGGCGCATCCTTGCCGGGGAGCTCCTCGGCGTTCAACCAGTTCGCCAGGGGGCGCGCGGGCAAGGCGTAGATGGTGTCGTCCTCTTCGCGATAGACGGCGGGGAGCGCCGAAGAGACGTGCTCGGGACGGACGAAGTCGCGGTAATACTCGCGCGAATGGGGGCCATGGATGACGACATATTCCGTGCCCATGGCTTTTAGTTCCAGCAGGGCGTCCTGGGTTTCACGGCCGGGGCGCGAGTCCTTCGCCGTGTGGATGTTGTACGCGAGGTCCCAGGGCACGCGGTTTTCGAGGCCGGTTTCAAACCCGCCGCCCACTTGGGGAATGTCGAACCAGGAGTTCATGCGGAAACGCATTCCGCCGGTAGCGAAGACGCGGCCTTCGGGCGGATGCTCTGCCATCCAGCGGGCCAGGTGGTATTCGATGGACTCCTCGCCAGGAGCGGGCGCCCATCGGCCCCAGCCCTGAGTGGTGTACGCCCAGAGCTGCGGCGCGCCCGCCAGCAACCCGGCGGCGGCGGTTCCGATGGCGCAAAGGCGCACCGTCTGGTTGGGGTGGCGCATGCCGAGGCGGATGGCTTCGACTACCCCCAACGCCAGGAACAGCTCGAACTCGATGGCGTAGCGGCGCGATTCGGGGATGGTGTCGAGGCCGTAAATGTAGAAGACGGTGGCAATGAAGCCGAAGGTGAAGGCCGCCAGCGTCACGAAGCGGAGATAGAACGAACCGCCCAACCAGCGGAACAGCAGCCGGACGATCAGCACGCCGAACGCAAGGCCGGTCACGAGCCACCGCTGCGGCGCGCCGAACTGGTAGGCGAAGGAGTCGGTGGGCCAGTTGAAGACAATGGTCCTGATGAAGGTGGGGGTGAGCCAGAAGCAGGCCAGCAGATAGGCGAGGCCGGCGGCGGCGAACACACGCCAGGCGCGGAACCCGGGATCTCCCAGCGCGGCCACCAGCAGGACCACGCAGGCGATGGCCAGGGCGAAGGCGCCTACCCAGTTGACCAGCGGGGTGACAGCCAGCAGCAGCGCGGCTACGAGGATGCGCGGGTATCCGCGGCGCCGGGCGGCCAACCAGAGGGCCAGCAGCACCAGCGGCATGAGCGCCAGAGCGGTGTTGTGCGGGCCTTCGCCATATTTGGCCAGCACCTGGACCCGCCAGGGAAGCTGCACCATGCCGCGGTCCTGCTCCACCGCGGGGAAGAGTCCGTAGGAGGGCGAGAGGAAACCATACACCAGCGCGGCGGCCAGCGACCAGCGGCGGCTGCCGGTGAAGTAAAGCGCGAAGAAGAACAGGGTGACCGGACCGAGGCAGGTCATGCCCGAGACGATGACGCGATAGAGGAAAGCCAGCGGCACGTGCGGCAACAAGTGCGCCAGGAACGCGGTGAGATAGGGCAGCGCGGGCACATAGAGGAAACGGGTGGGAAGGCCGCAGTATTGGAACGGGTCCCATCCCCAGGGGTTGGGATGCAAGGAAACGAAACGGGCGATGGCTACGTAACCGCCTTCGATGGAGCCGCGGAAGGGCAGCTCGCCTGGCATGAAGAGCGGTGCGTTGAGGCACACGTTGAGCAGGAAGATGGCCAGAGCCAGCAACGGCGTGGCCAAGCGTTTCACAGCAAGCGCCTCCAAAACACACCGGCGGCAAGACCGCCGGCGCCACATAAGAGGCTCAACACTCGAAAGAACGTCATCTCCATTCCACCGTCGTAGGCCAGATCGACGACACACGACCCGTCACAACGGGGCTCGACGATCATCAGCCCGAGAGGATCGCCCCACACCCGCCTCGCCTGCCCGTTGACGCGGGCGCTCCAGCCGCTATGCCAGGCCACCTGCACGGCGAGCAGGAGGCCGGGTCGAAGATCGGCGGCGATGCGCGCCTTTCGCGTCCCCAGCCATTGGAAAGTGGCTGCGGGCAGGCCGGGGTCCTCCAGCGCCGCCAGAAGGGGCTGTAACTCGGCTAGCCGGCTGGCGTCCGGGGGGAATCGCCGCGCCAGGTCGGCCTGGCGCACCACGTGGGCCAGCGAGCGCGAACGGCGCGGCACGGCGTATATGGTGACATCGTTCTCGCGCCACAGCGCTGGCAGCACGCCATCGAACTTCCGCGGGTAGATATAGGGCTTGAATTGCTCTTCGCTGGCCGGCCCGCTCACGATCACGGCGTCGCATCCGTAGATGCGCAGCCAGTCGCGCGCCACCGCGCCATCGGCTCCGGCCAGAATCTGGTAGCGCACCGCCGGCATGACGCGTTGGAGATCGCCCTGGTCGAACCCGCCGGAAAGCTGGGCCACGTCGCTGAATGCATTGAACCAGAAGGCGATGGAGCCGGGCGCATACACGCGCGCGCCGCTCAAGTGCTGGTCCGTCCAGTGAGCAGTGCGCCACTCGATGGTGCGATGGATGTCGATCGCTTTCACCATGGGAAGCGTCACGTCGCGCAAGTCCAGAGTGAGCGGCACGCAGGCCAGCGCCAGCGCGGAACCAGCCACCAGGCGCAGGCGTGGGGGCAGAAAGCGCGACAGCCGCTCTACCACGGCCGCGCCCGCGAGACAGATGGCCAGGTCGAACTCGGGTTGATAGCGCCAGGGCTGAGGCACAACCGCTATGCGCCAGCAGTACCACGGGATCACCACACCGGTAAAGCATGCCGCCAGCAGCACGGCGAAGCGGATTTCGAGCGGCGCGCGCGCGCGGCTGAGCGCCCATACGAGCCCGGCCAGGGCCAGTGCAAAAACCGCGGCGTACAGCCAATGGCGCGGGGTGAATGTGAACCGCCCGGCAACGAACTGGGCATTGAAAGCGATCACGGCGATGGTGGAGGGCGGAATGCAGGGAGAGACCAGCAGGTAGGCGTACCCGCCGGCGCCCGCCGCCCGCAGCCATCCGCGTCCACGGGCCAGCAGGTAGCACAGCATGCACACGGCCAGGGCGAATGCGCCGATCCAGTTAAACATGACGGCCGCGGCCAGCGCGGCGGAGCAGAGGAGCCAGCGGCGCACATCGCTCTTCCGCACCGCGGCGTCGAGCAAGGCCAACGCCACCAGCATGAGCGCCATCGAGGCGATATGGGGGCCTTCGCCGTATTCCGACAGCACTTGGAAGCGGCGAACGTCGAAATAATTCAGGGTGTCGCGGCGCACCTCTGGAATCAGAAAGCAGGAGGGCGAGAAGAGCGACCAGGCCAGCCCCGCGAACAAAGCCTGCGTGCGGCTGCCCGACAAGCGATGAACCAGCCAGAACAGCGCCACCGGCCCGAGGCAGTAGAGCGCCGCCGTGAGGGCGTGGTAGGCGAGGCCGGGCGGAATGCGCGCCACCGCCGCGAGCGCGGCCACGCTCAGAGGGAGCAGCGGCGGGTAGGTGTTCTGGTAGGGAATGCCGGTGTACCAGAGGGGGAACCACTGCACGTCGGGGAAATGATCGAGGATGTAGCGGGCGAGGCTGATGAAGGCCGCCTCGATGGACTGCATCTGGTCGGTGTATTCCACCCGGAACAGGGGCCACATGAGGGCTACGTTGACCAGGGCCACGGCGCAGGCAGCGGCCAGCGTGCGCAGGGCTTCGCGGCGCATCAGGCGGGCTCCGGTACGAAGCGCCGAGATGAGTCTCGGCGCGGCAGGCAGGAGTGCCTGCGCCACAACATCAGGGTTTCCTCGCCCGCATACCTTGTGCGGCCAGCAGCGCGAGAAGCAGCAGCGAGATTGCGGTGAGCACCCAGCCCACCCGGTTCTCGGCGGGCATTAGGAAAGCCAGCCGGATCTGGTGTTCGCCGGGCGGCGCTGCGACCACCATGAATCCCATCAAGTCCGCGCGTAGAGGCAGCCGTGTGCCATTCGACCAGGCCTGCCATGCGGGGTCATAGGTCTCTTGTACGAGGATGGCCTGGCCGGGGGCCACCTTGGCCCGCAGCAGCATGGCGTCGGTCCCCTCGCGTACCAGCGTTACGGGAGAATCCGGGCCGTTCTCGACCACGTCCACGTAGGCGCGCAGGTACTCCAAGTCGTCGGCGAAGCGCGGCTTTTTCCGCGCATCGAGCTGTGCGGCTTCCACGACTCGCGCGCGGGCAGGGTAGCGGCGCGGAATCCGGTAGAGCGCGTTATCCTTGCCGTCGTCGAACAGGAGCGGCGTTGCGCGGGCGAATCTTTCGGGATGGTGGATGTCCTTATAAGGCTCTTCCGAACTCGGACCGGCCACGTACATCACATCCACGCCCAAAGCCTGTAACCACAGAATGGCAGCCTGTGGATTGGATCCCGCCCCGATCTCCCATTGCGCCTCCTGGGGCACAGGGTTCAGCAGGCCTTGGTCGGAACCGCCTCCTAGTTGCGCCAGGTCGTGCCAGGCGTCGAACCAGAATCGAACCGAGCCCGACGGGAAGACGCGCGCGTCGGGCATGTTCCTCCACAGCCAGTCCGTAATCCGGTATTCGACGCGGGCCGTGTAGTTCGGCCAGAGCGGCAACATTTTCCGGGCGATCCGGATGTAGCCGGCGGTGGTGGCAAAAGCGGCCACCACAACGATCGCGGCCACCACTTTCGGCGCGCGTCTTGGACGGCGCCACAACCACTCGAGGATCGCCAGGGCCCCGAGGATCAGAACCAGGTCCAGTTCCGGCGCCAGCCGCGACGGCACGCCGGCGACGCGGAAATTGAAATAGGAATTGCCCAGCACGTCGAGCGAGAAGAAGACGACGCAGCCGGCCACGAAAACCGCCCAGGTCCGCTCGGGTTGGGAGCGCGCCAATCGGTAGCTGGCGAATGCGAATGCCGCGGCCACCACCACCGCAACCCCGAAGGACCATGCCGTCGGAGGTTCGGAAACGTACTTCATGTTACGGGCCGTAATCCGGAAGTAGGAGGGCACCAGCCAGAACGCGGTCAACCCATAGGCCAGAGCAGGAATGGCAACGGCGGGGAGCGCCATCCGGAAATCCCGGCGCGTAACCCAGAAGCTCCACAGCAGGACGGCGTAGAACATGGTCAGCGCGGTGGCGCCATAGAAGTTGTTGGAAACCACGGCGGCGGAGAAGATGGCGGCGAGCGCCACCGAACCGGGGCGGCGGCTCTCTAGCGCGCGCCAGGTGAAAGCGAGTGCGAAGGGGATCAGGGCCAGCGCCGTCATGTGCGGGCCCTCGCCATATCGGATCAACACACCCAGCCTCAACGGCACCAGCGGCCCGGAGTCGATCCGCACGTCTTTCAGAAACAAAAACGACGGCGACATGAGCGCCGTCGCGGCCGCGCCCAGCCAGGCCGCGCCGCGCGACCGGGCCCCCGCGCGAATCAGCAGGTACACGCCGGCGATGCCTACGCAGTAGAAGAAAATGGTGTAGAAGTGGTACGCCTTGACCGGCCAGAAGCCGGTGATTTTGGAAATCACCGCTGTTCCGTAACGCAAGGCGGGCGGATAGATGTAGTCGAAGCGCGTGCCCGTGTACCACAACGGCTGCCACTGCGGATGGGGCCAGTGGGCCGTCAGAAAGCGCGCGTCGGAGATGAATGTGCTCTCGATGGACCACCACTTATCCGTGTACTTGGTTTTGAAGTACGGCCCAACGAGGACCGCCGTGCACACAAACAGGAGGAAGCAATCGAGCAGAATTTCCCGCCGGCGCGAGAGTTTCACACGAACCGCTCCCAGCGCATGCCGAACACCACCAGGCTGAGGAGCAGCGCGAGCGTGGCGAGAGTCACGAGGCGGCCGATGCGGTTCTCGAGAGGCGTCACGAATGCCAGCCGGATTTCCCGGTCGCCCGGCGGCGCGTCAACCACCATAAAGCCCATGACATCCTTACGGAGGGGAAGTTGCTTGCCGCCGTCCCAAGCTTGCCAGGCCGGGTCCCAGCTTTCCTGCACCACGATAGATTGGCCGGGCTCGACTTTGGCCCGCACGCGCATGGCGTCGGTTCCGTCGCGCGCCAGGGTGGGAGGCGAATCGGGGCCTTTCTCGACGACATCGGCGTAGGCGCCTAGGTACTCGACGTCGTCATTGGCACGTGGCGGCTTCAGGGCATTCAGCTTCCCGGTCTCGACCACCCGCGCCCTGGCGGGGTAGCGCCGGGGCACCCGGCAAAGCGTGTTGCCCTGCTGGTCGTCGTACACCACGGGCAGCACCCCGGCGAATTTTTGCGGATACTCGAAATCCTTGAACATTTCCTGGGAGCGCTTGTCGGAGACGTAGATCACGTCGACCCCCATGCATTGCATCCACAGGATGGAAGGCTCCGGCTTGGCGCCCAGGTTGGTTTCCCACTGGGCGGGCGCCAGCTCACCGTTCAGGAGGCCCTGGTCGGAACCGCCGCCGAGCTGCGCCAGGTCGTGCCAGGCGTCGTACCAGAAGCGCACGGACCCGGAGGGGTAGGCGCGCGCATCGGGCATGTTCTTCCAAAGCCAGTCGGTGACGCGGTACTCGACGCGATTCTGGTAATCGGGCCAGAGTGGAAACATGTGCCAGGCGTGGCGGACATAACCCGTAGTGGTCCAGAAGGCCGCGATCACCACGACCAGCACGACGGCGCGGAGGGCGATGCCGGGGCGATCCCACAGCCACTGCAGCATGAGGACGGCCGCCATGATGTAGATCATGTCTAGCTCGGGCAAGAGGCGGACGGGTTCGCCGGCAATGCGGAAGTTGAAGTAGATACCGCCCAACACGTTGAGCGAGAAAAAGACGACGCAGCCGGTCACGAAAACCGCCCAGGCCCGCTCCGGTCTGGCGCGCGCGAACTTGTCGGTCGAGACGGCGAAGGCCACGGCCACCACCACCGCGACCCAGATCGACCAGGTAGTGCCGTGCTCGGAAACGTATTTCAGGTTTACCGCCGTGACCTGGAAGTAGGAGGGCACCAGCCAGAAGGCCGTCAGCCCGTAGGCGAGCGTGGGAATGGCGATGGCGGGAACGACGATGCGCTTTTCCTGCCGTGTAATCCAGAGACTCCAGACGAGGATGGGGTAGAAGACCGCCAGCGCGGCTGCGCCATAGAAATTGTTGGCGGCTACGCCGGCGGAGAACACGGCGGCCAGCGCCACCGCCCAGGGCCGGCGTTTCTCGAGCGCCAGCCACGCGAAGGCCAGAGCGATGGGGATCAGCGCCAGCGCGCTCATGTGGGGGCCTTCGCCGTACTTGACGAGGACGCACAACCGCTGCGGTTCGAGCATCCAGGCGTCTTCCCGGAACCGCGGCAAGAACAGGAATATGGGCGACATCAAAGACGTCGCCACCGCGCCCAGGTATGCGAATGGGCGCGACTTGGATCCCACGCGCATCAGCAGGTAGACTCCGGCGATGCCCAGGGCATAAAAAAACGCCACATAAAAGTGGTAGGCTTTGGCCGGCCAGAAGCCAGTGATCTTTGAGATTACAGCCGTGCCGTAGCGCAAAGCGGGCGGGTAGATGTAGTCGAAACGCGTGCCCGCGTACCACAGGGGCTGCCACTGCGGATGCGGCCAGTGCTCGCTCAGGAAGCGAGCATCGGCGATAAACGTGCTCTCGATGGAGGCCCACTTATCCGTGTACCTGGCCTTGAAGTACGGGCGGATGAGCATGGCGGTGTATATGAATACGAGGAGGAAATCGAGCAGGATTTCCTTCCGCCGGGAGAGTTTCCACGGAACTTTCACATCAGTCGGCCCGATTCTTGATTTCGGCGGCGCTGCGGTAACGCCGCTCCAGGCTGTCGAACTGGCGCTGGTGGACGATGCCGCCGCGGTGCAGCAGGTACCGCACCAGCAGCCATAGGATGGAAACCCCGTAGACGCTACTCTGGAAGAGCGATGCGGACGATGCCTGGGCGAAGTACCGGGTCGGCACCGGAACTTCGGTGATGCGCATCTTCACGTTGACGATCTGGGCCAGGATCTCCTGATCGAAGATGAACCGGTCGGAATCCATCTGGAGATTCACCGATTCCAGGACTTGCCGCCGGAATGCGCGATAACCCGTGTGGTACTCCGAAAGGTGAAGCCCGAACACCAGGTTTTC
>Ga0224558_1003480_pt1 | contig 13073 bp, 8 predicted proteins | sample 714S32024metaG_FD_180682 | JGI IMG/M metagenome (GOLD analysis project Ga0224558, IMG submission 180682) | Peat soil microbial communities from Stordalen Mire, Sweden - 717 S3 20-24 | ecosystem: Environmental > Terrestrial > Soil > Wetlands > Peat | place: Sweden: Norrbotten County, Stordalen... | reverse complement strand
GGAGGTTTACCTGCACGCCTACAACTCGGTCAGCGAGGCGCGCGCTCGAATCGCAAAATACATCGGGTTCTACAACTCGATGCGCCCACATTCCAGCCTGCAGGCGCTCACGCCCGATCAGGTATACTTCAACCGCCTGCCAGCAGCCCTGGCAGCCTGAACCCAGGAACAGAACTTCCACTTAAAACTCGACGAAATCTGTTCAAACAACCGGGACCACCGCACAACTTACTGTCCAAAAGCGCTTTTCGGAAGGAGGGTCGCTCCTCGCGGCCTATACGAATTCGAAATTGATCAGCAATACGGATACCCTGACCGCATGGGTTGAAAATAGCGCGGGAGTGATACAAGACAATAACAACCTGAGGGGGGAACGCTCATTATCCTCGCAGGATGTGCCCCAGCGATTGGTGGTCAGTTATGCGCTGGACCTTCCATTCGGACAAGACAAACATTACATGACCAATATTGGACCCACCCTTAATAAAATCATCGGAGACTGGGGCATCGATGGAGTAACTTCTTTTCAGCGTGGGTTCCCGCTCGTATTCAGCAGCGGCCAGGTAAATGACGTAACTCTGTTCGGAGCAGGCTCGCGCCCGAACCTGCTGCCCTCCTGCCGCAAATCCTCCTCTGCCAGCGGGAACGCTCGTATTCAAGGCTGGTTCAACGAGGCCTGTTTTGCCGCGCCGTCCGACTTTACGTTTGGGACGGAGCCGCGAGTTGATCCAATCTTGCGTTCCGATGGCGTGGATAACTTTGATGTGGCCGCGTTCAAAAAGATATTGTTCGGCATGCAGGAGCGCCTCGGTTTCGAATTCCGCGTCGAGGTTTTCAACTTATTCAACCACAAACAGTTTGCGCCACCGAATACAACGTGCTGCACAAGTAATAACGGTAACTTTGGCGTAGTCACCAGCACCGACCCGGGGACCAATCCGCGCCTGATACAGTTCGCCTCGAAACTGTTCTTTTAATACTTGCCAATCCTCGCTATTTTTCGCCTAGCTTATATGGTATCCCAAACCGTCCAATTTGAATCAATGCCTTGCCGGAGGGAGGCCAGACGTGCAGACTTTCTACACGACTCGACCCAACAATAAGATGCGCTTCTGTACTACCCACCGGCACACCTGTGGCAGCATCGTAGAAGTGCACGTTCAGCGCGTCGCCCGCTCGCACCCAACCCAGCACATACTTCCCCGGCTTCAGTTCGACACCGCCAATGCTGACCGGCGCCTGCACAATCAGGTAGTGCGAATATTTGTCGGCCGCCGAGTATCCGGCCGTGATCAGCACCACACCCGCGATGAACTGGCCTCTGCCATTCACAATGCCTGAGGCAGTGCGCATCTCGGTCTCGATATGTTCCGTTACCACCGGCGCGCGCGCCGGCAACAACGACGCAAGCTCCGCGTCAGTGGCCTGTCGCCATGCGGTTCTCTGGGCTTGCGCAAGCGGCGACAATAACAACAGAATGAGTGCTGAAAGAATCACGCTACTGGTCGGATTTCGTCTCATGGCTTCGTCTTTCTGAGGGATTCGAGCGGAACAATACCGCGCTGAATGGCCGCCGTGGCCGCTTGCGTCCGGTCCGTCACGCCCAGCTTGCCCAGTAAGCTGTTGACGTGCGTCTTCACTGTGGCTTCTGATATCACCAATTCGGCCGCGATATCCTTGTTGCTCTTGCCGTGAACAATTTGCTCGAGCACGTCGAACTCACGCGGCGTCAACTCCTCGGTGCCCATGCGCTCGGCCAGTTTTTCGGCTATCGCCGGCGGAATATAAGACCTGCCGGCATGGACCGCGCGGATGGTCGTGATCAACTCCTCGCTGGTCATGCCCTTCAGCAGGTAAGCGCGCGCGCCCGCCTGCAGAGCGCGATAGATGTCCTCGTCGCCGTCGTAAGTGGTCAGCACAATGAAGCGCGCCTGCGGTGTTTCCATGCGGATGCGTTCAATAACTTCTACGCCGCTCAGCCGCGGAAGCCGCAGGTCAATCAGCGTGATGGCTGGCTGGTGCTTGCGAAACTGCGCGATGGCCTCCACGCCATCCGCGGCTTCGCCCACCACCTCAAGGCCATCCACTACATTGAGCAGCGCGACCAGTCCCTGGCGCACCACGTGGTGGTCCTCGACAATCAGCACGCGAATCGACTCCTTGGTCACGGTTGTCTCCTCGTTTGTTCTATTGTCTCTCTCGGCGCCGCCGCACGCAGCCGGACTGTGGTTCCCGCGCCTGGCTCGCTCGCTACCTCAAGCGTCCCGCCAATGGCCGCCGCGCGCTCTCTCATTCCCGTCAGCCCGAACTGCCCCGGCTGTGGCCCCTGTTGCGCAGCAAAACCACTCCCGTCATCGCGCACTTCCAGCGCAACTCCGTCCCGCCCGTACTCCAACTGGACAAAAAGCTGTTTGGCGCCGGCGTGCTTCTTCACATTATGGATTGCTTCCTGGGCGACGCGCAGGAATTCGCGCTCCGTACCTGGAGGCATGGGCCTGTATGCCCCGAAGATGCTGAATCTTGCTTCCAATCCGTGACCGTCTTCCGCCTTCGTCATGCGGCGCAGGCGTACCGGCAGCGTGGTCTCGCCCGAGTCCTGCGAACGCAGCGCCCAGATGGATTGGCGCGCATCGGCCAGCCCCTCGCGTACATAATCGCGGGTCAGGTCCAAATGCTTCGACGCCTCCTCCGGCTTTTTCAGCCGCAGCAGCTCCGCCAACACCTCCAACTGCATGCTGATGCCCACGTAGCCCTGGGCCAGCGTATCGTGAATCTCGCGCGCAATGCGATTGCGCTCGCCGAGCACGGCGCGAAACTCGCCTTCAGCCCGCCGCAGCCTGAGCCGCAACAGCAGCACGATCATTCCCGCCGCCGCCAACAACAACAAGACAAAAAACCACGCTGTCTGATAGTAGTGTGGCCGCAGCTCGAAGGTGAGCGCCGCGCCCGCAGTGTTCCAAAGCCCGTCGTTGTTGGCCGCCTGCACGCGAAATGTATAGCGCCCCGGAGGAATGTTGGTGTAGTATGCGGAGCGGCGCACGCCGGCATCGGTCCAATCGCGGTCGAAGCCCTCCAGCATATAGCGATAGCGCACTTTCTGCGGCGCGGTAAAACTCAGTCCCGCATAATCGAATTGAAAATGAACATGACCCGCCGGAATGCGCAAGCCGGAATCCGCCGCATGCAATGCCTGGGGAAGATCGTCTACCTCAAAACGTTCGAGTGCGACCGGCGGTGGAACATTGTTCACCGGAAAGTGCGCCGGGTCCACTTCCACGATTCCTTTGGACGTGGCAAACCACAGGCGTCCGTCGCCCGAGCGCCACGCCGACGGATGGCTGTTGGTCGCTGTCTCCCTGCTGCGCAACCCGTCCGCGGCGCCAAATTCAATCCAGTGCGAGCAGCCTGCCCCTTGCATCGCATTGCCCGCGCCCGCGCAGTCGCAGCGCGCAATCCCATTGCCGGTGGCAAACCACAGATGCCCGACGCCATCGTCCAGAATTGCGTGGATACTCGTCTGGTCCAAACCGTCATGCTTTTCGGGGGAAAATCTTTGGCCGTCCCAAACATTCCACCCGTGGTCCTGCGTCCCAATCAGCAGTGTTCCATCTCCGCGCGAAAGCAGCGCCGTGACCACGTTGCTTGAGAGCCCGTTTGCGGTCGTATAGTTTGCAATTGCGCCGCCGTGCAGGCGCGACAGCCCCGCAAAGGTAGCCACCCACAGGTTCCCCGCCGAGTCACGTGCCAGTGCGCCCACCAGATCGCTGCCCAGCCCATTGGCATGAGAAAAAGTTTCCATATGCGCGCCGCCGGGCCCGCTGGTCCTATAAGCCCAGTGCGTCAGCCCGCGCCGGGTCCCAATCCATAGCGACCCATCAGTATCCACCAGCAGCGAGCGTATGAAGTCGTCAGGCAACCCGTCAGCCGAAGTGAAGGAATCAATCTTGCCCCCGCGAATCCGGCTCAGGCCATCCGGTGTCCCTACCCAAAGGTCGCCATTGGGCGCAGCGGCCAGGGAGAGAATCACATCACTCAAAAGGCCGTTGCCGACCGAGTAAGTCTTCACCGGACCTGCATTGATTCCCGCCGCACCGGGTTTGAGGGCATTCAGTCCAGCTCCATTGGTTCCCACCCACAGCGTGCCCGCATTGTCCTCAACAACGGTGGTCGTTGCGTCGGAAGAAAGTCCCTCCCGTGCGCCAACGGTGCGAATGCGCTGATCGCGCAGAATGTGCAGCCCGCCAGTCTCTGTCCCGACCCAGATGTTTCCCTCGCGGTCTTCCATCAGCGCCAGCACCGATGCCGTAGCCAACGGATCGGTCACCGGCAGCCGTTCGAGTTTTCCTCCGGCCCACCGCACAAGCCCGGCGTTGGTGCCAATCCACAGACTGCCCCTGCGGTCCTTAAAAAGCACCTGAATCCGACTCCCAGGGAGTTCGTGTCCAGCGCTCCAGCGTTCCAACACACCTAACCCAATCAACACTAGCGTGCTCTTGCTCGCGACGGCCAACTCGTCAGGGGGGCGCTTGCTTATTACGATGTGTCCCATGTTCACGGGCAAGATTTGCACAAATTCGACCCCATCCTTGGGAAACTCAGCCTGATAAACAGAACCAAACTTCGTTAAGCGCCCGTTCAGGTATTCGGCTGTGCCCTCTGTTGTGGTCGTCCACAAGCCCCCTGCTCCGTCCGTTGTCACAGCGGTTATTTCGCCGGCTGGCAGTCCATCCACCACATCCGTTGCTACAAATTTCTCTCCGTTCAGCCGCGCCAGTCCCAGATCCGTCCACACCCAAAGAACTCCATCAGCTGTCTCAACCAGAGTTCGAATCCCATTTCCCGGCAGCCCATTGTGCGTGGTGAACGCTGTCACCACTCCGTCTTTCCACCGCGCCAGCCCCTCGCTGGTTCCAATCCACAACGCCCCGTCCCTTGTCTCCAGCAAACAGCGCACATCGTTTCCTGGCAGCGCCGGCGTCGAATTGCGGTCGAAGGTCTGAAACCCGTTGCCGTCAAAGCGGACTAGGCCCACCTCGGTCCCCAGCCACACAAAGCCGTCCCTGGTCTGGAGTAGCGCCTGCACCGTGTTCTGCGGCAAGCCGTTCTCCATCACCCACGTTTGGCGTCCGTAGTTGGCCAGCGGAGTGGAAGGCTCCAACGCGTGCGCGACGAGTCCGCAACCCAGCAAAACCGCTATTGCCAGCAGGCCCCGCAACGCATCCGCGCGCCGAGTTCCGGCAAACCGCGCCGTGCTCAGGGCGGTCTTTCGCGCTGCATCAATCGGGTTGGCGTAATCTCGGGCCACGGAAGTGCGAGCCGGCTTTCTCAAACAGAGTTCATCCTGCGCAAAAAACCGCGCACCTCCACAGTAATTGGACAGGCGCTGGAATGCACAGAAACATAAGCAGATTTTTGCGGGAAAATCCGGCGAGGCACGCGGCCCAGCCTCAACCTATTGATGGAATCAAGGCTCATTCAATTGGCCCAAGACACAGCGTGGATTAGCTCATAACCTCAGATTACCTCTGAAAAGGTCATTCAGTTTGACTTCCGGGTGGCTGCCATTCTACTGGCGGTCACCCGATTTCTTTTTATGGACCGTAGCGCAGCCTTGGCCCGGCGCAGCCAAGGGGACTGCCTTCAAAGCAACCCTCCATCTTTTGGATGAGTCTGGCTTACCGCCGAATCGTGTATGGTGAGGACGTTCCATGTGTGGAGGCCCCGTGTTCTCGTCGATTCCCCGGCATTCCCCGGCTTCTCCTTCCCCGAATTCCAAAGCGTTGGTCTCACGGAATGACGGAGTTCGGCTCGCAATCAAGCCGGTTCTCATCGGCCGGCTTGCCGCCGTCGCGCTCTGCGCTTTGCTGGTCGTGAGCGCGAACCGCTGCGCTCCGCAGTCCACCACGCCGGACTCTCATGCCGCCGATACACAGTCCGATAAACCCAGGGAAGGCGGGCAGGCTCCCGCCGTTGGCGGAGTCAACACCGGAGGCGCGCACCCGGCTGTGCTCGACAGCGAGCACCGTCCTATCACCGCTGGCGGTTTCGTCAAGAAAGGCCCCATCCTTTTCGAGGACATCGCACGTCAGGCCGACCTGACGACCTGGAAGCATGTCATGGGCACGCCGGAGAAACAATTCATTATCGAGGCCAACGGCTCAGGCGTGGGCCTGATCGACTATGACAACAGTGGCTGGCTCTCTATCTATTTAGTGAACGGTTCAACCTATGACGCCGAAAGTGGCAAGGCGACGCCCCCCAAGGCCGCGCTCTTCCGTAACAATCACGACGGCACCTTTACGAATGTGGCAGAGCAGGCCGGCGTGACCAATGACCGATGGGGCGTGGGCGTCGCCATAGCAGACTATGACAACGATGGCTGGCCGGATATCTATGTAACTAACTTCGGCAAGAATCGGCTCTACCACAACAACCACGATGGCACCTTTACCGATGTAGCCGAAAAAGCAGGCGTTGCCCTGGGTAATTGGTCAACCGGAGCCACATGGGGAGACTATGACGGCGATGGCCGCTTGGACCTTTTTGTCCCCGGCTACGTTCATTATGACCTGGCGAACCCGCCCGCCTCCGGCGACAAGGGTGTTGCCTACAGCTTTTGCCAGTTTCGCGGTGAAAACGTAATGTGCGGGCCACGCGGACTCAAAGGCGAACCGGATCATCTCTTCCATAACAACGGCGATGGAACGTTTACGGATGTAAGTGAAAAGGCGGGCGTCGCCGACACAAATGGCTACTATGGACTTACATCGGTCTTTGTGAGTCTCAACGGCAATGGCAAGCCCGACCTGCTGGTAGGCGATGACTCAACTCCGAATTACCTCTATCTCAACAAGGGCGATGGCACATTTGAAGATGTCAGCTATGCCTCCGGTTATGCGCTCAACGAAAGCGGGCGTGAAACTGCCACCATGGGCATCGCTGTGGGCGACTACCAGAACAACGGCCTTGTCGATCTTTACGACACCACTTTCTCCGACGATTACAACCCGCTCTATCGCAACGATGGCGACGCCAACTTCACGGACATCAGTTATCAGTTGGGGATTGCCGAACCTACCATCCCTTTCCTCGGTTGGGGCACAGCTTTCCTCGACTACGACAACGACGGCTGGAAGGATCTGATTGTCGCTAACGGCCACGTCTACCCAATCGTGGATAAAGAGCCCTGGGGAACCAGTTATGCCGAGCGCCCTTTGCTTTTTCATAACATCGGCGGCAAGCAGTTCGAACTGGTGCCCGCCGTCGAGGGAACGGCGCTCGCCCAGACCTATTTTGGCCGCGGCCTGGCGGTAGGCGATCTGTTCAACGACGGCAAGCTCGATGTGGTCATCAATAATCTCGACGGTGTTCCGGCGCTGCTCCGCAACGTCTCGCCTGACAAACATCATTGGATCGAGCTCAAGCTGATTGGCGGTCCGAAAAGCCCGCGAGATGCTGTCGGCGCTATCGTATATGTCACCGCCAATAACATGCGGCAGCGCGGCGACGTCATTTCTGGTGGCAGTTATGCATCCACTAGCGACCCGCGGTTGCACTTTGGCCTGGGCGATGCCACTGTGATTGACGAAACTGAAGTGCATTGGCCCAGCGGCGTCAAAGAGCGCTTCGCAGTTGCGCAGATTGACCGCATCGTAACCCTGACCGAGGGACAAGGAATGAAGCCTTAGAGCGCATTGTCCATGGTTCCGTCTCCATCTCCCGTGGAGAGTCTTCCCCATCCAACGCCGGAGGTCAAACCCGATGAAGTTCAATAGCCTCGCAATCCCACCCGCGCTGTTTGCCCATCGCGCGCTTCGCATGGCCGGCGTTCTCACGCTTGCAGCGGCCGCCTGTTGCGGTTGGATGGCGTGGCGGGCAGAACGAGCCTATGCGACCAACGACGAACCGGACGCCACCGACCGGTCGGCTTATTCGCAGGCCGTCAAAGAACACTACAATTCTCGCTTTGGCGTGGACCAGCCGTTTCTCCCCTCCAATGCTGTCACGGACACAGGCGAGTTCATCAATCCCAAAAGTTTTCCCACAGCAAAGTATTGCGGCCACTGCCATCAGGAAGCACACGCTGAGTGGCGTCAGAGCGCGCATGCAAACTCTTTCCGCGCTCCCTGGTACGTCAAGAATGTCAACATGCTTATCAATGGAAAAGGGATCGAGTATGCGCGCCACTGCGAAGGGTGCCACAATCCCATCGCGCTCACTTCCGGCGCAATGACCCAGCACTCTCCCGTGAATCGCAGCTTCGACGCGGACGGAGTAACCTGCTCGGTATGCCACTCCATTCAACAAGTCAATACGCGCGGCACCGGGAGTTATGTGCTCGGACAACCGGCCGTGATGGTGGATGAAAACGGAAAGCCTATCTACGGCGAAGTTTCTGACAAGGAGATACTGGCTCACCTCGATCGGCACTCCAAAGCAGTCATGAAGGATTTCTACCATACCAGCGAATTCTGTTCCGCGTGCCACAAGGCCTCATTACCCCGAATGCTGAATGACTATAAGTGGCAGCGCGCTATATTTCTTTATGATGAGTGGCAGCTTTCTTCCTTCGCTAAAGAATCTCCGCTTCCCTTCTACGTCAAGGACCAAGTTTCCACTTGCCAGACATGCCACATGAAGCGGGAAGAAATTCAGTTGCCGGACTATGGCGCCAAAGACGGCAAGCTGGCGTCGCATCGCTGGCTCGGGGCCAATACCGTCCTGTCAAAGTATTACGGCTACGACGCGCAGATGGAGAAGACCATTGCCTTTCTGCGCAACGGAGCCTTGAATGTTGACATTTTCGGGATCGAACGCAACGGAGACAAGATCATTGCGCCGCTTGGGAGTGAGCCTTTCGAAATCGCAGATGGCGACGTCCTCACCGTTTCCATCGTGATTCAAAATAAAGGCATCGCCCATAGCCTTGTTCCCGAACAGCGCGACTTTTATGAGAGCTGGGTGGAATTCGAGGCCAAAGACGCGGCGGGCCGCACGCTGATGCATTCCGGCGCGTTGCAGCCAGAGGGCGCGCTGGATCCGCGCGCGCATAGCTTCACTAATCGATTGGTCAATGCGCAGGGTGGGTTGAACGATCTTCATCAGGTCTGGAATACAAGGGTGGTTGCCTATAACAACACCATACAATCGGGCCGCTCCCAGATTGTTCGTTACCAGTTCAAGGTACCTACGGATGCCGCTGGACCAATTAGCATAACCGCAAAGGTGAACTACCGCCGCTTCAATCAGCACTTCATCGATTTCGGCCTGGGCAAGCACTATGAAATGCCGGTGGTCGAGATGGCCGCGCGCACTCGCACCCTCGCCGTTGGCTCTAATTTGGCAGCTCCGCCCGACCCGCAGGATAACAAGGATTGGATGCGCTGGAATAACAACGGCATCGGCCTGTTGGATGCGCAGCAGTATGCCGAAAGCGCGCGCGCCTTCAAGCGTGTTACCGAGATGCGTCCCGACTACGCCGATGCATTCACCAACGTGGCCATCGCCGACTCTCAATGGGAACGTTTCGACGACGCACGCGCCAGCCTGGAGAAGGCCTTGCAGCTTGCTCCTCACAATGCTCGCGCACTCTATTACCTCGCGCTGGTGGAACGTATTCAAGGCCATCTCGACGCGGCCATCAGCGATCTTCGCGAAGTGACGGCACAGTTCCCCCGCTCGCGCGACGCCCATCGCGAACTTGGTTTCTCTCTCTATCAGCAGCACAAGTACGGCGAGGCGCGCACCGAGTACGAGACGTTGCAGTCGATTGATCCCGACGACCTTGCGGCGCACTATATTCTCTCTATCGTCTATCGCCGGCTTGGCATGAAGCCCGAGGCCACGCGCGAGGCCAGCGCCTTCGCGGATCAGAAGGACGATCCGACCGCCAGCACCTATGCGCTGGAATTCCTGCGCAAGCATCCGGAGATTACTTCAGAAAGTGTGCCTTGGCACATACACAGTGACTTGGCGGCAGAGCCCGTTGCGGCCGGAGGAGCTAATCAATGAGGTTGTGGTTGACTGTCCCTGTCCTGGCTCTGATTTGCTCGCTCGTGTGCTTTGCGTCCACACGCGATCAGCGCGCACACGGCGCTTCACTTTTCGCTACCACCGGATGCATGCATTGCCACACCATCCACCATGCCGGCGGCAGCAAAGCGCCCGACCTCTCCGGTGTGGGTAGAAGATTGAACGAAATCCAGATGCGCCAGCAAATCATCAGCGGCAGCCTGCGTATGCCGCCTTTTGGAGACGAGTTGCAGGCTTCGGAGCTCGCCGATCTGCTCGCCTATCTACGCTCCTGTAGGGACAAAAAGGAATAGTGAGTTATTCCCGAAGCGCGCGTCATTGCGATAAGCTTGAGCCGTGGGGGGACTCTCGTTGTTGCCTGCTCGCAGATGGTTTTTCAGCGCCCTGATCGCGATGTTTTTGCCGCCCGTTGCGTCCTGGACGCAAACGGCGCCCCAACAAACCCAGCCGCCGGCTTCCGCCAAAATGCAGCAGGGCATGGGCGGCATCGCCGGAGGAATTGGAGCCGCCCCTGTCTACGACGAGCAGAAGCGGCCCATTACGGCGGGCGGGTTTGTCGACTCCGGAACCGTGATCTTCAAGGACATCACCAAGGCTGCGGGGCTCTCCGGCTGGCGCCACAAAATGGGAGTGCCGGAAAAGAACTTTATCGTCGAAACCAATGGCTCCGGTGTGGCGCTGATTGACACCAACAATGACGGCTGGCTTGATATTTATTTGGTGAACGGCTCGACCTTCGATGCGCTGGACGGCAAGGAAGAATCTCCGCATGCAGCACTGTTCCACAACAATCACGACGGAACCTTTACCGATGTGGCCGCCAAGGCGGGTGTGACTAACGACCGCTGGGGCTATGGCGTCAGCGTGGCCGACTACGATAACGACGGCTGGCCCGATATCTATGTGGGTAACTACGGCAAGAACCGCCTCTACCACAATAATCACGATGGAACGTTTACCGACGTAGCAGAGAAAGCCGGTGTGGCGCTTGGCAACTGGTCGCCCGGCTCGACCTGGGGAGACTACGATGGCGACGGGCTGCTCGACCTGTATGTCACCGGCTATGTCCACTTCGACCGCGATAATATGCCGATAGCCGGCAGCAAGGCGGTTGGTTATGCCTTTTGCAACTATCGCGGCGTCTCGGTGAACTGCGGGCCGAGAGGTTTGGTAGGCGAGCCCGATCATCTTTTTCACAACAACGGCGACGGAACGTTTACCGACGTGACCGTGAAGGCCGGCGTGGAAGACAAGAACCGCTATTACGGATTTACCGCGATCTTTGTGAGTCTCAAGGGAAACGGCAAGCCGGACCTTCTAGTGGGCAACGACTCAACGCCCAATTATCTTTACATCAACAAGGGTGATGGAACGTTCGACGATCAGAGTTACGCCTCGGGATTCGCACTCAATGCGGATGGGCGCGAGATAGCTTCGATGGGCATTGCCGTCGGCGATTACGAGAACAACGGCCTGCTGGATTTTTTTGTTACCGACTTTGGCGACGACTACAAGGTGCTCTACCACAACGACGGCGACGACAGTTTTACCGATGTGAGTTACAAGGCCGGAGTCGCGCAGCTCCCGATTCCCTTTGTCGGCTGGGGCGACGCATTTATCGACTACGACAACGACGGCTGGCTCGATCTTTTCATGGTCGGTGGCCACGTCTATCCCCAGGTGGACCAGCACGACTGGGGCACAACCTTCGCGGAGCGGCCACTGCTATTCCATAACGTGCCGGACAAAAAGGGACGGAAGTTCGAAAACGTGCCCGCAGTGAAAGGCTCGGGGCTGGCTGTGGTCATTCCGGCTCGTGGAGCGGCCTTCGGCGATTTGTTCAACGACGGAAAGATCGACGTGGTTATCAACCCCATCGACGGTCCGCCGGTGCTGCTCAGGAACGTGAATCCCGACCATCATCACTGGGTGGAGATGAAGCTGGTGGGGGGACCCGGAAGCCCGCGCGACGCCACCTGCGCCACAGTTTATCTGACGGCCAACGGCATTCGCCAGCGCCAGGATGTGCTTTCCAGCGGAAGCTATATCTCCTCGAACGACCGCCGGCTGCACTTCGGGTTGGGGGATGCGACCGATGTCGGAACCGCCGAAATTCACTGGCCTTCCGGCGCCAAAGAAACAGTGAAGCTGCCTGCCGTGGACCGAATCTACACCATCGCCGAGCGTAAAGGAATTACCAGCGCCTTATGCGGCGGCGCGCCGTGCGCGGGCACATCTTCGGCCCCGGCAGCGCTGCCCGCCAAAGATGGCAAGCCTTGATTCCCGCTGCAGTCCATCCATTTTTCACGCGCGAATCAATTGTTTCCGCGTGGCTCGCCCGTCTGCAGGAAGGCGACTCCCGAGACCATATCCCCTGAAGCCAGCACGTCTCTAAGCCGCTCCGGATTGGTTCCGCTTCGACCCCTGGCGCTGCTCATGGCGGCAGCAGTTTCAAGCAAACGCAACGCCGCCGCCGGCGTCGTTTCGGGAGGCAAACGGAAGATCCAGGGAACGTTTGTCGAGGTAAGTTTCTTGTCGCTGCTGAGAGCAATCACCGGCACAAAAACCTTGAGCGCAAGTTGCTCGGCCAGATGAGCGGCATCGCGGTCCGTCGCCACAATCGCCAGCGCGTGCTCATCTATCAGTGCGTGAACCAATTGAGTTGACGCCGCACCCCAATTCTGATCGCTATCGACGGACTCGAGCTTCCACTCGCGCCCCCTTGCCGCCACGGCTGCAAGCTCTTCCACAACTGCGGCAGACCGCGCGACCTCCGTGGCATGGGGGCCAAAAAGCACTACGCGAACCGGCCCCGGCGGAACGTCGCTCGGGTGCGGACCGGCGTAGCCGACGCCATCTTCGCCCACGCGCGCATAAGGTGGCTGCGGTGCGGTAGACGCTGCTGGTGCGGCCGGGGCCTCCACTTTCACCGCCTTGTCCATCCTGGCCACGCGATAAGTAATAGCGCCGTCATGCACTGTGCCCAGATACAAGGGAGCCGTATTCTTCTGATTGGGATCGAAGACCATGTGCCCGGTAAC
>Ga0224558_1003473_pt1 | contig 13083 bp, 8 predicted proteins | sample 714S32024metaG_FD_180682 | JGI IMG/M metagenome (GOLD analysis project Ga0224558, IMG submission 180682) | Peat soil microbial communities from Stordalen Mire, Sweden - 717 S3 20-24 | ecosystem: Environmental > Terrestrial > Soil > Wetlands > Peat | place: Sweden: Norrbotten County, Stordalen... | reverse complement strand
GCGCTGGCGCACCCGGCGGATCGCCTTCAGCGCTTCATCGATCTGGCCGGCGCGATAGAGGTAGAAGGCATAAGTGTAGCCGTACTGAGGGTTGTCCGGGCGTAGCTCGGCGGCCCGGCTCGACCAGGTGAGCGCTTCCTCGGGCTGGTCTTTGGCGAGCATGATGCCGAGGTTGTAGGCGGCTTGGGCGGACTTGGGGTCCGCCTTGAATACGGCGCGGAACGCCTGCTCTGCTTCTGGCATCTTGCCAACCTCTGCCAGCAACATGCCGAGGTTGAGGTTGGCGGCGGCGTTGGTCGGGTCGAGGCTGAGCGCGCGGCGCAGGCTGGCTTCAGCTTTGTCGTTTTGGCCGAGTGCGTTGTAGGCGAGCGCGGCGTTCACATAGGGTGGCAAAGCCTCGGGCACCAGCCGGGTAGCGGTTTCGAACTCGGTCACGGCATCCGCCGCCTGGCCGCGCGACATGTAGAAGTTAGCGAGGTTGTAGTGTGACGACATGTCATCCGGGCGCGACCTCATGGAGTCTATGAGTTCGGCCATCGCGCCGCGCATTTGGCGGCGTTGATCCTCGGATAGACTCGCGTCAGGGACGTTGGCCAGGGCAGTGGCCGCGCGTACGCGCACGAGGCGGTAATCGTCTCCGGTCGCTTTAACCAGCGCCGCGGTATTGGCCTGGTCCGGGCGTTCGCCCAGGGCTTCGGCCACGCTGGCCCGCACCAGCGGCGAGGGGTCCGTGATGAGTTTTCTCAGCACCGGCCACTTGTCGTCGGATGGGCAATTGGCAAGCAGCCGAACCAGTGAGGCGGTGTGGATTTCCTCGCGGGTGGTGCTGGCGAGATAGGCCAGGATGTCCGGCAGCTTCTTCCAGTCTTGCTTGCGCGCCGCAGAGATCAGCGCAGCGCGTTCGAGCACCGGCTTCTGGTAGTCGCGTTTGCGCCACTCGCGGACGAGCTTGTCGGACCAAGCGGCATCTTTGTTCGTGTGGCAGAGGTTGCAGGCATTGGGGGAATTGTAAAGGAGCGTGGCGGCTGGAGTAGGCGGTCGCATCGAGTGATCGCTGCGTTTCATGCGGGCGAACTCCGTCATGGGCATGTGACAGGCGATGCATTCGTTGCCGGCAGTGCCGGCCTTGTGATGGGTGTGGGCGGGCGCGTCCTGGACTGTCTTGGCGTGACAGGGCAGGCAGGCCTCGTTGGGCGTCGCGGAGTCCTTAAACCGGTAGCGGCCACTCGATGTGTGGCAATGGATACAATCCAGTTGGCCAGACTTGGCACAAGGGCTGAGCCGCCACTGGGTATAGGTGTAGTTCTCACCCAGGTCGCGGCCATCAGGATAGAAGTCGGCATTCTCGAACCCTGCCAGGTCGAAGTGATCGAAGTAGCGGTCGCCGGGAGCGAAGTTCATGGTCACCGGAGACATTTTTGCGTGGCAGGGGGCGCAGGTGGCGTTGCGCTGCTCGGTGGTCATCTTGCTGACGACGATGAGTTTGATGTCGGCGGGGGCGGGCTGATTGGTGGGCAGGTGACGGAATAATTCGACGTGCCCCGCCGAGGGGCCATGGCAGGTCTCGCAATTGATGCCGGGCTCAGCCCAGGTGGTATGGTAGCTGTCGGACTTGAGGTCGTAGTTCTTGGAAAGCTGGCTGACGTGGCAACTGAAGCAGGAGGTGTTGAAGGTCAGCGGCCGGTCCTTCCAGTAGAGCGCCTCGTCGCGGCGGTCACCGAAATGGCGCATGGCGCTGGCGGTGGTGTCGAACCATTCATGGCGGCGGACGTCGTAGGCCACGGGCAGCACCTGCAGCCAGCCGCGCTCCAGCGGCGTCAGGAAGTAGAAAACATTCTTTCCGCCCATAGTCTGCGCCATGGGGTAGCTCTTCTCACCTTCAGGCCCGTGTTCGATGACTACCCCTTTCTGCACGTCGGCGAGAAACCGATACTTGCCGGCGAGAACTTCCGCCGTCTGCGGAGTGAGGTTGGTTTTCGCCAGGTCGAGAGTGAACGGCTGCATCGCCAAACCGTGAAAGGAGGTGGACCACAGCCGGTAGAACTTGGCGTGGCATTCCTGGCAAGTGCGAGAGCCCGCGAAGCCCGGAGGGGTCGCCGCAATCATGGCATTTGTTGGGGAAGCGGGGGTGGCTTGTGCCTGTCCAAGCCAGCCAATACTCACCAATAGGAAGGAGGCAAGTGATGCAGCCAACCGCAACCCAAAGTGGCCGGCAGCGGGCTGCGAACGGACGGGATCGTGACGCGGCTTATCGGCCACGCCCAGCCATAGGGGCGAATAGCGGGTCGTCCGCTTCGTCGTTAGGAGACCAACAGTCATTGCAATTACACAGAGCATTACCCGGAAGGCCGGCAGGCGCCATTCCAAAACCAATCGACCTTTCTATGGGAGCGCGATGGTCAGGACTGAGGCGTTACTGAAATCCATCAAATCCCTGTAACCTGGGCCACCCTGGCACAGTCTATAATCTACACCCGGGCCTTGCGGGACGCTTGGCCGCTCGCAGGCTGGACCGCACCGGTGCTCGGCCTGGAGACAGGGCGGGAGAGAGAGAAGGAGAAAGCCTCAAACAAGCCTGCAACAGGCTTGCAACATGCCTGCAACTTCCTTGCAACTAGCGCTCTACTCCGGCACTGCTGTGGTGTTGCTCCGGTGCCGCTCGGGGGCCACGAGCGTGTTCCTTCAGCCGAAAGGCCGCGCTCCTGAGCCGACGGGACTTCACGTTGCGTGGTGATACGTGCAACATGCACCCTTTCGGTGGACTGGCGGCGAGTCTGCCTCTAGGCTCGCGGTATGTTCAATCGTCTGGTTGATGCAGGAAAGCGAACGCTCGCCATCGCCGGAGCGCTTTTCCTTGGCGTCCCGGCGTTGACGGGGGAGCCGTTGTTCTTACTGGAGGATAAGCATCTGCAGGTTGGGTTTAGCCAGCGCGATGGACACCTGGTGCAATTCACAGATCGGAAGGCCCATTGGAATCATATTGCGGATCAGGCGATCCCTATCGGCCTTTGGAAACTCGAACTGCTTGGGGATGGGAAGAAGATCGGGCTGACTCCCGCCGACGCAAGGCAGTTCCGGCTTGAACGAGGCCGGGAGCGTCACTCGGTCCGATTATCGTGGACCGACTTCGGGCATAAGGTCAGTCCGCAACTGGAAGTTATTGTCGAGGCCAGGTTGGGTCCGGAGCGCGTCATGAGCTACTGGAACATCAGAGTCGCGAATCTGCATGGCGTGGTGCTGGAGAAGGTTCGTTTCCCTCAGGTTCCTGCCATCCGTCCGCAGGCCGATGAGTATCTGGCGGTGCCGGTTTGGATGGGGCAGTTAACGCCCAACCCACGGTCGCTGCTGACCGGGCCCGCAGGGAAGGGAAAACGGCTGGAGTGGGATTATCCGGGGCTAACTTCGCTACAGTGCCTGGCATTCTATCGGCGGAACGGGCCGGGATTGTACTTCTCGTGCGATGACACCGCTTCGTACCGGAAGACCTTCGCCTTTTGGGGAAGTGACGGTGGCCAGGTCAATTACGAACTGGTGGATCTGCCAGAGAACCGGGAGGCCGACACTTACACGCTGCCGTACCACGCAATCATAGGAGGCATTGAGGGCGATTGGTTCACGGCGGCTGAACGGTATCGCTCGTGGGCCACCAATCAGGTTTGGGCACGAGAAAGCCGGCTCGCATCCGGGCGGACGCCGGAGTGGGCTGCGGAAACGGGGATGTGGGTATGGAACCGCGGCTGCTCGGCCGGGGTGCTGGACCCGGCTATCGCCTTGCAGAAGGAACTGGGTTTGCCGGTAAGTGTGCTCTGGCATTGGTGGCATGGCTGCGCTTACGACACCGGCTTTCCCGAGTACTTGCCGCCACGCGAAGGCGTGGAGTCCTTTACCAATGCCTTGGTGCGGGCGCACCAGCAGGACGTGCGGGCGATTGTCTATATGAACCAGCGGTTGTGGGGGATGACGACGGAAAGCTGGAAACAGGAAGGGGCCGAACGGTATGCCGTGAAAGCTGCCGATGGCACCGTGCACCCGGAGACATATAATACGTTTACCAAACTGCCCTGCGCCTCGATGTGCATGGGCACGCAGTTTTGGAGGAACAAGTACGCCGGTCTGGCGGAGGAGGTGTACCAGAAGCTGGGGGTGGATGGAATTTATATGGATCAGGCCTGTAGCAGCCTGGCTTGCTATGACCCAAACCATGGCCATCCCCTAGGCGGCGGGCGGTACTGGATGGAAGGCTTCCGCCTGCTGGCCAGTGATATCCGGTCCCGTTGCGCTGGGAGACGGGAGGTCGTGCTGGCAGGCGAAGGTTGTGGCGAAGGGTGGTTGCCCTTCCTGGACCTGATGCTGTCGCTGCAAGTGAGCAGGGAGCGCTCCGCCGCGACAGGGGACGGCTGGCAGCCCATCCCCTTCTTCCAGGCAGTCTATCACCCGTATTGCATTCTCTATGGGAACTATTCTTCCTTAGCCGTACCGCCCTATGACGAGCTGTGGCCGACTAACTTCGCTCCGGCGGAGCCGCTCAAGCTGTTGGATCGCAAATACTCGCAGCAGTTTCTCCTGGAACAGGCGCGAGCTTTTGTCTGGGGCCAGCAGCCGATGGTGGCGAATTTCCTGCCCACGCAACTGCGGGAGCGCGACGAGGAAATCGGATACATGACGCAGTTGGCCAGGTTGCGCAGTCGTGCGCTCAAGTATCTGCAGATGGGAGTGTTTGTACGGCCGCCAGAATTGGAGGTTCCGGATGCTATGATGCCGATGTCGCGGCTTTCGATTTACGCCGGACAGCAAGGGGCCTTGAAGTCATTTGAACGGAGCTATCCACTGGTGCTGGGCGGGGCCTGGCGGGCGCCCGACGGCAATGTGGCGGTGGCGCTGGCCAGCATCGCCTGCGAACCCATGAATGTTCCGCTGGTTTTGGAGGCGAAAGATTATGGGTTGCCCAGGAAGGGAAGGGTGTATCGTCTCAGCTCGTCAGGGCGATGGCGGATCGGCAGTTTCACGGGACCGCGCGTGTCGCTGAGTGTGCCGATGGCTGCGCGAGAGGCGTGCCTGGTGGAGTTCGGCCGCTGATTCGGTATTTTGGCCAAAGCGGTGCCGGCAGGTGCCTGGCGCGAGTTCACAAAGCCGCTGGGATTCAGCGAGCCCTGTCGAGGGCTTTCTTAAGGGCAGCGACGACTTTGCGTTGGGCGGAAAGCGGTTTGCCCGGGATGCGCGCGCCGGCCGCAGCCGGATGGCCACCTCCGCCGAATTGGGCGGCGATTTCGTTGACGTTTACCTTGTCACTCTTGGACCGGAGGCTGATACGCGTCAATTCAGGCTCCAACTCCTCGAACACGCAAGCGATGACCACTGGGGCGATGGCGCGGATGTGGTCAATCAGACCCTCCGTGTCGTTGCTGTCGCAACCGGCGCGGGCGAGGTCGGCTTTCTTGAGCCAGAAGTAAGCGATCTGATCCTGATGGGTCAGGCGGAAGTGGCTGTAAATGTGGCGTAGCAGGCGGACGCGGGAGAGTGGATAGGACTGATAGACCTCGTCGCAGATCTTCGCCAGGTTGGCCCCGCGGCTCACCAATTCGCCCGCCACATGATACGTGCCCGGGCGCGTGGTGGAGTATTGAAATGAGCCGGTGTCGGTGGAGACGGCGGTGAAGAGGCTGTCGGCGATGCGTTTGGTGATAGGCCACTTCGCGACTTTCAGCAGTCGGAAGATGAGCTCCCCGGTTGAGGGTTCGCGGGCGGACACCCAGTTCAGGTCGCCGTAACGGGTGTTACTCTCGTGATGGTCAATGTTGATGAGCAGCTTACGATTGGCCACGGATTGGCCAACCGAGCCAAGGCGTTCGAAACTGGCCGCGTCCGTGGCGATCACACAGTCGAACTCCAAGCCGCGCTTTGGCCTCTGGATGATGTCGCCTCGGTCGAGGAAGTCGTATTTCTGTGGAATGCGATCCTCGTTCCAGCAGGTCACCTTCTTCCCTTCGTTCTGGAGGGCGAGGGTGAGACCGAGCTGCGAGCCCACGCAATCACCATCCGGGCGGATGTGCCCGACGACACAGAACGTCTGGCTTTGTCTTATGCCTTCGATGATGCGGTCAATAATCTTCGGGTGCGGTTTCATTGGATCAGGACGAACGCAGGCTGGCTTGCTCCGGAGTGCGCAGGGAGCGGCGCCTGTCGTGTTTCATGCGCTTATTCTTCCGGGTCGGCCGGCTTGGCCTTTTCCAACTCCTCGATGATCCTGAGCACCCGATTGCCGCGCACAATCGAGTCGTCCATCAGAAACCGGAGTGTGGGTGTGTACTTCAGAACGACCGCCCGGCCCACCAATCCCTGGATGCGCTTGCGGTGGCGCGCCAGCAGAGAGATTCCCCGTTTCTGCTGGTCCGCGTTGCCCAGGATGCTGATATAGACCACGGCAGATTGCAGATCCCCGGCGACATCCACGTCGCTGACTGTGATTAGACCCGCCTCGCTAACCTGGAATTCACGGCGGATGACTTCACCGATCGCGCGTTTCAGCAGTTCGCGCACGCGTTGGAGTCTGAGAGAGGGCATAGCTCGCGCAAGAGTTACGTCGTTACCTTGTTACGTTGTTGATTGGACCGGATGATTTGCCTGGAGAGCAGCGCTGCCATGCGGGACTCGTGCAACCATTTGACGATGCAACCATACGACCCATATAATCCCAATTGTCAAAGCTTCTGCGCTACCTTCTCCATAGCGTAGCACTCGATATTGTCGCCGATCTGAAAGTCGCTGAAGGCCTCGATGCGGATGCCACATTCCATGCCGGCACGGACTTCGTTGACCTCATCCTGAAAGCGGCGAAGGGACTGGGTGATGCCTTCATAGATGATCTCCTTGCGTCGCCGCACGCGCACCTTGCCCTTGACGATACGGCCGCTGACCACCATGCAGCCGGCGACCGGGGCGCCTTTGGATAATTCGAAGATCTTGCGTACCTCCGCTGCGCCGAGCGTGAGGTCCTTCAGGAGCGGATCCAGCAGGCCGGCCATGGCCTCCTTAACCTGGTCAACCAACTCGTAAATAATCGCGTAGAGCTTGATTTGCACACCCTCGTGCTTGGCCTTGTCGGCTACGCCGCTATCAATGCGGGTGTGGAAACCGAGGATGACGGCATCCGAGGCCGAGGCGAGGGCGACGTCGGATTCGGTAATCGTGCCGACCGCGCTATGGATGACTTCGAGGGAGACCTTCTCGGACTCGATCTTCTTAAGTGCGTCCACGATGGCCTCGACAGAGCCCTGCGTATCGGCCTTGACGACCACTTTGAGCACTTTGCTGGTGCTGGAGGCGAGTTGGTCGAATAAATTCTCCAGCGTGACCTTGGCGCGCGTGGCCTCCTGGCCGAGGGCCTTGGCTTCCTGGCCGCGTTTTTCGGCCAGGTCCCGGGCCGCCCGTTCGTCCTCAACCACGCTGAATTCCAGCCCTGCCTCCGGCACGCCATTCAGGCCGAGGACTTTCACGGCGACAGAGGGCGCGGCCTCCTTGAGTCGTTTGCCCTCTTCGCTGATCAGCGCTCGCACGCGGCCGTAGTACTGTCCGCAGATGATAACATCGCCCACGCGCAATGTACCTTTACGGACCAGGACCGTCGCGGTGGGGCCGCCGGGTTCGAGGCCGGATTCGATCACGTTGCCTTTGGCGCGCCGGTTCGGATTGGCCTTGAGTTCGAGCAGGTCGGCCTGGAGCAGGATCATCTCGATCAACTTGTCCACGCCCTGCTTGGTCAACCCCGAAACTTCGACGAAGATGGTGTCGCCACCCCAGTCGTCGGGGACCAGGCCCTTGTCCTGAAGTTGCTGGCGGACCTTGAGGGCGTTGGCGTTGGGATGGTCCATTTTGTTGACGGCCACCAGGACGGGCACTTTGGCCGCGCGCGCGTGACTCAGCGCCTCGAGGGTCTGCGGCATGACGCCATCATTGGCAGCCACCACCAGCACGACTATGTCAGTTACATTCGCTCCACGCGCGCGCATGGAGCTGAAAGCGGCGTGGCCGGGGGTGTCGAGGAATGTGATCTGGGCGATCTCCTTCTTTCGCTCGGGATGCGGGAAGGAGATCGTGTAAGCGCCAATGTGCTGGGTGATGCCGCCGGCCTCGCCGGCGGCGACGTTGGACTTGCGAATGACATCCAGCAAAGTGGTCTTACCATGGTCAACGTGACCCATGATAGTCACGACGGGCGCCCGCGAGACGAGGTCTTTGAGTTTGTCTTCGACATCCAGCTCGACAGTCTTGACGGGTGCATGAACCAGCCCGCTGCCCCGTTCGCGTTTCTCGACCTCGAAACGGAAGCCGTACTTGGCGCAGATTCTCTGGGCGACGGCTTCCTCAATGGCCTGGTTGACGTTCGCAAAAACGCCGGACTCCATCAAATCAGCGATGATCTTGAATGGTTTTTGCTTAAGCTGCTCCGCCAATTCCCGGACGACGATTGGCGGTTTGATGGAGATCACCTGAGCATCAGCGGGCAGCAAGACCTTAGGCGCGGTGCTGGCCGATTCGGCGGACTTGGCCGCCGCGGCACCCTTTTGCTGACCCTGGAATCTAGCACCCGGCATCGCGGGGCCGGCTGGGGCGGTGGTTGCGCCCCGCATACCGCGGATGTCGCCACGCCGGTTGAATTCGGTTCTTCTTGGTTCCCCCGGTCGAGGAGGCAGCTTGGGGCTGACAGGCTTGTCAGCGGTTCTCGGGCCCGGCTTGGGGCGCAACTGGATGAATCCGACCTTATCTCCCACTTTGGGGCCGGGCGGGGGCGGTGGAGGCGGCGGGGGCAGTGGGGGTAATTCGGGCACCGGCTCGGGCGTGGGTTCCGGCGGCAACTCAGGGACCGCGGGGGCCGCGCTCGGCGGTGGGATCGCTGCCACAGGAGCCGGAGCCTCGGCGGTCGGGGTGGCGGTTTCGATCGATGGCGCGGCTGGAGTAGTAACGACTTCCAGTTTCTGCACTGTTTCAACCGGAGCGGGTGGCGGCGGTTCGGCGATGGCCGGGGCCTGGTCAACGGCGGATGGAGGTGCAGCCGGCGGAGAGAGTGGAGTGGGTGGTGCCGGGGGAGGAAGGCGTAAAGCAAGGAGTTCCGGATCTTTGAGAATCTCTATTTCAAGGTATTCGGCAGTGATCTTATCGAGAGAACTCGAGGCAACCCGCGCGGCGGTGAGGTTCAAGGCTTTCGCCTTGGCCAGAACCTGCTTGTTGTCCAAGCCGAGCTTCTTTGAAATGTCGTATATCCGAACGGGCATATTTCTCTATCGCTTCAGGCGTTGCCTGCCACACAGCCTTCATAGGCTCAATCCTAAATCACAGGAACCTGGGGCGCCAGCGCCATAATCAACCCGAAATCGGCGTCTCGCCGACTTTGAGTGTGCGCCGCCCCGCCTCGGCGCGGGCCGCTTCCATAATGACTGCAGCCTGGTCGCCGAGTTCCGGAATTCCTGACAAATCACTCTCATCCGCTTGTAACAAGTCTTCGAGCCGGGTCAGACCGTGATGCACCAGCAAATCAGCTTGCTCGCGCGAAATCCCGGGTATTGCGGCCAGGGATTCGACCGCTTCGGCTACCTTCTCCTCGAAGCCCTTCGTGACCACCACTTCTGGCTCGATGTCCACCTGCCAACCCGTCAGCTTGGAGGTGAGCCGTGCGTTTTGGCCGCGCTTGCCAATCGCAAGGGAAAGCTGGTCTTCGCTCACCGTGATCCTGACCCGCTTGCGGGTTTCATCTACATCGAAGGCTTTGAGCTTTGCCGGGGCCAGCGCGTTGGTGATGAAGTTCTTCACGTTCGGGTCCCAGCGGATGATATCCACCTTCTCGTTGTTGAGTTCCCGCACGATATTCTTCACCCGTTGACCGCGCAGCCCGACGCAAGCGCCTACGGGATCTACTTTTTCGTCGCGGGTCCAAACTGCCAGCTTGGTGCGAAAGCCCGGTTCGCGGGCGATGCCCTTGATTTCGATGGTGCCGTCGTTGATTTCAGAGACTTCGATCTGAAAGAGCTTGATGACGAACCGAGGATCGCAGCGGGACAAGATAATCTCCGGGCCATGGGCGCCCTCCTCGACGGCCTTGACGTAGCAGCGGATGCGCTCGCCGACCTGGTATTCCTCGGTCGGGACGCGCTCGCGGTTAGGGAGTAGCGCCTCGTACTTGCCCAGATCCACAATAACGTCCGAGCGTTCAAAGCGCCGGACCGTCCCGCCAATGATGTCCCCCACGCGGTCCTTGAACTCCGTAAAGATTAGCTGCTTCTCAGCGCGGCGGATATGCTGCATCAGGGCCTGTTTGGCATATTGGGCGGCAATCCGCCCGAAACCTACCGGAGTGACTTCGACTTCGACTTCCTCGCCCAGTTGGGCTTCCGGCCGGATGCGCCGAGCGTCGAAAAGGGTAATCTGGTCATGCTTGGAAATGACCTTCTCTGACACGATCAATTTAGCAAAGGCGCGGATGTCCCCGCTTTTCTGGTCAATCACCACACGCAATTCCCGTGCCGGCCCAACTGCGCGCTTAGCGGCCGACAGCAATGCCTCCTGGACCGCGTTGGACAGGACATCACGGTTGATGCCCTTTTCGCGTTCCCAGAATTCCAGTACTGCTAAAAAGTCGGCGTTCATATGTCGTCAACGGCCCTTCCCCGAGGGGAATAAAAAAGTCGGCAGATTAAGCTCTTCCGACTTTGGCGGGCTGGCGAACCAGCCATCTGGACCGTTCTGGTTGGAAAGTTAAAGGTTTTGCGGAGAAGAGTCAACCTCAAAATCCAGGGCCACGGACAGAACCAGGCAACACCTTACATCCAGGGTCTTTACACCCATTTACACGATTCTCTTTGCATTTCGCCGACCCCTATTCGAAGCTAGCTGCATGACACAGCCGCTCGCCCTCGTTCTGTATGAGAAACTACTGCCGGGCAGCCAGATCGTCAACCGGCTGCAGGATCTGAACTACCGCGTCCAGACGATTGCGGAGGCGAACCGGCTGGTGGAATGCGCCGAGCAGGCCAAGCCGCTGCTGGTGCTGGCGGATTTGGAATCCACGCGGGACGACGTCTGTGCCGTGCTCGCGCGACTGAGGCAGAACGCAGCCACGAAGCATCTGCCCGTAATCGCGTTTAGCCCGGAAGCCGGGGCGGAATTGCAGGCGGCGGCCCAGGCGGCGGGGGCCACGCTGGTTGTCGGCGAGACAGCCATATTGAATCACTTGCCACAGATTCTGGACCAAGCCCTCCAAGTCGAGTGATCCACGCGATAATCTCCTAAAACAAAAGCTTGACCGCCGCACCACGGCGGCTTTATCCTCGGGTTCGGTTTGAGGCTTATGCGGTGCGGGAAGCGGTTGATGGTCACACGCTGAGCTGTCGGCACGTGTCAGTCGCTTTTTCGAGCTAGCGCCTTCAAACGCTCGGGAGAGGAAAGCTATGGCCAGTGGCAAAGTAAAGTGGTTCGATAACAAGCACGGGTTCGGCTTCATAGTGCAGGAGGGAGGGCCGGATGTCTTTGTGCACCATACGGCGATTGTGGGGACTGGTTTCAAGACGCTGAATGAGGGTGAGGATGTCGTTTTTGACGTTGTGGCGGGTGAAAAGGGACCCAAGGCCCAGAACGTCCAGCGGCAGCGGCTGAACGCTTAGTAAGCCGTCCGTCCGTATCTCCGCCAAGGTCCGTCCATCGAGCGGCGGCCTTTTGGGTTGGACGCCCGCTCCGGCGGCGTTACCTTCGGCTATGGCCGAGTCGTCTGCCGAGCCAATTGCGAGTCTCTATGTCCATGTGCCTTTCTGTGCGCGCAAGTGCTCGTATTGCGCCTTCTACTCGGAAGCTTCCAGCGGCGAACTGATCGAGCGCTATGTCGGCGCAGTGCTCCGTGAGTTGGAGCTGGTGGCAGGCGACCTGAGACCGCGGACAATCTACTTTGGCGGCGGCACGCCCTCCCTCCTGAACCTGCGGCAATGGGAGCGAATCCTAACGGCGATGGGGCGGTTCCGTCCAGGCAGAGCAGGGGAGTGGACAGTGGAATGCAATCCGGCGACGGTATCCAGGGACAAGGCCAAAATGCTCAGGTCGGGTGGCGTGAACCGCATCTCGATGGGGGTGCAGTCGCTCAATGAGGCCTTGCTCGACCGCCTTGGGCGCGTTCACACCCGCGAGATGGCCTACAAGTCGTTCGATATCCTGCGGCAGGCCGGCTTCGAGAATCTGAATCTCGACCTGATGTTCGCCATCCCGGGCCAGAACCTCGAGGTGTGGCGTGAGACTTTGAACGAGGCTATCGCCATGGGCAGCGAGCACATTTCCAGTTACGAGGTGATTTACGAGGAAGACACGCCTCTCTACGAACTACTGCATGCCGGCAAGGTCAATGCGGATGACGACTTGGCCTGCGCTATGTATGAAGAACTTGTCGAGCGTACCACCAACGCGGGTTTCCAGCAGTACGAGGTGGCCAACTTCGCCCGGAACAATACTCCCAGCTCTCAACTTTCGACGTTCAACCTCCCCACCCACTGCTGCTGTCACAATGTTAATTACTGGCGGGGCGGCTCATTTTATGGGCTCGGCCCCAGTGCGACCAGCTATGTCCGCGGGGTGCGGACTAAGAGTTGGTCCAACACGGAACGCTACTGCGAGCAACTGGAGCGCGGGCAACGCGCCGTTGAATCGAGCGAGGAGCTGGCCCCATTGGCTCGCGCGGGAGAGACGGCTGTGTTCGGCTTGCGCATGGTTGAGGGCTGGCCGTTTGAGCTCTTTCGACAGACCACAGGCTACGATTTGCGCCGGGAGTGGGGCGATGACATGGACCAGTTGGGGCAGCAGGGGTGGGGACGAACCCTGCCGGATCGCTTCCAACTCACGCGCCAGGGTCTTCGGTTTGCCGATGCTGCTGCACAGCTCTTCCTCCGTTGATCCGGCAGGGCTTTGCGCTCCCAGCGGCGCGCGACCTCTAAGAGCCTGTTTAAAAAGTCAGTTATTTAGTCAAACGGCGTAGCATGAGACGAGTCATCGCGAGGTACATCATGACTTCGCCGTTCTTAGCGAGTCGCTCGTAATCGCGACTCAACCGGCGAT
>Ga0224558_1003472_pt1 | contig 13085 bp, 8 predicted proteins | sample 714S32024metaG_FD_180682 | JGI IMG/M metagenome (GOLD analysis project Ga0224558, IMG submission 180682) | Peat soil microbial communities from Stordalen Mire, Sweden - 717 S3 20-24 | ecosystem: Environmental > Terrestrial > Soil > Wetlands > Peat | place: Sweden: Norrbotten County, Stordalen... | reverse complement strand
TTATTGGTAGAGGATTTCCTCGATCTCGCGCGGATAGACGTTGATGCCGTTGACCAGCAGCATGTCCTTCTTGCGGTCGGTGATGTAGTAATAGCCTTCGTGGTCGCGGTAGCCGATGTCGCCGGTCAGGAGCCAGCCATCGCGCATGACTTTGGCCGTTTCCGCCGGCTGCTGCCAGTAGCCGAGCATCACGTTGCCGCCGCGCACGCACACCTCGCCGATTTCCTTCGTCCCCAACTGGCGTCCCTCGTCGTTCTGGATGCTGACTTCCACGTGCGGGATAGGCAGGCCGATGGAGCCGGCCTTGCGCGTGCCGTCGAGCGGGTTCTTGGTTACCACCGGGCTGGTTTCGCTCAGGCCGTATCCCTCGATGAGGGGGATGTGGAACTTGGCTTCGAATTCCGTGAGCACCTGGACCGGCAACGGGGCCGCGCCACTGACGCAAATCCGCAAGGGCAAGGGGACGTTAATCGGCGCGTTGACCATCCCGCGGTAAAACTGGGGAATGGCCGGCAGGACCGTCGCTTGCCGCTGGAGGATCTCCTGCAAGACATTGCGCACCGGGTGCAGCGATTTGACCAGCACCACCGACCCGCCCACCAGCAACGGCAACAGCAGCCCGACGGTCAGCATGTAGCTATGGAACAAAGGCAGCAACACGGCAAATCGGTCGGCGGCCACGGTCTGCAACACGATGCGACAGCTCTCGACGTTGTGGAGCAGGTTCCCATGCGAAAGCATCGCGCCTTTGGGCCGGCCCGTCGTGCCAGAAGTGTAGATGATCACGGCCAGGTCTGATTCCGAGCCCCCTGGCATCGGCAGGCTCTCCCGACCCGGCTTGAGTTTCTCCAATTGCTCAATGCGGAACAGCCTCAACTGCGGTCGAGCCGCTTCCAGCGCGCGGTGATGAGAGCCGAGCTCGGCGTCGGTAATGAGCACGTCAACGCCCGCGTCTTTGAGGATGTAATTGACCTCGTCGGGCTTGAGGAAGTTGTTGATCGGCACCACTACTGCCCCGGCGTACAGGATGCCAAACAGCGAAGGGATGAATTCAGGGCAGTTCTTGAGCCACAGGCCCACGCGGTCGCCGGGCTGGACGCCAAAGTGTTGCTGGAGGTGCTCCGCGACGCCGGCGGAAAGACGCCATAGGTCGGTATAGGAATACTCACGCTCGCCCCAGAACAGGGCGGTCTTCTGCGGCTGCTTCTGAACGGATACCGCGAAGGCGCCGGCCAGATTCATGCTACGGGGATTTGGCCAGTTCAGCGCAGGTGGCATTGAAGAATTCCACGCACTTGGCGACTTCGGGCATGGAGTTTTCCCAGTGGTATTCATATTCCACGCCGAAGGCGCCGTGGAAGCCCTGGCGCTTGAGTTCGGCCATCTGGGCTCTGAGGTCGCCCACGCCGGTGCCCCAAGGCACGTCGTGCATGGCCTTGGATTCGCTCTGCTTCTTCTTGCCGGTGGCCTTGGCGTTAGCTTGCGCCTGGGGCTCGTCGGGGACGAGGTCTTTGAAGTGCAGAGTGATGACCCGGCCTTCGAGCTTCTTCAGGCACTCGACTGGATCCAGGCCGGACCGGAGCCAGTGGCCCGTGTCCGCGCACGCGCCCATAAGCGGCGTGCGGCCGTTCACGGCCTCCAGGACGGTATCCGGATTCCAATAGTGCGAAGGCTTGGGATGGTCGTGAATCGCGACCTTGATGTTGTACTCCTTGCAGAGCTTCTCCACCGTATCGAGGGCCGCCGGCTCGGGCTCGGCCACCAGGGTGTCAATGCCCATCTTCCTGGCGAACTCGAATACTTTCCGGCTCTCCGCTTCGTTGGGCGGCAGTTGCACCACGCCGATGTTCACCAGCTTGATGCCCCTGGCCGCCGCCGCCGCTCGGATCGCCTCGGCGTCCTTATCGGAGAGTCGGACGGTGGTGACCGTGTTTGTGCCGTCCAGGTTCACGCTGCCGGACAGGCTCATATACTTCAAGCCGAGCGCGGCAGTCTTGTCAATGCACTCAAAGATCGAGAACTTACGGAACGTGTAAGCATGAATAGACATCTGCCAGCCGAGCTTGTCAGCTGCGCTGGCAGCCTTGGCGGCGTCCTGCGCCAGGACACAGGTCGCCATGCACACCGCCAAGGCCAATGTTGATAATCTCCTCATAATTCTTCCCATAATGACTGCTTTCGCCGAGGAACCGATTTGACTGCCCAGCCCCAGACCAAGGCTCGCGGCGCCAGCTTGTCTGAGAAGCTCCCGCCGGTTAATCGACTCATGCATAATTGTTGGCCTCTAGTGATGTCCGTTGCCGGTCGTCTTTCAAGCGGAAAATGCATCCCGCGAAGTGGAAGTTTTTGGTGGCAGCTCACCTCGTCCATGGGCACAATTAAGGAACATCAACCAATCACAACATGAAACTGGGATTCGTCACTGCCATCCTGCCCGAACTCAATCTCAACCAGGTCCTCGAATTCGCCGCCGCCGAGCGGTTTGCGTGCATCGAAGTCATGTGCTGGCCTGTCGGCAGGGCCGAACGCCGGTTCGCCGGCGTCACGCACCTTGACGTGGCCGGCTTGACCCGCGCCCGAGCCGATGAGGTTAACGCTCTCTGCGCAAGGCACGGCGTCAGCATCTCGGCCCTCGGCTACTATCCGAACCCGCTTGATCCGGACCCGGTGGTTTCCACGAGCGTGGTGGATCACTTCAAGCAAGTCATCCTCGCCGCCGAGAAGCTTGGCCTTAAGAATGCCAACACCTTCGTGGGCCGTGACTGGACGAAAACCGTGGATGAGAACTGGCCGCGGTTCCTCAAGACCTGGAAGCCGATCATTGCCTTCGCGGAAGATCACGGCATCAAGGTGGGCATCGAGAACTGCCCGATGTCCTTCTCGCGCGACGAGTGGCCGGGCGGCAAGAACCTCGCCACCACTCCAGTCATCTGGCGGCGGATGTTCAGCGACATCCCTTCCAGGAGCTTTGGCCTCAACTACGACCCGTCGCACCTGGTCCTGCAACAGATGGACCCCATCAGCCCGCTCCGCGAGTTCAAGCATAAGTTCTTCCACCTCCATGCCAAGGACATGACCATCCATGCGGACCGCCTCAACGAAGTGGGCATCTTTGCCTTCCCAAGAGAGTGGCACACACCGCGGGTCCCCGGACTGGGTGACATCAACTGGGCCCGGTTCATGGCGGCGCTCTACGAGGTTGGCTACGACGGCCCAGTGTGCATCGAGGTCGAGGACGACACATTCGGCAAGACGCTGGATGGGCGGAAGCAGGCGCTCAGGGTTGCAAGGAATGTGCTGGCGCCTTATTTTTGAACAGCGAAGGCGGGAAGACGGGAAGAAGACAACGACAAGACAACAACAAGAAAGGAACGCTACTATGATTCAACGAGGGATGGTCACGCGGCCGCAGAAGGTCGTTATTCCGGCGGAGATAGAACAGATGGCAACGAAGTCCTGATCAAGGACGGCATCCAGCGAGTGCTGAACTTTCCAAGGAAATGAGCGGATGAACAGCGAAGGCGGGAAGACGGGAAGTGCAGAGGGAAGGCTGATAACGATCCGGCGGTTGAATATGAACAGTGAAGACGCGAAGACGGGAAGAAGGCAAGACATGTTCAACGGTGGGGCTGCTTGCAGTGTTCACTCCGTCCTTCGCGTCTTCGCGTCTTCGCTGTTCATTCCCTTGATCTGCCTGACCGCCCTATCCGCGGCGACCGCCGGAGCGAGCGCGCTGCACAAGAACGCTGTGGTCAAGGAATACGACCAGATCTTCACCACTTACCCTTACTCCGATCCGGACCCCGTGCCAGCCATGTCTCGCTACTACCCCTACTTCCGCTATGACGGCTTCACGGACAAGCCGATCCAGAAGAAGTGGAAGGTGGTCGAGCTCTCCAACGATTATCTGCAGATCCTCATCCTGCCGGAGATTGGCGGCAAGGTCTGGGCGGCAATTGACAAGACGACCGGCAAACCCTTCATCTACTTCAACCACGTCGTCAAGTTCCGCGACGTTTCCATGCGCGGCCCCTGGACCAGCGGTGGGATAGAGGCCAATTACGGCATTATGGGCCACACGCCGAACTGTTTCTCGCCCGTGGATTACCTCGTCCGCCGCAACGCGGACGGCAGCGCGAGCTGCATCATCGGCACGCTCGACCTGCTCACCCGCACAACTTGGCGGTTGGAGATTAGCCTGCCCTCCGGCCAGGCCTGCTTCTCGACCCGCTCATTCTGGCACAACGCCTCGGGCACTGATCAGCCTTACTACACGTGGATGAATGTGGGGATCAAGTCTGCCGGCAACCTGCAGTTCGTCCATCCTGGCACCCACTACATCGGCCACGATGGCAGCGCCCACGACTGGCCCATAGACCCGAAGAATGGCCGCGACCTCTCGTGGTATGAGAACAACGACTTCGGCAGCTACAAGTCCTATCACGTCCTGGGCCGGCTCGCCGAGTTCTTCGGGGGCTACTGGCATGATGAGGACTTCGGCATGGCCCACTGCGCTGCCTACGGCGACAAGCCCGGTCGGAAGATTTGGATCTGGGGCCTCTCGCGCGAAGGAATGATTTGGGAGGACCTGTTGACCGATACCGACGGCCAATACGTCGAGGTCCAGTCTGGCCGGCTGTTCAACCAGGCCGACAGCGCCAGCACCCTGACTCCCTTCAAGCATGCCGAGTTTCCCCCCTACGCCACAGACACATGGACCGAACACTGGCTGCCCATCAAAGGGATCAAAGGCTTTGTGAGCGCCAGCCCCTGGGGCGCGCTCAATGTTACCCAGCAGGTGGACCGGCTGGTGATTCGCATCTCCCCGGCCCGGGCATTGCGCGACAAGCTTGAAGTGTTCGACGGCGATCGCCTCCTCGCGGCGCGGAACTTGACCCTCAAGCCCATGCAGCCGGTGGAGGAAATTGTGCAGCTCGCTGCCTCGCCCAAGGCGCTGCGGGTTTGCATTGGCGGGGACAAGCTCCAATACATGGCCGGCGACGGCGACGTCCTCACCCGGCCCACTGCCTCGCCTCCTGGCTTTGATTGGAACTCGGTTTATGGGCTTTACCTCAAGGGCAAGGAAGACGCCCGGCAACGTGCCTACGTAAAGGCAGCCGAGGCATTCCAATCGTGCTTGGAGCAAGACACCAACTACCTCCCGGCTCTCGTCGAGCTGGCCTCGCTCGCCAACCGCCGCGCCGATCCCGCCGCCGCCATAGGTTTCGCTCGGCACGCCCTGAGTATCGACACTTATGATCCCGGCGCCAACTACCAGTTCGGCCTCGCCAGCGCGGCCCTGGGTTACCACGCCGATGCGCAAGAATCTTTCAGCCTCGCCGCGCTCTCGGCGAGCTGGCGCAGCGCCGCGGACACGGAGCTGGCCAAAGAGTATCTCCGCGAGAAGCTCTATGACCGCTGCATCGCCACCGCCCGGGAGAGTCTTGTGAGCAATGCACGCAACCTCGATGCCTTGCAACTCTGCGCCTGCGCCCAACGGCTGCGCGGCAACGCCGTTGGCGCGTCCGCCACCGCGGCCGCCCTGCTCGAGCTCGACCCGCTGAACCATTTCGCCCGCTTCGAGCAATGCCTGCGCGGCAAGTTACGCCCCACGGACTTCATTGCGCTGATTCGAAATGAGCTCCCGCACGAAACCCTCCTCGAACTGGCCGCCTGGTATAAAGGCGTCGGGCTAGACAACGACGCCGCCAAAGTCCTCGACCTCGCGCCCCCGACGGCTGAGGTGCTCTATTGGCTGGCGTATCTGCGCCGGGACACCAAACTGCTCGCCCGCGCCGAGGCGGCGTCGCCCGAGTTTGTCTTCCCGTTTCGGACCGAGGCAATTCCCGTGTTCGAGTGGGCCGCGCAGCAGCGTTCCGGCTGGCAGCCCAATTACTTCCTCGCGCTGATCCACTGGCACCTGGGCGAGCTGGCGCAGGCCCGGCAACTGCTGACAGCGTGCGGTGACGAGCCACGCTTTGCCCCCTTTTACGCAGCCCGGGCCCAGGTTGCTGAAGACGAGGTCGCAGAACGAGCCGGTCGTGCCCCTTCACCCGGCCTACGGCCACCCTCTCCCCATGGGATGGTGGGAGGACAGGGTAAGGGACAGGGACCGCGCTCTGCCGAGTCCCCTGCAGAAGCGGTGGATGACACCGCTGCGGCCGACTTGCAGCGCGCTGCGCAGCTCGACCCGGCGCAATGGCGTTACGGCGCAATGCTCGCCCGGCACTCCCTGAAGCGCGACGACCCCGCTACCGCCCTCGCCGTCGCGGGCGACTACGCTCGGCGCTTCCCCGCGAACGACAGGCTCGCCTTGCTTCGCGCCAAAGCCCTGCTCCTCACCGGCCAGAACCAAGCCGCCGCAGAGTTCCTGGATTCCTTGCACGTGTTGCCGGCCGAAGGCACCACCGAAGCACACGCGCTCTTTCGAGAAGCCCACCTGCTGCTGGCCGTCGAGCGCCTGCAAGCCGGGGCGTTCGACGACGCGCTGCGGCTCGTCGGCATCGCGCGGCAATGGCCGGAGACACTCGGCGCCGGCAAGCCGTATCCAGCCGACATCGACGGACGGATCGAGGACTGGCTCACCGCTCAGTGCCACTTGGCGCTCAAAACCTCAGCCGAAGCTCGGCAGGCGCTCGACCGGATTCTGGTAGTCCCCGCCCACGCGAAGGGGCAGGGGACCGGTGATCTCATCCGAGTCTTGGCCCTGAAGCAAGCCGGCCGCCCCACCGAGGCCGAGCAACTACTCAATGACTGGGAATCGCAAGACCCCGACAGCGACCTGGCCAAGTGGGGCGCGGAGCTCTTTGGCGGGCGGCCGGGCCCTTTACCTGCTTCATTGCAAGCGCTCGATTGCCGCGTGCTCGCGGGCATTGCTCGTGCGGGGCTTCATCCCGGCCCGCTGCCTCGCGAGTAAGCGCGGCGGGAGCGCGGCCATTAAGAAGGCCCTGGCCTCAAGCGCTATAATGCCGCTGCGTGGAAAGACTCCCTGCGCTAGTTCCCTGCCGACATAGCAGAGGTCTGAGGGTCGTCCAGTATGGCCAACCCTTTGACTTCCATGCTGTTGCGGCTGCGCAGGAAAACAACGCGCTGGTAGCCCAGATCCTTCAAGTCGTTGACCCAGGCCTGCTTGGTAGTTTCCTCATCTCCCGAGTTTGGGTAATGAGTAAGCACGACGACCGCCAGCTCATGCCGAGGCTGCTGCCGGGCCACCTTGAGCATAAGGGGCCGGTCGCAAATCGATCGAAAATCCCCATCCATCATTGGCGGCTTTAAGAGATAGCTGGCTTCATCGGAATAGTACCGGGCAATGAAGTCAGCCGCCTCCTCTTCCGCAAACCGCCGGGACCGCTTGGTGGTGATACGGAGGTTACCTGGAGGCTGCGGTGGAATGCGCGCAGAACCAATCAGCCGCACAGTGGCGGCGCTTCCCCCTGAGAATACCAGAGACTGGCTATTGGTGCCTTCTGCCGTCGGCCGGTACCGCACGGTAAACGACTGGCTTTGGCCGCTTCGTAACGAATAGCTATCGCCAGCAACAGTGAATGGAGCTTCCACCGTGGCCGTACCTTTGAGTACGCCTCCACCCGCGTTCCGCACCGTCAAGGAGAGATCTTTGGTTCTTCCTACGCCGACCAATCCAAAATCCAGGACGCTCGGAGAAACTGCGATCATTGGGCCGGGCTGGTCAGAACCAGCCAACCGGTCCGTCTGCGCAACTGCGAAGCAAAGCACCATCAACTGGGCCACCACGACAGCGCTCCAGACTGCCCTTCTCATAGTCGTATGTCTTTCGTTTGTCCTCTTGCCACCCGACCGTGCCAAGGCATCCTCGGTTGAACAGGGCACTGGGTCAATGGTGCCCAGTACGGATAACGCATCCCGGGGAAGTACGGAAGGCAGCGCCAGCTCGGCCTTCGGATTATGCTTTTAGGCGGGCGTAACCTGCGCCTGCCTTGCCTTCCCCCCGGAGGCGCGTGCGTTAGAATGGCCCCCGCCGCGTTCTGCGCAAGAACTTTGTTTTGCCTTCCCCCCGGAGGCGGGGTTTTTTCGTCTGTGAGGGGTAAGAGGCTGGGGTGATTGGGGATTTCGATCTTCGGCTAAACATTCCCTTTTGGGTTATGGCAAGAGAGGGGCATGAGCAAACCGAAGAGTGCGCCTGAATGGGAGTTCCTGCGTTGGGTGAATGTCCGTTTAATTCGTCCCGAGGAGCGGGAACGCTTTGATGCCCTGTTGGAAACGGAGCATTATCTGCATAGCGCTCGGCTTGGGGGGCCGAGCCTGCGGTATGTGGCGGAGGTGGACGGGCAATGGGTAGCGCTGATCACCTTTAGCGGGGCGGCGCCGCATACCAAAGCTCGCGAACAGGCGATTGGGTGGACGCCGCGCCAGCGGGCCCGCCGCTTGGGTTTTGTCGTTAACAACAGCCGATTTCTGGTTTTGTCTGAGGGTCAGCGCTATCCCAATCTGGCCTCGCGAGTTCTGGCGTTGGCGCTCAAGCAACTCAACGTCGACTGGCCGGTGCACTCGGGCCATCCGGTGGTGTTGGTGGAGAGCTATGTGGATGAAAGCCAATACCGGGGCACCTGCTACCGGACGTGCGGGTTTGCAGCGGTGGGCTTGACGGCTGGCTATGGCCGCAGCAGCCGGGATTACTACGTGGAGCATGGCCAGCACCCGCTGCTTGATGCGATGAGAAAAGCAAGCAGAGAGGATCCTGCTGAGTCAAGCCCTGGCGGTCACCCCCCCCCCCTGGACATTTCTTGCGCAGACGTTGCCAAGGCCGTGGTGAATAAGTTCCTGTGAAATTCGAGCAGAATATCTTGACTCAAAACACTGCACGCCCCTAAGGTTATGATGTTTCGGTTGGCTGTCTTCATTCGGCGACGTAAGCAGGCAGCCGTGTTCTTTTTCACAATCAGATTTGCGTAGCGTTGGCCGCTACCCAAAGCCCCAGAAAAACCCGCTAAGTTCTGAAGGCATAATTGTAGAGACGAAGGCCAAGGCGCGCCCAAATGGGCGCCGCCTTGTGTTTTCTCTACAAGGCTGCCTTAGCGGGTGCCTCTGGGAGGAGCATGGGGTGTGCGCCTCTCTGATTTTCTGGGGAGAAATCGGCCAAAGAAGGAAAGGTCGAAATATGAAGCTAATGACCAGAGCAATCCTCGCCGCAGGAGTTGTCCTAGTCCCATCCGCAACGCAGTCTCTCGCCATTGAAGGACTGAAAATCTCAGTTCAGTGCCCCAACGTGACCCTCGGCTGGCCCAGCAGCCAAGGGGAAATCTACATCGTGCAATGGCGGTCAAATGCCGCCCCGGGCACCGCGTGGGTCACGCTCACCAATTCGCTCCCCGCAAACTTGAGCAGCAACTGGACTGTCTTTGTCCATAGCAACCAGATGCAATGCCTGAGCGGCAGCACGAACACTGGGCACGGCCACGGCGGCGGTCCGCCTCCCGTCCCGAGTCTTGCCACCGAGGCGACGGTCGCGCCGCAAGTATCCGAACCGGTGGTCATTCGCGCGGACGGCTCCGGCGGGCTTGTGCCTCTGTGCATTTACCCGCCAGGATTCGACTTGTCCGCCTACCTAATCTTTGATCCCCCCACCGGCGAGTGGCTAAGCGGCGCTGGATACATCACCGGCCAACCCTCACTCAATCGGTTCCTGCACCCCAGTCCTCAACCCCAGGATCATCATCCCGCACCGCCCGACCCGGGGTTCTATCAGGTCGTTCGTGTCGGGGCGCACTCGGTCGGAATTACCAACGGCATGAGGCTATCTGGCGTGGTGACGATCCCCGTGGAGCTGGGACAGCCCTCGGGCCAACTGACAACTGTGACGTTGGAAGACTGGGGCGTTCCCATAGCTAGTTCAATCCACGTAGCGCCATTTGAACGCCCGGTACCGCTGTTAGTTCTCGACACGACTCTAATAAGCAATGGTGTCCACAGTATCTCAGTCCATGCCCAATGGACTGACCCTGGCGACGGCACTGAAGATGGTAGCGCGGCGATTTATGAAGCTTATTCCCCTGCGGTGTCAGTTGCCGTGTCGAATGAATTATCCTTCCCAGGCTGGATGCCGGAGTTCGGAGAACTGGGCAATTCGCTGGTGGTAAGCGCTCAGTCCGGTCACACCAATGTGCAGTGGTATCTGGACGTGTATGACAGCCATTACAACTACATTGGTACGATGGGCGGGACGACGCCCGACGGCAACATTTATGTCGTTTGGAATTTGGTTGGGCCACCCCCAAACTATACGCTATACACGGACAACACGTTTGAGTTCGTGCTGAGCACTGCTATGGGCGGCCAACTCCTTGCCAGCAAGGTCGTCCCTGGGCTTTATCGGGTTGCCGACCCTTGGAATGGACCCGGCGACTGGGTCGTGGTGAATCAGCAGGCATGGAACAATTTAGTTGGCAGCGATATGCTGGATACGCAGACGGACGGATTCGCTCAGACCGCACAAGGGTTGGGCCTTACCGCTCGGCCAACGGCCCCCGCCGGGACAGCCTACCGACTGCGATATGGCGCAAGCGACCCGAATGGCGATTACGACTGGGCTGCTTTTCGTTCGGCACTTTACAATAACCTGTCCCGAAACTTGTTCTATTTGGGCCACGGCAGCCCGGCCGGATTGGGCTACAATCAAACAACGACCAACCGGTCAATTTTGGCAACAGAGATTGGTAAGAAGTTGGCGACCATCTCCGCTGGCCTGACAAACAAACACAAGTATCGGTTCGTGTGCCTGGACGGTTGCAGCACTGCGTCGGGGACCCTGCCGGAATCCTTTGGCATCATCCATAAGCAAAACGTTAGTGGCGGTTATTATGCGGACGCGTCACTTCGGCCATCGGCGTATGCGGGGTGGAATGACGACAAAGCCGCAGGTTTTGCTGGTTCGATTAACGTGAGCCATGTTTATTATTTCCAGCACTTCCTGTACGAGTGGCTTATAGGAGGGAACGGTGTGAAAACTGCATTTGACCATGCGGCTGGCTATCCTGACGTGACGTTTCTCAACACGGGTCAGATGAGGGTGTTCGGGGATTGGGATTTGGGGATTAACGCGTACAACCGATAGGGGGCGGTTTATGCTGGAACTGATACACATGACCGCCCAGTACTCGAATGCGGTGCTCGTCGCCCTTCTTCCTTGCATAACAGAGTTCGCGATCAAGCTGGATTTGCCGATTGAGCGCCCAGTTACGGCCGGACAGGTGATGCGCTCAGGCATATCCCCCTATAAGGACTACATCAAGGGGGCGGTCTGGCTGACAAATCACTGGTGGTTCGAAGTCAGCCAGCGCGGCTTCGTAGAAGGTTTCCGAGCACCCACAAATTGGTTTTTTGAGCAGGCATTCACCGACCAAAGCGTACAGCAATACTTGGGGCAGGACCACATGACCACGAACGAGGTCATTTCAATGGCGCGCGATGCCTTGTCCAAGCTTGGCTACAAACCTGAATTGACCCACTCGTACGAGGCCCCGACGCTTGAAGGCCCCTACGACCTTCGCAGGATCGTTGGACATGTCCCGTATTGTCGCGTCATCTGGGACTGGCCAAAGATGGACCACAGCGTTGACGCTAACCTGAACCACATCCATATCACAATCAACATGGAGACGAAGGCGCTTGTGGGCATGGAGTTGACTTTCAGCCGTACAAATTTGGCGGTTTTGGGCGCTCCGATTACCGTGAATGTGGTGCCCGAGCTGCAAAGTGATTATCGAAAGCGAGTGAAGGGCAAAATGTTCATCCGCACGAACGCTCCACCTCGATTAATTCGGCCAAACTCTTTATCCGGGGGCCATGATTAGCCTGTGCGCGCGAGTCTTGTTGGTGATGCCCAAGACTTCCGACCGCACCGGGAGAGGCGTGCGCCGGCACTCTGTGTGCCTGGGGGAACTCCGGGCCATGGGCAGGAAACGAGACTTGGAGGCTGACCCGTCAACCGGGCGAACTCTCACGATCTGCCCTGCCGAGGTGTCGCGCCTGACGGGGCTTCCCGGAGTGTCCGGGAGAAAACGAATCTACCCTGCATGCTCGACGGCTACAGGTGGAAATCGCACCGGAACTTCACCGTCTGGCTTTCAGCGGTCACAACCGCTAAGGAGCATATCGTGATGCCCCAACTTTAGGCTTGTCTGGGAGCCTGGCTTACCATCCTTTGGCAATCGCTCACCCGTTTTTGCCTTTCTGCGCCCCAGGCTTGACAGCCCCGGCCATTTCCCCGTACCCTGCGTACACGGCGGAGGAACTCAAGTACACTCACACTCCTATGCACCCTGTACCCCTAACTCACGAAGGTATGTACCCCCGTCACCGTACATCCGCTTGCCAAGGTACATGGATTACAGCCTGTACGGCCCATACCTCGGTACATCCCTGCCGCAGGCACTCCAGTACGCCTGTACAGGTTGGCAGGAGTATTCAGGAGATTGGGAGGAGATAGCGTATTACTCTCTTGTGTTCCTCTTGTGTTCCTCTTGTGCTCCTCTTGTTTTCTTCGTGTTCTTCCCTTGTTCTCCCGTGAGGACTCCAGTGGCACCACGTTGGCTCCAGCGAGCCCCAAGCTGCTATTGACGGTCCAGCTTCGCCCGTTATTCAAACGAGATCGCACTTTTCCCATCATTCTCGTTCCCCTTGCCCGTCGGCCATGCGCGGTCCACCCTCAGCGCGCCCGGGTTAGCGCAAACGCGTAGTGGCCGGAGCCGACGGAGAGGATGACGTTCGCGCCGTCCGCGCGGAGCAACTGCACGCCGGGAGCCTGCGAGAGCGGGTGCCCGCTCTCCGTGATGTCGGCTGCGGACTTGGCCGGGAGGACCACCTGCGCCGTCGTGTTGGCTGGAAAGGTAACATTAAAGAGGAGCTTGCCGTCTTTCTCTCGCCAATCGGTGGCAATCGGCCCGCGAATGCTGCGGTAGGCGACCGCCGCCGACTTGAGTTTATCGTCCAGTTGCGGCGCGAGGCGAATCTCTTTGTAGGCGGGCGCCGCGCTGCGGATGCCACCGATATTCTCGACCATCCACTGATAAACGGCGCCGAAGGAGTAATGCGCGAAAGAGTTCATGCCG
>Ga0224558_1003469_pt1 | contig 13100 bp, 12 predicted proteins | sample 714S32024metaG_FD_180682 | JGI IMG/M metagenome (GOLD analysis project Ga0224558, IMG submission 180682) | Peat soil microbial communities from Stordalen Mire, Sweden - 717 S3 20-24 | ecosystem: Environmental > Terrestrial > Soil > Wetlands > Peat | place: Sweden: Norrbotten County, Stordalen... | reverse complement strand
TATGAAGCGGTGGGATAAGAGCGGCTACGCCCCTAGTTAACTGGCTCTAAGCTTCAGTTGGGGAAAAGCAATCCCCACCTGAAGCCAAGACCCAGTTGAACCCACCTGAAGCCAAGACCCAGTTGAACCCCACTGAAGACAAAGCCCAGTTGAATACCCGGCTTGCCTGAGCATGGCCGGCAAACAATAGGTGGTGAGAGGAAAACTATGTCGCAAACTTTTTTCGCAAGGCTTGTCAAGAGCCGCATCGCTCTGATCGTCATTATCCTGGTAGTGCTGGGCGCCGGTTATCTGGGCTGGCGCTATTACTCGGGAACTAAGGCGAAGGTAAGCCCTTATACCACTACCAAGGCAGCCGAAGGGAATATCCAGGAGACCGTCAGCGCCTCCGGCAACTTGATCGCTCTCCAGAACGTCGCTCTCACTTTCAAGACCCAGGGTTACGTTGATACCTGCAACGTCCAGCTCGGGGACCTGGTCACGACCGGGGAGGTGCTGGCCACGGAAGATACGAGCGACCTGCAGGACTCTATGGACCAGGCCGAGGCCAGTCTGGAGAGCGTCCAGGCCAACTACAACGAGCTGGTCTCCACCGAGCCCCAGGAGATAGCCCAGGCCCAGGCCCAGGCTGACCAGGCGAATACTGCCCTGGACAATGCCAAGTCCACGCTGGACCGTGACCAGCAACTGCTGGGGGCGGGTGGGGTCTCCCAGTCCACGGTGGATAGCGACAACAGCGCTTATCAGCAGGCCACGGCCTCGTACCAATCCGCTGAGTACACCCTGGCCCAGGACCAGACCCATGCGAATGTGGCCGCCGCCGCTGCCCAGGTCAAGAGCGCCCAGGCAGGAGAGGAGCAGGCCCAGAGCAATTTAACCGCCGCCAGTATCACCGCCCCCTTCGACGGCTACATTGATACGATCACCGGCAACCCGGGAATGTGGACCGGGGGCGGCGCCGTGGCTTCGGGAACGTCCACCGCCACGCAGTTCGGGATCATCCTAACTTCAACCCAACTGCTGATCGATGCCGAGATCAATGAGGCGGACATCAGCAAGGTCAGCGTCGGCCAGCCGATCACCTTCACCGTGGACACCTATCCCAACCAGACCTTCACGGGCGCGCTCACCGCCCTGTCTCCCAATGCCACCACGGTCAGCAACGTCCAGATGTACGAGGCTCACATGTCTGTCGCCAACTACAGCAAGCTCAAGAGCGGCATGCCGGCCACCATCACCATCATTACCGCCTCCGCCAATAACGTCATCTTGATCCCGGAGTCCGCCCTGTCTTATGGCGCCACTTACTCCACGGCAAGCACAGCCAAAACTGCTACCAGAACTAAAGGTTCGGCTGCATCTAAGAGCGCCACGAGTTCCTCACAGGGCCAGGTTGTAGTGCTCGTGAACGGTCAGCCTCAGATCAAAAGTGTCGTGACAGGCCTGACCGATAACGTCAACGTGGAGATCATATCCGGCCTGTCCGTGGGCGACCTCGTAATCACCGGCAGTACCACGGCGACCAAAACCTCCGCGGCTTCCTCATCCAGCAGTTCGGGCGGCGGAGCTCTAGGCGGTCTGTGAGCAGACCGCCGGCGGGTGGCATTTATTAAGACGAGGGCTAAGACAGTGAGAACCCTTCTTTTATGAACGCCGCAGCAATTCCAGGACTTCTTTAAACACCGTTGGGAGCGGCGCCTCGAAAGCCAACGGCGCATCGGTCCGGGGGTGGGTGAAGGCAATGCGGTAGGCGTGGAGCGCCTGACCCGGCAGGCACAGGGGATTACGACGCGGCCCGTAGACCGGGTCCCCGGCCACCGGGTAGCCGGCGTAGGCTAGGTGCACCCGGATCTGGTGGGTGCGCCCGGTTTCCAGTTCCACGTCCAGCAGCGTATAGCCCGGAAATCGCTCTTTAATGCGGTAGTGGGTGCGGGCATTGCGCCCGCCGGCGACAACCGCAATTCGCTTGCGGTCCTTCGGGTCTCTCCCCAGGGGGGCATCGATCAACCCTTGCTCAGAGCGTACCTCGCCGCATACCAGAGCGAGGTACTTCCGTTTGATCCGGCGGTCCTTCAGCCCTGCCGACAGGCCCTGGTGGGCGAGGTCCGACTTGCTCACCAGCAACAGGCCGGAGGTATCCTTGTCCAGGCGGTGGACGATGCCGGGGCGCAGGTAACCCCCGATCCCGGACAGGTCCGGGCAGTGATCGAGCAGGGCATTGACCAGGGTACCCCGGTGGTGCCCGACCGCCGGGTGCACCACCAGCCCGGCCGGTTTATTCACCACCAGCAGGTCCTCGTCCTCGTAGATGATGTCCAGGGGGATCGCCTCCGGAAGGAGGGCGACCTCCTCGGGCGGGGGAACGGTCATCCGGATCAGATCACCCGCCCGCAGCCGTAAACTGGGACGCGCCTGCCGGGCGTTCACCAGCACCAGACCTTTGTCCATCAGGCGCTGTACCTGGCTCCTGCTCAGAAACGGCTCCTGTCCGGCCAGGAAATGATCCAGGCGCTGACCCGCCGCCTCCGGGGACGCTTCGAAACTGTAGCTGGCTTCACTGGTCATGAAGCCTCATCATCCTTCCCGCCTCGCCGCGGAAACAGCAGCAAGTAAGCCAGCAGAGCAGTGCCGATGCAGATGAAGGTATCCGCCAGATTGAAAACAGGCCAGGCCCGGAAATCCAGGAAGTCGATCACGTATCCGGTATACAGGCGGTCCGCCAGGTTGCCCATGACTCCCCCAGTCAGGAAGGCGAGGGCGAGGTTCAGAAAAAGGTTGCTCCGGCCCAAATAGAAACTGGCCGCCACCATCACAACCAGCAGGACCAGGCCCAACAGCACGAACTGATCCCCGTGGTGAGCCAGGATGCCAAAAGCGCCGCCGGGATTCTCCACGTAAGTGAGCAGGAAGATGTGAGGCATGACCGTGACCGATTCCCCCGGGGTGAGATACCTGACGACCAGCCACTTTGACAGCCGGTCAAGGGCGAAGACAGCCAGCGACACTAAAAAGTACAGCCCCAAAAAGGTTACCCCCTTTTAGATCTCCTCTCCGGCCAGTTGTTCCAGGGCCTCTCGATCCTTAGCGATCAAGGCCTGATACGTCCTTTCCAACCGGATGGCCATCTTCTCCGCCGTCAGGCCCTGGGCCCTGGCGATAGCGGCCTCTCCCATGCGCCTGCGGAGCGCCTGGTTCTGCAGCAGTTCACAGATGCGATCCGCAAACATCTCTTCAGAATCGCAGAGGTAGCCGTTGACACCGTCATTGACGATCGCCACCGACCCGAAGGCAGACCTGGCCACCACGGCCAGGCCGGCAGCCATCGCCTCCGCCAGTACCAGGCCCTGGGTCTCGGTAACAGAGGGAAAGACGAAGATGTCCGCGCTTTTACAAGCGCCGGCCACCTCCTCGTGGGACAGGCGTCCGGTTAACGCCAACTTATCGGCGATCCCCATTTCTACCGCCAGTTGGCGCAGATTTTCCTCATCCGGCCCGCTCCCCGCCAGCACCAGGGTCACGTCCCGGTCAACATGCAGCACTCTGCCAAAGACCCTGAACAGGGAGCCCAGGTTCTTCTCCTTGCTGAGCCGGCCCACAAACAGCAGGATCTTCTCTTCCGGGGCAATTCCCAACCGGTTACGGAGAAAATGCTGGTCGCCTTCTTCAAACAGCTGGGTGTCGATGCCGGTGGAAATGGATACAATTGGTACTACAACGCCGTAGCTCCGTAAGAGCTTTTCGATCACCCCGGTGGGAGTGATCACCAGGTCACAGTTGTTGCAAAACCAGGTGGCGATGTAAACCATCATCTTTTGCGTCAGGCGCCTGGCAAATGGAAAATAATGCACGTACTGATCATACAGAGTATGGTAGGTAAAGACAAGGGGAAGCTCCAGGCGCCGCGCCATCGAAGCACCCACGTGCCCGAGGAAAAATGGGGAGTGAACGTGAATCAGATCGAGATGTAGGTCGCGGACGAACTTCCCGGCCCCTATAGACAGCGGCATACCGATATAGAATTCCGGGTAGAAAGGCGTGTTAAACGACGGGAAGCGGTACACGTCCTGGTCAGCCGAGTCCTTGCAGCTGGGGTAGTTGGGGGCGAAAACTTCAATAAAATGCCCGCGGCGGCGGAGCTCGCGGGAGAAAGTGTCTATCGACTGCACCACACCGCTGACATAGGGCCTGTAGCTATCGGCAAAATATCCCAGTCTCATGGTCTCACCAGATCAAGCTGGCCCTCCGGGCGGCCTCTCGTCGTCCCTGCCTCGCAGGTCCTGGTAGAACACCCCGTCCCGGTCACGCCGGTATGGTATCTTCTCCACATCACCGTCCACATCATGAAGATGCTGATCCTCACTATGGCGCACGGTATCCGATGAGGTGCCATACCTGGCGACATCCCCCCAGCTATCCTCTCCATCATACTCGTTGCCCGTGGAGTCATCCTCCCCCGGAATCCCTCCAAATGGCATGGATATAACCTGTTCCTCCACCGGTCGTACCCTGTCCTTGTCCCGGGCGTCTACCACTTCCTGGCAATTGACGCAGAACACGGACGCAGGCGCCGCCGCAAGCCTCTCCTCGGGAATCCTGGCCCCGCAGTGCCGGCACGTCCCGTAAGTCCCCCCGGCAATCCGGGCCAGAGCCTCGTCGAGCTTGGCAAGTTGCACCTGCCCCCGGTCCCGGAGGCCGATGTCCTTGCTACGCTCGAAGGTCTCCGTCGCGATATCTGCCGGATGGTTGTCGCAGACTGACAATTCGGCCAGGGCATCCCGCTGGCCCGCTCCCTGCAGCCCTTCCTCGAGGCACCCCAGCATCTCCTGCTCCCGGGCACGTTCCTCCTCCAAGCGTTGACGAAAATATTGCAGCCGATCCTGGTTCAAAACTGAGTGCCCCCATCCTCTACAAGTTTCAAACGCCGCGTACGTTGAGCTGCAACTGCACCAGGTGCACGATCTCGGCGATGAAACTGCTCATCCCCGGCAGGTTCAGCACCATCAACCGCTGCAGCACGATTATGACCACCGCGCTGAGCACGGTGAAACCGAGCGCAATCCCCAGGCCCCGGGCCAGCCCCGACATGAAGTTGATGTAGAACAGCCGCCACGGCCTGTTCAGCAGCTCGACATACTCCGCCAGTTTCATTCGCTCCAGGTTGAGCGAGAGCTGCTCGATCCGCTCCTTCAAGGCGTTGATGAGGCCCGGCCTGACATCCTGCACAAAAATACCCCTGACTTAATTCTTCCCCAAACAGTGCTAAGTAATGAGTGCTGAGTCTTTTCACTCATCACTCGATACAACCTCGCGGCAGCGCCGGCACAGGAGGGGATGATCGGAAAACTGCCCGACTGAGGTGTCGTAGAGCCAACAGCGGGTGCATTTCCGACCGCCGGCCTGCTGCACGCAGATCTTCAGCCTGGCGCCGCTGTCCGCCACCGCCCCGACCGGCGCCGCCTCCCAGACCTCATGAACCTTGATCCCGGATACGATCAGCAGCTTCTTCAACTCCGGCTCGATCTCCTTCAACAACCCGGCAGACTCCTCGTTCTCCGGGTACAGGGCCACCTCCGCCTCGCTGGAGGCGCCGATCAGCTTCTTCTTCCGGGCATCTTCCAGTGCTCTCGTTATCTCCTCGCGCAGGTCCAGGATATGGTTCCACCTGGCCTCCAGGTCCGGGTCCAGCAGTGATCGCTCCACCTTTGGCCAGTCAGCCAGGTGCACACTCGGACACTGCTCCTTGGCGCCTGGCAGATACCCCCAGACCTCCTCGGTGGTAAAGGAGAGCAGCGGGGCCAGCATCCGGGCGAGGGCGCCGGCGACCTCGAAGAGTACGGTCTGAATGCTCCGCCGCTCCCTGGAATCGGCGCCGAAGCAGTAAAGGGCATCCTTGATCACATCTAGGTAGAAAGAACTCAGGTCGACCACGCAGAAGTTGGACACTGCGTGGTAAACCACATGGAACTCATAGTCGTCGTAGGCCGCGGTCACCCGCCGGATCAGTTGGTGCAGCCTCATCAGCGCCCACCGGTCCAGTGGGTTCAAGTCCTGGAATGGGATAGCATCGCGTCCGGGGTCGAAATCGTACAGGTTCCCCAGCAGGAAACGGAAGGTATTGCGGATCTTCCGGTAGGCTTCGGCCAACTGGTTCATGATCACCTTGGAAACCGCCACGTCGCTGCGGTAGTCCGAAGAGGCAACCCACAGCCGCAACACGTCGGCGCCAAACTGCCTGATCATATCCTGGGGATCGATGACGTTCCCCATCGACTTGGACATCTTCCGCCCCTCTTCATCGATCACAAAGCCGTGAGTCAGCACTGCCTTGTAGGGGGCGACGCCCCGGGTGGCCACCGAGGTGCACAGGGAGGAGTTGAACCAGCCCCGGTGCTGGTCGCTGCCCTCCAGGTAGAGGTCGGCCGGCCATCTCAGTCCGTCCCGCTCCTCCAGAACCGCGGCGTGGCTGGAGCCAGAGTCGAACCAGACATCCATGATGTCGCTCTCCTTGTGGAAATCCCGTCCCTGACAGTCAGGGCAGGCAAACCCGGGGGGCAGCAGGTCCGCAGCCGTCTTCCCGAACCAGATATCTGAGCCGTAGCTGCGGAAGAGGTCCTGCAGCCGGGTGATGGTCTCCTCGTTGATGATGGTCCTGGCGCACCGGTTGCAGTAGAAGATCGGGATCGGCACACCCCACACCCGCTGGCGGGATACACACCAGTCGCCGCGTTCCGCCACCATATTGTAGATGCGCTCCCGGCCCCACTCCGGAATCCATTTCACCTGTTGTTCGATGGCCTTCAGGGCCTCGCTGCGGAAGCCGTCTATAGAGGCAAACCACTGCTCCGTGGCTCTGAACATCAACGGCTTTTTACAACGCCAACAGTGGGGGTACTGGTGGAGAATGCTATCCTGATGGTACAGCAGGCCTCTCTGCTCCAGTTCCCCGATCACGCTCCGGTTGGCGTCCCAGATCCGCTGCCCCGCAAACAGGCCGGCTTCCGGCACAAAACGGCCCCTGCCGTCCACCAGGGAGACCACCGGGATCTGATAGGCCTGGCAGACCTCGAAGTCCTCCATGCCGTGGGCCGGGGCGGTGTGCACCGCTCCGGTGCCCTGCTCCAGGGTGACGTGCTCCCCGAGCACCACCACTGAGTCCCGGTCACTATAAAAAGGGTGGGCACAGCGGATCCCCTCCAACTGGGTTCCTTTCCAGGTTCCTATCCGTCTGGCTTCTTTATTGCCGTGCAGGGCCAGCACTCGAGGCAGCAACTCTTCGGCCACCAGGATCTTTTTACCCCCGATCACGGACAGCACGTAGGTAAAGTCCGGATGTAGGCTGATAGCGACGTTGCCGGGCAGCGTCCAGGGTGTGGTGGTCCAGATCAGGATGCAGGTCTGATCATCCACCGGAAATACGCCATTACTGTCCTTGACAGGAAACAACACATAGATGGAGGGGGATTCCTTCTCCTGATACTCCACCTCCGCTTCGGCCAGAGCAGTCTCACAATCCGTACACCAGTACACGGGCTTCAGGCCCTTGTAGATGAAGCCGCGCCTGGCCATCTCGCCAAAGATGCCGATTTGTACCGCTTCGTAAGCCGGATTCAGGGTCAGATAGGGATCGTCCCAGTCCCCCTGGACACCCAGCCGTTTGAATTCCTCACGCTGGATGTTCACGTACTTCAGGGCATACTCCTTGCACATGCGCCGGAACTCCAGCACATCCACCTGGTGCCGGTCCACTTTCAGGGCCTTGATCGCCTGCTGTTCGATGGGCAGCCCATGGGTGTCCCAGCCCGGAACGTAAGGTGCGTCGTAGCCGGCCAGAGTCCGGTACCTGACCACGATGTCCTTCAAGATCTTGTTCATGGTCGTGCCCATATGAATATCCCCGTTGGCGTAGGGGGGGCCGTCGTGCAGGATGAACTTCGGCCTACCCTTAGCTTGCTGCCTCGTCTTCCGGTAGAGGTCCATCTCCTCCCACCGGCGCAGCATCTCCGGCTCCCGCTGGGGCAGGTTCGCCTTCATGGGGAAATCTGTGTGCGGCAGGTTTAAAGTGTCCTTGTACTCCATGGCGCCTCCTCTTTGATCGAAAAAATAAAGGGAGCCTCTAAACCTTCAGGGGCGAGAGGTTCCCGCGGTACCACCCTATTCAGGCTGTGACGCAGGCCACAGCACACTCAACGGAATAACGGTCCTCCCGGCCTGACCTACTAACCGCCGTCGCGGATTTGGGCAGGCGCTCGTGGGTGATTTTCCGCTGTTCCCTGGTGCCGGCTCCCACCGGTTCCGGTTCGCTGCAACCCGGTTCCAGCCTACTCTTCCCACTCATCGTTTTAAATTATGGCATTGTATCAAGCAATAACCAACCAGCTTCAGATCAGCATCTTCCATTGACAATTATAAGGAAAGGCCGACCGGCATGTCAAGGTGTGGGCCTTGACTTGGCCGTGGCAGGCGGGGACGGCGGAGTTTTGACCCCGGCGACGAACCAGTCCATGGTGAGCAGTTGACTGTCGGTGAGCCGCTGGCCGGCCTTCAATCTGACCACGCCGTGCTGGTCCTTGAGCGGGCCGACAAAGACATCTTTTGTGCCCTGCAACAGTTGCTTTTTCTGACTTTCCACCAGCGCCGCCACGTCTTCCGGCACTATCGGATTGAGGGGCGCCAGATCAACCGTATGGCTGGCCATGTCCCCCCAGACCTGGCCGCTGCTCCAGGTTCCATCCTGTACTGCCTTGACCGTCGCCGCAAAAATCGGCCCCCAATCCCATCCGGTAGTTACCAGATCATCCAGGGGCGCCTGTTGCAACAGATCGCCGTTGGACCCGATAAAATGGATGGCTCTCTCGGACGCCGGCGGGCGCACCGCAGGGTCGTCCCGCTGCTGCACGATGATGTCTGCTCCGTCCTCGATCAGGCTGGTCACGGCATCCTTTTCATACTGCGTCTCAAGGCGGCTGTAGGTCCAAACCACCTGCACCCTGGCCTTGGGGTTTGCCATCTGCACGCCCAGCGTGAAAGCGTCAATGTCTCTGATCTCCCCAGGGCCCGGATCCGCTGCCACATAGCCGATCAGGCCTTGTCCGGTCATCTTGCCCGCCACCAGGCCGGCCAGATAGCAGGGCTGGTACATCCGTCCTGCATAGACTCCCACGTTGGGCGCCGTCTTGGCTCCCGAGCAGACCATGAACACCGTCTTCGGATACCGCTTGGCGACCTCAAGCACCGCATCCGAGTAGCTGCTGTCGGTGGCAAAGATCACTCGGTTGCCTTTCTCCGCAAGCTCCGCCAGCATCAACTCGGCGTCATCGCCCGGGTTTACCGCTTCCACGTAACTGGTTTCCACGTCGGGCAGGAGCTTTTCAAGATACTGCCGTCCCTGATCCTGGGCCTGGGCCCAGCCCTTGTCATTCACCATACCGATGTAGACAAAGGCCACCTTGAACAGCTTTACTGGCTGGGGTTGGGGGACAGGAGCAGGCGCCGCCTTCTTTTTAGCACATCCGGGCGCCGCTATCGTCAAAGTCAGCAGAAGGACAATTCCTATCGCCAACCTGAGTCTGTTCACGATCTACGGCCTCCCGCCAACCAAATTCAAGGCATCCGCCTCTCCGATCCCTTTGATCTCCAACAGTTTGAGGCGTCCTGTCGAACCCCGAATGATTCGTATACTCCCGGGACTGCAGCAGAACACCTCGCTCAGATACTTCTGCAATAACTTGTTCGCCTCTCCCTTTACAGGAGGAGCAGTCAGCCTCACCCGGAGACAGTCGCCAACAACCCCGGCCACCTCGTTTCTGGCCGCCCGCGGTTGCACCTTTACCTGAATTCTGATACCGCCTGGAATAGTGCTGATCCAGAACACGTCAGTTACCTGACTACCAAAAAAAGATATTGCAACAAGGCGATCACCAGTTGCCCAACCACCCAAACAAAGAGGAAAGCCAAAAGAGGCGAAAAATCGAAGGCCCCGGTCCGCGGCAGGAGGCGGCGAAACAAACTCAACACCGGCTCGGTCACGTCGTAGATAAACCGCAGCACCGGATGGTACGTGCGGAAGCGAAAATATGAAAGGATTACCCTGGCCACGATCAGCCAGATGTAGATCTCGAAGACTATGGAAACAATGGAGATCACATAATGAGAGACGTTCAACAGCCGATCCCTTCCTTTACACTGCGAGTTCCGCCGCCCTTTTGGCCGCTGCCTCCACGGCGCCGATCAGGATGCCCCTGACTCCGTTCTCCTCCAGAACCTGCAAACCGGTGATGGTAGTACCGCCCGGTGAACTCACCCGGTCCTTCAAAATAGCCGGATGCAGTCCGGTGTCCTGGACCAGCTTGGCTGTGCCCAGCATGGCCTGGCTTGCCAACTCCAGCGCCACCTGTCGCGGCAGCCCCAGCAAAACACCGCTGTCAGCCAGAGCCTCCAGGATGACCGCCAGAAAGGCCGGGCTGCTTCCGCTCACTCCGGTGGCAGCGTCGATGTTGGCCTCCGGAAGAGTCACCGCCCTGCCCACTGCGTTGAAACAGGACTCGGCGTCCTCCCGGTCTCGATCGCTGGCGTAGGTGCCCAGTGCCAGTGCAGTCATGCCGGCGCCGACAATGACCGGAAGGTTTGGCATCGCCCTGATCACCGGAACCCCGGGTGGCAGGTTGGCTTCCAGGAAGGCTATGGTTATCCCAGCCGCCACCGAGATCAGCAGGCGCTCCGGCGTCATCAGGGAAGCGATCTCCTCCAATATGTCCTTGACCTGTTTGGGTTTGACGGCGCAGATCACCATCTCCGCCGACCCGGCGGCCTGCCTGTTGTCTTCGGTGGTCGCCACCCCCAGTTGTCCGCCAAGAGCGGACAGCACCTGCCGATTGCGGTCGCTGACCATGACGTCCGCCGGCGCCACCAGGCCGGTGCGCACAAATCCCGTAACTATGGCGCCGCCCATGGCGCCAGCGCCAATCACGCTAACTCTTTTCCTGGTAATGTTTCAACACCCCCAAACCCTTGCGCTGCAAGCGTTTCAAAATCGTGATCACATTTTGATCACAGATTTATACCATACACCTGTTCGACGGTCTTCACCATCTCTGCTTGCATGCCTGTGGTAACGTGAGCATACGTTCTCATTATGGTTTCTGGACTGTCACCCAGACGTTCGGCCACAGCATTCACGGAATGACCGTTGCTCAGCAGCATCGTTGCGTGGGTGTGACACAGCCCGTGGATCGTGATGTATGGAAGGACTGCCTTCCTACAGTATAACTCAAACGAGCGATAAACAGTGATGTATAACACCCGCGCGCCGATTTTTGTGCAGAATACAAGGTCTTCAGGATTAAAGCCTTCGCCATCTTCTGTCGCCTCTTGCCATCAGGCCCTGGTGGCAGATCGTACCTGAACCAATACGAGTCGCCTCTTTTGTGAATTGTGCTTCCCCGCACCTTGTCCTATCCTCCTTATTAGCCGGGCGGGATAGTATTACATTCTACCCCGCCCGATGTTTTCCTGCAATTACAAAGCCTTTGAAACATCATACGGGCTCAAGTTGTAGACATCCTCCCGCCTGATGCGCCACAGGTGTCCGAGGCGCCTTGTCTCCGACTATCCGCTTACAATAAGGGGCAGTGACGGACGACTCACAGACGTGCTCTATAACGCATCAGTATACCGGGACGCGCATAGAAATCATACGCTCAGATTATACTCTTAGTAAAATACACTTGACGCTCATTCTGGTGTGCTGTAAACTTTTTAAGTAAGTCTTTCTCCTTTTAGCCTTCCTTACATCCCCGAGTTCTGATCACTATGTTTCGCCGCGTTCTCTACACTATAAGGACGGGGGCTATCGGCCCTGCGTTGTACCGGGCGCTCTCTTCCAGATTTAACAGTACCTGGTGCATTCATTCATGACGGCGCGAGATAATCTTAAAAGCGGGGGGCATCCGGCTTTCAATGGGTGTTGGATAGATAACTATGTTAGTACCCCTTAACTCCTGATATAGGGGGCACAATACTTGTTATGCATAGGCGAGGTGAACATTTTGCCCAAGAAAAAGTCTCCCAAGATCGCTCTCTTGAAGTATTGTCAGCCGGCTGTTCTGAAAAGCAGGAGCCTGAGGCTGGAAACGTTGTGCAGCAGTTTGAGGGGCGGTTTGAAAAAAAGAGGCGGGAAATAAAAGGTGTTAAAGGAGATTATTTTAGGAGGCGTCTTTCATGAGCTTTGAAGGTTATCCCCCCGAAGTTATACGCTACGCCAGGGATTGGCCATTGCCGCACAAGGACTATGGCAGTACGAGGACAACATTCGATTCTGCCATCGGGCTATCCAACGTGGCCAGCCTGGAAATTGCCTGGACTCTGCCAATCAAGGCAAGGGGCAACTTTGGTGCAATGGCTACCAACCCGCTTATCCTTGGGGACCGGATTTATCTGCAGGACTTGGAGTGCGGAGTTCATTGCATCGATCTCGCCAGCGGCAGGCCTGTCTGGCAGAGGCCTGTCGGAGTGTCCAACCTTGGCCCTAACGGCGTTGCCGTGGGCTGGGACAAGGTTTTTGCTATCAAGGCGCCTTATGAGGTGGCAGCTTACGACCTGAGGACCGGAGCCGATCTTTGGACGAGGCGGATCTCCGAGCGTGAGACCGAAGGTCTGGATATCCAGGTATTGGCTTACGACGGACTAATTTTTGTTTCCACTGTTCCGGGAACCGGCCATACAGATTTCTACTCCGGTGGAGTCGCCGGTGTGCTCCATGCATTAGACCAGGATACCGGAAAGGTAATCTGGAAGTTCGACACCGCCGATTCTCCGGACATCTGGGGTAACCCCGGGATTAACAGCGGTGGCGGGGCCTGGTATCCACCTTCTATAGACACAGAGACGGGCATCATCTACTGGAGCACCGGGAACCCGGCCCCCTGGCCTGGTACCCCCGAATTCCCCAACGCCTCCAGCCGTCCTGGCCAGAACCTGTATTGCGACTGCGTGCTGGCCATGGATCACCGCAGCGGCCGCCTGCTCTGGTACAATCAGGTGTTGCCACATGATCTGTTTGATCTTGATATGCAAAACTCGGTTGTTCTATCAGAAGCTGATAT
>Ga0224558_1003466_pt1 | contig 13114 bp, 9 predicted proteins | sample 714S32024metaG_FD_180682 | JGI IMG/M metagenome (GOLD analysis project Ga0224558, IMG submission 180682) | Peat soil microbial communities from Stordalen Mire, Sweden - 717 S3 20-24 | ecosystem: Environmental > Terrestrial > Soil > Wetlands > Peat | place: Sweden: Norrbotten County, Stordalen... | reverse complement strand
TCTTATCCATTCTGCCAGGGTAACCCTACTTCTGGCGCAACGTATGCTTTAGCCGCTCTTTCAACCCCCTCCCGGGTAACAAAACTTTTGGCGCAATTCGCTCGCTCGTGCTTCGCTTGTATTCCGCTTGTATTCCGCTCGTATTCCGCTCATACTCCCCTTTTGCACGCGTGCGAACGTCAGTGGCCTTTTGGTCTCTGATCAAAGCTCCAGAAGCGCCCTGGTCGTCCTTCTGGCTCTGGACTATCCGACATCTATCGTGATCCGTCGCGACCATGCGCTTATCTTTAACAAATCTGACAATCCCGGGCGAGGAATCCTTTGAATGATTTGCGGCTGCGCGCTCCGCACCCCCACTCCGGGCCAATTTGAATTGGCTTTGCCGCCTCGGGCGGCTTAAGGTCTTGGCCAAAACCAGCATGCCTGCGCGTGATTTATTGCATGACCCGGTCTGGAGGGGCGAGGAGCTTGGGCGCCCGATTCCAGCCTCGCCGCACGCGGTGTCGGTGGCGCTGCCGCGCTGGCAGGATGTGGTGGGTTACGAGGAGAAGAAACCGGAAGTGGTTAGCGCGCTGACGAGCGGGTATCCGCGCTTCTTCATTCATCGGGAGGTGCAGGAACTGGCGCGGCAGATTGGCGACGGGCGGCCGTGCCTGCCCTTTCCATCGCTGCGGGCCGCCCAGCAGTGCGCGGAGTTCATCGAGCGCAGCAGCGGGCAGCGGGCCAAAGTGCTCGCCTTTCGCGGCGTGCATGGGGTCGTGACCAGTGACGCGGGAACGGCTGCCCTGCGCGCCTTCTGGCAGCATACGGGGCTGCTCGTTTCGACCCGGGAGGCCCAGGCGCATCTGGCAGGGCCGGTCCCGGCGTCCGATGATCTGGACGTCCGCCAGTCCCTGCGACGACAGCTCGCCGGGTTCTACAACTGCGCGGAGGACGACGTGTTTCTGGCTCCAACCGGAATGGCGGCACAGTTTGCCGCCCTACAGGCCGTCATGGAGCGGACACCCGAACAGCCCACGGCCCAATTGGGGTTTCCGTACGTGGACACCTTGAAGCTTCAGCAGAAGCTCGGCCACGGCGGGATACTGCTGCATCACCTGGGAACGATTGAGAGCGAGTTGCAGGCCTTGCTGGGCCGGCAGGCGCTGGCGGCGTGTTTTTGCGAAATCCCAGGCAATCCCCTGCTCGGCTCGGCTGACGTGCGCCAGATAACCCCAATTCTCCGCGAGCACCGCGTGCCCCTGGTGGCCGATGACGTGGTCGCCACGCCGGCCAACGTGGACCTGAGCGGCCACGCCGACCTGATTGCGACCAGCCTCACCAAGTTCATTCTCGGCACCGGCAACGCGATGGGCGGCGCGCTGATCTGCAATCCCAAGTCGCCTCTTTACGGCGAACTCAAGCCCATCATCAGCGACCAGAACGAGGATTTGCTGTGGGGCGAGGATGCCGTGGTGCTGGACGCGCAAGCCCGGAGCTTCCCGGAGCGGATGAAGCGCCATAATCAGAACGGCCTGCTGCTGGCGGAGCGGCTGCGCCGTCACCCGGCGGTGGAACGCGTCTGGTATCCCAAGTGGGAGTTCAGCGAAGCCTATGAGGCCGTGCGGCGCCCGGGCGGTGGCTGGGGCGCACTCATCACTTTCCTGCCCAGGAACGGGGAGACGAAGTCGCCGGGCATCTACGACCGGCTCGCGTTTTGCAAAGGGCCGAGCCTGGGCACGGTGTTTACTCTCGCCTGTCCGTTCACCCTGCTGGCGCACTACACCGAACTGGAGTGGGCCGAGTCGTGCGGCATCTCCCGCTACTTGATTCGCATCTCCGTCGGCTTGGAAGACCCGGAAGACCTCTGGCAGCGGCTCGAAACGGCCTTGGCAGACTAAACGCCCGCGTGCCTGTCCGTGGCGGCAGGAGTTCACTTGCCTGGAGCGTTTTCCAGGTCTTGGAGCCGCTCATGCACAGTCAGCGCCCAGCGACCACGATTTGGTCGCGGCGGAGCCAGCCCGTCCTCCGGGGGCCAGCGTTGACCTGGAGCCACTCGTCCTTTTGATCCAGGATGCGCAGCTCTGCGCCGTCGTGGACAGTGAAGGCGGTGGGCGATTCTGCCAGCGGACCATAGCGCACTACCACGTCGCCGGTGATGACTATGGCAGTGCGAGTGAAGCGGGTTTCACGCAAGGCGGCGGCAGCGCAGGCGCACAACAAGACGGCGAGGATGGTCAGGGAGAGAACATACGCCCGCAGGGTGGGCCTGAGCGCCGGTCGCCATTGAAGCACGGCCAGCAGGAGCAGCCAAAGCCAAACCGCGCCCGCGGCCAGCACTGTCCACTCGTTTAGAGTCAAACGCCCGAGCCAGCGCTGCCAGCGAGTGGGCGAAAGGGTCGGGCTTGGCGTTTGATTCCGTGCAAACTGCAGGTTGGCGCGCAGGTCCGGGTCGCGCGGGGTGAACTGCTCGGCCTGACGGTAGGCGGCCATGGCACGGCCGATCTGGCCGGACTTGAAGAACGCATTGCCGAGATTGAAGTAGAGGGCGGCGGAGGTCTGCCCGGACCGGACCAACGTCTCGTAAGCAGAGGCTGCCTCCGCATATTTGCCTTCTTCGTAGAGCTTGTTGGCTGAATCGAAGACGGCGGCGGAGACCGCGGCTGGTGATTGCGCTGGAAGGAGGACGATCACAATCGCTGCGAGCAGTGCAACGGCGTTGCCAAATCCCAGGCTTGGCCCAAAAAAGCGCGCCACCGCCGTCGCTAGGCGGCTCATTCTAATCCGCTGGATTCCGGGCGTCATGGATCGTTTCACGTCTTAAGCCCTTGCAACTCGCGCAGCATGGCCTCGAGCTTGGGAATCATCGCGGCCAATTCCTGGCTGGTTTTTATCGGCGCGTAGCGAGCGAGATTGCAGGCTTGGAACAGCTCGTGCAGGGAGGCAAGGGTGGCTTCCGGCACGCCACGGGGGCGGAGGTGCTCTTCGATGACGGCTTCCGTGATGGCGGAGGCAGGCAGGTCGAGGCGCTCGCCCAGTTGTTCCTGCAGGAGGCGGAACAAGGTGGCGAAGAAGTCGTCGGACTTCTTGTCCGAGGCGAGCTGCCGCAACTCGATGAGCCCCTGCCGGATGATTTGAGCCACCTGCCGGCGGCGGCGCAGGCGGGGATTATTGGCGAGCATCTCCGTTCGGCGGCGCCAGACCATGGCCGAAAGCCAGGCGAGGACGGGCACGGCCTGGAGCGCCAGGAACCAGGGCTGTTGCACCAGCGGCGGAGCGATTTGCGCCATGGTCCCCAAGCGCGGTTTGATGTGGACGATGTCTTGCGCCGGCGGCGGATTGTCCGGCGTGGTGCGGGTGGTGGCTGCCACCGTTGGCGCCGGAGCGGAGCCGCCCGGGCGCACCACCAAGGGTATGGCCGGCTGCGTGAGGGTGCCATACTTCTTCTGGTCAGGGTCGAAGAAGCTGAATGAAACCGGCGGCAGGGATTTGATGTCCTGGCTCTGCGGCACAACCACCTGCTCAAACGTCTTGGTGCCCTGCAAGCCAAGCGCATCGGTAGTATCCACTTTGGTGGTTGGCGGATAGGTCTTGAATTCCCGCCAGGCGCTCTGCTCGGGCAGGGCCAGCGAATCGAACGCGCCCCGCCCCGAGATTTGCACTTTGACCGTGACCGGGTCGCCCGCGGCGACATTGGTCGGTCCCGCACTGAGCGTCATGGAATAATTGCCGACCGCGCCGTTGAAGTTGGCGGGGATGTTCTCTTTAGGCAATGGGAGCGCGGTGAGCGTCACGGGTTCGGCAATCAGTGTCACGCGCCGCTCTTCGACCTGCATCTGCTGAAAGAAACCCAACGGGTCGAAGGGATCGCGGCGGCGTTGGTTAGGCAGTGGGATCTGCAGGACAACGGTCATCTCCATGGTATTAATCGTGAGCGAGCCAGTTTTAACGGGCGAAAGCGAGGTGACCAGGGTGGCGACGCCATAAGTGGAATTCCCGACCCGCGCGCGCCGGAGCTGCGCGTGCGCCGTCTTGATGATGCTGAAGCCCTCGGCCTTCAACGGGCAACCCTCAAGCTGGTTGAAGTATTGCAGGATCCGATCGCCGTTTGCGAGGCCGTCGCGCACATAGACCTGGAACTCGGCCTCAAGAATCTCGCCCACAAAGACCTCTTTCTTGGGCACGAAGAGCTTGAAGAACGCCAGCTTATCGCCGGCGGCGTCAGCCGCCGAGGTGGGCGCCTTCGCCGCAGTGAGTTTCAAGGGTTGGGTAGTGAGAACCTGGCCCCCGATTTCAGCCTTGAGGGCGGGAATAATGAACTCGCCCGGCTGGGTGGGGGTGAGGGCAAAGACTTGCGAGACACTGGCCGAGTACTCGCCGTTCACGATGCTGATATTCTGCGAGGTCCCTCCCCCGGCAATCTGCAGATTGGGCAGCGCGGGAGGAGCAGGAAACGACCGGGGCTGGCCCCCTTCATATTTGAGCGTGAGGGTTGCGCTCTCGCCGACGGTCACGTTCCCCCGGTCGAGCGTGGCGGTAAAGCTCGCCGCGCGGAGAGCCGACGGCGCCGACCAGAGCAACAGGAGAAGAAAAGCGAACAGGAGCCGAAGCCCGGACTGGCTGCGGCGGCGCGGAAAGAGTTTGATCCACGACGTTGACCTTCGCATTGACACGTTCGCTTAGTTTTGCCCGGCGGGATGGTGCGATGCAAGTTTGACTTGGGCAGCGCGCCTTATCGCCGCCAGGCGATGCTTTAACGGACGCTTTATGGACATTCCAGGCGGCATTTTGTTCGGGCGAACTTCCCTGGGCGCCCCAGGACATCCCCGCGCTGCCGGAGGCCCCGGGTGTTGGATGGCTCCGACCAATTGCCGACACGTGGGCCTGGCGGACTCTCCCTTTCCCCTCACTTTGGCCCTCTCGCTTGGGGAGAGAGAACAACGTGCTGCGCGGCAAGCATGGCCGCGATGAGCCCATCAATGGTGTGTTGCTTTGCTTCGACGGCCGGCTTCAATCCCAAGGACGCGAGCACCTTGGAGGTTTCGGGGCCGATGGTGGCGGTTCTTAGCTGCGGGAACTTGCTCAGCAACGCGGGCAGGTCGAATCGCGCGTGGAAGTGCTCCACCGTCGAACCGCTCGTGAACGCCACCCAATCGGCGCCCCGTTCCAGCAGGCTGGCCGCGGCCCCGGTCGCATCCTCGGTCTCGGGCACGGTTCGATAGCAGGCCACGTCATCCACAATGGCGCCCAGGGCTTCGAGCGCCTCGGGCAACTCGCGATTGGCCACCTGCGCGCGCAGCAGGCAAATCTTCAGGTTCTCGATGGTCTCGAACTCGGCGAAGGCCGCGGCGATCTCCGAGGCCAGCGCCTCGTCGGGCATCAAGTCCACCTGCACGTGCAGTTCCTTGAGCTTGTTCGCCGTGGCCGGACCGACCGCGGCAATGCGCGCTCCGCCAAGATCGCGCATATCATGGAAGCGCTTGAAGAAGAGCTCGAAGAACTTCGTGACGCCGTTGGGGCTGGTGAACACGAGCCAATCGTAGGCGTTCAACTCCAGCAGCGCATCCACGAGTTCCTCGCGGTGGGTGGGCGGCTCGAGCTTGATCGTGGGGACCTCGAGCACCTCGGCGCCTTGCTCTCGCAGCCGGCTTGAAAGCTGGCCGGCTTGCTCGCGGGCGCGGGTGACCACGATTCGCTGCCCGAAGAGCGGCCGCCGCTCGAACCAATTCAGCTTGCTCCGCAGCTTCACCACGTTGCCGATAACGGCCACCGCCGGCGAGCCGATCCTGGCCTGGGCAGCAACGCCGGCAATGGTGGCCAGCGTGCCCTCAACCGACTGCTGGCGACCGGTGGGACCGCCGGAAACTATGGCCACCGGTGTCTCCGCCGCCACGCCGTGGCCGACGAGCATCTCGGCGATCTGGCCAATGCGGTCCGGGCTCAGCGTGACGACTTTGGTCCCCGGGCTTTTCGCCACTTGCGCCCAATCAATGCCGGGGGAATCTTCCGACGGGGTTTCGTGGACGCCGAGGAGAGTAAGCTGGGAGGCATGCTCGCGATGGGTCAGCGGGACCCCCGCGTAATTGGGCGCCGCCACCAGGGATGAAACGCCTGGCACGACCTCGAACGGGACGCCCGCGTCAGCCAGTTGTTCCGCTTCCTCGCTGCCGCCGCCAAAGAAATAAGGGTCACCGCCAATGAGCCGCACAACGGTCTTGCCCGCGCGCGCCCGGGTGACCAGCAACTGGTTCAGTTCGGTTGCGGCTTTGCTTCCACTGATGAGTTCGGCCGACTTTGACGCCAGGCGCAGGACTTCGGGATTGACGTGCGCGTCATGGATCACCACGTCAGCGCGAGCGAGCAGCTCCGCAGCGCGCAGCGTCAGCAATCCAGCGTCGCCCGGTCCCGCCCCGACCAAATAAACCATGCCTTTTGCCTTCATCGTCGGATACTGTATGCGGGAAGCAGCCGTGCCGCAATCGAACAGCAGCCCGGGTTGACAGACGGACATTCTGAACGGTTCCGCACACGCCGAGATGCGTTCAGCCAGCGCTGCCAGCAATGGACTATCCCGAAGAAATTGCATCACCCAGCCGATCAGGATGGATAGATGTCGGATAGGTGTCGGATAGGTGTCGGATAGGGAGTGGATAGGTGTTCGCCAGCTATTCGGTAGGCATACGCTAGGTACCGTATAGAAAAACTCCTTTCCGCACCCTCCCGTGGGCGTATCTGGACAGTACCACCAACCCGTGAGCGCAAAGGCCAAAACCCGAAATCCGAAATGCCCGAGCGTGGCTTCGGCCTTCGGTATTCGGCCTTCTTTCGGGTTTCGGCCCTCGGAATTCGGATTTGGGCGGCTGGCGACGGGTGGTACTTTCCCGATACGCCCCCCCTCCCGTTCCGCCTCCCTCCTCCTCGGCTGGGCGGTTTTGGCCGCTTTCGCGGACATCCTGCTTCATTTTGACTTCTGCCTTCCCAGTATCGTGCCCCCGTGCGCAAGCTTCGTGGTCCCGGTCACAAATCCTGTGACGCATCCTGAACCAGCGCAGCGCGGGTTTCCAAGCCCCCTATGGGATGGCTTTAAGGCAGCCTTGGGTAAGCTCCCCGGCCGGCTTTGGGGCCAATCTCTTGGCCATCAGCAGGCTCGAGAGCCTCAGGGTAGCCTCAGGGTAGCCTCAGGGTGGCTTCGGGGTGCCTACCGGTTGGCTACCAGAGAGCCTGAGGGTAGCCTCCGGGTGGCTTCAGGGTGGCCGTAAACCTCTTACCAGAAGCCGATACCGCGCGTAAAACCGCACGTTCTAAGCGGGCTGGCTCATGATACGTCACCGGATTTGTGACCAGGACCACTAAGGAGGCGGACGATGCATTCGCCGTCGTCGGGCCGGTTCGGATCGTTGGTGATGCCGCTGCGTCTTTCCCTGTTCATAGTCTGGGCGATGGCGGCTTCTCGCGACCTGTGTCATCCGTTCGCAAGGCGCGGATGACCTTTTCCAGTTCCCGATCGAAGAGCGCGTGGTTTTTCTCCCAGCCTACGAAGTTGGCGGCGACGCGGCTGGTGATTTCCGCCTTCTTGCCGCTTTGGTAATCGGCGTTGAACAGGAAGCCGTCCAGGTCCAGCGGAATCAGCGCGCGCACCTTTCTTGCCCCGCTCTTTCATGATTTGCGCCTCTTTCTGGAACGCGCGGTTGATTTCGCCGTCCACCCACCCACTCGTGAGCGACGCCTGAGAAGCGCAAAGCAGCACCTTGTTTCAAAGTCGGATGCCTCGGTCATCTACCGTGAGATCAACCAGCGTTCCCCTGCAGTTGCTCGTGACGCCTATCGCCGTGGCCACTTGGGCGCTAACACCTAGGCTTCGCGCTTCGTGCCGCGGACATTAAACCGCGCGCCTCCATTAGAATTGTGCATTGACCATACTCAGCAGACTAGTACGGTTGCAACCGTATGAGAAGCATCATCCTTAGAACACTCGCGATCACCCTGCTAATCACATCCCCTGGCCTCGCATCGGCAAACCCCGTGAGCTGGTCAGGAAACGGCCACTTCTACGACGTGATATCCGTCCCCGGAACCATAACCTGGGAGGCTGCCAATGCCGCGGCCATCGCTGCGGGCGGCTACCTCGCAACCATCACGTCCCAGGCCGAAAATGACTTTGTCTTCCTCCTCGTTAACAATACCACGTACTGGCACGGCTCCAGCGGGCCGTGGCTGGGCGGCTACCAGTCCCCTGCCACCCAGCAGGCCAACGCCAACTGGAATTGGGTCACCGGAGAAGCTTGGAGCTACACCAACTGGCAAAGCGGCCAGCCAAACGACTCCGGCGGCAAAGCTGAGGACAAACTACAGTTCGGCTTCGCACCACTTGTATCCACCTGGAACGACATCATGTCTATCGACCCTACCCCGGCCTACTGGCCAATCGCTTATGTCGTAGAATGGGACCACGACCCGCTGGCACCGCGCCTGGAAATTCGTCGCTCCCAAACCGAACTATGTGAGCTATGTTGGCAAACCGCCACCAACAGGTTTTACCAATTGCTGTGTGCCTCCGTCCTCGCTACGAACCAATGGGTTCCACTGCATACCAATTGGGTGTCAGGCGACGGCACGAGGCACTGTGAGACCGACGCCATCGCGGCCGGCAGCCCGGTGAAGTTCTACCGCTTACTTTCCACAAACGCACCCCCGCAATAGCCGGCCTGCCGCGCTTTTCCGGCCACCCCAAATCTCCAACAGGGGGCTGCGTCTCCAGCGACAGCCCGGCACTGCCCTGCCTATGACGGTTCTTCGCTCGCGGTCGGATTGCCACCCACCAGTTCGCCAACGACGCCTTGGAGGCGCAGAGCAGCACCTTGTCCCAAAGCCGGATGCCCCGGTCAATTTCGTAATAGGTGTCTTGGCCTGGAAGCAGTTGATGATCGTCCAGCCAGCAACGGATGCCCTGCCCCTGAAGCCGGTCATGCAGCAAACGGGCAAACGCCTTGTCCTCATGGCTGTAGCTGATGAAGCAAGAATGGAATTGAATGGGCTGGTTGAGAAATCCTGGCGCATAGCGGATAAGCTCTTCTGGCACTCCGCAGCCGCGCAAGTTGTCCTTTAGTTTCAAGAGCCAGTTCGTTACTCTCTGATCCATGCCACGTCCGCGAAAAGCCAGCGCGGCGCCGAAAGACGCCCAGTCCTACCGGCACCCGGAGGCCGACCTGCCGGCCAGGCCGGAGATCGGCGCACAGGCGCATTTCAAGAAAACGAAGCCCCCAACGACCTACCGCTTCGATTCCTCGCTCGCACCCGAGCTTGAGTGGGATGGCCAAAACCCCGCCCGCGAAGTCGCTGAAGCCCTGATCGCCGCACTTTGCAGTCAGGCCTCGTGTCTCGCGGAGGCTGCCCGACAACCCGCCAGCCCCGAGCGCGACGGCGAAATCGCAACCCGCAAATCGCAAATCGCAAATCTCCAAAGCCGCCTCCGCAAGATCAGCGGCCCGTTCCTCAACTGGTCCGGCAAGGCCGAGCGTCTCAGCTTCGACGTGCCCACGCTCCCGCTCTTTGTTCATGAGCGCCTTTCCACTAAGGCCATCCTCGAAACGCTCAAAGGCCACCGGCGCGACAAGCAGGACGATTTCCTCGACGCCCTGTACGGATTTCAAGAGCGCCCGCTCGCCGACCAGCTCCTGCGCGCCTACGAATACCGCGACAACTGGGTCAACCGCCTCATGCTCGGCGACTCCCTGGTGGTGATGAACTCGCTCCTCCGCTACGAATCCCTCGGCGGCCAGGTGCAGATGATTTACGTGGACCCGCCTTACGGCGTGAAGTTCGGCTCCAACTTCCAGCCCTTCGTCCGCAAACGCGACGTCTCCCACAACGACGACGCCGACATGACTCGCGAGCCGGAGATGGTGCAAGCCTACCGCGACACCTGGGAACTCGGCCTCCACTCCTACCTCACCTACCTGCGCGACCGCCTCCTGCTCGCCCGCGAACTCCTCGCCCCCAGCGGCAGCATCTTCGTCCAAATCTCCGACGAAAACCTGCACCACGTCCGCGAAGTCATGGATGAGGTGTTCGGGGCGGAGAACTTCATCGTCACCATTCTGTTGAAAAAGAAGGGGGGCCAGAAAGGTGGAACGCTTGATCCGATCAATGACTACATACTTTGGTTCGCGAGAGATCGCGAGCAGGCGAAGTCACGAATCAAGAAGCTCTTCGTGCAGTTTCCAGAGCAAGAGCTAGCCGACTCGTTTCGCTACGTCGAGCTACTGGATGGCGAAGAAGTCACGCTCAGCGACCTCGGGAAGCGTGACGAGCAGAACTACCGATCATACCTGGGCCGCCTCTTTGAAAAGTATCCCGACGCGAAGCTCTTCGCCTCTGAGAACCTAACCAGCGGCGGATTCCGCCGAACCCAGAGCGTGATTTACAAGTATCGCGGCATTGCGTTCGACCCTGGCATCGCAAAGGGAAACTGCTGGAAACACAGTGCCATCACCGACGACAACTCTGAGTCAGGGCTAGATCGCCTAGCAAAGGCGAAGCGGCTCTTCATTGGTGACAAGCAACTCCGCTACAAGCGATACGCATGCGACTTTGGATACTCCGAGGTAACGAACTGGTGGGATGAGTTCGGTGGGGCTTCTGACCCGCTTTATGTCGTGCAGACTAATCACGAGGTCATCAAGCGATGCTTGCTGATGACCACCGACCCCGGCGACCTGGTGTTGGACCCAACTTGCGGGAGCGGAACGACGGCGTATGTGGCCGAGCAGTGGGGACGCCGCTGGATCACCTGCGACGCCAGCCGCGTGCCGCTCGCCCTCGCCCGTCAGCGCCTCCTTACCGCCACGTTTGATTACTACAAGCTCAAGGACGAGCAGCGCGGTCCGGCTGGCGGGTTTGTCTATGAGCGACGGCAGAACCAGAAGGGAGAAGAAGTCGGCGGCATCGTCCCGCACATAACGTCCAGCACTATTGCCAACAATGAGCCGCCCGCCGAGGAAGTGCTGGTGGACCGTCCCGAGCCAGCAAAAGGCGTGGTGCGCGTGACCGGGCCGTTTTCGTTCGAGGCCACCATCCCCACCGCCGAGGGCCTGGACACCGAGCCAGAAACACCCAGCCTCCAGGGCGAGGCGCACGAAAACTACGTGCAGCGGATGCTCGAAGTCTTGCGCCGCGCGCCCGTGTTGCGCCTGCCGGGCAACCAGACCGTGACGCTGAAGAACATTCGCCTGCCCGCGAAGACGCTGGCCTTGAGCGCGGAGGCCGTGGTGGACAAACCCAGCTTGACCAATCTGGCGGACGACGCGTCCAGGCAACCCGCTCTCACCCGTGACACCGACACCGTGGCAATCCTGTTCGGCCCGGAGAACGGCCCGTTGAGCGAACGGCTGGTGCGCGAGGCATGGGACGAAGCGGGCTTGAAACACTACTCGCGCCTTTATGTCATCGGCTTTGCCATTGACCCGAAGGCGCGGCAATTCATTGATAGCGCCGCCAAGATCGGCCTTCCCTGCACCTACCTGCAAGCGACGATGGACCTGCAAATGGGCGACCTGCTCAAGAACATGCGCAGCAGCCAGATTTTCAGCGTCTGCGGTTTGCCGGATGTCCGGGTGTCCAAAGTCCAAAGTCCAAAGCCCAAAGCGGCGGCCAAGGATCACGCATCACGCATCACGGATCAGCAGTGGCAGGCCGAGCTGCTTGGCCTCGACACCTTTGACCCAGTGACAATGGAAGCCGACCATCTGAAAGCCGCCGATGTGCCCGCATGGCTCCTGGACACGGATTACAACGGCATGGTCTTCCGCGTGCGCCAGGCCTTCTTCCCGCGCACCGGGGCCTGGGAAAACCTGAAGAAATCGCTGCGGGTGGAATTCGAGGACACGGTCTGGGACCACCTCGCCGGCACAACCAGCGCCCCCTTCCCCGCCGGCGAGCACGGCCAGATCGCCGTGAAGGTGATTGACCCGCGCGGGAATGAACTGCTAGTGGTGAAGAAGTTGGAGGAAATATGATAAACGAGCTGAGAATCGAGAACTTCCGAGGGTTTACTTCGCTGGACTTGAAGAACCTAAAGCGTGTCAACCTTGTTGTTGGCGAAAACAACTCCGGTAAGACCTCGTTGCTAGAGGCGATCCTGGCGCTGTGCGAACCGCAACGAGTTCAGCAGTTGCCCGGTTTGTTCCGCGCGCTTCAAGGTAACCCGGACGTGCGCTACTTCCGTTGGTTGCTGAAAGATGGCGCGAGCCGCGGGCAAGGGCTGCTATCTGCGAAAGCAGGAGCCGAAAAGTGGGGACTTTCCCTGAGCACACCCAAGGTTCCTGACAGTGACTCGGCCAACGGACCGGCTGGGGGGTACCTTTACACTGGGACAGCTTTCCGATTGTGGGGCGACCCACGTCCCAGGCTCACTTGTCGGATCATGTCAGTGCAGCACCGGGACCCAAACGCCTTGGTAACGCTGGTTGGAAAAGCGCATCGCAAGGGAGGCGGCGAGGAAACCCTCCAGCGATTGCTGGCCAAGGTGGACCCTCGCATCAAGAAAGTGCGCGTGGACCCCGGCGAGGATGGCAACCAGGTGATCGTGGACATTGGCCTGAGCGAGCTGGTGCCGGTTTCGCAGGTGGGACAAGGTGTGTACCGGCTGCTGGTGATTTTGGCCGATATTATCGGAGAGAGCCCTGATGTGGTGCTCATTGATGAAGTGGAGAACGGCCTCCACCACTCCATTCACGAACAAGTCTGGAGTGGGCTGGCGGAGACGGCGGAGAAACTGGACGTGCAGATCATCGCGACAACCCATAGCGAAGAGTGCCTCAACGCTGCGCACAACGCCTTCCTGGGCCGAAAGGATTACGATTTGAGTGTGATTCAGTTGTTTCGCGTCGAGAGCGGTGTCCAGGGCCGGGTGCTCGACAAGGAGCACATCGAAGCAGCAATAGCCGGGAAGATTGATCTGAGGTGACCTATGGCTGAAAAGGAGCGAAAGATCGAGGCTTACAGCCGGATTCTCGTCGTGGAGGGCTACGGAGACCTGTTGTTCTATGCCGAAGTGTTGGAAGCCGTAGGAAGAGATACTCAGGTCTTCATCAAGGAACTCGGCGGTAAAGCGGACCTCCGAAGGAAACTGGAGACT
>Ga0224558_1003465_pt1 | contig 13115 bp, 13 predicted proteins | sample 714S32024metaG_FD_180682 | JGI IMG/M metagenome (GOLD analysis project Ga0224558, IMG submission 180682) | Peat soil microbial communities from Stordalen Mire, Sweden - 717 S3 20-24 | ecosystem: Environmental > Terrestrial > Soil > Wetlands > Peat | place: Sweden: Norrbotten County, Stordalen... | reverse complement strand
CTTCACCCTTGAGCACGAACGTGCGGTCGTCGAGCCGGCTCTCGCAGCCGAATCGCTTGGAGAGGCGGCGAGCCCAGGCCCGCTCCTCACCGGAGGACCTGTGCTCGGGGAAGGGGACGACGTCTTGAAGTCCCGAGAAGGCCCGGAATCCTTCGGGCGCCAGCAGCCGGGTGCCCAGCAGGACATCCTCGTCAGGAAAGGCCAAGAGGGCACGCCGGTACTGGTCGGCCATGATCCCCTTGAGGGCCGCCTCGGCGCGGGCCGTACGATCGACCAACGCCAGACCCACCAGAAGCGATGGTGTCCCCCCGATTCTCTCCAAGGTGCAGAAGGAGTACCCGCGAAGCTTGTTCCCCTCCCGCGCCAACGTGATCAGCACCCACGATTCGCGCTCCTTGGACAGGAACCCGATATCAAACCCGGGGGGACGATCCGCACAGAGATCTGCCATTTCCACCAGCTCAGCATCGCTGAGCGCAGTGCAATCTTTGGTGCTCACTACGATCGGCATGAGTCAAGTCTACTGGCTCCGCCGGGGGCTTTCCCAACCGGTCACGGGTCGACAACGCCTCCCGGGTGAGGTATGGGAGCGCCTTCTCCCTGTTGAAGTCGGCTTTACGACAAGACGGCACCCTGCCCGAGAAGCCGCTTCAACTCGCCCACCAAGCCGTTCCGGCAGTCGACATTGAACTCGGGGGCGAGGCGCAGCACCTTGGCCCCGACGTGGAGGAGCACCGAGGACGGGCCCGGGTGCCCGCTCAAAATCCCCTTGAGACCCTTCAGCGTGGAGTCGGTCAGCACGCCGAGCGGCAACGCGATGTGCAGGTCCTCCGCGCCCCGCTCGAGCAGGGGGCGGCTCACCTCCATGCAGACGATCTTCGGTTCTTCCTCCCGGGTGTCGAGGCGTCCCCTCACCACCAGAATGGCGTCGTTCTCGATCAACGCCCCGAAATCGGCCATGGTCTTCGGGAAGACGCAGACCTCCATGGCCGCCTGCAGGTCTTCCAGCACGAACTTGGCCATCAGGTCGCCCTTTTTGGTGTAGCTCCGCCGCAGGTCCGTCACCACCCCGCCCACCGATCGCACCGGGGGACGCTCGCTGTTGGGGCTCTCCTCCCGCATGTCCGACAGGCTGCAGTCGGTCAGGCGGGCCAGCGCCTGCTCATAGCCCATGAGGGGGTGGTCACTCACGTAGAGCCCGAGCATCTCCTTCTCGAAGGCCAGGCGCTGCGACTTGTCGAACTCGGTGTCGGGGATGGCGATTTTGGCATCGCCCCAGCCGGGATCGGTCTGCTCTTCCTCGAACGCGGCGAACAGCGAGGTGATCCCGAGGTCGCGCTCGCGACGTCGTTCGAGTGTCCGGTCCACGATGCCCTCCATGACCAGGCACAGACCCTGACGGGGATGGCCGAGCCCGTCGAAGGCACCCCCCTTGGCCAACGATTCCATCGTGCGCTTGTTGAGGACCATGGGGTCGACCCGCTGGCAGAAGTCGAAGATGTCGGCGAAGGGCCCGTTGGCGTTGCGCTCCTCCACAATGCGCTCCACCAGGCCCTCACCCACGTTGCGCACCGCGGCCATCCCGAAGAGGATGGCGTTCCCGACCCGGTCGGCCGACAGATCGGGGGCGAACTCGGCAACCGAGCGATTGACGTCGGGCGGGAGGACGGCGATCCCCATGGACCGGCACTCGGCCAGGTAGACGGCGGTTTTGTCCTTGTTGTCCTTGACCGAGGTGAGGAGGGCGGCCATGTACTCCACCGGGTAATGGGCCTTGAGCCATGCCGTCTGGTAGGCCACCAATCCGTAGCCGTAGGAGTGGGACTTGTTGAAGGCGTAGTCGGCGAAGGGCTCGATGATGTCGAACAGCTCGGTTCCCAGCGCCTCGCCGTACCCCTCGGTGACACACCCCGCGACGAACTTCTCGCGCTCGGCGGCAATGAGCGCCCGGATCTTCTTGCCGCACGCCTTGCGCAGGTTGTCGGCCTCCTCGAGTGTGTAGCCGGCGAACTTCTGCGCCACCCGCATGACCGACTCCTGGTAGAGCATCAGCCCGTAGGTGTCCTTGAGGATCGGCTCGATGTCGGGGTGGAGGTAGGTGAGCTCCTTGCGGCCGTTCTTGAGCTCGGGATAGTCCCGGTGCATGTTGGCGGCCATCGGCCCGGGTCGGTAGAGGGCGACGAGCGCCGCGACGTCGTCGAAGCTGGTCGGCGCCAGCGCCCGGAGGGTCTGGCGCATCGCCGAGCCCTCCAGCTGGAACACGCCGATGGACTCGGCCCGACGCAGCATCTCCAGCGTGGGCTCGTCGGCCAGGTCGACCCCGTCGATGTCCGGCCGCTCCCCGCTGACCGCCTCGATCAGGTCCAGCGTGCGCTCGATGATCGAAAGGTTGCGCAGGCCGAGGAAGTCCATCTTCAGCAGCCCGAGCTCTTCGACGCCGTGCATCTCGTACTGGGTGACGATGGGCGCATCCTCCGGCTTGCCCCCCGCATCAGGCTTGCGCTGAATGGGCAGGTAGTCGGTCAGCGGATCGCGGGAAATGACCACTGCCGCGGCATGGATCCCGTCCTGGCGTCGCAGCCCTTCCAGTCCCAGTGCGACGTCGACGGTCTCTTTGACCTCGGGATCGGCGTCGTACATGGCGCGCAGCTCCGCCGCGGCGGCGAAACCCTCTTCGTGCCCCTCCGTCTTCGTCATGCACGCCTTGAGCGGGGTGTCGCGGCCCATCACCAGGGGCGGCATGGCCTTGGCGATGCGGTCGCCCACGATGTACGCCTTCCCCAACACCCTCGCCGCGTCGCGCACCGCAGCCCGGGCCTTGATGGTGGAGAAGGTCACCACCTGTGCCACCCGGTCGCTGCCGTACTTCTCGGCGGCGTAGCGCATCACGTCGCTGCGGTAGCGCTCGTCGAAGTCCATGTCGATGTCGGGCATCTGCTTGCGCCCCGGGTTGAGGAAGCGCTCGAAGAGGAGGTCGTAACGGATGGGGTCGAGATCGACGATGCGCAGGCAGTAGGCCACGCAGCAGCCGGCCGCCGACCCGCGTCCCGGCCCCACCCGGATGCCCGACTCCCGGGCGAAGCGGATCAGGTCCCACACCACGAGGAAGTAGGCGGCGAAGCCCATGTTCCCGATGACGCCGAGCTCGTAGTCCAACCTCTCGACGACATTGTCCGGCAGCGGACTGCCGTAGCGCTGGCGCGCCCCCTCCATGGTCAGATCCCGCAGGTAGGCCAGGGCCCGGTCCTCATAGGCCTCGCCGACGAACTGGGGCGGCACCGGGAACTCGGGCAGGCTCGGTTTGCCCAGCTCGATCTGCACATCGGCCCGTTCGGCAATGAGCAGGGTGTTGTCGCACGCCTCGGGGACCTCCTCGAAGAGGTGGCGCATCTCGCGCGCGGACTTGAGGTAGTGCTCGGTCCCCTCGAACTTGAACCGGTTGGTGTCGGACAGCAGTGCCCCGGTCTGGACGCAGAGCAGGGCGTCGTGGGCCACGGCGTCCTCGCGGTGGGTGTAGTGGCTGTCGTTCGTGGCCAGCAAGGGTGCGTTCAGGCGGCGGGCGATCTCGATCAGCTGCGGGTTCGTGCGGTGCTGGTCGGCGATGCCGTGGTCCTGGATCTCGACGAAGAGGTTGTCCCGCCCGAAGATGTCCTGCAGGCGGGCGGCCCGGCGCTCGGCCTCCACGGCGTCACCGGCCAACAGGGCCTGGAGCACCACGCCACCCAGACACCCCGTGGTGGCGATCAACCCGCTGTGATGGCGCTCGAGCAGCTCCCAGTCCAGCCGGGGCTTGTAGTAGTACCCCTCCAGGTACGCCGCGGAGGACAGCTTCAAGAGGTTGCGATAGCCCTCGACGGTCTCTGAGAGAAGGGTCAGGTGGTAGTAGAGCTTCTGCCCGCCGTCGACGTCGCCCCCCGTGTCGTCCACCTTGCCCCGGCGCACGGGCCGCTCGTGCCGGGACTCACCGGCCATGTAGGCCTCGGTCCCGATGATCGGGGTGATGCCTTGGGCCCGGCAGGCCTTGTAGAAGTCCAGGACCCCGTACATGTTGCCGTGGTCGGTGATTCCCAGTGCCGGTTGCCCGTCCGCCACCGCGGCGGCGACCAGCTCGCCGATCCGGGCTGCCCCGTCGAGCATGGAGAACTCAGTGTGGGTGTGGAGATGCGTAAACGACCGCCCCGACACCGGCCCTCCTTTCAACGGTTGAACTTACAACCGTGTTATTCGATTGCGAACTCAGGACCTTACCCCGTCGGGCGGACGGAGATCACCACCGTTTTGACGATCTTGTCGTGCAGGGTCTGCTTTTTCGAGTCCCAGAGGGGAAAGAGCATGTCAAGCAACCAGAGCACGCCGAGGATGAGGGTCACGGTCCCCAAAATCCGCAGGAACTGCTCTACAAACGCACGCCAAAACGCCCGTCCGTACCCCAGGACATCGTGGGCCTCGTCGCGCACGACCCGCACCCCGACGGCCATCATGCCGACCGTCTGCCCCCGCGCGCCCCCACACAGAATTGTGGCGTACACCACAAAGGCGACGGCCGTGATGACGGGTGACAGCAGCGACAGGGAGCGACGCGTGTGGCCGCCGTTGCGCCGCACCATGAGATGCACCTCGAGCGCGTGCGTATGCCGGAAGGCTATGTACAACACGACGAGCACGGGGATGAAGATGACCACATCGATCAGATAGCCGCCGAGCCGTGTTCCCCACCCCGCGTACGGCACCACCTGGGGGTTGTCATAGCCGGCATTGGGGAAGGACGACGGGAACCGCCCGGGCGGCGGGGGCGGATAGCCCCCGCTCGGAGCCGACGGATACGAGGGCGGGGCCGGTGGCGGCGCGGCAGGCGGCGCCGGGGGCGGGGTGGGGGGTGGCACCCGAGGTGCGCTCCCGGGGAACGAAGGCGGCCCGCCGCCCGGCACTCCCGTCGTCTCGTCAGGCATCGTCGGCCACCCCTTGCTCTGCTGCGTTCAGCACTCGTTCATCTCCGGCGCAGACGCGCTCGTGCACGCGCGCGCTCCCGCGCCCCGACGGCACCTCACCCAACGGCATCTCAGAGGTACGCCCCGGGCCGGGGGCCCGAGCTCTCCCCCGCCTGCGGGAGGCTCCGCTGGCGGATCTCCTCGAGCTGGCTCCTGGCCGCCATCTGCTGGGACATCAGCGTGGCCTGGATCCCGTGGAACAAGCCCTCCAGCCACCCGACCAGCTGGGCCTGGGCGATGCGCAGCTCGGACTCACTCGGGGCGCCCTCGTCGAAGGGCAGCGCCATGCGCTCGAGCTCGGCCACCAGGTCGGGCGACAGGCCTTCGGAGAGGTCGTGGATCGACTGCTCGTAGATCTCCCGCAGACGGGTCCTGCTCTTCTCGTCCAGCGGCGCCTGGCGCACCTCCTCCAGCAGCGTCTTGACCATGGAGCCGATGCGCAGGACCTTGGCCGGCTCCGAGACCGACTCCCGCGGCACGCTCTCCTTCGAGGCGTCACCACCACCGGCGCCGTCGCCCTGGCCGGCGGAGTCGGGACCCCGCCCCGCCGCGAGAACTTCGTCCGGAGCTACGGGAATCGACTCGTCAGGCATCCCTTGATACTGCCACCGGCGCGCCCCGGTTCAGGCGGAGGGCCAGCTGAGCAGGGGGATCAGCATCTCCTCAGGGGTGAGGGAGCCGTGGCGACCCAACAAGCGGAGCTCGCCCGTGTCCGCCGGGTCGAGGAAGGCGGTGGGCGTGAAGGGTGCCAGGACGACATCGCCCAGGCGTGACGACACGGCGGCCGAAGGGACTCCACCCAACCATCCCTCTTCGACCACCTCGTCCTTCGTCCGCACCCAGGCGACGTCGCCGAAGGCGTCCCGCGCCGCCGCGGTGACATCGGCGACCGCACCGGGCCGGGCGTGGAGCCACCGGAAGCGGCCCTCCCCCGAAATCAACCGCACCCCGTCCATCACGTCGCCACCCAGCACCTCGACCGCGCCGCCCACCTCGACCTGCCCGTGGTCCGCCGTCACCACCAGCGCCGCACCCGGCGGCAGCAACTCGAGGACATCACCCACCATGCGGTCCACGTAGCGCAGCTCGTCGTCATAGGACGTCCCGAGCCCGCGCGCGTGGGCGACCTTGTCGATCCCCTCGTAATAGGCGTAGACGAACCGCTCGCCCGCCCCGAGCAGCGCGCGCACCCCGGTGACCAACCCGGCGGGCGTGTACCAGCTGTGCAGCGCGGAGTCGCCCAGGTGGGCGGCGGAGAACCCGGTCGACCCGTAATCGCTCCGGGTCACGACCGGCACCGGCCCCGGTGCGCCCGGGAACAGCGGCCGGGGCTGGAAGGCGCGGGCGGGCACCCGCATGCGGGCGTCCACGCCTCCGAGCGTCCACAGAAGGACGTTCAAGATCTCGTCGTCATGGGCCACCCGGTACCCCACCACGCCGTGATCCGACGGGGGGCGCCCGGTGACCAGGGAGGTCAGCGCGCACGCCGTCGTGCTGGGTGCCACCGACGTGATGGCGCCCCCGAGCCCCCCCGCCAGGGTGGGCGCCAGCTCCCGCCGTGACCCCAGCTGCTCCCAGCCCAGGCCGTCGAGGACGAGCAGGACGATCTGCGAGGCACCGGCGACCGTCGGCGGCATCCACGCCGGGAGCGACTCCCCGCCGTAGAGATGGCCCAGCAGACCAGGCACGACCCCGGTGAGACAGGGTCCGCCGAAGGCAGGAAGAAGGGGCGACACGACCACGGGAGCGCTCACAGCGTCACACTATGACCGGAAAACATCCCGCTCCTGACCACCGGCCCGGTAGCATCGGAGCGTGAGAGTCTCGACACGTGGCGATTATGCCAGCCGCGCCCTCCTTTCCCTCGCCCTGCACGGAGGCGAGAATCCCACCTCGGTGCGGGATATCGCGGAGCGGACGGGACTTCCCCAGCCGTACCTCGAGCAGATCCTCCTGGCCCTCAAGGGAGCCGGCCTGGTGCGCTCGAAACGGGGCGTCGGGGGTGGCTACGTCCTGGCCCGCCTCCCCGAGGAGATCAGCCTGGCCCAGATCGTCTCCGCCGTGGACGGGCCCATTGCCGCCGGCGACTTCGGCGAACCCCATGCCGACGGTGCCTGCGACCACGAGGGGCAGTGCGTCCTTTTGGCCGTGTGGGCGGACGTGGGCGAGACCATCCGCACCCACCTGCAGTCGTTCAGCCTGGCCGACATGGTGGCCCGGGCCCGGGGCAACGTGGCCGTCGGCGCATAGCCGCCGGCGCGAGGGCGTCCGGGTCCTCACTGCGGGTCCTCCGCGCCCTCGTTCCACACGGCGCCCTCGTTCCACAGGCTCACCACCGGCGTGTCGCGTTCCCAGCCCAGAATGCTCACCGTCCCGGTACCCAGGGCGAAGAGCCGCCCCCCGACCGGCGGCAGCCCCAGCCAGCGGGCCGCCAGGACCCGCAGGACATGCCCGTGGGCCACGCACAGGGTGTCCCCCTGAACCAGCCGGGCCCGCTCGATGACCCGGTCCACCCGGCGGCCCACATCGGCCGCCCCCTCACCGTCGATCACCCCGTCGCTCCACAGCGTCCACCCGGGGCGTTCGGCCCTGATCTCGGCGGAGGTCAGCCCCTCGTAGGCGCCGTAGTCCCACTCGACCAGGTCCGGCTCCGGCTCCGCATCGAACCCGGCCAGGGAGCAGGTTTCACGGGCCCGCAGCAGCGGGCTGGTCAGCACCTGGGCGAACTTCATGGAGCGGAGGAGCTCGCCGGCGGCCCGCGCCTGCTCACAACCGACCTCGAGTAACGGAATATCCGTGCGCCCGGTGTGTTGCCCGCTCAGGGACCATTCGGTCGCACCGTGCCTGAGAAGGACCATCCTCGAGGTCATCGGAGAACATGATCAGAAGCCGGCAACTCACGCAACTCCGGCGTGACACACCCTCATGGAATGCTCGGGTGTGCACCGGTGTTGTACTGGAGAGATTGATCCGGGAGCACCCCGGGTACGAACAGGAATGAGAGATCGCAGAGCGTCGGGAGAGAAGTTGATGAAGAGCGCGGTGAGTACATCCGACACCCTTGGACTGATGTTGCGGGACCTGGACCAGTTCCCGATGCCCGACCACGAGCACCAGGTAGAGTTGGCCAAGCGGGTCGCCGCAGGCGACATGCTGGCCCGTAAGCAGATGATCGCAGCCAACCTCCGGTTGGTCGTGCACTGGGCCCGGCGCTACCAGGACCGCGGGGTCGACATGGCCGACCTCGTCCAGGAAGGCACGTTTGGCCTCATGCGGGCCGTGGACAAGTTCGACTGGGAGCGCGGTTTCCGATTCTCGACCTACGCCACCTGGTGGATCCGACAGGCCCTGCAGAGGGCCGTGCAACAGCACGGGCGCACCATACGGATCCCACTCGAGGTGGGAGAGCACATCCAGCGTCTGGAGCTCACCAAGGCCCAGCTGGCCACCACCCTCGGGCGCACCCCGACGGTGGCCGAGTTGGACGAGGCGACCGGGATGACCGCCGACGAGCGCTATGCCCTCGAAGACGTGGCCCGCGTGACCGCCTCGCTCGACCAGCCCGCCGCCTCAGAATCGGCGACCACACTCGGTGAGCTCGTGGCCCCCGACGAGTCGGACTTCGTCGCCGACGTGGAGCAGACCATGGTCTACGACCGTGTCCGCGACGCGGTGGAGAAGCTGCCGGACCTCCAGCGCGACGTCCTGCGACTGCGCTTTGGCTTCGGAGGCGACTCCCCCGCCTCGTTGCAGTCCACGGCGGAGCGGCTCGGCGTCGGCGTCCGCCGGGTCCGGCGGGCCGAGGAGGAGGCCCTAGCCGCCCTCTCCTTCGACGCTGACGTCCTCGGCGTCCACCAGGCCGCCTAAGTACCGGTCGAGGTCCGCCGGGAGCCCGGCGGAGAATTCCATGTGCTCTCCGCTCGTCGGGTGGGTGAAGCCCAGGCCGTGGGCGTGCAGGAAGAACCGTCCGGGCCCCAGGGCGCGCTCGGGCGTCCCGTAACGGGCATCGCCCACCACGGGATGGCCGATCGCCGCCATGTGGACGCGGATCTGATGCGTCCGTCCGCTCTGCAGGCTCAGTTCGACGAGCGTCGTCGGGCGGGGGAGGAAGCGGCGTTCCAACACCGTGAAGCGGGTGCGGGCGGCCCGCCCCCCAGCCGCGATCGCCATCTTCGTCGGCGTGCGGGTGGAGCGCCCGATGGGGGCGTCGATCTCTCCACGGTCGTCCGCCACCGATCCCTCGACCAGGGCCAGGTAACGACGCTGCATGCTGCGGTCGGCCAGCTGGGCCACGAGGGAGCCGTAGGCCGCCTCGGTCCGGGCCACCGCGAGGAGCCCGGACGTGCCCTTGTCGAGCCGGTGCACAATGCCCGGCCGGTCCGGCGGGCAGACTCCCGACGCCACCAATGCGGACAGATCGGGAAAGCGCGAGAGCAGCCCACCCACCAGCGTCCCCTCCTGGTGCCCGGCACCCGGATGCACCACCAGGCCAGCCGGCTTGTCCACGACGGCCACGTCGGCGTCGGCATGGACCACGGCGAACTCCACGCCGGCTTCCGGCTCGACGTCCGCGCCCCCCGGCTCGGGCAGGGTGATGGTCAGGATGGCACCCTCGTGAAGGGCATTGCGACCGACCGTCACCACCGCGCCGTCGACACGAACGCCTCCGGTGGCGATGAGCACGGTGGCCACCGCACGCGAGACGTTGGCCAGCATGGCCACGGCACGGTCTACCCGCACCCCGGCGAGGAGCGGTGGGACCTCGACGACCATGGTGCCGGCAGGATCGCTCATGCCCTCGATCCCGCCGGATGCGCAAAGAGGAGCGATGCCACCAGGACGACGACTCCCACCGTGATACACGCGTCGGCCACGTTGAAGGTCGGCCAGTGGCTCAGCGTGATGAAGTCGGCCACCAGCCCATGATGCCCGCTCAGCACCCGCTCGCTCAGGTTCCCCACCCCTCCCCCGAGCACCAGTCCCCCACCGATGGCCTGGCTCACGGTGCGGACCCGTGCCACCAGGAAGGTGAGGACGACCACGCCGACGGCGAGCAGGATCGTGACCAGAGTGGCCCGACCGGTGAACACGCTGAACGCCAGCCCCGAATTGAACTGCAGGGCCAGCCCGAACGGCCCCCACACGTGGACCACACCGTGGAGGTCGTGCTCGACCAGCGACGTCGTGACCCGGTCGGCCACCAGGACGACGAGGGCCAGCGCGAACGCCAGCACCCGCAGCCGGGCATTCCCGCGCCCGGTCAGCGGCGCGACAACCCCCCGCTCTTGCAGGCCACACAGAGCCTGGCGTAGGGAAGCGCCCGCAGGCGTGGCTTCGGTATGGGCTGGAAGCACCGCTCGCAGTACCCGTAGGTCTTGTCGGCAACCCGCTGGGCGGCGTAGTCGATCTCCTCCACGGCCAGCGCGGCCTGGCCGGAAAGGGCCAGATTGCGCTCACGGTCGACGGTGACCGTCCCGCCCTCCCCGGACTCCTCGTCGAACTGCACGTCACCCGGCTCGCGCTCGAGCGCCAGCGAGTCGGCCTCGGCACGCAGCGACGTTGCCTGCTCCTGATAGATCGCCCGTTCCTCGGCCAGGAGTTCGCTTATCTCCTCCAAGAACTTGACGTCCTTGGCATAGGGGCCCGTTTTCGGCCGGACCGGAGCGGGCGGCTTGGGCTTGGGGGTGAACGTCGACCGGGCCGGTGGGGATGCGACCGGGGCGGCCTCCGGCACGGGCAGGTCGCCGACCGGCTTGGAGGCCGGCGCGGTCTTCTTGGCCGGCCCCGCGGCCTTCTTGGCGGTCGGAGCCGCCTTCTTGGTCAAGGTCGTTTCCTTCTTCATTGCCCCGCCGCCTTTGGCGGATGGAGCGGACTTCTTCGCAGCCTGAGCATTCTTTGGGGGCACAACTTTCTTTGTGGGCGGAGTATTCTTCGCAGGAGTGGCCTTCTTGGCCACCGGCGCCGCCTTGGCGGACGCGCTCTTCTTCGCCGGCGCCGCCTTCGCTGTCGCCGTCGGGCGCGATGCAGGCACCTTCTTTGTCGCGGCCGCCTTGCTCGCTGGGGTCATCACGTCCTCCTTCCCGACCATTGAAGCGGTCGGTTCCCTGACGTCAAGCGCGCCGAGAGAGCGGGTGACCATAGCGGACGGTGGCGAAGGGGGCAATAAGGCTCACCTTGCACCCCGGGTCAGAGCGGGCGGGGCACTCCCTATTGGGACGTACCCGGCACCGACTGCAGGTTCAACGTGGGCTGCTCGTCGATATCCGAACCGTTCCCGGCGCTCTGCTGGGTGGCGCCGATGGCCGCCGGTGCCGTCGGCTTCGCGGCGGAGGCAGGCTTGGGACGCACGCCCATGAGCGAGTTGGTCGGCTGCACGTTCTCGTCGACCCAGCTGAGGATCTCGCTCAGCGCCTCGCGCAAACGGTTGCGCTCGGACTCGAGATGGCGGGCCATGCTCTCCACATCGGTCGCCAATTCGTTGCGGCTCGCCTCCAGCCTCGCCACCTCTTCGCGCACCTGGCGCTGCGACTCGTACTCCAGGGTCTTGGCGGCCTGTTCCGCTTCGGCCACCGTCGCACGCGCCTTCGCCTCGGCCTGCGCCACCGTGGCGGCCGCCTCTGCCTCGCTCTCACGCTTGAGTTGATCCACGAATCGCTGGGCCAACAGCAACGTCCGCTGCAGCGTCTCATCCGAGGGAGCCTGCTCCACCGCGGTCGAGGTGCTGGGTGCGGGGACCGGCGCGACAGCGGTTGCCGGGGCGGGTGCCGGGACCGGGGCCGGGGCGACCGGCGCGGCGGCCTCAGCGACGCTCTCGCGCACTTCCTTCTCCAACGCCACGATGCGATCGCCCGCCTGGCGCAGGCGGTCGTTGAGCTGGCGGAGATTCTCCTGCAGCGCTTCGGCCTCCTGGGCCGCCCGATCGAGATACTCGTCGACCTCGTCGACGTTGTAGCCCTTGATCCCGAGACGGAACTCGACGGTGCGCAGCGTGTCGAGGATGGATGAGGCGGTAGGCGAACTGTCCATGAGGGTCGAGTCTACCCATCCGCCCTTACCGGAGGGTGACTAATTCTTGTTGCCGCTGCTCATTGCCGCTGCAGAACCGGGATGATCACGAACTGGGCTACCAGGATCACGACCAAGAACGAGATGTCCAGGCCGGCCATGGGCGGGATGATGCGGCGCACCGGCCGTAGCACCGGTTCCGTGGCGCGGTAGAGAAAGACCTGGACGCGCGCCAGCGTCGTGCCCGGATGTATCCGGAACCAGCTGAGGAGTGCCAGCGGCAACATGATCAAGTAGATGTACAGCCTGATCAGAAGGACGATGATGCCGAGGACGGAGTGCACTGACGGCTGAGAATAGCCTGGTTAGTCGCGTCCGAAGCCGCGCTCCACCAGGCGTTGACGCTCCTCATCGGAGACCTTCACGTTCGTCGGGGCGAGAAGAAATACCTGGTCGGCCACTTTCTCCATCTCTCCGCTCAGCGCGTAGGTGACCCCGCTGCAAAAGTCGATCATCCGGCGCTGCAGGTCGCGATCGGCCACCTGGAGGTTGACGATCACCGGCCGGTTGTCCTTCAGGCGATCCGCGATCTCCTTGGCATCCCCGAAACGGGAGGGGACGACGACATGCGGGCGCGACGACGCACTCCCGATGGCCGTCTCGACCGGGACGGGCCGCACGCCCGAAGGGCGTGGGACCGGGCTGGGCTGCACCCGGGTCGGGCTCGGTACGGCCGACTCGCGGGGGATCATCGGGCGGATGCGGTTCATCCCCCCGCTGAAATCCTCGGACGGCTCGCGCTCTACGGGCCGGACCTCACCCCGCGCCGCCGCCGTGAAGGCGCGCGGCGCGCGGTCTTCCAGATCGTCGTACTCGTCGTACTCGTCGTCGAGTAGGCCGAGGTAGACCATTGTTTTCTTCATGAACGAGGGTGCCATACCTTCTCCTGTCCCGGCACAGCGTAGTGCCTGCTCGTGGGCGCGGGCGGGACAACTAGCCGTTGTGGACCGGCGGCCGCTCCCCGAACAGGGCCCGGCCCACCCGCACCATCGTGGACCCGGCGGCGACCGCCGCCTCCAGGTCCGCGCTCATTCCCATCGACCGTTCCGGCAGGTCCAGCTC
>Ga0224558_1003464_pt1 | contig 13119 bp, 11 predicted proteins | sample 714S32024metaG_FD_180682 | JGI IMG/M metagenome (GOLD analysis project Ga0224558, IMG submission 180682) | Peat soil microbial communities from Stordalen Mire, Sweden - 717 S3 20-24 | ecosystem: Environmental > Terrestrial > Soil > Wetlands > Peat | place: Sweden: Norrbotten County, Stordalen... | reverse complement strand
CCGAGGTCCCTGACTGTCGCGAGGCGCCCGACCTGGCGGAGGTCTCGGTCAGCATCGTCTGCACCGGCTACCCCGAGGACCTGAAGCGTTGTGTCCGCAGCCTCCAGCGTCACCGTGGCGCCCACGTGGTGGAGATCCTGGCGGTGGACAACGACGCCCACGACGGGGCCGGCGCGGTCCTCGAGGAGCTGGCCGCCGGCGACCCCTCGATCCACCCGTACCACGCCGACCATCGCCTGGGCGAGGCGACCGCTCGCAACATCACCCTGCGGGCGGCCAGGGGCTCGGTCGTGCTGATCCTGGACACCGGGGTGGAGGCCGTGGGTGACTTCGTGGGCCCGTTGCTAGCCGCGCTCCGGGATCCGGCAGCCGGGGCGGTCGGGCGGTGGGGGGCGCGGAGCCACGACCTGCGAGAGTTCGCCGACTCCGAAGCGGTTGAGGTCGACGCCATCGACGGTTACTGCCTGGCCTTCGCCAGGAGCCGGCTGGGCCAGGTGGGGCTGCTCGACGAGCGCTTCCGCTTCTACCGCATGCTTGACTTCAACTTCTGCTTCGCACTTCGGGCGCTCGGGCTGGGCCAGCGGCGCATTCCCGAGCTCCCGGTCCTGATGCACAGTCACCGGGGCTGGGAGGACACCGACCCGGACGAGCGGGACCGACTCAGCCGGATCAACTTCCGGCGCTTCTATGAGCGCTGGCACCACCGGCCCGACCTGCTCCTTGAGCCCGAGCCGGCCTCCTCCTCCCACGCCTGACCACCGCGGCGGCTTCGACCGGGCGGCCTCCGGACCGGCTAGGGGAAGAAGCTCGGGCGCAGCTCGGCCAGGACCCGCGCCGCCTTCATGGGGCGGTCCAGGTGATGCTCCAGGTGGGCCAGCAGGATCGACTCGACCTGCTCTCGGAGCGGCTCGGACCAGCGCAGCCGCCGCAGGGTGGGCTGGTCATCGATCTCCATCCGCCGGAGCACTCTGAGGGCGGCTGCCGAGCATGGCTGGGCTCCCGGCTGGAAGCCCCAGCAGGAGCCCTGGAGGATGCCTCCGAGGGCCGGGAGGAACCCACCGTCGCGGTCGCCGAGCTCCTTGCCGCAGCCGGCGCAGTGGTGCAGTTCAGGTAGGTAGCCGCCAGCGGCCGCAATCCGGAAGGCGGCCACCGCCAGCTCCAGCCGGGGATCGCCGGCCGGATCGGCCATGCGGTCCCGGGCCTCAGCCACCAGCTGGTAGAGCTGGGGGTCCGGGTGCCCCTCCTCGAGGGTGGCGTCGGCAAGCTCGGCCAGGACCCCGCCGCAGGCGGTGCGGAGGAGGTCGGACCCCGGCCAGGGCAGCCCCACGGGGCGGGCCTGGGCCAGAACCACCATCCCGCGGCCGGGGATCAGCACCAGCTCAGAGCGAGTCAGGAGATCGAGGCCGGCCGCGTTGCGAGCCCGGGCCCGGCGCGCCCCCCTGGCCAGGACGCTGACCTTCCCGTGGTCCCTGGTGATCACCACCAGGATCCGATCAGCCTCGGCGAAGGCCCGGCGACGGAGAACCACCCCCTCGTCGCTGAAGCCCTCGGACACCTCTCAGGAGGACTCTGAGGCGGCCTGCGCCTCCGGTGGGGGCGAACCCCCCTCGCTGGGTTCGGAGCCGATCTCGAAGGGCCGGTCGGAGCGCAGCCGAACGGTCCGGATCGCACGGCGGTCGATCTCCTCCACGGTGATGGTGACCCCGTCGACCGCGACCGTGTCGCCCACCGCGGGGATTCGGCCCAGGTTGGCATAGACCAACCCCCCGATGGAATCGAAGTCATCCCCCTCCAGGTGAAGGTGGAGCAGATCGTTCACGTCGTCGAGGCTCACCGAGGCGCTGGCCAGGGCCTCGGTGGGACTGACCAGCTGCACCTCCTCCTCCTCGGCCAGGTCGTACTCGTCGCGGATCGGCCCGACGATCTCCTCCAGGAGGTCCTCGATGGTGACCAGCCCGGCGGTGCCGCCGTACTCGTCGACCACGACCGCCAGGTGGACCTTGGCGCGCTGCATCTCCTGGAGCAGCTCCCCCAGCCGCTTGGCCTCGGGCACGAAGGTCGGCGGCCGCGCCAGCTTGCCCACCCGGGGCCCATCGGCCCCTAGCTGCCCGCCCGCGCCCAGCAGGTCCTTGGCGTAGACAACCCCGGTGATGTTGTCCACGGTCTCCTCGTAGAGCGGGATGCGGCTGTGGCCGTACTCCTGAATCACGGCGATCGCCTCCCCCACGGTGGACTCCGACGGCAGGGAGACCATCTGGACGCGGGGGACCATCACCTCGCGGGCCTGCTTGTCGGTCATGTCCAGGACCCCGTGGATCATCTCCCTCTCCTCTTCCTCGACCACCCCTTCCTGCTCGCTGGCCAGCACCAGCTGCTTGAACTCCTCCTCGGTCAGGAACGGCGCCTTCCGGCCAGTCCCCCCGGGCAGGACCCGGAAGATCAGGGAGGAGATCGCTGTCAAAGCCCTCACCACCGGGCTGAGCAGCTGGGTGGCCACCGCCACCGGCTGGGCCAGCTGCCGGGCCAAGCGCTCGTTGTGCTGGAGCGCGTAGGTCTTGGGCCCGAGCTCGCAGAGGAGCAGCACCACGATGGCGAGGGCTACCGACGCCCAGATCGCCGCACCCGCCCCCAGGTGCCGCTCTGCCAGCAGCGTCGCCGCGGACGAGGCCAGCATCACGGCCAGGGTGTTGGTGACCAGGATGGTCCCCAGGTACCCGGAGGGGTTGCGGTGGAGCCGCTCTACCAGAGCCGCCCTTCGATCACCCTCCACCCGCCCGGCCCGAAGCCGAATGCGGCTCACGGACGTCAGGGCCGTCTCGGCGGTGGCCGACAGCCCGGCCACCACGAGGGTCACCACCAGGACGGCGACCAGCCAACCGCTCATGGCGGCCAGGGACCAAGCCGTGGCGTGGCTGGGCTCATCGGGAGCCGGCGGGAACCGTCCCAGTCGGCCCCTCTGCCCCCTCCCCCCAGGCGGGCCACATCAGCTGAGGACTTGGTGTGCCATCGGGTGAGCCAGGGCTCATCTTGAGATCGAGTCTAGCAGGCGCTCCTCATCACCGAAACAGGGCCGAGACGCTCCGTCCCTCATGCACCCGGACGATCGCCTCGGCAATCAGAGGGGCGACCGAGACCTGGGTCACCTTGCTGCTCTGGAGAGCCTCGTCCGGGATAGGAACCCTGTCGGTTACCACCAGCTGCTCCAACGGGGCGCTCTCCAGACGCTGGAGCGTCCCCGCGCCGAACACCCCGTGGGTGACCATGACGTCCACCGAGACCGCCCCCTTGTCCCGAAGAGCCTGCACGGCTCCGACCAGGGTCGAGCCGGTCGAGATGAGGTCATCCACCACAACGCAGCGACTGCCCTCCACATCACCGATGACATGGAGGACCTCGACGGCGTCGTTGCGGGGACGGCGCTTGTCGACGATCGCCAGGCGCGCGTCCAGGCGTCGGGCCAGAGCCCTGGCCCTAGCGGTGCCCCCGACATCCGGAGAGACCACCACCAGCGGCTGACGCCCGTGCCGGGAGCGAACGTGTGTGGAGAGGATCTTGACCGCGGTGAGGGCGTCGACGGGGATGTCGAAGAAGCCCTGGATCGCCTCGGCGTGCAGGTCCAGGACGATCATCCGGTCGGCACCGGCCACCTGGAGGAAGTTGGCCATCAGCTTGGCGGAGATGGGGTCGCGGGGCTGAGTCTTCTTCTCCTTGCGCTGGTACCCGTAGTAGGGCAGGACCACGTTGATCCGGGCGGCACTGGCCCGCCGGAGCGAGTCCAGGAGGATGAACAGCTCCATGTAGTTGTCGTTGACCGGCGGACAGGCCGGTTGGATCAGGAAGACGTCGTGGCCTCGGACCGACTCCCCGATCTTGACATCGAACTCGCCATCGGCGAACCGGGTCACCTCCAACGGTGCCAGCGGCACCCCCACCTCCTCCGAGATCTTGCGCCCCAGATCGGGATGGGCTGACCCGCAGAGCAGCATCAGCGGCCCTTCAGAACCCTTCAAGTCCCTCCACCCTCCTGGCTCGTGAGCTCTTGCTGGGGACGCTTGCGGGCGGCCCATCCCTCGATGTTGCGCTGGGAGGAGCGGGAGACGCCCAGAGCGCCGGCAGGCACGTCCTGGGTGATCACCGAGCCGGCCCCCGTGTAGGCCCCCCTGCCCACCCGCCGCGGGGCCACCAGCACCGTGTCGCTACCGAGCCGAGCTCCCTCCTCCACCACTGTCCGGTGCTTCTCCCGGCCGTCCCAGTTGGCAGTGATGCTCCCCGCCCCGACGTTGACGTCGGCACCGAGGTCGGCGTCGCCCACGTAGCTCAGGTGGGGGATCCGGCTGCCCTTCCCGACCCGGCTCCGGACCACCTCGGTGAAGGTCCCGAGGTGACTGTGAGACTCCAGCTGGGAGTCCGGGCGCACCCGATTGAAGGGTCCGACATCGACTCCATCGGCCAGCCTGCATCCGATGAGCTGGGACCGCCCAATCCGGCAGCCGCTCCCCACCTCGACGTCCTCCAGTTCGGCGAAGGGCCCGATCACACAGTCTCGGCCGATCCGGCTCCTACCCCGGAGCACGGTTCCCGGCGCGATCACGGTGTCCTCCCCCACCTCCACGTCACAGTCGATCCAGGTGGCCTCAGGGTCGGTGACGGTGACCCCGGAGAGCATCAGCCGCCTCAGCGTGCGCCACCGCAACGCCGCCTCCGCGGCGGCGAGTTGGACCCGGTCGTTCACCTGAATGGCCTCGTCGGGGGAGCTCACCCCCACTGTGACGGCGCCACCGTCAACCAGCTGGGGAAGCCAGCTGACGTACAGCTCACCCTGGGCGTTGTCGGTGCTGAGGCGCTCCATGGCCGCCCAGAGACGGGGCAGGACGAAGGCGTAGGCACCGCAGTTGACCTCTGCCGGCAAGCCATCCCAGGGCTCATCGGCATCCTCCACGATCTGCAGCAGGCGGCCGTGGTCATCGCGAACGATCCTTCCCCACCCGCCCGCGTCCCGGACCGAAGCGGTGAGCACCGCCGCGCCCGCCTGAGACCGCCGCAGCGCCTCGGCCAGGGCGGTCAGCGAGGCGCCGCGCAGCAGCGGCAGGTCCGCTGGCAGAACCAGGACCACCGAGACTCCATCCAGCAGCGGCCGGGCATGGGCCAGGGCGTCCGCGGTGCCCAGCGGTTCCGACTGGACCACGAACTCGGCCCGGTCCTGGAACCGGGTGCCAAGCGACGGCTCGAGCTCAGCCACCACCACGATGGGACGGCCCACGGCGGCGGACTCGGCAGCTCTGATCGCGTGCTCCAGAAGAGGCAGACCCCCCAACGGGTGCATGACCTTGGGAAGCCGGGAACGCATCCGCTTGCCTCGGCCGGCCGCCAGAATCACCGCCCGCGCAGCCGACGGTTCGCTCAATCTCCACCCCGCGGCCAGCCTGCTTCGTGAAATCGCCGGCGAGTTCGGAGTATAGCAACGGCCCATTCCGCCCCGGCCGAGCCGAGCCATGTCGAGGTTATCCTGAGCCTAGTGAGCGCCAGTTCGGGCCCGGCTGACCCCCAGCTCCTCATCACCACCCGACCCGAGCCGGGGGTGGCCGTGGTCGCGCTGAACCAGCCCCAGCACCGCAACGCCCTCACTCGGGAGCTGGCCACGGCACTCCGCCACGAGGTTGCCCGGGCGTCCGCCGATTCCAGCCTCAGGGCCCTGGTCGTGACCGGTACCGGAGTCGCGTTCTGTGCGGGCGCCGACCTCGGCTCACTGGGATCGGGCGCCGTCACACCGGATGCCAAGCGCCAGGTGCTGAGTGACTACTACCGGGCCTTCTTGGACCTCAGGGACCTCCCCGTCCCCACCATCGCCGCGGTCAACGGGCCCGCCATCGGGGCTGGGCTCAACCTGGCCATGTGCTGCGACCTGCGGGTCCTCGCCGAAGACGCCCGGCTGGCTGCACCCTTCGTGCGGTTGGGAATACATCCAGGCGGGGGAGCCACCTGGCTTCTTACCCGGCTGGTCGGAACTGGAGCTGCCCGGGAGATGCTGCTGCTGGGCCAGCCGATCGACGCCCACAGGGCGCTCCTGCTGGGCCTTGCCAACCGGATCGTCCCGCCCCAGCAGCTGGAGGACGCGGCTCTGGAGTGGGCCAGAGCGCTGGCGGCCCTGCCCCGGCCGGTGCTGGTCAGGCTCAAGCGAACCCTGCTGCTGGCCGAGACCGGGGCAAGCCTGGACGCGGTCCTGGCCTTCGAGACTGCGGCGCAGGCCGAAACGCTGGGCAGCGAGGATGCTCGCGAAGGATGGTCCGCGCTCCGCGAGCGCCGCGCTCCGCAGTTCCACGACCGCTAGCCCCGACCGCCCTCAGGATGGCCACCCGCTGGTTGGTTGGCCGTTCCGCCGGCCCATCGTGCCGTGCAGGCCCGCGCCCCACTTGTCCAGCGCAGGCGGCCTGCGGGCACCCGCCTGACCCTTCGCGGTCGCCGTGTCGCCTGCCTCCCCGAGGGGAGCCAGAGCGGCCAGGGCTGCTGGTGTCAGGCGCGCTGCCTCTGCTTCGGCCCGATCGCCACGCAGTGGAGGAACTTTGCTCGTGCCTACTGCAAGTTGGCGTGACTGTGCCTCTGGGTGGCCATGTCGCCAGCCGCGAGCTCGAGGGCCACGGCGTCCAAGAGGAGGAGGGCCGCCTGAGTAAAGAGAACTTGCCCAAACTGGATCGAATTCCCCGTGGGGACAATCACGCAAGGCTCAGACAGGAGAGCGATCGGGCTCCCCGGCCGGGCGGTCAGGCAGCACACCGTGCCACCGAGATCGTGGGCCTGCTGGGCATGGAGGAGAGATGTCGGCGTGGCCCCAGTCCCCGACACGACAACCAACACGTCCTCTTCTGAGAATGCTGGTGCCGTGGCTTCTCCCACCACGTGAGCTCGCCTCCCCAGGTGCATGAGCCTCATCGCCGCCATCTGGGCAACGAGTCCGGATCGTCCCTGACCGGTGAAGAAACATCTGCCGCGAGGATGCTCGAGCGTCGCTCGCAGCCGGTCGACCTGGACCAATCGCACCAGCCTTAGCGCTCTCGCGACCTCGACCTCCACCCCCGCCCACGGTGGAGCTCCTCGCGCCCAGACCTCATCCATGCACCGACCCTCCCAGGACTCCCGTGGCCGCAACCGCGGCGGACATCGATGGCCTCCCCACGTGAGCTCGACTCCCATTCACCCTGAGCGTCCTCACCGCGCCTTCCCGGGTAGCCAACGGGCCGTCCCCCGGGACCAGGATCCATGGGGACCACATCTCTTCCCGATCCGGATCTGCCCAGGTCGGCACTCGCTTCGCCACCTCCGGCCCAGTCAAGATCCTGGCCTGGGCCTGGAGAGGATCCCCTCCGGCACGGTCACCAGCCGCCGACCACCGCAGCTGAACCCGGTCGGCTCCGCCGCCTGGGGCGCCCCAGGCATGGCCGCCAGAGCACCGACCTTCGGATGATCCAGGTGCTCCACTCGGCTTCACCTCGGCGAAGACGCCCGCTCGGCGCTCACTCCAGCAGCACCGCCGCGGCGCCAACCCGCCGCCACGGTGCCGTGCTCAGTGCCTGGTGTCCCATGCCTCACGAGCCGCCCTGATCATCGCCTCGAGCATCGCTTGGGGGTCCGGGGCCTTGAAGATTCCACTGCTCGATCCAGTTGCCTGGGCTCCCGCGGCGATCACCTCAAAGACGTCCCGGGCGCTCCCAATGCCGGCCCCGTGCAGCACCCGGATCTCGGGATTCACGCGCCAGATGGCTTGGTCGATCTCCGCAATGGCCACACTGCTGCTCTCCGTGCCCTTGCCTGTGCCGATCAACTCAGGAGACTCCACCACGATGATGTTCGGTTCCAGCCCGGCCACCGCAACGGCCTCTTCCACGTCATCGGTACAGACCATGGTGGCGAGGCCGACCTCATCAGCGCGACGGACGGTACGCGCCAGTTCCGCTCTCGACAGCCGGTGCTCCACATGATTCAACATGACGCCGACTGCACCAGCCGCCTTGACCGCTTCTGGCAAAACGGAACCCTGACCACGACCCGGCTCAAGTGAATCCATGTGCGGGGCGAAGACCATGGCCCACTCCACGTGCTCCGCGATGATCGAGATGTCCACGTACTGGGGATCGATGATGATGCCCACTCCATAAGCACGGCCCAATTGGTCAGCGCGCATCGCCACCCGGAGCATGTCAGGGCCAAACGTATACGCCTTCGGGCCCACCTCGAAGAAGGGCGGCGTAATCTGGAGCCCTCGAAACAACGGGATTACTCCCCGACGATCTGGATGCGGACGGTGCGCTCACGAGCCCGAACCTGGTCGAAATCCACGAAGTAGAACCGCCCAAAATTGCCGAGTGCCATGGCTCCATCGATGACTGGCACAGATTGAGAGCGCCCCAGGATCACCGACCTGAGATGGGCGTCGGTGTTCAACGCCCAGGCCGGCTCCTCGTGCAGACCCACCACCGCAGCTTCGACGTGCTTCGGTCCGGGGTGAAGGTACTGCCCTTCCGTCCTGCAAGTGGGAATGAGCCGTTCCAGAACTGTGACCAGATCCTGCATTAGCAGCTCCGTACCCCAGTAGTTGACATCGTGGGACTCCTCCTGGATCAGCACACTGCAGGTGGTGTGCTGCGAGTACACCATCAAGATCCCTTCCTTGATCCCCGATCGTGCGAGCGCATCCGCGGCCTGCGAGGTGACATCGTGGAAGGTCGGGCGCCTATCTGACTGTATCTGGAACGACTCGTGATAGACCGGCATTCGGGATTCCTCCTTCAACTCACTCTCGGGCGACATGACCACAGAATCGTCTGCTCCCCGGCGGACTCGCGAACCAGTGGGGTCGGCTCTCCCTCGGCGCGGCTTCGCGCTCGGCAACGGCTGGCGCCCTCAGTGGTGGGGCATGGCTGGTTCAAGACTCAACTCCGAGGGCATCAGCGAGCACCCCTCGGCCCCAGCGGTCACGTGACGGCTCAGGTGGCAACCTCAGCAGTTGGTCCGATGGCGGCGCGATGAGTGCTTCTCCCTCTGTGACGTCCACGGACCCAGCTGCGCGTCGGCAACGATTCTGCTCAGCCCAGAGCTCGATGCCACACCCAGAACGACCGGGTGTCGACAGGATGACGGCACCACTCCGTGCCAAAATCATACCTGGCGGGGACGTCGCCCGCAAGTCAGACGGAGGGAACCCAGCCGCGGGCTGACGTCGGATGTGGCCCACCCGATGGGCAGTTCACAGCGCCGGTTCGCGACCTAGCCGTGCTTCTCCCGTGAGGTCTTGACACGTGTCGCGCGAGGAGGTCCGCCTGGTTGAGTGGGGTACGGTGGTGGTTGTAACGATGTGGCCCAGTGGAGCTAAAGGGCAGCCTGGTCCGCCTGCCGCTGCGGTGGGCTGGCCCCGGCGCGTGTCAGGCCGCATGGCAGGTGCCAAGGACCGGACAGGTGCCCCGGCGCCGCCGGCGACCGCAACCAGGACGGCTCGGCGCTTCGACACCGGAACTGACACGCAACTACTGGGACCCCGGGGACCACTGGTCAAAACCCAGCTCCTCCGCGGTTTCGGAAGTCAGGGCCAGCTCGATCGCCAGCTGCGCCGAGCAAGCCGTCGGCTGGCGATACGCGCCGGCGCGCCCCTGGCAATGAAGGCCCCGCCTACCTCGCGGCATCGGTGGGAGTGACACGGCCGACCGTGACACTCCCACCGACGTCCCCAGAGGCCCGGGCTCTGCCCGCCTTGGCCTGGTGCTCAGCGGCAGGTACGGCGGGCCGACCGCCCTTGAGCAACGAGCTGGGACACCAGGCCTCCAGCACGCAGACCTGACAACGCGGAGAGCGCGCGCGGCAGACCTCGCGGCCGTGGAGGATCAGGCGGAGGCTGAACCCGGTCCACTCTTCCGGGGGAACCATTCGCCCGACCTCGGCCTCGATCTTGACCGGGTCCAGGGCCCGAACCAGCCCCAACCGGTTGGTGAGACGGATGACATGGGTGTCAACGGGGAAGCCCGGCTTGCCGAAGGCGACCCCGAGGATGACGTTGGCAGTCTTCCGGCCCACGCCAGGCAGCTGGGTCAGCCCCTCCATGGTGTCGGGCACCTCGCCACCGAAGTTCTGGCAGAGCATCTGGCCCATCCCGATGAGAGCCCTGGCCTTGGCTCGAAAGAAGCCGGTGGCGTGGACCAGCTCCTCCAGCTCGGCTGGGTCGGCGCTGGCGTAGTCGGCCGCTGTCCGCATCCTGGCAAAGAGCGCAGGCGTGGTCACGTTGACCCTTTGGTCGGTGGTCTGGGCCGAGAGGATGGTTGCCACCAGCAACTCCAGTGGGCTCCGCTGGTCGAGAGCGCAGGCTGCGGGATAGACCGAAGCCAGCGCCGAAACCGTCGCCAGGGCGCGCTGACGGGGAGTCCGGGGACGGCCCCCCTCGGCCCCGGCAGCGGCTGTCCCCGGGCTCAACCGACGGGCCTCACGACCCCCGCCACAGCCGGGCGGGCGCACCGCACCGACCGTCGGTGCCTGCTGGCACCGGCCGGAGCGACCAGCCCAACGCCGGTGATGCGGAGCCAGAGGCCAGCGCTCACCGTGAGCCGCACGCCCCCCTCCCCCAGGGCGAGGGTCGGGTCGGGCCAGGTCGGCGAGGTCAGCGACACTTCACCCCAATGCTGATGGAAGCAGCGACTCCAGGCAACTGCCCCGCCGGTGAAGCGGCATCCCCAAGCTGGCGGGCATCGATAATCGGCGCGTGGTCGAGCCGCTAGTCCTGGTGTACGGAGACGACCCCTATCTGGTCACCAACGCCGCGACCCGGCTGAGGGCTCAGCTCACCGCGGACTTGGCCTTGGACCTGGGACTTGAGGAGTTCCGCTCGAGCAAGGACCTGGATGCGATCGCCAGGAGCCTGGCCACTCCCCCGTTCCTCGCCCTGCGCCGGCTGGTCATGATCTGGGACCCGCCGCAGCTCTCCGGCAGAGTCCGCGCCGGCCAGCAGGCGGGGCGGCCGGCGGACGAGGCCGGGGCCCTGGCGGCGGTCCTGGCCAGCCGGCTTGAGACCACGGCGGTGGTGGTGGTGGTGAGGGAGATGCTTGGCGCCGGCTCACCCTTGGTTCGAGCAGTGAAGTCCCAAGGGGGCGAGCTGCGTGCGCTGCGCCGGCCCCGGGGCCAGGAGCTCCAGAGCTACGTTGAAAGCCATATCAGAGAGCGCCGTCTCCATCTCGGCCGGGCGGCGGTGGCCCGGCTGGTGGAGGTCGCCGGGCGGCGTCCGGGCCAGCTGGACCAGGAGCTGGAGAAGCTGGAGCTGTTTGCCTCCGGGAAGGGAACGGTCAACGACCACGATGCCCTGCTGCTGGTACCCCCATCACCGCCCACCGAGCTCTACCGCCTGACCGACACCCTGTTCGAGTCGCCGGGACGGGTTGGCGAACGGCTGGATGCGCTGTTCCGGGAACCGGACATCGAGCCGCCGATGGTGGTCGGCGCCCTGGCCCGGGTGTTTCGGGACCTCATCTCCTTGGCCGATCCGCAGGACTCAGACCGCTGGCGGGACCTGGCCCCCTGGCGCGAGCAGAGGCTGCGCTCCCACCTGGAGCGTTCAGGCGAGCCCCGGCTGCGGCGCTGGCTGGTTCAGCTGGCTGAGCTGGACTGGCTGACCCGGACCGGTGCAACCGACCCCCAGGATGGACTCGAGCTGCTGCTGGCCGGGATGGCCGCGGAGATCAAGGGACCGGCCCAGGGCTGAACCAGGACCGGGCCGACAGCTCAGCTGCCCTTGGGCTCCTTTCCTGAGGTCCCCGCGGACTTGCGCCGGGACGCGGCGGTCCGCTCCGTCTTGGTCGCCGACCGGCCCGCCTTCGGCGCCAGGACGGCTCGCTTGGCTCCGCCAGCCTTGGGCTTGGTGCCTTGAGCCGAGGCCCGCTTGGGCGACCTGCCCGGCTTCTCCTCCTCCGCCGCCTCAGCGCCGACCTTGGCCGCCGCCCGCATCAGCCGGGACTTGCGCCGGGCCGCATTGCGGGGGTGGATGACCCCGTGCTGGGCCGCCTTGTCCAGGGCCGACGCGGCAAGCCTCACCAGCCCTTCGGCCCCTGCCTCCTCGCCGAACTCAACCTCGCGGCGGGCCCTGACGACGGCGGTACGCACCGCGGAGCGGACCCGGCGGTTCTGCTCATGCTTGCGCGCCGCCGACCGGATCCGCTTCCTGGCTGAACTGGTGTTTGCCAACTCTCTCCAAAGCACCTGCGGGCGCGGGCGAAACTGCCACCGCGGGGCGGGCGGACCCGCCCGGCCGGCGTCGCAGTATACCAATTGGCCCTCGGAGCTCCCTGCGACCGCCGCTAAAGTGGCTGGGGTGTTGCGCCAAGGCCGGGCTCCGGCCAAGCTGAACCTGGCCCTCGAGCTGACCGGCCACCGACCCGACGGATACCACCTGCTGGCGGCGGTCTCCCAGACCATCGACTGGAGCGACGTGGTTGCCCTCGAGTCGGTCGAGGCAGGGGCTGACTTCCCGGCCATCCCCAGACTGAAGGTCTGGGGCCCGGAGGCGCACCGGGTGCCGGCCGGCGCCGACAACCTGGCGGTGCGGGCGGCGCTGCTGCTCCGGGAGCGGCATCTGGGTGCGCCGGTGGCCCGCTTGGCCCTGGACAAGCGCATTCCCACTCAGAGCGGCCTGGGAGGAGGCTCCGCCGACGCCGCCGCGGTGCTGAGGATGGCCGGACAGGGTGGGGCCGCTGGTGAGCTGGAGGAGGTCGCGCTCAGCTGCGGTGCCGACGTTCCATTCAGCCTGCGGGGCGGCGCGGCCCTTTTGTCGGGGATCGGCGAGCAGGTCTCCCCGCTGCCAACCCTGACCAGCGGCGCGTTCCTGATCGTGGTCCTGGGAGCGGTGGCCACCGCCGATGCCTACCGCGCGACCAGGCCGGAAGACTTCAGTGGCGGGGAGCGGGTGGCCAGGCTGGCCAAGGCGATGCGTCAGGGCCAGCCCCTCGATCCCTCCCTCTTTGGCAGCGGGCTCCAGCCGGCGGCTCTCCGGGCACTCCCGGAGCTGGAGCGGAGGCTGCGGACGCTCTCCCAGGCCTCCCCCTCAACCAGGTGGGCGATGACGGGCAGCGGCGGCGCCTTCTTCACCTACCTCCC